>Ga0316206_1000267_pt1 | contig 84278 bp, 71 predicted proteins | sample 6monthpyrite_MG_FD_204942 | JGI IMG/M metagenome (GOLD analysis project Ga0316206, IMG submission 204942) | Microbial mat bacterial communities from mineral coupon in-situ incubated in ocean water Damariscotta River, Maine, United States -... | ecosystem: Environmental > Aquatic > Marine >...
TACTCTCCCGGATATAGCTGATACTCGACTGATCGTAAAATCAGCGAAGTACCTCGGAAATATAAATGGTAGTCATACCAGACCACCGTCCACATCTCCCTTCCATCCAACAATGTCAAAGATCAAATACCTTGCCTGACCGGAAGCTCCAGTCTCCTAAATCCTCACGTTTCAGGCAATTGTCGGACCGGACTTTCGTCAGCGTGCGACAGGGCGCTCTATATATGGTGGTGATCCCACCATGTCAAGCCGTTTTAAACTGTGTCTAATTCGGTTTGTAGATTGCCGCGACAGTGTAACATTATCAGCTGATTGTCTGGCCTTAGTGGCCTAAACCAGAAGAGCAGTGCACTCCGTCGGTGAAGGGGTTTCTAGTGGGCACCCCAAACAAACGCAAGGCCTTTCTTTTGTTTTTATCATTATTTCTGACGGCCCACCCCAAAACCGTTGCATTTCAGGGCTTTTCGACACAATCGCGCCAAGATACCCCCCCCACAAAACAAGGTGCACATCGTCAGACCTGTTGCCCTATATATATAATGACTATATTGTTCAATTGTAAGATCAGAAAGGTGAATCACATTGGTGGTCGCCAATCTGGGGAACGCGAATTGTAGGATCCATAGATGCCCCGTTGGCAAACAATACGAAACACAATATTGACCCATAAAGTTACTCGCTTCATTTGGCAGGCTGTAAAGCGGACCGGAATAGCAAGCGAGTCGCCTGCAAGCTTTGCTGTCATAGCCCTATTGGGCATTTTTTTGCTTGTCCTGCTAAACCTTAGAATACCAACCGAACGCATTCCGGAAATACCTGAGACGCAAACCGACGACGATCAAGCACAAGTGGCGACTGTTGAAACGCCTCCCCCCGTATATGTGCCAGCAGAGGAGAGCTTTAAGCTACGTCGAGGAGAGACTTTGACTAATCTTCTGCACAGGGCAACAATTGACAGAAAAAATGCCTTTGGCGTTATTTCATACCTCAAGAAAGTTACCAATTTGCGTCGTTTGCAAACGGGCCAAAATATACGATTAGTCCGGCAGGGAAATAATGGCCGCAACCTCGCCGAACTACGAATTAGAGACAGGTTCGCCGAAGAAGCAGTGGTCCGCTATGAAGGCGGAAAATATAAAGCGCAGCGCACGCCCATAGAAACCTACGCCCTGACCCATTTTGTAACCGGTAGAATAACAGACAGTCTGTATCTCTCCGCAAAACGAGCCGGTTTGCCGGAAAAGGTTATTATTGACCTCATCCGCATGATGAGTTTTGACGTTGATTTTGAGCGCGAAATCAGAGTCGGAGATCAGTTTGATATCTATTTTGAACGTGATTATTCACCTGCTTTCGATGATATAGAAAATGGCCAAATATTATACGCCAAGCTAACAATGCAAAAACGCGTCCTTGAAGCCTATTTTTACCGGGATAAAGACGGAAACGTCGGCTATTATGATGCCAAGGGTCAAAGTACACGCCGCGCCCTGATGAAAACACCGTTGGATGTAGCTGTATTGACCTCATCATATGGCGCACGCAAGCACCCCGTCCTGGGCTATACCCGCATGCATAAAGGTTCCGATTTTCGGGCTCCAACCGGCACGCCCATTATGGCAGCTGGCGACGGCATTATTGAAATGGCCGCCAGAAACGGCAGTTTCGGAAATTATATCCGTATTCGCCATACAGGCAGTTATAAAACTGCCTATGCTCACTTAAGTCGTTTTGGCAAAGGCATAAAAAAGGGCGCACGGGTTAAACAAGGCCAGATAATTGGCCTTTCAGGGGCAACGGGCCGTGTGTCAGGGGCACATCTGCACTATGAGGTTCTGGTAGACGGAAAACAGGTTAATCCGATGCTGCTCAAATTGCCCACTGGCCGGAAATTAACGGGCACAGATTTGAAAGCTCTGCGCATAATCTACGCTCAAACTCATCAAGATATTGCAAACATATTTGCCACCCAGACAGCGGTTGCAACATCGCCTGCTGACACTGCCATATTCCGCAGCGAGTCCCCGAATCAGCCTAAGGCCGTAGAAGCCGCGCGGTAGCAAGCAATATTGTGCAAAAGAAGCGCATGTGATTGGCTGTGGTGATACAAGGCTTGCAATTCAAAGCAACATTGACAGTATAGAGCCAAATTATTCGAGAAGGGAAATCATGTCGCACGCATTTGGTAATCGCGCCTATCAGGGTCTATTCAAGCGAGGACATCTTTGGGTGTTCGCTGCTGCTGCTGTCATGTTTGCTGCCACTACGGCCCAAGCGCAAAACTCCTCACCGAAAGATTTGCTGGCCTGTGACAAGATCAAGAAGGCAGATGACCGTCTTGCTTGTTTCAATACCATCGTCGAAAAACTGAAGGAGAACCCGGACGCATTCAAACGCAACAGTTCAGATAATGCACGTGGTCGAGACGGCAAAACCACGGGAAATTCGCGGGAGTTTGGAAAAACATATGTGCCTCAAAATACCCCGGATAAAATCGTCGCGAAAGTTAAGCGTTACTGGCAAAACTATTATGGAAAATGGCACTTTTATTTGGAAAATGGCCAAATTTGGAAAGAAACATCCGGTTCTCATATGAAGCTAACACGCAAGGTAGAGCAGGTGAAAATTAAAAAGGGCGCCTTCGGCGGTTATCTAATTGTCATAAAAGGCGCTGCAACGACAGGCCGAGTTAAGCGAATCGATTGACCAGCCCCCCAACAATTGCCTTCTCCAAAACTGGTTTTGATTGCGCGCGTTTCTCCGTCGCAACCTTTTTCATTTTGTAAATCTAAAAGCGCTGAAATGACCGTGTATGCCATCAGTCGCGAGGCTGATTGCGCTGCGACAAGAGGTGAACGCTGCCTTTTAATGTGCGCTAATCCTCCATCAGCAATGAATAGCCATTGAACAAGCTTTAGCAAAACACCCCAACTGCCCGTCCTTATTTTTTTGATGTACCATCAACCACAAAAACACGCCAAGATTGGCATACCCCCCTTAATGCTCGGATAAATAGCTGCAATTAAACAAAACAGTATCAACCACTAAACCATAGAGCTACGGCGGTGAGAACAGCAATTAAAGATTATGTATTTAAGCATACATCAAGAGTCATAAATTTGTCACACCGGTAACCATTTGTGCCCAATACCGAGGTCTTCAGAGCTGACTCTGCTTTACTCTGGCGTACGGGTCGCTCAAATTCTCAGGCATTCAGCCATTTGCTGAACTCGCGCTGGGCTGGCGCGACACAGATAAACTCTTGGGAGGAGTGACTTATGAATAGCACTGAGCAGTTAAAGAACCGGCTACATCTCGGCACAGCAGCATTGTTGATCGCTGCTATGGGTTGTCTCGGATCCACAAGCGCAATTGCGCAAGACGCCGACACAGATGAAGATGAAGGCGCACTTGAAGAAGTTGTAATTACCGGTTCGCGGATTAAGCGGACAGGCTTCGACACCGTTGCACCAGCAACTGTTGTCGATTCTGAATTTATCGAGCTTCGCGGTTTCGACAATGTTGCGACCGCGCTAAACGAACTGCCTGCCTTTGGTATTCCGGGGTCATCGAACCTTGGTGGCCAAGGTACACAGAACGTTGGCCAGAATTTTGTGAACGCCTTTGGTCTTGGTTCACAGCGCACACTTACACTGATCAACGGCCGCCGGTCGGTTGGCCAGAACACTCCAACTACCGTTAGTAACAGTGCCGCTGCGGGCCTTCAGGTTGACCTGAACATCATTCCAACAGCCTTGATCGAGCGTGTTGAAACAGTTTTCACCGGCGGTGCCCCCATTTACGGGTCTGATGCGATTGCCGGTACCGTTAACGTCATCCTTAAAGACGATTTCGAAGGTTTTGAAATTGACGGCCAGTATGGTTTCTCTGATGAAGGCGACGCTGAAAACTATCGTTTCCGCAGCACAATGGGCGGCAACTTTGCCGATGGCCGTGGCAACGTGGTTATCAGCCTTGAATATGCCACCCAGACAGGCCTGAAAGGGATTGAGCGTCCTGAGCTACGTGATGATTATTCTTACTGTCCAAACCCGGATAACGGCAGCGCATCCGACGGCATTCCGGACACGGTCCTGTGCCGCGATGCAAACACCGTATGGCAGGTGCCTACAACAGGCTTTATCCTGTTAAGCGATTCCTTTGCGCGCACGTCGGGCGGCAATGTGCTTCAAAATGCGGATGGTAACGCAACCATTCTTGGCCTGAACGGTGAATTGCTAGACTTTGCCTCAAATATCGGCAATCCGCGCAGCATCTTCTTTACGGCAGATGCAAACCCGGGTGGTGTTGATAACCCGTTGTTGTTGAGCCTCGGCGAGACCAACACACTGGTATCCCCGCTGGAGCGCTACATATTCAACGGTCTGTCACACTATGATATTACAGAGAATGTGCGCTTCTTCACCGAAGCATTGTATGCACGCTCAGAATCAGTTGATGAAGTGAGCCAGCCACCTTGGGCAACAACCTTCTTTGGCCCTGGTGTACAAGGCAACCTGCGCGTCAACGCAACGGATAACCCGTTTGTATCAAGCGAGATATTGACCGCGCTTGAAAGCGATACAGGCGGCATTGGATTTGATCCAAGCCTCAGCGACGGTGACCCGCTCACCGACGATGATGCCCAGTATTTCTACGTTACGCGGGCAAATATCGATATTGTTGGCGGTTCGCCTGCACGCCGTGATCAGGATGTGTTCCGGTTTGTTGGTGGTCTGGAAGGCGACTTCGAGATGGCTGAGCGTGAATTCTCGTGGCAATTTGCCTATACCTTCGGGCAAACCAATGCGACGACATCACAGTCGGTTATTAACGGTGAACGTCTGGCCTACGCCATTGATGCTGTTGACGACGGAAATGGCAACATTGTTTGTCGCGCCCAGCTGGAAGACAATGTACACCGGGGTGGCGGCGTCGCTGAACCTGCGCCAAATAACGATGTCGACAACTGTGTGCCTATCAATATTCTCGGATTTAACCAGTTTGGTGACGATGCACGCAGCTATCTTGTGCAGCAAACTTTCCAGGCCACACAAATTCAGCAAACCGTGATTGAAGCCAGTATCTCCGGTAGTCTTGTTGACCTGCCCGCTGGCCCCCTTGGTTTTGCGGCTGGTGTTACAAACCGGCGTGAGCGGGGTCGTTTTGATGTTGATCAGGCAAGCTTCATCGGTATTGATTCTGGTTCACCAACCCAGAATGTTCTTGGTGATTTCGACACCAAAGAAGCCTACGCCGAGACCCTTATTCCTTTGATGAGCGATAATGAAGGCATTCCCGGCATTGGGTCTTTTGTCAAAAACTGGGAAATTGAAGGCGCCATCCGCTATGTGGATAACAACCGCGCTGGCGGGGGGACAACATGGACTCTCGGCACCCGCATGAACCTTGATCTTCCTGGTCTGGGCGATTCGCTAACGCTGCGTGCCAATTATACCGAAGCGATCCGCGCACCTTCGATCCCGGAACTATTCTTGCCTGTATCGCAAACATTTGCTTTTGCAAGTGACCCTTGTGATCCACGCTTTATCGTTGCGGGCCCTAACCCGTCGGTTCGTCAGGCAAACTGTCAGGCCGAATTTTCGGCAGCCAGCCTTGATGCGGCTGCCTTTAACGAGGCCAGCGGCGCCGTCGACAACAATGGTAATCCTGTTGATCCGTCAACAACACCAACGTTGGCAAGCTATACGGCGATTATCGCCAATGCATCACAGTCAGCAACAACTGGCGGTAACATTGACCTGATCAACGAAACGTCTAAAGCTTGGTCGGTTGGTTTAGTTTTCCAACCTGACTTTGTACCGGGTCTAACATTCTCTGCTGACTGGACCAATATTGCGCTTACCAATGCGATTACCAACCTGTCGGCAACCCAAATCGCCAACGCCTGTTACGACAGCAACAACTTCCCGGATGAGCCTTCTTGTGGACGCTTTAGCCGCGAAGCTGGCACATTCCAGTTCCAAAATCCGGCAACTGGTTTTGTAAATGCTGCTAACCGCGATCTTTCTGCCCTGATCGTAGATGTGAACTATAGCTTTGATCTGGCTGATATCGCTGAATCACTGCCTGGCTCACTGAATATCGCAGGTAACCTTTTCTACCTCGACAAGCATGAGCAAAAAGTAGGTTCGGGTGACCTTGACCGCTTCGCTGGCGAAGCCAACAATGAAAAATATCGTTGGCAGGTAAATGGAACCTACACTGTTGACCGCTTCACCGGGCTGTTACAGTGGCGTCACATTGGCGGCGGTGTTAACTCGAATGAGAATAGCGCTGAGCGTCGCGACGATAATACCTTCGCATCGTACGATAGCTTCAATCTGTCTTTGCAGTACCAGCTAACCGATAACCTGCGTATTCGCGGTGTTGTAAACAACCTGTTCGAAACAACAGACGGTCCACGCCGTCAAGCAGGGACGGGCAATGGTAACTTCTTCATCGACGCTATCGGTCGCCGGTTTATTCTCGGTATCGCTGCTAGCTTCTAAAAAAAGTTATAAAACATGATTAGAGACGGGGCCTTCGGGCCCCGTTTTTTTTTGCACCGAACATATGACAGAGACCCCTTTATTGGCCGCCCACTACACCATATTAATGAGAACTGACCCTAGGTCGTGAAGACAAAAAACGCCGACAATTTTTCCAAGGCTCCAGCGCTCTGGAAACAATATTGAACGGGGATTTATAAAGTGGAATTACAATAGCTAAGCCTCAAACTCTTGTGAGTTTGATCAATTTACAGCTCACATCTGCCTGTATCTTGTCGCTCAATAAAAAAGCCGCGACAAGTCGCAGCTTTTCTTTCTCTCTGGGAAGCAATCAAGCGCTATGCAGCATCAATTTTTTGGCCTTCCCGCTCAACAAAGATGCCATTGGACCCCAAACCCACTTTCACCCTATCGCCCTGAACAACATCGCCGCGGAGAATAAGCTCGGCAAGCTGATCCTGCACATGTCGCTGAATTGTGCGCTTCAACGGGCGTGCGCCATAAACAGGATCGTATCCAGCGTCCGCAAGCCATGTCACTGCATCCGCCGTTAGGTCCAAAGCGATCCCGCGTTCTTCAAGTCGCGTGCGAAGTATATCAATCTGAATATCTACAATATGCGCCATATGGGATCGTTCAAGCCTATGAAACAGGATTGTTTCGTCAAGCCTATTTAAAAACTCCGGCCGGAAAGAGCTTTTCACCACATCCATTACCCGGCCACGAACGTCCTCAATTGACGCGCCGTCAGGCAGCTCCGCAATTAACTGCGATCCCAAGTTCGATGTGAGCACAATCAGACTATTGCTGAAATCAACAGTACGGCCCTGCCCGTCAGTGAGGCGCCCATCATCCAAAACCTGTAACAGGATATTGAAAACATCCGGATGGGCTTTCTCTATCTCATCAAAAAGGATCACTTGATAAGGTTTACGTCGCACTGCTTCGGTCAATACACCGCCTTCCTCGTAGCCCACATAGCCGGGAGGTGCCCCAATCAAGCGCGCGACCGCGTGTTTTTCCATAAACTCCGACATATCAATACGCACCATCGCATTGTCATCATCAAACAGAAATGACGCCAATGCCTTGGTCAGCTCAGTTTTGCCGACACCTGTTGGCCCCAGAAACAAGAAGCTGCCTAGCGGCCTGTTTGGGTCTTGCAGCCCAGCGCGTGCGCGTCTTACAGAATTAGAAACGGCCTTCAAGGCTTCAGATTGACCAACAACACGATGGCCTAAATTCGTTTCCATCTGCAACAGCTTCTCGCGCTCACCTTCCAGCATTTTTTCCACCGGAATTCCGGTCCATTTGGAAACCACACCGGCAATATCTTCCTCAGTGACTTCCTCTCTCAGCAAGCTGTTTTCAGCATGCTGCGCTGATGTTTTCAACCGCTGCTCCAACCTGGGAATAACACTATGCTGTAGTTCACCCGCCCGCGCATATTGGCCCGTCCTTTGCGCTTGTTCTAGCTCAATTCGTGCACGGTCAAGTTCGCCTTGTACCAAATTTCCACCAGCTATCTTGTCTTTTTCAACCTGCCACCGAGCTGTAAGGCTGGCTGACTCCTGCTCCAGCTCAGACAAATCCCTTTCAATGACCTTGAGTCGGTCTTTTGCCGCCTCGCCTTTTTCGGTCTTCATGGCTTCCCGCTCGATCTTGAGCTGGACAATCCGCCTATCAAGTGTATCAATTTCAAGCGGCTTGGATTCCATTTCCATGCGTAACTTACTAGCGGCCTCGTCCATCAAATCAATGGCTTTGTCCGGTAAAAACCGATCAGTAATATAACGGTGTGAAAGCGTAGCGGCCGCGACAATTGCAGAATCTGTGATGCGGACCCCGTGGTGTAATTCGTATTTTTCTTTCAGACCACGCAGAATGGAAATTGTGTCATCCTTGGATGGCTCGGCCACCATAACCGGTTGAAAGCGGCGCTCAAGAGCCGCATCTTTTTCCACATATTTCTTATACTCATTGAGCGTAGTCGCGCCAATACAGTGCAGGTCCCCTCGGGCCAGTGCGGGTTTCAACAAGTTGGCAGCATCCATTGCACCATCAGTTTTACCTGCGCCTACCAGCATATGCATTTCATCGATGAAAAGGATCACATCGCCTTCGCCGTGCGCGACTTCCTGCAATACACCCTTGAGCCGTTCCTCAAATTCACCGCGATATTTAGCCCCCGCTATCAGCGCACCCATATCAAGTGACATAATGCGCTTGTCTACAAGGCTATCAGGAACATCGCCGTTGGCAATACGTAGCGCCAAACCTTCGGCAATGGCTGTTTTCCCGACACCGGGTTCCCCAATTAAAACTGGATTATTTTTTGTGCGACGGGAAAGCACTTGCACTGTACGGCGAATTTCTTCATCGCGGCCTATGACGGGGTCTAATTTTCCTTCACGAGCGCGCGCTGTCAGATCCTGCGCATAGCGTTTCAGGGCATCATAGCCGTCTTCCGCTGAGGCGCTGTCTGCGGTCCGCCCTTGGCGCACTGCATTAATAGCTTTATTCAGTCCGTCCGCTGTAACCCCGGCTTTGGTTAGAATTTTTTCAGACTGACACTTTGGTGTCAACAAAAGAGCCAGCAAAAGACGTTCCGCCGTTACATATTTATCGCCTGCTTTATTAGCAATTTCTTCTGCCTTGGCAAAAACTTGTGCGGTAAGCGGGTCAAGGTGCAGTTGTCCAGCGCCCGAACCTTCAACACTTGGGATTTTTGCCAAACTATCTTCGACGTCTGCGAGGGCTGTCTCGGGTCGACCGCCCGCCGTTCGAATCAAGTTAGCGGCAAGCCCTTCTTTATCGTCCAAAAGGACTTTCAAGAGATGTTCAGGCATAAAGCGCTGATGGTTTTGGCGCGTAGCAACGCCTTGAGCCGATTGAATAAAGCCTCGGCTACGGTCAGTATATTGATCTATATTCATGTGTTTAAAACCCCACGACCTTGCATTGTCCTCAGCATTGAGCAACAACAGATTTAATCAATTTGACGCCCCAATTTGGGCACGCCTATGTGATATTATGTGGGCATGACAGCAAATATTCGCAAGTCCTAGTCGCCAAATAATTTCCAAAAAAAACGACCGCCGTAATGGCAGCCGTTTCAAATCGTCATTTATTTGCAATCAGCGCTAACCTGGCTCACTGTTTGATGGCACACTCAACTCGCCTTGCACGGGGCCTTCAGCCGGGGCAGCAGCGTCCGGTTTTATAGCAACATTTCGGCGCCGGCGTGTAACAGGCTTAGGTTTCGGTTTTTGTTCTGCCACACCTACCGCGACTTCAAGTTCCGGACGAATTTCCGTTGGTTGCGCTGCGTCAGCCGGATCGGAGAATGCCTTTGGCGCGCTGCGTGGCCGCCGGCTTTTCACCCTTAATTTTGGCTCCACACCCTCGTTGTGGCTAACGTTTGAAACGTCTTCAGGACCAGCAGATGCTTGCGGCTTTTCTGGCTTGAGATCAGCGGGCTTTTCACTGGTTTTTCCCACACTTCCGCTAACGGGGCGGTTTTGTCGTTCTTGGCGGCCAAGGTTCCGATGAGCCTGTTTTTCATCTTTGGCATCATCACCGTTTACTTGCTCACGGTTAGAAGCCTGATCGCGATTAGATGACTGGTCCCGGCCTCCCTGGCTCTCATTCACAACGCGCTGATAATGATCAGCAAATTGGAAATAATATTCAGCTGTCACACGGTCTCCGGCTTGCAAACTATCGCGTGCCTGTGTTTTGTATTTTTCGAGAAGCTGCTTTGGGTTGCCGCGCGATCTATTTTCCGAGTTATTCCCGGCACCGCCGCCACCAGAATTTCTACCACCATTTCTGGGGGCAGGACGTCCGCGCTGCTTGCGCGCGTTTTGGGCCTGTTTCATAAGAAACCTTTACCAACTATATTCAGAAATTTATATATTCAGCAGATCATATCTGCCAATCGTTTTATACCGATACCATTTTTTATCCGGGTATATGTCCGCAGGGTCGCCGAATACGGCGGTTTCTGCCAAGGACGGAATCACTTTAGCGCCTAAAACAAAGCTTTCCAAGGAATAATTCTTAACTTTTCAAATTTCTTGCACTTACAACACGATCCAGTCCCGGTAAATCTTTGAATATCTCGACCTGATTAAACCCTGAGGCCTCAAAAAACGCAGCGACTTCCTGGGCCTGCCCCGTGCCAACTTCTACAGCCAGCAAACCGCCGGGAACAAGATGAGCGCTTGCTTCCTTCGCAATCACCCGGTATGGGCCAAGCCCGTCAAGGCCACCGTCAAGCGCCGCACAGGGCTCGTGCATACGCACTTCCTTCATCAGGCCCTTAATATCTTGCGACGGAATATACGGCGGATTGCATACAATAGAATCAAAACGGCGCTCTCCAGGTTTTAGGCTATCAAACCAGTCACTTTGCAAAAATTCCGCCCTATCGGATAGGTCAATTTTTGATGCATTTTTTTCGGCCACAGCCAACGCTTCAGCCGAAATATCCAGGCCAACGCCCGTCGCGCTTTCAAATTCTGCAAGCAAACTAAGCAGAATACAGCCGCTTCCTGTACCCATATCCAAAATATTTGGTGCTTTTACTGAGGACAAACCTCTAAGCACCACTTCCACAAGGGTTTCTGTGTCCTGACGTGGTACTAACGTATGAGTATTGACATTGAAATCATGCTGCCAAAAGGCCTGCACCCCAATGATATAGGCCACAGGTTCGCCGTCTGCTCGTCGGGAAATTATTTTTTCCAGCGCATGAACCGTGGCGCGGTCAAGTGGTTCCGTGCGCATCAACAAAGCCATGCGCTCATATTTAAGCAAATGCGCCAGCAGCAATTCGGCATCCAGGCGCGCCGTTTCCACGCCAGCGGCTAATAGCCGGAGGGTTGCTTCACTGACAGTATCTGCAACCGTTTGGTCCATTAAAGTACTGATTCCATTGCTGAAAGTTTTTCGGCCTGATCTTCGGTGATCAGAGCATCCACAACTTCGCCAAGACCCTCGCCTGCCATTATTTGATCCAGTTTATGAAGCGTAAGACCAATCCGGTGGTCAGTTACCCGGCCTTGCGGAAAGTTATAGGTGCGGATGCGTTCGGATCGATCGCCAGACCCAACTTGTGATTTCCGGCTTTCGGAACGCTCAGAATCAATCTTTTCACGTTCCATATCAAATAGCCGTGCGCGCAGTATCTTCATCGCTTTATCGCGGTTCTTATGCTGCGATTTTTCGGCCTGCACCACCATAATACCCGTGGGTAAGTGGGTGATACGCACAGCACTATCCGTGGTATTAACGTGCTGCCCACCCGAGCCCGAAGCCCTCATAGTATCAATCCTCAGGTCTTCCGGGCGGATAATCAAATCCACTTCTTCTGCCTCAGGCAAAACAGCGACAGTCGCTGCGCTAGTATGGATGCGGCCACTAGATTCGGTCGTGGGCACCCGCTGTACACGGTGAACACCAGATTCGAATTTCATTTTGGCAAAAACGCCCTTTCCGGTAACACTCGCAACAACTTCCTTAAAGCCACCAGCCTCCGAGGCCGATGCTGACATCATTTCAACTTTCCAACCTTGGCTTTCCGCAAAACGTTCATACATCCGGTAAAGGTCGCCGCCAAACAAAGCAGCTTCATCACCGCCCGTACCGGCACGAATCTCTATAATGGCCGAGCGTTCATCGGCGGCATCCTTGGGTAATAACTGGACCGAAAGCGCCTTGTCCATTTCCGGCAGGCGTTCTTTCAATTCAAGAAACTCGGCCAAGGCCATCTGTTTCATCTCAGGATCATCACCGGCATTCATCATTTCGGCAAGATCTGCAATCTCTGCACGACCACTGCGCAAGGCCAGTGCAGCTGTAACCACCGGGCTAAGGTCTGAATATTCCTTACTTAATTTAACAAAGTCTTCATTCGAATATTCACCGGGCGTTGCCAGTGCATGTTCCAGATATTCGTGTCGGGCTACCAGCATTTCGATGCGTTCATCAGAAATCACTTGGCGTCTCCTAAATTTCGGTTTTTAAGGTGGCCGCCAAATCGGCACAAGCCACCGAACGCTGCGCGCCATCGTCAAGATTTTTCAAAGTTACTGTTCGGCTGTCAATTTCATCCTCGCCAATTATAACAGCAAACTTTGCATTAGCCTTATTGGCACGATTGAGCCTTTTTTTAAGGTTGCCACTTCGATCCGCCGTTACCTTTGCACCAATTCCTCGCACTTGCTCAGCAATTTCAAAAGCCTTCAATATTGCCGCCTCACCAATAGGCATTATGATGATAGGGCGGCTAATCGCCGCGCCCAACTCTGACAGCATGGCAAGCCTTTCAATGCCGCCTGCCCAACCTACCCCTGGCGTTGCAGGACCGCCGAGCTGTTCGATCAATCCGTCATAGCGGCCACCCGCCAAAACCGTGCCTTGCGCACCCAATTCTGTGGTCACAAATTCGAAGGCGGTATGGGTATAATAATCCATGCCGCGCACTAATCTTTCGTCATGAACATAGGGCACACCAACAACTTCCAGGCCTTTTTTGACTGAAGCAAAAAAGGCCTGTGATGCCTCATTTAAACAAGCCGACATCAAAGGAGCCCCCGCAACAACCGCTTTATCACCTTCGTCTTTGCTATCAAGAATTCGCAGAGGATTACTAGCCAAGCGGCGCAGACTATCTTCCGACAACCTGTCTTTATGGCTTTCAAAGTAGGCCAGCAAAGCAACCCGGTATGCGGCTCGGCTTTCTTTGTCGCCCAAAGTATTGAGTTGCAGAATTACTTTTTCACCAAGCCCAAGATCCTGCAATATTCGCCACGCCATCGCAATAATATCGACATCAGCTTCAGGGTTGTCCTGGCCTAGCAACTCAGCGTTAATTTGATGAAATTGGCGGTAGCGACCTTTTTGCGGTCGCTCATAACGAAAGGCTGGGCCATGGCTTATAAGGCGGCAAGGCAGATTTTGCTGCATACCGTTTGAAATAAACGCACGGCAAATACCTGCCGTAAATTCTGGCCTTAAGGTAATGTCCTCGCCGCCCCTGTCTTCAAAGCTATACATCTCTTTTGATACAATGTCCGAGCCTTCACCAAGTGGGCGTTTATACACTTCGGTGAACTCAAAGATGGGGGTGGCAATATCTTCAAAGCCATACAAACCCGCGACACGGCGGAAAATATCCACGACAACGGCCATATTGCGAGCTTCCTCGCCGTAAATATCGCGCGTGCCCCGCGCTGGTTGCAGTTTAGACACAGGAAAATTCCTTTAAAAAATCGCTATGAAAGCGCGCTTGCTTCTGCGGCAACCAATTCCGCTGCTTTTTTTTCAACGAGCTCTACGATGTGGTCGACCAATTTATCATCGGTGATTTTATGATCAGTTACGCCCGACAAATATACCATATGGTTTCCCTGGCCGCCGCCGGTTAACCCTATATCTGTTTCCCGCGCTTCACCCGGGCCATTAACCACACAGCCAATGATTGACAGGCTTAAGGGTGTATGGATATGGCTCAGGCGCTCTTCCAACAGTTCAACGGTTTTGATGACAGGGAAGGCTTGCCGCGCACAAGATGGGCACGAAACAACACGGACACCTCTGTGGCGAAGGCCGAGCGATTTTAGAATTTCATAACCAGCTTTAACTTCCTCAACGGGTTCAGCCGAAAGCGAAACACGCACCGTATCGCCGATGCCCGCCCACAATAATGAGCCAATACCGATTGAGGATTTAACCGTACCGCCACGTAGGCCTCCAGCTTCCGTGATGCCCAGATGCAACGGGTAGTCACAAGCATCAGCAAGCCCTTGATAGGCAGCTACGGCCAAAAACAGGTCTGATGCCTTCACGCTTATTTTAAAATCGAAGAAATCGTTATCTTCAAGAATACGGGCATGTTCAAGCGCGCTTTCAACCAGCGCTTCGGGGCAGGGTTCACCGTATTTTTCAAGCAGATGTTTTTCGAGCGAGCCTGCGTTCACACCGATACGCATCGAACAACCATTGGCCTTGGCTGCACGCACAACTTCTCTCACGCGCTCCGCAGACCCTATATTCCCAGGATTAATTCGCAGACAGGCAGCGCCCGCATCTGCGGCTTCTAGCGCCCGTTTATAGTGAAAGTGAATGTCTGCGATGATTGGCACGTTCGCTTCGCGGCAAATTTCTGACAAAGCAGCAGTAGAAGCTTCATCCGGGCATGAGACCCTGACAATGTCCACGCCTGCTTCTTCAGATATACGAATTTGGTTAATCGTGGCGCGCGCATCAGAGGTCAATGTATTTGTCATCGTTTGAACTGTAATTGGCGCGTCACCACCTACAGGAACATTCCCGACCATTATTTGGCGGGATTTACGTCTGATAACATCTCTCCAGGGCCGAAGGCTCATAGCCGCACTTTCTCACAAAAATTCGCTGTAGTGGCTTATAAATGAGAAATGGGTCGGCTTAAAGCTCCGAATTCCTGAAAAGGAACAAATCTTCCCTGTTTGAATAAAAGGCATAGACGTTCTGCTGATTGAATTTATTCAGCCAGTTGCTCGCCGTCCCCGAGAGCGTAATCAGCAAGGATATGTCCCCGCCCGCCAAGGCGCTCAGCACTGTTCATACCTTGGGTTAAAATTAGGCCACCCGCATTGCTTGTGGTTAACAATATGCGGCCACCCTCATTGGGTCGGTAATCCTGACCCTCGCGCAGTATGCCAGACCAAATCTCTGTGCCATTTGGTCGCGCAATACGAACCCAACTGTCTTCAACTGCCTGCAACAAAATTTTACTTTGACCGCTTCGTGCTGTGTCAAACGATTCCGCGTAAGCCGCTGGACTAAAGAGCGACGGGGAGGCGTAGGCTATTTTGTCGGCACCCTTAACTGATACCACAAGCGCCTTATCTGGCTGACGAATAGAGCCTGCCGAGATGCTATCTTCAAACAAACTTGATTGAATAGCGGCCAACTGTGCTTGATCAGCCGATCCTTCTGAACCAACTGCGGTCACGAACGCTGCGCCGCCCAGGCCACCGCCCAGTGCCATCCAACAAACTGAAGCACCGACAAGGCCCACCATAGGTGATAACCAAGCGGGGTATTTTCTGAGAGTTTTTTTGGTTGGAGGTGAATCGGCAATCGGATCCAAAGGCTTGTCCATGCCGCATTCGCTCTTAAATGCTGCTACGATAGCATCCGCATCTTGTCCTAATGCCTTGGCATATGCGCGCACAAACCCGATAGCAAATGTCTTTGCTGGCAGTTGGTCGTATGCGCCGGCCTCAATTGCTCGTAAAAAGCCGGTCTGTATGCAAATGTCCTCGGCAATCGACTTGATTGTCAAACCTTGCGCTTTTCGAGCCTGCTTAAGAAGCTCAGAAATAGCCATGTCTTCGATATGCTTCATAGAATCTCGTCCCCCGCCATTTTAAAAAATGGCAGAATTCAGCACATTTGTGCTGAAACCCAAACTAAGCCTAGGTTCCCCAACCCTTGGCAAAAAAATAGCTACTCAGCGCCTAGTATCACTGTCTGAAAATACAGTTACCAGTCGCTAATTGGTCTTGTCAAAAATGACACCGCCTCAGACCAATAAGACTAGTGAAGAGTTTTTTACCATATAGAGTCAAATATAATTCAGCATTTGAATAAAATTGAGACATTTAAGCGCAGTCTTTAGGCTTTTTTGGGTGCCAGACTACAATTTTCAGGCACTTGCCTACAATTTAATGTCGTGATCTCGGGCAAACAACAAAAGCGAGTCGCGAATCGAATGGTCTGCCGATTTCATATTGGTCAGCAAGAAGTCTCGTAACTTGGCCATATGAACAGTGCGGATCATCCTCTTTACCGGTCCTATGCTTGTTGGCGAGATCGACAAGCGCTCCAATCCAAGCGCAATCAATGCCAGCGCCTCGATAGGTTTGGCGCCCATTTCCCCACAAAGTGTAACCGGTACATTTGCTGTCATGCAAACCTTCACAATCATATGGAGAAAGGCGAGCACAGATGGTGCCAAAAGATCATAACGATCAGCCAATCGTGGGTTACTGCGATCACAGGCGAAGAAAAACTGCATCAGATCATTTGTGCCAATGGAAAGAAAATCAATTTCTTCCATCAAACTATCAAGTTGCCAACTTAGAGAGGGCACCTCAAGCATACAGCCGACCTTAATGGCAATTGGCGGTGTTTTATTAAATTGCGCCAATCGGACAACTTCTTTTTGCAGGATTGCCTTACACTTGCGCAATTCTGCAACTTCCGCAATCATAGGAAACATTACATGAAGTGTTCGGCCTGACGCCGCGTACAGCATGGCGCGCAGTTGAAACCTAAGCAGGGCTGGGCGGTCGAGTGCAATACGGATAGCACGCCAACCCATCGCCGGATTTTCTTCCTCTTCGCGAGGCAAAAACGGCACTTGTTTATCGCCGCCAATATCCAGCGTCCTGAAGACGACAGGCTTGTCACCAGCGGCATCCAGCGCAGCTGTATATATTTTGGTTTGTTCATCGACCTTCGGCAGGGCCGGGGAAACCATAAACTGGAATTCGGTGCGAAACAGCCCGATGCCTTCGGCTCCGGTTTTATCGAGATTTGGCAGGTCCACCAACAAACCGGCATTCATCAAGAGATTAACCCGGTAACCATCCAAAGTAGCAGCAGGCAACCCTCGCTCAGCTTCATATTCGGCAATCAACTTTTCCTGCAGCTGCAGGGTCTCTCGGTATGTCGCAATAACATCTTCGGTAGGGCGCACAAAAATATGCCCGCCACCGGTATCAACAATTACATGTTCACCGCTTTCAATGTGGTTTAACAATCCAGGTACGCGGCCTATTACCGGCACACCCATCGCTCTGGCAATGATGGTAACATGCGCTGTCGCCGAACCTTCCTCCAGCGCTATAGCTTTCAGATAATATGCATCATATTCCATAAGTTCGGCGGGGCCGATATTACGGGCAATTAAAACTGAATCTTCGGTTAGTTTGGTGCGGTTGTTGGTTTTGTCACCTTGGATTATGCGAATAAGTCGGCTAGCTAAATCCTCAAAATCACCTACCCTTTCGCGCAGATACGGGTCTCGGATCTTTGACATGCGCGCCCGGTTTTCCTGCTGAACCCGGTCAACAGCGGCTTCTGCTGTCAGTCCGGAAGACACAGCATCATGCATTTTATCTTGCCAGCCCTGATCGTATGCAAACATACGATAGGTCTCCAACACTTCGCGGTGTTCGCCACCATGCGCCAAATCCGGATGTTCAACCAACGCCTCAAGCTGCAGCCGCAATTCAGCGATCGCGTCTTCAAGCCGTACGCGTTCGTCGTCGATATTATCAGCTACCGTTCGACCAATACGCACCTGCGGCTGATGAAATACCGCCGCCCCCGCGCCGATGCCTGCCGCAAGCAAGGTACCGTCAAGTGTGATGGCTTTGCCTGTCGTCGCTGCATCTTCAAACGTTTCGTCCCGCGCCACCAAATCGCCAGAACCAACAAGCTCGGCTATCACCATCGAAATGGTTTGCAGTGCCTCAATTTCTTCGGGCCTGTACCGACGTGGGGTAACGTTCTGAACCACCAAAACACCCGATACCTTACCAGCTCGCAAAATCGGCACGCCGAGAAAACTGTGATAAATATCCTCTCCGGTTTCTGGGCGGTATACAAATCTTGGGTGTTGCGGCGCTTCGGATAAATTCAGCGGCAAGCCGCGCTCGGCCACAAGCCCCACCAAACCTTCACCAACTTGAAGTCTAGTCAAATGAACAGCTTCTTCTTTCAGGCCTTCCGTTGCGAAAAGTTCAAGAACGCCCCCCGCCCGCACCAGATATATCGAGCAAACTTCGGCGACCATATTCTGCGCAATTACCCGCGCTACCCGGTCCAATTTATCTTGAGACTGACCGCCGCTTGCCATCACACTGTGCAGACGTCTCAACAATATTCGAGGCTGACTTACATGGTCGGGCAAACTATTCCCTTTGTTTCATGAGCCATCCGCATGCCAGATAAAAGCGGACTGCAGTTAGACCTTTTAATAAGTAGATCGACTTAAATATGCACGTGCCTGCGCAACTAATTCTTCTATGATATCGGCTGTAGGTTCAATTTTTTTGACCATACCAACACTTTGTCCCGCCATGACGGACCCAGTTGCTACGTCTCCGTCCACCACTGCCCGGCGAAGCGCACCACCCCAAAATTGCTCGATCTGCATCTGACCGTCATATTGGCTAACAGCGCCAGTCTGGAAGGCCGATACAATATCCCGCTGGGCCTCCATAAATTTTTCCGTGCCCTCATTCTTAAGCGCTCGCACAGGAATAACCGGAAACTTCGGATCAATTTGTACACTCGCAATCGCATCCCGGGCTTTGGCACTGATAAAGGCTTTTTTGAATTGCTCATGCGCCACGCATTCTTCGGCAACAACAAAACGTGTACCCAACTGTACGCCTGAGGCACCCATTTCCAAATAAGCCGCAACGGCATCACCGCGACCAATTCCGCCCGCCACAAAAACAGGCACGTCCAATATAACCGGTAAAATTTCCTGCGCCAAAACGCTTGTAGATACAGGGCCAATATGGCCGCCAGCTTCCATACCTTCGATCACAATGGCATCAGCACCGGAGCGTACCAGTTTTTTGGCAAGCGTGGCCGTGGGTGCAAAACAAATTAATTTGGCGTCAAAATCTTTGATCGCTGCTATTGAAAGGCCGCTTGGCAAGCCGCCAGCCAGCACGACATGGCTTACTTTTTTCTCGCGGCAGACCGCGATCAAACTATCCAGTTCCTGATGAAGCGTGATGAGATTCACACCAAAAGGCTTGTCCGTCATCGCACGCGTTGCATCAATTTCCGCACCCAGCATGTTTGCATCCATACCACCGCAAGCAATGACGCCAAAACCGCCCGCATTCGAAATCGCAGAGACAAGATTGCGCTCCGATATCCAAGACATGGCCCCGCCAAGAATCGCATATTCAGTACCAAGGAAATCGGCACCCCGTTTCCATAGATCGCGCAGACGCTTGCTCATACTTACCCTTTAAAAACCCAAAAGCCCACGCTATACACTAGCTACACTGTCCAGCCCATACGCAGTATGTAGGGTGCGAACCGCAAGCTCCGTATATTCGGCGTCAATTATTACGCTAATTTTAATCTCCGACGTGGAAATAACCTGAATATTGATGCCCTTTTCCGCTAGTGTATCGAACATCTTTCGTGCAACGCCAGTATGGCTACGCATACCAACCCCAACTACAGATACCTTAACTACACTGCCTGTGTAAACCAGATCACGAAATTTCAGTTTTTCTTTATTGGTTTCCAACACTTTGACTGTGCGCGGCAGATCATCTTCGAGCACGGTGAATGTCACATCTGTCGCAGCCCCATCCTCTGAAGCGCTCTGCACGATCATATCCACATTGATATTTTCGTCTGCAAGCGGTGCAAACAAATGGGATACCTGCCCTGGCCGGTCTTCAAGGCCAACCACTGTGACTTTGGCTTCACCTCGGGAATATGCAATCCCGCTTACAGCTTCTTGTTCCACGATCTCATCCTCACTAACGACAAGGGTTCCGGGTAAATCTTCAAATGATGACAGAACCTGCACACGCACACCGTGGGTCATTGCCAACGCGACTGAGCGCGTTTGCAAAACCTTGGCACCAAGCGAGGCCATTTCCAACATTTCCTCATAGGTAATCTTAGCAATTTTTCTGGCTTTTGGCACAATGCGGGGGTCTGTCGTATAGACACCGTCCACATCCGTATAGATATCACAGCAATCAGCCTTAAGGGCCGCCGCAATAGCCACAGCAGATGTATCGCTGCCACCTCGTCCCAGCGTCGTGATGCGGTTATCATCTGCAATACCCTGAAAACCTGCGACAACCGCAACCCTGCCCCCCGCCAGACAGCCTTCCAGAGCTTCTGTTTCAATGGTCTGGATGCGCGCTGCGCCGTGCACATTGTCGGTGCGTATTGGCACCTGCCAGCCAAGGAACGAGCGCGCAGGAACGCCCAAATCTTGCAAACATATCGCAAGCAGGCCAATCGTTATCTGTTCGCCAGCCGCAACGACAGCATCATATTCGCGTGCATCGTGCATGGCCGCTGCTTCGCGGCAGAAGCCTACCAGACTATTCGTGCTGCCCGACATCGCCGAAAGCACAACAACAACCTCGTGTCCTTCTGCTACAGCTTTGGCGACACGTATGGCAACCTTCTTGATGCGCGTAATGTCACCTACCGACGTCCCGCCAAATTTTTTAACAATCCGTGCCATCTCTTCGTCCAGTATTTTGAATGCCATCACACAAAGCATGGCATTCAATAATGTCAAAATGACGCAAGCTTCTTGACCGCTGGCCCACAAGAGTGCGATTTGAGGTGCAGTGCGCCTCTATTTAATGCGCCGAACGGGCGTATGCAAGCGCTGAGAACCGCTAAAAAACGTGAAATGCTTGTCTGGAGCAATAGAAATGCTGAATAAGCAAGGCCTGAGCAATGAAAATGGCACCGCAAAGGGAAACACTGTTGACCCCGATGAGGTGGCCTTTTTTGCCAAAATAGCTGAAAGCTGGTGGGACCCCCACGGCCCTTTTAAGCCTTTGCACCAGTTGAACCCAACGCGGCTGGGATATATCCGCCGTGAAGTGGCAAAACATTTCTCGATTGATGACAGCAAGATTAAACCCCTCGAAGGGCTGCGCCTTTTGGACATTGGCTGTGGTGGCGGACTGATCAGCGAACCCATGTGCCGACTGGGTGCTGATGTTGTTGCCGTAGACGCATCAGAAAAAAACATCAAAGTCGCTAGCATGCATGCGGCGGCCAGCAATTTGGAAATTGATTTTCGCAACAATACTGCCGAAGCACTGGCTGCGGCGGGCGAGCTTTTTGATGTGATCGTCAATATGGAAGTGATCGAGCATGTGGCTGATGTGGATGCCTACCTAAGCGCCTGCCGCAAACTATTGAAACCTGGCGGCATTATGCTGCTCAGCACCATCAACCGCACACCCAAAGCCTATCTGTTTGCCATTGTCGGCGCTGAACGGGTGCTGAAATGGCTGCCCAGAGGCGCGCATGACTGGAATAAGTTCCTAACCCCGGAAGAACTCGCCAAGGCTAGCATAAAAGCAAGCTTTTCTCCCACCGAGACAACCGGATTTGTCTTCAACCCCTTCAGCGGAAAATGGCGGCTGTCATCCAGTGACTTCGGTGTAAATTACGCAATGTCCGTCAAAGGCGAATGATTGTTTCTGACGACAAACCATCACATCGCGGCTCTCTGGTGACTGCACCTATGCACAAGTACGCCGTTATTTTTTGAACCTAATAAGGTTCGTGCTTTAGCAATATCTAAACCATGGAACTAAGCGTCAGAACGCCTTGTGGGGGCTCCGGGCAGCGGCATGATGTCGATGCCTTCTTCTAACAGTTCGATGGTTTCTTCCTTGGTGCTTTCGCCGTAGATGCCGCGTTCTTTGCTTTCACCATAGTGGATTTTACGGGCTTCGTCGGCAAAATCGCTGCCGACATAATCGCAGTTTTCTTCAACATGGACTTTTAGTTTGGCAAAAACCTTCTGTGCTTCGGCGGCGAGCGCCGTAAGCGTATGGTCACCAGTGCCTGATAATATGGCATCATTATTTTCAGGTTTTTCCTCGGGCTTCAACAACTGGTTTCCACCTTCACCCTGACGGCCCCTTGCCGTTTGGTTACCCTTGGTCGCCACATTGGGGGCCATCGGCGCTTTGGTGATCGCGGCCGAATCGCAAAAAGGGCAAGTTACAAGGCCAGACTTAAGTTGGTCCTCATACGCACCACTGGATTTGAACCAAGCTTCAAACTGATGGCTGTGCTCACATTTTAGGTCAAAAACAATCATATCACTCAAACTGTTGAACGCCGTAAGGGCGCTTATGCTTTAAAGATGGCATAGTTAGCCGGGTCTCAGCCACTTTGGCAAGGTCCAAATCAACTAGTGTGAGCCCGGGTTCGGTGCCGCAGTCAGCCAAGGCAGTGCCCCACGGATCAATGGCAAGGCTATGGCCGTAGGTGCTACGCCCCGTTGCGTGCAGGCCGGTCTGCGCTGCAGCAAGAACAAAACAACCGGTTTCAATAGCGCGTGCTTTCAGCAGCGTGTGCCAGTGCGCTTCGCCAGTCTTTTGGGTAAACGCTGCGGGTACCATGATAATCGCAGCGCCAGCCTCAGCCAAAGCTTGGTACAGATGGGGAAAGCGCAAGTCGTAACAAATGGTCAGGCCAATTTTGCCCCACGGGGAATTCACCAAAACCGCGTCATTTCCGGGTTGGTAAAGCCGGGATTCGCGGTAACTCTCGCCGCTAGGCAAGTCCACATCAAACAAATGCAATTTGTCGTATCTGGCTTTAATCTCGCCGTCAGGGCCGATCATAAAGCCTCTGTTCGCCAGCTTATCCTCTGCTATTTTAATGATAAGCGAACCAACATGTAGCCAAACGCCGAGCTCGTACGCCAGAGACAGGAATTGCTTAAGACCTTTGTCATCTTGCTCAAAAGATGCTTTTTCCAGCACCGCGCTGCGATTCATTTCCATCAAATGGGTCGTCTCGGGCGTAGTGATTAACTGTGCGCCGCCTTTTGCCGCTGCCCGGATAAGGTTTTCTGCAATATCAACTGCAACCTCCACTTGGTCACCAGTATTGAGCTGGACAATACCGACGCGTAGCATTGCTTTAGGCACCTGCCAGCATTGTCTTTAGCACACCGCGCGCATCAAGTGCGTGAAGTTCATCCGACCCACCAACATGCTGATCATCGATCCATATCTGAGGTACTGAGGTCCTGCCACCTGCTTTATTGCGCATTTCAGTGCGCGCTTTCGGGTTCATATCAACGTTGATTTCTTTGAAGGCCGCACCTTTTTGCTTCAACAGCGCCTTCGCACGGTAACAAAAAGGGCAGAACGCACTACTGTAGATTACTATATTTGCCACGATGGGATCCTTGTACTGTTCAACATCTATTTAGGTTATCTGCCAATATATTAAAGGCCAGTCTTGATGTTTCATGCCATTCTCACGCGATTGTTAACCCGCGATCGGCTGCCCCACACGGGCAAAGGTAATAATACCCACACTTTTAGCACCTGCCTTTTTTAATATTTTGGCACACGCTGAAGCTGTCGCTCCTGTTGTTAAAACATCATCCACCAGAACAATGTCTTTTTCCTTAATCATATCCGTATGTCCCGTCTTTATTTCAAAGCTGGCCCGAACATTTTGAAAGCGCGCCTTTCGCCCTAGCCCGCCCTGGCTTTGTGTCGCTTTCTTTTTCCTGAGCGAAAAATTATCACTGGTTAAACCTAGGCGAACTGCAAGGGCGTCGCTCAAAAGCTGAGATTGGTTAAAGCGCCGCAGTAGCATTCTGCGTTTATGTAGCGGCACCGGCATTATGATATCTACCGGCATATCAGCAAGCGCAAGGGCCATCATCTGCGCCATAGCAGGCACAACGGCTGTGGACCCTGCATGTTTCAGGCGCAGCACCAGGCTGCGGCCCATTTCATCATATGTAACCGCCGCCCGCGCCCAATCAAAGGCTGGCGGCTCTTTTAGGCAAGCACCACATTCGTCTCCGTAGCCCGTATCAAATTCAAAAGGCAGCGCACAGTGATGACAAAAAGGCGAGGTAAGGGGATGCAGTTCACCCCAACACACCGGACACAAATATCCGTGTGCGGCAATTTTGGTGCTGCAATTAGCGCACCGCGCGGGCAAAATAAAATCCAGCACACGCTCAGCCGATTTTTTTATTGCGCTGGCAACCAGCATTTGATTTGTATGATCCACAGCCAGACCTTAACAATATGCTCGACCTTGAGCCAGCCAGAATAATAGCATCTCTCCACTGGGAATTAATTAATGAGTAATACACAATCCCAGATTTTTGATACCGCTCGAATGTTGGCAAACAGAGCGCGCGCACGGCTGATGAACGCTGACTATGATTTTCTGCGTGCGGAAATTGCCGACCGCATGCAAGACCGCCTTCAGGATGTGAATAGACTTTTTGACAATATACTCGACGTTGGAGATGATCTGGTTCGGTTCACCGGGCGAAAGAATTCGGCTGACATTGCCACGCTGTCCGATGCCCCACTTGCACTGCTACAAGGGCATTATGGATTGATCGTATCAAATTTGATATTGCACTGGGTGAATGATCTGCCCGGGCTGCTTATTCAGTTCAACAAGGCGCTGAAGCCAGACGGGCTGCTGCTGGCATCGCTGTTCGGCGGCGAGACCTTGAAAGAATTGAGGCACGCCCTGCTGGCGGCTGAGGCTGAAATTACCGGCGGCGCAAATGCGCGCATTATCCCTTTTGCAGATGTTAAAGACCTTGGAGGTTTACTACAGCGCGCCGGTTTTGCCCTGCCTGTAGCGGATACCGATACGATCACTGTAACCTATGATCATCCTTTAAAGCTGATGCAGGACCTGCGTGGCATGGGCGAGGCGAACGCCCTGTTAGGCCGGAGCAGAAAACCGCTGCAACGAGGTGTCTTGCAGCGCGCCTGTGAAATCTACCAGGAAAACCACGGCATGCCGAATGGCCGAATTCCCGCGACTTTCCAAATCATGTATCTTACGGGGTGGCACCCTCACGAAAGCCAGCAGAAGCCTTTAAAACCCGGCAGTGCAACGATGCGCCTTGCAGACGCGTTGGCTAAAGGGAAACCCAAGTCAGGCTAGGCTCGCCACTAAGTCGGCGCTGCAGATTTAGAAAAAATCCCGGAGCATGGCAACCAAAGGGCCATCCGCTGGTGGCATTGCAAAGTCGCCCAAATTCCGAATGCGCACCCACTTAGTGCGCTGACCTTCCATGCCTTGCACTAGGCCTTCCCACTTTCTGCACAGAAAAAGCGGCATGAGCAGATGGAAACTCTCGTATGAATGAGAGGCAAACGCAAACGGCGCGAGACAAGCCGCGTTGATATCAATGTCCAGCTCTTCCTTACATTCGCGGATCAAAGCAGCCTCGGGAATCTCACCCTCTTCCACCTTTCCACCAGGAAATTCCCATAAACCCGCCATTGATTTTCCTGCTGGGCGCTCGGCAATCAAAACTCGGCCATCATTGTCAATGAGAGCAATCGCCGCAACAAGCACTGTTGGCAAGCCATCGTTCAGTCGGATATTGGGTTGTGGGCAATCTTCCATGGCCTACGCCTAGCGACAAGTTTAGACAAATTCAAGCATTAACCACTTGTTTAGAAACAAGGGTCAGCATTGTTTGAAACTTGGGAAGTGACGGCTAGAGAGAGCGGTAGATACAGTGAAAAAGTTCGAATTCGCATCGGCGACAGTTTTACAGTTGTCCGACTCCGAAAGCGGGGCCACAGCCGTTGAATATGGCCTGCTTGCAGGGCTTATTGCTATCGGGATCGCGGGCGGTATCGGCGCGCTCGCGGATCTGATAAATCTTATTTTCGAAATGCTCGCCGATACCACAAGCGATGTCGCAGCGAACATGTAAACGCGGTAGCCGTTTTCCACTCTTAAGTGAAGGCAGCCTCGCGGTACTTATCTGCAGTCCGGTCTGAACCACGCTTGTCATCTTGCTTATCGTCCAAGCGCTCAGAAATAATACGGCGCGCACGAATCACTTCGCTTTTCATATATTTAAGCTCAGTGAGCTTTTCCGCTCCATCATCATTATAACGATTAAGAGCATCTGTAAGCGCTTCATCAAGCTCACTCAGAAATTTCATCTGCAATTCAAGATTAACGGTGGGCATAACATTCTCCGGCACTAGGTTACATGGGCTTCCCCCACAACACTTTATTCAAGTGTCATGCCAAAATATTTTATGTTATTTTACAATGCCTTAAAGGGATTTTTTGGAACAGAAGATAATATCTATGGGGCTAATTTTGCCCTAACAACCCCTGGAAGGAAATTTTAGCCTAGCTGCGATAGTCTGCATTTATGCTGATATAACCATGCGTTAAATCGCACGTCCACACGGTGGCTTTGCCGTTTGCCACACCCACATCCACCCTTATATCGATCTGCTTGGTTTTCATATGCAATGCCGCATCTTCTTCGCGGTAATTCGCCAGCCGCTGACCATTTTCTGCAATCTGTTGACCACCAAGCCAAATCCCGAGTTTGTCGCGCTCGGCCTTTTCTCCGGCGCGGCCAACAGCCATAACAATGCGTCCCCAATTGGGATCTTCGCCTGCTATCGCGGTTTTCACTAGCGGACTATTGGCAATAGTAAGGGCTATCGTGCGGGCGGCGGCATTATCGGCGGCGCCCTCAACGGTAATTGTCACAAATTTTCTTGCCCCTTCACCATCTTTTGCCAATTGCTGCGCTAAATCAACGGCAACATCAAGAAACGCCCGTTTAAAACTGTCTAACCTAGGGTCATTATGATCTTCAATCAGCACTTCAGTAAACGCACCACCCGTGGCAAAAGCAAAGACCGTATCATTGGTCGATGTATCACCGTCCACAGTCACACAGTTAAAACTCTGGTCGGTAACGTCTGAAAGAATAGCTTGCAAGCAACCGGCTGAAACGGGGGCATTGGTAAACATAAATCCAAGCATTGTCGCCATGTCGGGCGCGATCATGCCCGATCCTTTTGCGATGGCGGAAATCGCTACTGGCTTACCGTTGATTTCTGCGGCTTTGCTGGCACCTTTTTGAAAAGTATCAGTTGTGGAAATTGCTCGGGCAGCATCTTTCCATAAATTTGCCGAGCGCCCCGCATAGATACGCGGCAAGAACTTTTTAAATTCAGTAACATCCAGTGGCTCACCGATAACGCCCGTTGACGCCAGTAGAACTTCCTCTGGCTTACAGCCGACGATCTGAGACGCCAAATCTGAAGTGCGCTTCACTGCTTTACGGCCCTTGCTGCCTGTGAAGGCATTTGCATTGCCTGCATTGACCACCAGCGCCTGCACCAGCCCTCCAGTGGCAGCAAGCGCCTCTCTGGACCAGTCAACAGGCGCTGCGGGCATTTTTGATTTGGTAAAAACACCTGCTGCCACGGTCCCTTCCTGAAATGTGAACATCAAAAGGTCGGGTCGGCCTTTATACTTCAGGCCAGCAGCAACGGCGCCCATCTCAACACCGGGTATGGCTGGCAAATATGGGAAACTGACAGGGGCCAAGGGTGAAACGGGAAGGTCAGACATAGGGTGAGCCTAGCATAAAAATATACGTCAAATCGACGCGCATGATGCCTATATAATAAATAAGTCGCAAGTTGGAACTCAACAAACACCGTATATTATCAAGATTGACACAAAGGCTTTGGTTGACAGAGCGCCGTAGGGTACTTATCTGTGCGTGAAATTCTGCAGTCTTAAGGGCTGTTGTCAATTTGTATGCAGTTCGCCCTAATGAAGGCCCTAGGCCCACAGTTTCTGGGCAACTGCGCAATAAATGTGTGTCGGGAAGTCTTTATGCTGGGATTAAGCAAAATCGCCAAAATGCTATTCGGATCATCGAATGACCGCTATCTGGCGAAACTCCAACCCAAAATTGTGGCTATAAACGCGCTTGAGCCTGAGACGCAGGCCTTGTCGGACACCGACTTGCAAGCAAAAACACAAGAATTTAGAACGCGCCTTGAAGAAGGCGCTCAAGTCAATGATTTGCTGGTTGAAGCCTTTGCTGTGGTGCGTGAAGCTGCCAAACGATCCCTTGGGCTGCGACATTATGATGTGCAGTTAATAGGCGGCATGGTTTTAAATGATAGCAGCATCGCCGAAATGAAAACCGGCGAAGGTAAAACGTTGGTTGCCACGCTAGCCGCTTATCTGAATGCGCTACCGGGTAAAGGCGTGCACGTTGTTACCGTCAATGACTATCTTGCTGAACGCGACGCCGCCTGGATGAGCAAGGTCTATAATTTTCTGGGGCTATCCGTTGGTGTTGTTATCCCCGGCAAAACCGACGAAGAACGCCGCGAGGCCTATGCTGCAGATATTACTTACGGCACCAACAATGAATTCGGTTTTGATTATCTGCGGGACAATATGAAGTTTCACAGAGATGAAATGGTGCAGCGTGAATTCTGGTTTGCCATTGTTGACGAAGTCGATTCCATTCTCATTGACGAGGCCCGCACCCCGTTAATTATCTCAGGTCCCACTGAGGATAGGTCCGAGTTATATATTTCAATAAATGCCATCATGGCAGCATTGAATGAAGAAGATTATGAGAAAGACGAAAAGTCAAAGTCTGTGTCTCTTACGGAAGACGGCACGGAACGGATTGAAAAAATTCTTGCCGAAGCGGGCCATCTAAAATCAGACAATCTCTACGATCATGAAAACATGATAATCGTTCACCATGTAGATCAGGCGCTAAAAGCCCGCACCATGTTTGAACGCGACACTGACTATATCGTCAAAGATAACAAGGTTATAATCATTGACGAATTCACTGGCCGAATGATGGATGGGCGGCGTTATTCCGGCGGCCTGCACCAGGCGCTTGAAGCCAAAGAAGGCGTTGAAATTCAGTCTGAAAACCAGACATTAGCTTCAATTACGTTCCAGAATTACTTCCGCATGTTCCCCAAACTTGCCGGCATGACAGGGACCGCTACGACAGAGGCAGAAGAATTTGGCGACATTTACCGGCTCGGCGTGGTCGAAATTCCTACTAATGTCGAAGTTGGCCGCATTGACGAGCATGACGAATTTTACCGGACCGCCAAAGAAAAATTTGACGCAATTTTGAAAGATTTAGATGTCGCGCAGCAAAAAGGGCAGCCTGTCCTTGTTGGTACAGTTTCTATCGAAAAATCGGAGTTGCTCTCTGAATTCCTCAAGAAGAAAAAAATCAAACACCAGGTTTTGAATGCTCGCCACCACGAGCAAGAAGCCAGCATTGTTAGCCAGGCTGGGCGTCTTGGGGCTGTAACTATTGCCACAAACATGGCGGGGCGCGGGACAGATATTCAGCTCGGCGGCAATGCTGAAATGCGCATAGCTGCTGAAACTGCCGGGCTTGAGGACGAAGCAAAAATTGCAACGATCACCGCCCAGATTACCAAAGAAGTTAACGCCGAAAAGGCGAAAGTTATTGAGGCTGGTGGCCTTTATATTATGGCGACGGAACGTCACGAAAGCCGCCGCATCGATAATCAGCTTCGGGGCCGCGCCGGGCGTCAGGGCGATCCGGGAAGATCGAAATTCTTCCTGTCGCTACAAGATGATTTGATGCGTATTTTCGGCCCTGAGCGTATGGATTCCATGTTGGTCCGGCTCGGCATTGAAGAGGGGGAAGCCATAATCCACCCTTGGATCAATAAGGCCATTGAAAAAGCCCAGCATAAAGTTGAAGCCAGAAACTACGACATTCGCAAAAATCTTGTCAAATTTGATGACGTCATGAATGATCAGCGCCAAGTGGTCTATGAACAGCGCCGCGAAATCATGGACGCCGAGCAGGTCGCGGAAACCTTGGTCGATATGCGCGCCGATGTCGTTTGCCATCTGGTTGAAAATAGAATTCCTCCAAAATCCTACCCCGAACAATGGGACATGGAGGGCCTGCAAGACGATGTGAATAACATCTTGGGCCTTGCGGATGTCTCCGTTATCGAATGGTCGAAAGAAGAAGGTGTTGATGATGATGTTATCATCGAACGCTTGGAAACATCCGTAGGTAATTTAATCGCCGAGAAATCGGCGCGGTACAGCCTGGAAATTTGGAACAGTATAGAAAAGAGCCTTTTACTGCAGGTTGTTGATCAGGAATGGAAAGAGCATCTACAAAATCTTGACTTTCTGCGTCAAGGCGTTGGACTGCGAGCTTACGGCCAGCGGGACCCACTGAACGAGTATAAGACTGAGGCTTTTTCCCTATTTGAAAGCATGCTCTACCAGACCCGCGAAAATGTTGTGCAATTACTTGGCCGTGTTGAACTGGCACCGCAAATTGATCCAAGCTCGCTGTTGCCGCCCGCGCCTGTCATTGGCGAGGAGCAGCACCTTGACCCGCTTACCGGCGAAAACGAGATGGCCCACCACGGCATTGATCCCAATGATACGTCCACCTGGCAAGGCGTTCCCCGCAATGCCCCTTGTCCATGCGGAAGCGGCCAGAAGTTCAAACATTGTCACGGAAACGTAGTGGGAACAGCGCCTATGTCCGGTGCCGCGCGTAGGCAAACCAACCCCTTTTCGACCGTAGGACGAAACGACCCTTGCCCCTGTAAGTCCGGCAAAAAATTCAAACATTGTCACGGAGCCCTCTAGGCATTTATTGGCGAACCGGATTTCATGAAAGGCAGGTCTCAATCTGCCTTTTTTCCATTTCTCATGCTTTTTTTTTCCGCAACGTGCAACTGAACGCTGTCTGAACAGCCAACTCAGCATTGCGTAAGTAAGGCTTTACTAAGTTTGCTTTCATCATCAGTGTTGGAGCGAGACAATGAAAGCAACAAAAATAAAGACACAGACACGATGGGCCGCCGGGCTTGCCGCGATCACTATGATGGCCGGTTTTACATCACCCCTATATGCAGACCATGCTGAGCGACGTGAATATGTACCCATCATCAATGCAGCAAACCCGCAATTCAGATCAAACCACCCTCTAAAGGTCTATGTGAAAGTCGGCATTGGTAGACGTGAAGATGGCCACCAACAAGCGGCGCACACCTTCAATAAAATGCAACATCTTTTGCCAACTTACATAGCGCTCACGGATAACCGGGCAGCCGCCGACCTTGTTATCAAAGTTCAGCAAACTGATTATACGTTGAATTACCGTATTATCGACACCGATAACAAGGACAAGAAATACAAAAAAGATCGTCGTAAAACAGGCAGAAAATGTGGCTATTACCAAAAGGCATATTATACCAAGGTGAAGGAAAAGGGCGAGGCCTATGCCAGCTATAATGTAAAAACCAATCTGAAGGGTTTCGGCCGAGAATACGATCAAGTCACGCTGCGTTCGGCTGAAAACTTCAGTTACGGTGCGAACTTGCGCGCTTCTACAAATTGCGGCATCCGTCAAACAAACCATATGCCTTCCAACGGTGTAGCCAAACTGTTTCGACAGGCTGAGCCGGAATACAGGCACCATGTTAGCTATAAAATTCGCCAGGAAGCCGCAGAGACCCTTGGGCTACATTTGGCGCGCACCATTGGCGCAAAGTCCAACGATTTTTATGTAGGACTGGCCGCTCGGCTTAACGTCAAATCTGGAACCACCCCTGCCAGCTATTATGGCGGCTACTATGACGGCTATTATGGCGACTATGACACAGAGCACCGGGAAGATTACGATTTCCGCAACTCACGCCACAGAAATTATCGGCATTTCCCTCGCCACTTCGGGGGAAACAGGCGCTAACCTTCGCTTGTTTCCAAGGCTTCAGAAGGCCCTCATTTGGTCAATTTTCCTCGCTCTGTTGACCCGGTGAGTATAGCGCCTAACTTTAAGCGCCCGATACCTTTCGGGCGCTTTTTTTTCGCCTCCTACGCGAGATATTTTTTCCGCACCGCATCAATATAAAGGCCGCGTGAACTGCGAGCTATTTCATGCGGTGCAAAAGGTGCCGAAACTGCATCCAAAACGTCCACGGCCTCTGCCAAGGGGGCCAACAATGCAGGCTCATGCTCCTGATCATATTGTTTTGTCAGATATTTTATTTTTGCAATCATGACTTCTTTGCAAGCAATCTCGTCAGCGGTGGCGTTGCGAGTGCACAAACCGTATGTACCGTCTAAATAATGTTGCCATTCTGCTTGCAGGAAAATCTCTAGCGGCTCACCGCCCACCGTACCATCAGCCTGAAAAAAATTTGCCAAGCCAAACTTGTCTGCTCCGCTCTCCTCAATCTTTTTTGCGTATGTCAGTTGGAAGTTTTTTTGCTCTTTCGCGGCACTGGTTTCATAGGAAACACCGGCAGCTAAAAATGCCTTTATTTTCTCAATATGCGATTTCGGAAAATAGGCTCGTGTGGAAGATTGTTCATGTTCTCCAAAAACTGATCGTATTTTGCTAACAATATCTATTTCATAAGCAGGACCCGGCAAACAGGCGCTATTAATCATATTACCAATTTCTACGGCAGACACTGACGTTGCCTCAGATAGGTCTTCTAGGGTCAGGAAGTTTTTTTCAATATAGTCGTTGCTGCCCATAAAGCCCCAAATGTTCACTTTACGTTCTTACAGCAACCGCATCTAAAAAAAACCAACTAAAAGGGTGCCGCAAAGTGAAGCAGCACCCAAGTTCGTGCGAGGTTGTCGTTAGCTAAATGCATCGTCCCAAGTTCCTTGGGTCGCGGCTTTGGAATATTCGGTCGAACGATTTTCAAAGAAATTGGTGTGCTCAACCGCATTCAGCATGCTGTCGAGCCAGCTGAGCGGATTTTCATCCATCCCATATTCTTCATCAAGGCCAAGCTGCTGCAATCGGCGGTCGGCAATATAACGGATATATTTTTTAACATCGGCTGCTTCAAGGCCTTCGATCGGACCAAGACCAAAAGACAGATCAATGAAAGCATCTTCATGCTCAATAATTGTTTTACAGGCTGTGCGTAGTTCGGTGCGCATCTGATCGTCCCACAACTCAGGGTTTTCACTCATCAGGGTTTTAAATAGCTTGATGATGCTATCGCAGTGCAGACTTTCATCGCGCACAGACCACGTAATAATTTGGCCCATGCCCTTCATTTTATTGAAACGCGGAAAATTCAATAACATGGCAAAACTGGCAAACAATTGCAGCCCTTCGGTAAAGGCACCAAATACCGCCAATGTCACAGCCGTTGAGCGCAAATCATCCGAATTAAATTGCTGCATATAATCATATTTATCCTTCATTTCCTTATACTTAAGGAAAGCCGAATATTCACTCTCGGGCATACCGATGGTATCCAGAAGATGGCTATAGGCGGCAATATGAATGGTTTCCATATTGGAAAAGGCTGCCAGCATCATCTGAACTTCTGTCGGCATGAACACCTTGGTATAGTGTTTCATATAACAGTTGTTCACCTCGATATCGCTCTGTGTAAAAAAGCGAAAAATCTGGGTCAGCAGGTTTTTTTCCGAAGCGCTGAGATTGTTTGCCCAGTCGCGCACGTCTTCGGCTAGCGGTACTTCTTCGGGCAACCAGTGCACTTGTTGTTGTTTCAACCAGGCTTCATAGGCCCAAGGATAACGAAAAGGTTTATAGACGTGACGTTCTTCAAGAAGCGACATTTTTAGATCTTCCCAGGGACAAGTGGCTGTTGGCTACTGACAAGCCAGACATTCTTCATAATCGGTGCTGGCGTTGGCAACCGCCGCAAGTTCCAGCTGCTCTTCCATATTAGCCTTCTTTTTTGTCGACCCTGTCGCGATAATTTCGGCTCTCGCGATGGATTTTGAACGGCAATAATACAGGCTTTTTAGGCCTTTTTTCCAAGCTTGAAAGTGAATTTGGTGTAGATCGCGTTTATGCACATCGGCGGGCAGAAAAATATTCACCGACTGCGCCTGGGAAATATAGGGCGCGCGGTCCGCTGCCAATTCGATAACCCATCGCTGGTCCAGTTCAAACGCTGTTTTAAAAACGGCTTTTTCATCATCGCTCAGGAAATCCAGGTGCTGCACAGAACCCTCATTAACGGTGATTGAAGTCCAAACTTTATCGGTGTTTTGACCCTTCTCTTTCAGCAATTTAATCAGCGCAAAATTATGGACAATGAAATTCCCAGACAAGGTTTTCTGATTATAGCTATTGGCGGCTATTGGCTCGATACCGGGGCTTGCGCCGCCGCAGATTGTTGAAATCGATGCTGTCGGCGCAATGGCTGTTTTGTTGGAAAACCGCTCCATCATGCCGTAATCAGCAGCGTCCGGGCAGGCTCCGCGCTCATGCGCCAGATCTACCGAAGACCGGTCAACCTCGCCCTTGATATGTTTGAATATATTGAAATTCCACGATTTAGCCATCGAGCTTTCAAACGGAATCATATTGTTTTGCAAAAAGCTATGGAAGCCCATCACACCCAGTCCGACCGAGCGTTCGCGCATCGCTGCATAGCGAGCTTTGGCCATCTCGCTGGGCGCGCGGTCAATGAAGTCCTGCAAGACATTGTCGAGAAAACGCATCACATCCGGGATGAAATCCTTATTGGATTTCCATTCCTGATAATATTCCAAATTCAAGCTTGAAAGACAACACACGGCAGTGCGCTCATTGCCCAAATGGTCAACACCAGTGGGCAACGTAATTTCCGCACACAAGTTTGATGTTTTTACGGTAAGCCCCGCGAGTTTATGGTGCTCGGGCATCTGGCGGTTCACTGTATCGGAATAGACGATATAGGGCTCGCCGGTCTCAACACGTGCAGTTAAGATACGAATCCACAGCCCACGCGCTGACACAGTGCGCACCACATGATGATCCTTGGGGCTTGTCAAAGCCCAGTCTTCATCAGCCTCAACCGCGCGCATAAAAGCATCCGTCAAAAGAATACCGTGATGAAGATTAGGGGTTTTACGGTTCGGGTCACCGCCGGTTGGGCGTCGCAACTCCAAAAATTCTTCAACTTCAGGGTGGCTAACAGGCAGGTAAATCGCAGCCGAACCCCGGCGCAGGGAGCCTTGCGAAATGGCAAGCGTCAAGCTGTCCATTACGCGAACAAACGGTATGATACCGCTGGTTTTACCAACGCCGCCCACTGTTTCACCGATAGAGCGCAAATTGCCCCAATAGCTTCCGATGCCGCCGCCACGCGCGGCAAGCCAAACATTCTCGGTCCACAGGTCAACGATTGATCCCAATTTATCCTGAGCTTCGTTCAAAAAACAGCTGATCGGTAGACCGCGATTTGTTCCACCATTGGAAAGTACCGGCGTTGCCGGCATAAACCACAGGTTTGAAATATAATTATAGAGGCGCTGGGAATGGGCCTTATCATCACCGTAAAAAGAAGCAACACGCGCAAATAAATCCTGATACGACTCGCCCGGCATCAGGTAACGATCTGTCAAGGTGGCCTTGCCAAATTCGGTTAAATTTTCGTCCCGGGTACGATCTATTTCGACAGCACCGCCATGCTCGAAATGAGTAACTTCAAACATATTACTTGTAACTCCCTTATCCGCCCCTGGTCCCGTTTTGTAAGCCACGAAATGCCGACTCCTTCATCGTCTTCAGGAACAATATAGTGTGCCTGAAGGAAGAACAAAAGTCGAACACTTCAACTTTTTTATAAATTTTTCAGTAGCTTAGTAGAGTTGCCGCCCGTTTCCCCCGGTCGGTTCGCTCCATATTCGCAACCCGCACAAGATAGGGTCGAAGCGGGCAGCACGTCAAGATAAAGTGTCAACTCTAGCTAAGCCTTACTATATCTTGTGTTTTTTTCGACTCGGGATAAACGGCTCGGCTGTGAGCCTTCACGCAAGTGGTTCTTAAAACCCAGAAAATCCGCTGATTCGCGGGTTATGCAAAACCATTTTCGCCAACAGTCAGATATTTCTCACGGCGAAGCTCTTTCAAGCGGGCACCGTCAAACGCCGTCATGTCCCTTACGGCAAGTTCAAGACTATCACCAAGCTGGTTCATCGCCCGCTCAGGATCACGGTGAGCGCCACCAAGCGGTTCAGCTACAATATCGTCGACCACACCAAGCTGCAGCAAATCCTGCGCAGTAATTTTGAGCGCATTTGCGGCATCTTCAGCCTTTTCATTGGTGCGCCACAAAATGGAAGCACAGCCTTCAGGAGAAATAACCGAATAAATCGCATGTTCCATCATCAGAACCTTGTTAGCAGCGGCTATTGCTACAGCACCGCCGGATCCGCCTTCTCCAACAATGCAGGTGACAAGTGGCGTTTCCAACTGCAAGCATTTAGCAGTAGAGCGCGCTATCGCTTCGGCTTGCCCACGTTCTTCGGCCCCTACGCCAGGATAAGCGCCTGATGTATCAACTAGGGTGATCACCGGCAGGCCGAATTTATCGGCCATATCCATCAGGCGAATGGCTTTGCGGTACCCCTCAGGGCGTGCCATGCCAAAATTGTGACGCAGACGGCTTTCGGTGTCAGAACCCTTCTCATGGCCCATCACAACGCAGGCTTGCCCCCTAAACCGGGCTAACCCACCAATCAAGGCTTCATCTTCGCCAAAGGTGCGATCACCGGCAAGGGGAGTAAAATCAGTGAAAAGATGGGCAACAATGTCGCTGAAATGAGGTCGCTCAGGGTGCCGGGCAACCTGAATTTTCTGGCTGGGCGTAAGGCCCGCATAGGTTTCTTTCAGCAGTTTACCAAGCTTTGTTTCGAGCTGCCCGACTTCGGTCGAGATATCCACATTGCCAGCACCGCCAACAAAACTTCTGAGCTCGCGAATTTTACCTTCCAACTCAGCAATAGGCTTTTCAAACTCAAGAAATGTCATCATCTCGCCTAATTCCTTTTTTGTCGGCAATCCGCCCATAACAAATAATAAAGCACATTTGTACGCGGCGCGCAAAATCATTGATATGCGAGCCTATGTCAAGCCTGCAGTTAGTGGCCCCGCCCTATGTGTCGCTCGTTAGTCTTTTCGGCCTCAAGCGCGGCCATATCCAAAGGTAGTTTGCGGTCGCTCTCTGCTGCAAACATGGGCACTTGGTCGCTATAATGCGGCGAATTCTTGTCAAGCGTTGCGCTACCAAAGTTATGAACCGACCGCGACGACACCGCACCGCTCGGCGACCATTCAACAAACATTATATAGCTATCACCAGCCCTGGCTTCAAGATGGCCCGCTTCTTCGTTAAAATCGGCATAGATCGCCCGAAGCACATCTGGTGCCCCCGCCACCGGTAAGTTCTTATCGCCCCGGACAAGCCTGTTCACACTGCCCCATTCAGGATCAAGACGGCCGAAGTGCTTTTTCAGCAATGCCAATGCGGCATGGTAAGTGACTTGCAAATCTGGAGCTGGCTTATGCTGCATGTTTGCCATCACCAACGGCTGTGTTGTTAAAACAGCAAGGGCCGCCGCCCGGTTGTTCACACCAGTGGACATATCCCAGCTCTCAAGAATTTTTTGGCCCTTCTTCTGGTCGCTACCCTCAACAAAGTCAAATTGCAAGATTGCGCTAATGGCTTTGCCTGTTACTGAATTTTTATCATAGGAATTATCATATTTGTAAGCATGTAACTCTTCCCGACTAATGCTGGTATCTCTGCCAAATATCTCGCGTATACGCAGTGCACGGTTGGTCATATGGGTTTCCACGCCCATCGTTGCCGGGAAGTCTGCCCGGCTAGCCCCACCCGGCCCGGTTGTCGCCTCATACGGTGAATTATTAGCATTATAGACAAAGCCAGAAGGCGGATTAACGGTGCGCGGTACTTTTTCAAAAGGGTAATATTCCGTCCAAATCAAGTCTGACCTGTCCCCCGGTAACAGGCCTTGCCAATTCACACCTTCAAGCCGCTTGGGCAGCATTGCATTATAATAGTGGGCAATATTACCGTCCTTATCCGCATATATATAGTTGATACTTGGCATCGTACCGAGGGCAAGCGCCGCTTCAAAATCTTCCTGTGTGCGGGCTTTGTTCAGCCCCAGCATGAGATCCAGTGTATCCACTTCCCCCATCCCGGCCCAGCGCATCGCAAAGGCGCCTTTTGCCGTTTTGAATACAGGACCATGCGCTGAAAAATACAGTGGCTCATGAAAGGTCCAACGAATAGGGCCAAAAAAGGTGACATTAATCGCAGCATCGCGCACTTCCAAATCATGCCACGTGCCATCAAGAAGATATTGATTTTCATTGTCTGGATTGATTGTAAGTGCATAGACATCAACCAAATCGGGCTTATTCACTGTATTGGCCCAGCCAAGTGTTGGCCCATGTCCGTGAATAATAAGCGGCGAACCCGGAAACGTGCTGCCTGCCATATCCCAGCCCTCTTCAGATTTTACTCGGGCTTCATACCATGCTACCGGGCCGGTAAGCGGCTGATGAGAATTGACCAGCAGACGCGTAAAACCATCGTCTGTGCGGCTCGGGGCCAGGGCAATGCCTTGGCTGCCAATATCGGGCTGAGGGGCGTCCGTTGGGATTAACAAAGCCAGTTTGTCCAAGCCAGTGCCATAACGGCCCTCGGCCACCGCTGCTACGTCTTGGTCAAAACCGTAAAATAGCGGTGTTTTGAATGTATAGCCTGCGACAATATCCTTGCCAGTCACTGGCAGGAAATTCGCTGCGATATTGCCGGGATGTTCGGCCGCATAAAAATTGATGCCATCCGCATAGGCTTCAGCGTGTGCACGCGCTTTGGCACTCACGCGTGTTTCATAACCAGCATTTACCACGTCCCATACACGCATAAACTGGATCAAATAGTCGGTCTTGGCCGCTTTTGGGCCGTGCAAGGTTGCCAGCTTGCCTCGGGTCGCCAAAAGCACATCCTGAATGGTGGCAAAATCATCTTCGCTGTGGGCCACCGCCAGGCCAAAAGCAACATCAACATCGCGGGCACCAAATATATGTGGAACCCCGTAGGCGTCGCGCACAATGCGCACATCATAGGCGTTTGCCAAGGCAAGATATTGTTCGGGATCAACTGATTTTGGCGCTGTTATGGCAAAGCCAATATAAATCAGCAACACCGATGCAGCCGCAGCACCCACTATCTTTTTCAGCATAGCATCCCCCTAAATTATAAGCCCTAGGCTCTCTTCTAGTCGCTTAGTGGATGTTTCTCAAGAACCAGACTTTTCAGGCGTTCTTCCAGCACATGCGTATAAATCTGGGTGGTTGAAATATCGGCGTGGCCCAGCATTTGCTGAACGGCCCGCAGATCAGCGCCGTAGGCCAGCAAGTGCGTTGCAAACGCATGCCTTAATTTATGGGGGCTGACAGCACTTGGCATCACCCCTGCCGCAACAGCCAGGTCTTTCATCATCTGGCCAACCCTTCGACGCGTGAGATGCCCCTCAATTCCCCTTGAGGGAAACAAATAAACCGATCCCTTGTCGTTGCTTTGATCTCTCATGGTTAAATAGGCCAATAAAGCTTTGCGAGCCTTTCCACCAAGAGGCACCATGCGCTCACGCCCCCCTTTGCCGCGCACCATTATCATTATGGTATCGGGCCCGATGCTCCGGCGCGGCAGCGATATCAATTCGCTCACACGTAACCCGGTCGCATACAGGGTTTCCACCAGCGCATGCAGCCTTAGTCCCTCCAGCGTTCCAGCCCCACTATGCAATTCTGCGGCATTGAGCAATTGGTCGACATTTTTTTCGCTGAGCAATTTTGGCAAGGCCTGCTCAAGTCGTGGGCTTTCAATATTTGTGGCGGGGTTGTCTGTGCGAAGGCCGTCGCGGTAAAGGAAAAGAAACAGCTGCCGCAAAGCCGATAAACGCCGGGCGACGGTACGCGTTTTTAAACCTTCATCGTGAAGAAACGCCAGAAATGATCGAATATGCTCGTTATTCGCGGTTAAAAAATCAGCGCCGCTATGTTCGAGAAACTGGGTCAAATCATGCCGATAGGCTATCAAGCTATTTTTGGCGTGGCCTTTTTCAGCAGCCAACATTTCCAGAAATTGATCAAGAATGGCGGCATTGCCCATGACCGCCTACAGGCCTTGGCTAATCAATATTTCGGTGGCAATCATACGGGCCTCCACACCTAGCCCCAATTCAACCAAAGTGCCGACCACCGAGCCTGAAAGTGCAGCAGAGACCGATGAAGAATCCCCGTCAGAAAGCAATTTAAACGCAAACGCCAGCGCCGTTGGCTTATCGCCACTTTGTGCAGCGACCAGAAAGCGCCGCCAAAGCGCAGGAGCAGGTACCGCACCTTCAAAAGCTACGGGACCCGCCTCAAGCCAAGCCCAAGCCTGATCATCAATTTTGTTGCCCAGCGCTTCAAGAACGGTGAACAGCAGATTCGCCCGCGCATAATTGTCAGGACGCTCTGATTGAGCGGCCCACCAGCGTTGCAAAAGTGCTAACGATAGCTCAGGTGCATCATTTTGGCCTGCGATAGACATCATCGGCGCCAAATCAACCAATACGACATCGCTTTCAGCATTTACGCCCTCGGCCTGACTTCTTAGGGCCGTGAACCAGCGACCTGCAACTTCGGTGTTTCCAGAGATTAACGCGGCTCGCGCCAAAACCCCCGCGTCATTTTGGGCATTGGGGCTTAAATCATTTGTCAGGGCCAATAGCCCTTCGCCCGCTACGGCGGCGTAATTCTGGTGAAGCGCCCTGTACCAAGCGGCTTTCAACACAGCGCCCCGGACAGATGCATCAGCGGGTTGACCCACCAACGACGCCAAGACCACATCGATATTGAAACGATCATCATGTATCTGCAATTGAAGTGCAGCTTCACGCTCTTCATTTGTGACCTCAAGGCTACGCGCAAATTTGGCCATTGTTTTGCCGTCGGCCCAACCGCTGTGAAGTGCTGTCCCCAACAAATTGGTTCGGGCTTCAATGCTTACGCCCGGTAAAGCCAGCATCATACCCACCGCCAGCGGATTGACATTCTCAATTGCAAGTTCCGGCACAATCACTCGGGCCAATCTCGCCATAGTGGCCTCCAACACCCCTATCCTTAGGGCAGTTGGCAGGATAACTGTGGCGGGTAAAACTGCGCCGGGTGGCTGTTCGGCCTCAACTAAAATTTGGTCAATCAACCGATAAAAAACCGGTTGGACATTTGCCACTTCCTCAAGAATGCCGAGTTGAAAATCCACCCCTGCCCGGTTTCCGCGAGCAGCTTCACAAAAAGTTGCAAGCGAAAGCCAATAAGAATCACTATTGTCCGCGCGTTCAATAGCCGCCAAGCTGCATGTATCCGCTATCTTACCCTGCAGCAAATAGGCTTCTGCAAAATACCGCGCAAGTGGTGACCAATCAAAGCTTCTTGGAAGGGCTTCTATTAAAGCTATATAGCCTTTCCTGTTGCCAAGATTTTTCAGCAACAGAAGCCGCGCTTCAACAAAGGCTACGATATCGGCATCATGTAAAGGTGCATCCAGCACAATACCGGAAAGAACGATCTTGTTGGCTATGTATGCAAGCGCGGGAGATCCGGTTGTCTCGGAATAATCCGCAAAACGATCAACGATCTGGGCGCGGCTATAGCCTTGCCAGAAACCGTCAGCGTATCGATCACGTTGCCCGGCTACAGAAATACCGGAAGGGTCCAAACGAGCAAGCGCCGTAGTCTCCAATGCATCTTCGCTGCCGGGCGGTAGCGCAGCTAAAGGCTGCTCACTGTCTGCTATTTTAGGCTCAAGGCTATTGTTGGTTTGATTTTGATCCTGCGCCAATGCCAGCACGGAGCCTTCGTCCTGCGATTGCGGCAAGGCACCCGCCGCAGCTAATTCGTCCACAACGGCGCGCTCTGATGACAGATCATTAGACGTCTCAAGGGCGTTGACGGGGGGCGGCGGCACCTGAATGCTACCCAAGGGCACAAACGGGTGTGGCAAAATACTTGTGGCTTTACCTATGGCGGGGCCCTGTTGCCGCAACAAACGCGGGCGCCCCCCCAAGAAATACAGGCTGCGGTTGGTGGTTTTACTTTTTTCCAGCAGCGCTTTTTTATCGACAGCCGTAATGTTCGGTTTTTCTTTATCATCTTCTGCTTGAGAAACTTGCTCTTGCTTCTGTTCAGCGTTGTCATCTTGCCAAGCGTACGAAGGGGCTGTGCACAAAGCGCAAGCCAGCAGTGAAAGCGCAGTCAGCTTTCTAAATTTATCAGGAAGGGAAGCGATCATTATTCAGCGTTTTCGTGACCTTTTCAGCTGGGGCAGGTATATCCCACATCATCAGGAACAAACCTCCACCAATCAAAGCAACAGTGACCAATAATAACAAAACTTTCGTCAATCGTGACATTATGAAACCCTAAAACATCTGTACCAAAAACTCGTCATGCTGACTTCTTAAAGGATGGCAGCAGCCAAGTCCATACACTCAAAAAGTCGTCGCACACCAAAGCGGTCAACATCTCCATTCATTCTGCGATAATATTACGCGCATTTTTGCGGCCAAATTATGAATATGGCACATTGCACACCGTTGGCAGCAAAAAACAGTTGGCGGACAGCATTTGCCACCTTACAAGGCAGGTATGTCAAAGCATAGTAAAGCATATAACGAAGATGGTAAATTTGATTTTGCCGATCTAGGCATTAACAAAACCATTGTTCTTGTCGGTCTAATGGGCGTTGGTAAAACTACCGTTGGCCGCAGATTAGCCCGTAGGCTTGGCCTTAGTTTTGTCGATTCAGACCACGAAATTGAAAAAGCCGCAGGCATGACCGTCGCGGACATTTTTGAGATATACGGCGAAGCCGACTTTCGTTCGGGTGAGCGGCGTGTTCTCGCCCGCCTGCTTGAGGGAAACCCTCAGGTTGTAGCAACTGGGGGCGGGGCGTTTATTAACAACGAAACGCGTGCACTGATCAAAGACATCGGTTTTTCCATTTGGCTTGACGCTGACATCAGCGTGCTGGTCGAGCGCACTGGTCGCCGCGCTACACGGCCCCTGTTAAACAACGGAGACCCCGAAAAAATCCTGACGGAATTGGCAATGAAGCGCGCGCCCATATACGGTGAAGCGGATATCACAATTCCGTCCGGCGTCGGCCCGCACGAACGTGTTGTAGAAGATATCATTGCAGCTTTGCTCGCATACTCTTAAAAACATCTATCAAGACGTTTATTGCCTTTAACCCTACGGAAGCCATTGTGACTATTATGCCGTCCATTATTCCCTCGTCCGCGCTTGTACATTTGCCCCTTGGGGAACGATCCTATGATATCGTGATTGATACAAAAATCATTGATCATCTTGAGACGTTTTTGGCTCCGATCCTTGGGCCCAGCCGTTTGTTCGTCGTGACCGAAGAAACTGTCGAAGGCTTATATGGTGGCAAAGTTAAATCTGCTCTTTCACGCGGCGGCATCCCAAATTTCTGGTTTACTTTAAAATCTGGCGAAGGCAGCAAATCCTTTGCCTGTTTTGAGGGGCTGCTTGATCAGATGCTGGATAAGGGCATAGAACGCGGTGATACTGTGCTTGCACTAGGCGGCGGTGTGATCGGTGACCTTGCCGGATTTGCGGCGGCGACCATACTGCGCGGTGTCGATTTTATTCAAGTTCCAACAACGCTTCTATCCCAGGTCGATAGCAGCGTTGGTGGCAAAACCGGCATCAATAGCCGGTTTGGAAAAAACCTGGTGGGTGCTTTTTATCAGCCAAGGACCGTATTGATTGACCCAAGCGTTTTGGCAACATTGCCCCAGCGTGAATTGCAAGCAGGCTATGCAGAAGTTTTAAAATACGGCCTGATCGACGACCCTGACTTTTTTACTTGGCTTGAAGCAAATGGCAAGGGCTTGCTGGAGGCGGGTTCTGGCGACCAAAAGCAACTGGAGGCTTTGGTCTATGCTATCAAAACAAGCTGCGAAGCAAAGGCCCGTATTGTCGCTGAAGATGAACGCGAGAGCGGCAAACGAGCCTTGCTAAATTTCGGCCACACATTTGGCCACGCGCTTGAAGCGGAATGCGGTTATGATGGCACATTACTGCACGGGGAAGGTGTTGCTATCGGCATGGTGATGGCGCTGGCGCTCTCAGCTCGAATGGGAAGCGCCGCAAAGGCAGAGCAAGATCGACTGATAAACCACCTTAAATCAGTTGGCATGAAGTGGTCGGCAAGCCAGGTCGGCAAGCCCTTGGACGCTGATAATTTACTGCGCCATATGGTTAAAGACAAAAAATCAAAAGCCGGACAGGTTGGTTTTATTTTGGGCGGTATCGGAAAAGCCAAGATGGTATACGGTGTGGACTTGGATAGTGTAAAATCAGTTTTAAACGAATCTATATCTGCCGAAAGCGAATAAGCGCAAACAACCGGCATATCAATAACGGAGCTATATTATGGAAGGCTTGAACGCCGACCTGTTCGACTCGAATTTCTGGATCACAGTGGCTATCATTGTGACCTTACTTATATTATCGGGTTTTTTTTCCGGGTCTGAAACGGCGCTTACTGCAACGTCCAGAGCTCGCATCCACCAACAAGCCCAAAACGGCAACAAACGCGCCCTACGGGTCTTGGCCTTGATCGAGGATAAGGAACGGTTACTTGGGGCCATTCTTTTGGGGAATAATCTGGTTAATATTTTAGCGTCAGCACTTGCCACCAGTTTATTCATTCGGATTAGCGGTGAGCAAGGTGTGGTTTACGCCACCTTGATAATGACAATGTTAGTGCTTGTTTTTGCTGAAGTCCTACCAAAATCTTACGCCATTGCCAACCCGGATAAAGTCGCACTTTCTGTCGCCTTTTTTATCCGGGCGCTTGTGAACCTGCTGTCTCCTATTGTAGCAATAGTGCGCAAAATTGTGTGGTTCACACTCAAAATTTTTGGCGTCGACATCTCCAACATTGGCCACGCGCTTTCTGCCCAGGATGAAATTCGTGGTACGATAGACTTGCACAGATACGAGGGCAGCCTGATTAAGGAAGACCAGCAAATGCTGGGCTCAATCCTGGATTTAGCAGAAGTCACTGTCGAAGAGGTGATGATACACCGCTCCAGCATGCATACGATCAATATCAATGCGAACACCGACGATATCATTGCAACAGTGGTTCGCAGCCCCTATACGCGCCTGCCAGTATATGAAGGCAATGTTGAAAATATTGTGGGTATATTGCATGCTAAAGACGTGCTGCGCGCCATCCGTAAAGCCAGCGGACAAATGCACCGTTTCAATGTGCGCCGCGTCATGCACAAGGCTTGGTTCGTACCGGAAACCACAAGCCTGAAAGAGCAGCTGCGGGCTTTCCTCGAACGCAAAGCCCACTTTGCCCTTGTGGTTGACGAATACGGCGATATTCAAGGGCTTATTACCTTGGAAGATATTCTTGAAGAAATTGTTGGTGATATTGCAGACGAACATGATTTTGAAGTCGGGGGCATCACATCGCATCCTGACGGCAGTATCGAGGTAGAAGGGGCAGTCCCTGTGCGCGATCTGAACCGTATGTTTGACTGGAATTTGGACGAAGATCACGCAACTACAATTGCTGGGCTGGTTATCCACAAGTGCAAAACAATCCCGATTGTCGGTAATCACTATAATTTTGACGGCTTTCGATTTGAAATTACATCCCGTCGCCGAAACCAAATTACCGGACTAAAAGTGCGCAAAAAAACCTAATCTTTATTTTGATAGTCCCCGTTCCCCGTATAGATAATCTGGGCAAAGAAAAACCTCGGCAAATACCAAGCCGAGGTTTTTCTATTTTTTGAGGTGAATGATCAGCTTAGGCGAGGCCAGCTTCCATCGCTGTGCTCATGCGGCGGGCAAATGCGGATGGATCATCAAGGGCATCCCCTTCCAAGATTTTTGCCTGATCCAAAATCAGCCAGACCCGGTCAGCCAACGTATCCAGAGCGCCTGTTTCTTCTGCCTTTTCAGCAAGCTTTCGAATAACCGGATGGGTCGGATTAATCTCAAGCACTTTGGCTGTCATATTATCAAGCTGATTGTGGGCACGCATAAGGCGTTCCATTGCCATATCCATGCCGCTTTCACTCGCGACAAGACAGCAGGCGGTTTCGGTAAGGCGTTTCGATATCTGCACATCAGAAACTTTATCGCCAAGAACCTGTTTCATCAAGGTGACCAAGGTAGTCATTTGGCCCTCGGTAGCGCTTTCCTTTTTGTCGGCTTTGTCTTCAGTTTCTGCAATTTCATCCAGATCGTTCGCACCGCGCGTGATCGACGCAAAAGCTTTGCCTTCAAAATCTGTGGCCGATTGCAGCCAAAAATCATCGACAGCATCCGCCATAATCAGAACCTCGATGCCGCGCGATCGGAAGCCCTCTAGCTGCGGGCTTTTTCTGAGCACGGCTTCATCGGTTCCCGTTACATAAAAGATAGTCGACTGTTTATCTTTCATGCGCGAAACATAGTCAGCAAGTGTTGTCCAGCCGTCTACAGCGGTCGATTTAAACCGCGCCAAATTCAATAGTTTTTCGCGGTGCTCAAAATCTTCATAGATACCTTCCTTGATGACGCCGCCAAATTCCGCCCACACGGCTTCAAATTTAGCACTATCTTTTTTTGCCATCTTTTCAAAATCAGCGAGTATCTTTTTGGTTATGGCTTTCGACATACGGCTAACAACCGGGTTGTTTTGCAGCATTTCGCGGCTCACGTTCAAAGGTAGGTCCTGGCTATCCACAACACCGCGCATAAACCGCAACCAACCCGGAAGCAAATCGGCGTTATCATCTGAAATAAACACGCGCTTCACATAAAGTTTCACGCGGTTTTTACGAGCCGGATCAAACAGGTCCATCGGTTTTTGAGTGGGCACAAATAGCAAGACTGTATATTCCTGCATGCCCTCTACTTTATAATGTAATCTATGTGCGGGTTCATCGTAAGCGTGGCCAACGTGACGGTAAAATTCGGTATATTGCTCGTCAGTAATTTCGGCCTTCGGGCGTGCCCAAATGGCGGAGCCTTCATTAACAACTTTGGCGTCTTTGTCGTCTTCGCCCTTAACGCCCGTTATCGCAAGGGTAATCGGCACCGCGATATGATCACTGTAAGTAGTGACAATATTTTTCAGCCGTGCTTCTTCCAGAAACTCGGATGCGTCCTTTTTCATATGCAGAATAATGTCAGTACCCTGAGTGGCTTTTTCAGTTTCGCCGATTTCAAACGTGCCTTCGCCGCCGCTGGTCCATACCCAGCCCTGATCATCGCCCGCTTTCCGAGTGGTAACAGAAACCTGATCCGCAACCATAAAGACCGAATAAAAGCCAACACCAAACTGGCCAATCATCTGCATGTCTTTTTTTGTGTCGCCTTCTAACTGCTCAACAAAGTTTGCAGTGCCCGAGCGCGCAATCGTGCCCAAATTGGCAATCACATCGTCCCGGTCCATGCCAACGCCATTGTCTGAGACCGTGATGGTTTTCTTCTTGGCATCAACCACCACACTGATGCCAAAATCAGCCCCATCTTTTTTCAGACCACTGTCTGTCAATGTTGCATAACGAAGCTTGTCGCAAGCATCAGAGGCATTCGAAATAAGTTCTCGCAGAAAAATTTCACGGTCCGAATATACAGAATGGACCATCATGTGAAGAAGCCGCGATACCTCTGCTTCAAATCCCATCTTCTCAGTTTTTTGTTCTGACATAATTCCCTCAGACTAAAATATTAGATTGCTATGTGAACCGCCAGCGAGCCACTGGCGGTATTGACCTTCCATTTGGGGATTGTTATCGCCGCGTCAAGGTCAGGTTTATATTAGTTAGCATTTGTCGCCAAAAAATCTGCGCGTACACGCTGAAGAACAGCCGCATCGCTGTCGTTAAGTTTGAAAATCCAACCACGTGCGGCCTTCATAATTTGCTCAACTTCTGCCTCACCGTCAGCTGGAGCCCCTACAAGTTCGCCGCCTTTTCCTTCGCCCTGCAAGGCAGGATCGAACTCTGCTGTGATCATCGCCCACAGACCACCGTCCAAGCCATAAAGGGCAACGTTCAATTTCAACCCATCATAAGTGGTAAGTTCAATCTTTGACTGCGCTTCAGCCAGCGGATTGGATAACTTGCGCACATCATCAAATGTCATGCCCGCAATTACGCGCGCGGGATCACTCAGCAACCAGTAATCAACACTTTTTTCGCCGGCCCTGGCGCCTTGAACCCGGAAATTTGAATCACTGAGTTTTCTTGTAAGCCAGGCACCGCCGATGATAACATCGCTAACCCGCCTTTCATCTATAGCCAGCAGAGGTCTTTTTAACCACCAACCCGGATCAGCTACGGTTTCAGCCAAAGCCGTTACAAGCCACGAACGTGTATCGTGGCTTTGATAGGTATATGTGAGTGATCGACCATCAGAGGTGGCCGAACGTTTGCCCATTTGAAAAGACAACAAGACGCCCCCGGTGTCATCGCTAAGTTCAATTTCTGTGGCTTCCCTGCCCAGCCCAAGCAATTCGAACCGCGTCTTATCTGCGGTTTTCGGCTCACGTCGGTTGGAAAAAGCAATTCCGCGTAACATTTGCCGTACTTTGTCAGGATCGACCTTATAAGCATCACGCTCATTCATCTGCCAGTCTGTACCGTTTTTAATGATCGTTGCGGTCTGCCCGTTTCCTCGAATGGAAACCTTATGAACCTCATTAATGCGCTCTTCCAAGCCCACAAATGTACGCTCGCCGCGCGCGCCTTGGTCGCGGGTCGGGTCTTCACCAAACATAACCCAAACTGCCGCCAAAACAGCAACAAGGGTAAGATAACCCAGTATATTTGTTAATCGCTCAGACATGGGACAATCCGATCCAGATAGCGGCGCACAAAATGCATTTGCTCATATGATTATTCGCTCCTTACAGCCGAGCGGCGGCGCAAAAACAGCCGCACCAGTGCAATGAATACAATGAGAATTGGCACGAGCAAAATATTAATGAAGGCAAGCCATTTTCCTAAACTTTCAATTTCGCTGCGCAAGCTTCTATTCACTTCTCTCAGGGCTTTGCGTGTTTGTAGCAATTGGCCACGAAATTGTTCAATCTCCACTTCCTGCTCACTCGATAAAACAGTCGCCCCTTCGGGCTTTTGTGCCTCAAGTTCTGCAATCCGCGTTTCAGTTGCGCTCATCTGACCCTGCAGCGCTTGTTCTTGCTGCGAATATAAGGTTTCTGCTTCCCGCCGCAGCCGATCAACAACATCAAATGAACGCTTGGATATGCCTCGACCGCGCAGCGCCAAAAGTGCTTCTGAACCTGAAATATGATCCGCCAGGTTCAAAATAAAACTGCCGTTTCCCGCGATCGGCACGACAATTCTCTGGCCAAGCAATTCTTGCAATTGCACCCAAAATCGATCGTCAAACATGTCTGTATCACTGCCAATGACAATATTGATATTACCCTCTTGAATAGCCGGATTTTGCACGGGGCCAGTTTTTGCGGCGCGGTCAGGGTACGCCGTTTTGGCTGGACCGGATACTCTGGCCACAAGAACATAGGCTCTGCCACTTGGCTGCAAATCTCGAATCAAAGCATCTGGGTCTGGCTCTCCTAGTGCACGGCGGGCATCAAAAAGCATTGAAACATTACTGGTGGTAACAAGTGGGATCAACCGGGTGGTTGCTGTCTCAGTGGGCTCCAAGACTCCAGCGCTTGCAAAATTAAGCGCATCAATAGGGCCTGTAACAACATCATCTTTTGCCAAAAAGTCGCCGCGAATAGCCAACCAGAAAACATAATCTTTTACAGCGTCCGCGCCGTAACCTGCAAGTTGCACACGCTGCGCCAATGACGCATCCCCTACGATCTTGCCCTCGGGCATACTAACCCCCCATGCTTCCAGCAATGGGCCCAACGCAGAGGTACTAGGCTCCAGCGCACGAGGATTAATCACCTCAGCATGCGGATCAAGAAAAATGATCGCTCGGCCGCCTTTCAAGACAAATTGATCGATTTCAAACAATTGGTCCTCAGTCAATTCAGGCGGATGTACAAGCATCAGGACATCTGTATCGTCTGGCAGGGCAGTAAAGTCCGCCGCCAGATCTTCAACCGAGAAAAATTCCTGTAGCTGCTGATAAATCACATAGGGCTGCGACTGACCAGCCATCATGGCTTGCGACCCTCCGGCCCCAAATTGCATCGGCAAACCTGTTAACAGGACCAGCTTTTTTTGGCCCGATGTATTAAGCGTAGCAATAAGTTTTATGAGGTCATATTCGAGAAAATTCTCACGGTCTTGCGCGAAAAATGGAATCGAAGCTTCGCCGTCAAGTTCATTACTGACCTTCAGCCCCAAATAGAGCATCGAACCATCCGAAAGTGGCGCGCCCTTCAGGCCTGCGGCGACGGCATTGTCTTCGGCTTCCGAAAAGGGCTCGGGGTCAATCGTCGACATCTGAATGCGTCCACCGCTTGCGGCAACAAGTGCCCTCAGCATGTCCTCAACGCGTTTTCCGTAATTGAGCAACTGCGGATAGGGGGCCGCCTGCTGCCTTGAAAAATAAAAATCAAATGAGACTTGGTCTTCAATATTGGTCAGCAATTTCTCGGAACCATCCGAGAGCGTATAGAGTTTATCTGCGGTTAGATCGATCCGCAAATTGCGCGTATATCGGTCAGAGACAACCACAACCGACAAAAACAATAATGCCGCCAAAACGATCTGTGCGGAGCCACGCTTTAAAAGACCAGCGAACATTAACCAGCCTCCCTTTTGCTCTCGATAACAACGAGATTAACCCACAGCCAAAGGCTTATCATAGCGGCAAAATAAATGAGATCGCTAAGCACCACCACACCCTTTTGAAGATTGTAAAAATGGCTGAGCAGGGACATGTTGGCTATGGCCAATACAAATTCATCTGGCGCCCAGCCGCTGAAACTGTCTAAAACCATCGGCAGGCCGGAAACTAGGAAAAGAAAACAAACAGTGACGGCCAGAATGAAAGCAATCACCTGATTTTTAGTGGTAGCCGACAAGGCCGACCCGATCGCCAGATAACTGGCGGCCATCAAAAAGGAACCCATATATCCGGTTGCAATCACACCGTTATCTGGATCACCGAGCCAATTCACCGTGATCCAGATCGGCACGGTTAACATAAGGGCGAGGCCCGCAAACATAAGGGCTGCCAGATATTTCCCGACCACAACAGCCGCCAAAGATACCGGCAGTGTTAAGAGCAATTCAAAGGTGCCAGAGCGTCTTTCTTCCGCCCACAGACGCATACCAATTGCAGGCATTAAAAACAAAAATAGCCAGGGCTGATATTCAAAAAAAGCGGACAGGTTGGCCTGTTCCCGGACGTAAAACGAACCTAGATAAAAAGTGAACAGTCCCTGCATCACCAAAAATATTACCAAAAATACATAGGCCACCGGGGTGGTGAAATAACTCACAAATTCGCGTTTCATAATCGTTAAAACAGCCATGTTATACTTCCCCCACTGTCAAACGCCGGAAGACATCATCCAACCTTCCATTGTCGACTGAAAATTCGGTAACAGGCCAATTGCTTACAGCTGCAATATCCGAAATGGTCTCCGCAATATCTCTGCACCCTTTCGAAAGAACTGTAAGGCGCACATACTGTCCCTCGGCTGAGGCTTCAATACGCTCAACCACAGCTATGCGTTTTAGCGCAGACGCCGCTCGTTCGGCATCGGATACCGGTAAAAGCAAATTGACGGCGTTTTTATAAATTGATTGTCTTTTCAATTCAGACGGTGTGCCATCCGCCACAATTTTCCCTTTGTCGATGATGATTGCCCGGTGGCAGATGGCTTCAACTTCCTCAAGGATATGTGTTGATATGATGATCGCTCTGTCAACTGACATGGCCTCGATCAAACGCCGCACCTCATGTTTCTGGTTGGGGTCAAGCCCGTCGGTGGGTTCGTCGAGGATCAATACATCCGGGGCATGTAATATTGCGGCGGCCAGACCGACACGCCGCCGATACCCCTTCGACAGCGTTTCAATGCGCTGCTCCATAACTCCGCCCAAATGAACTGCGCCTGCCGCGCTCTCAACAACATCGCGGCATTCGCGTTTTTCAATCCCACGCGCTGCTGCCATAAACAGCAGAAATGTGCGCGGGGTCATTTCGCCGTACAGGGGCGCACCTTCTGGCAGATATCCCATATGGGCGCGCGCAGCGACACTCGCTGTTGAAACAGACTCGCCGCAAACAAAAGCCTCGCCTGCTGTCGGCGCCAAAAAACCCGTTACCATTTTCATGGTTGTGGTTTTGCCTGCGCCGTTTGGCCCCAATACGCCCAACACTTCACCTTTCGATACTGAAAGGCTGATGTTATCCACCGCTTTTAGGGAGCCAAAAGATTTGCTCAGGTTGCGCGCCTCTAAAAGGACATCCATTGACGATTATTCCTCACTAAACAACTTACAGTGTGTCTTTTACGGTGTTTTAATTGGGTTTGATAGGGGCATTGCAATGTTGTCACAAAATCAAACCAATTAAGCTCTCAATTTCATGCAAAATCAGATCAGCCATAAGCGACAGGCGCAGCACGTGCCGCGCTGCCAAACAGATCCAGCATGCGCTCGCGCCAAGCATATAAGGGATCATCTTCAGCAAGAAACTTAAAGTCACTCACTGTGCGCGCCCACATAAAGGACCCAAACACCGCATAATCGAGCCAGGCCGGAGCCGCCCCTGACAAAAACGGAGCCTCTTTCAAGCCTGCGCGCAGCGGTGCCAGTGATTTTTGAAATCCCGCCAGCTTGTTGCCCCGGGTAGCCATAGCCTCTTCAAGCGACATACCTAAACGTATTTCCCGGGTTTTCCTGAAATAGATTTGATCAGGAACATCAAGACAATTAAAAATATCCAAGGCCAGCAAAGGGAACATGCCCATAACCATGGTTGCATTTACCCAGTGATTTAATATTGGCGCCTGTGCTCGCGCTGTGGCCCCGCCAAACAGGCTGGGTTCCGGATAGACGGTTTCCAGATAATCAGCGATCGCAAAACTATCGACGATGGATTTATTGCCGTCATCCAGCACGGGAATGGTTTGGGGCTGAACATGCGCAATTTTTTCTTTCTCAAGAAACCGAATAGGTTCCTCTTCGAAATCCAGCCCTTTATGCAACAAACATAACTTTACCCGCCAAGCATACGGGCTAAAACCAGCGTCTCTGTTTTTTCCGCAGATTTGGTATAATTTCAGCATTTCTATCTCCAATTCACTGGATAAAATGCGCAGAAGAAATCATCTTGTCGAGACAAAAATATAGAGAAAATTGCAAGCTTTTGTGATGAAAAAGAAAACTGGTCCAGCAAGATGTACAAAAAGCTGAAAGCGATCACGAACTCCGGCGTTATGCGAGTCAGACCAGCTGAGGTCAGCATTATAAAATATCATTACATAATGCGGCCCAAGCATGCTTCTATTGGGGCATTTTTAAGATACTGCCAGACCATTCGTTTAACAAAAAGCCCCCGCCAAACAGGCAAAGGCTTTCCATTTCGCCAAGACTATTTCTTGGCCAAAGCGTATCTAGTCAACATGGATATCGCCGGAACCCCGAACCCGCTGGCTGATTTTGTCAGGCTTTCCAACGACAGTAATATCGCCGGAACCCTGCACAGTGAGATCAGCAGATTCACTGGCAAACAGATCTACATCGCCGGAACCCCGCAAAGATACATCAGCTGATTTGCACTTCATTTTTTTAGCCCTAACATCACCCGAACCTTGAAGGTTAATTCGAATATCACCGCAGGTGCCATCAACCTTCACGTCGCCAGACCCTTTAAGGTCAATGCGCATATTTTCGACTTGAGCATCAGCAACAATGACATCACCTGAACCCCGCAGGCCTGCTTTAAAGGTTTCTTGGTTGATACCTTCAATGCGCATGTCACCCGAGCCCTTCAGATCGGTTTCTTCAAGCATGGGTACCGTGATGATAACCAGCATTTTTTTGATATTGCGATAACTTCCATGATCGAGATCAATTTCAAGTTCGTCGCCACGGACACGTGTGCGTAGGTTATCAATGATATTGCTATCTGCTATCACCTTAACACTTTGAGCCGGGCCAACCTTCACTTCAACGTCCATTGAGCCCTCAAGTGATATTTTGGTAAAGGCTTCAACATCGCGCATTTGTTCAGCTACGTCTTTGGCTGTGGCCACAAAAGAAGCCGACAGGATGGCAACCGACGCCATTGCTGTATGAAACAATTTCATTTTTCTTCTCCCAAAAAACAATTAGTGAATACTGATCGAGCCAAAACCGCCCATATGTTTGCGCACAGTTTTCGGCTTACCATATACGGAAATGGATGCAACCCCGGCAACATCAGCATCAATTTCATTGGAGGCAAAAACTGTGGCAGAACCAGCGCCACGAATATCCAATTCAACATTTTCGCACTTCAAGCCTTCAGCGTCGATATCGCCAGCGCCTCTCACATCAATCACTAATGTTTTACACTTGCCCTCAATATCCAAATCACCTGCGCCCTTAATGTCAATTTTCAGACTGTCGCTGTCGACACCAGAAACCTCTGCGTCTACCGCGCCTGAGACTTCTATTGCTTCCAACGACGGCATGGAAATGCTGACATTCACATCAGCGTCGCGCCAAAAGTGCCTTCCTTTACCGTTAGACATATCAATAATAAGCGTATCTCCGCGCACGTAGGTTTCTACGTTTTCAAGGCGGTCAGCTGCTGTTTCAACGCTCACTTTCTGCGCTTTTCCTGCCACAAGATATAGTTCAACAGCACCCTTAACACGCACTTTTGTAAAGCCTTCCAGCTTGCGTTCTTCTTTGACTTCATCTTCATGATCATCGTGCCAGGCAAAGCTGGCTTCGGAGGCAATGGCGGCAACCGCCAGACCTGCAAAAGCAAGCCCAAACGCACCCCGACGAAAAGAATGGAAATTCTTCATGGGTATATCCTCTATCTAACTGTCAACTTCCGACTTATTTTATTAATTTTGTCGGCTATGGTTTTTATCCCACTCATGGGTTCGAAAGTCAACTTATATCAGGGGCCAATACCCGCTAGTCGCTTGCATTCCCGGCCCTTTTGCCGCACACTGCAACTGTAGAGGAGCGCATGAACGACACTTCAACTGTTCATATTTTTGATCAAAGTCTGCAGAATGGCACTGCCGGGGCCGAGGTCAGTGCTATTTATCTGGTGCGTGGCGAGCTTACTCAAATCCTGAATATTTACGGCAGAATGGTCGCTGCTGGCGAATGGCATGATTATGCCATCGATACCCTCAAAGATATGGCAATTTTTTCGATTTTCCGGCGCGCCAGCGAAATGCCTCTCTTCAGTATTGTCAAAGAACCCGCCTTGGCCAACAAACAAGGGGCGTGGCGCATTGTAGGCCAACAAGGGCACACCCTAAAGCGCGGCAAACGGCTCGATCAGATACTTGGTTATTTTGACCGCATGTTGCTACGTGCTGTACCTTAAACAAACAGCAATTTCTGGGGCACCAAAAGATCCCGCCTTGTCTGCCCACCCCATTACCCATAAACTGAATGATCATATCCTTGGCTTGTAGAGCCGCTACCAGCGGCCAACATTAGGGATCACAGTTAGAGGTCGCAATGAATCGTATAAAAACAGCCTTTTTCACTATTTTGATTTTGCTTGTTTATCCATTGCAAGGGGTTCGTGCTGATGACCCTGCAACCAGCGCAATGTTTGCTGCGGTAAAATCGCCGGACATTCCGGCATTGGACATGGCTATTGAAAACGGTGCCAATGTAAACGCGGCAGATAATCAAGGCGTAACTGCGCTGATGCTTGCCGTTCAAAACAACGATCTGGTCATTGCCGCCAGGCTGCTGGACGCAGGAGCCAATATCAACACCGTGGATGCGAACGGCGACCCCGCAATCAATTGGGCGGCTTATTATGGCTACGGCGATTTTGTCTCCCTATTGTTGCAGCGCGGCGCCACAACGAACCAGCGCGGCCATGGCAATGCGCGCGAAATTGCAATGCGTCGTGGCCATCAGGATCTGGTGCGTATTTTCACCAGCCGCGACAAAACTCCCGTGCCCACGCCCGACGCGGCGATGCTGGTGGATGCTGTTAGCGCGGGCGATATTGAAGCCGTCAAAGACGCCCTGGCGATAGGTATTTCCGCGAACAGTCTGGATTTCACAGGTAGGCCTGTTTTAGCCTTGGCCGCACGGCATGCCTCTGGCCCGGTTCTGCAAGCCCTTATTGATAAGGGCGCCACCATCGACGGCCAGGACGAAATTGGCTTCACTGCTCTGATGGAAGCATCCCGCGACGGCAATATAACCGCTGTGCGACTATTGCTCGCGGCGGGCGCTGACGTGAATGTAATTGCGCATGCAAACAGCCTATCGCTAGGTGCGGTCCATATGGCCGCACTGAGCGACAACCCGGAAATAGTCGCGGCGATCGCGGCCGCTGGTGCTAATCTCAACCTTCAAGGGCTAGGCGGCAATACTGCCCTTATCTGGTGCCTGGCCGAGGGGAAGCTGGCAGCCGCTACCAAGCTGCTGGAATTGGGCGCTGACGCGACTCTCATGAACATATCCGGGACCAGCGCCGCACAGATGATCCAGCGTTCAAACAACAAGGTTTTACAAGTGCTTTTGAACAGCAACCAACGCCGACACCCTTGACCCTGCCCCAGCCCTATGACAAAAGGAACATCAGGCCGCTGGCCGCCTGCCGTCCGCCCCTTTTGGGTTGGTGAAGACCAGTATATCAACCTCGTTCGTCCAAACCAAAAGAATGGTGCTGGGCGGCAATGCGGACCCCGCTATGCAAATACCGTTCAAGGCAGCCAATTTTAATTTGGTTACTGCCTGTATTTGGAAAGACGACCGATGCAAAAAAATACTGAACCAGATCTAACCCAGCATGCCAAGAACCGCGCGAAAAGATTGCGCCTTTATCTGGCGGACCTGGGCCACACTATCAGCCACAGCGAAAGCCTGGAAGCCACTGCGCAGGTGGAAGGCTACCGCGACTGGAATACTTACTGCGCCTATTTTAAGCTTGCAGAAAATGCAGCAGGCTTGGCCGTTCCTACCGAAAATACTGATACAAAGACCTACCCTTATCAGCCCGGCGAACGTATTGCTGGCAGCTATAGAGGCAGCAAATTTATTGGCACTTTGCTAGGGCTGGAAAAAACCATCTCGCCGGGCGTATGGCGCGCTATTATTCACTTTGATGCCCCGGTTGCTGTCGTAGGCGCGGAGGCCGTTGGCCATACTCGCCGTCGTGTTCGCCTGATGCTGAACGCCAACGGCATGTCGGTAAATCTAAAAGGCAGGCCCGACGGCTTTGCCTCTGTCAATATGCCCTAAAACAACAGGTGCGGGACCAAAATCCCGCACCTGCTTTTCGATATTGCCTTGGTATAGGCTCCGGGAATATTTCATAATAACCAGCGAACAATACCCTTGGGAGGGCCAGTTACACTATATTCCCGGATTTTTGGACTTTTGGGCTAGAAGTCCAAATTAGCTGTTTCCATATCTACCAGACTAATGCCAACAACAAAAACCGAAGAGCCATCTCCTGTGTCAATCAAAACACCAGATTCGCCACCGATTGTTGTCTCAGTGCTTGCGGCAAGAACATCGCTGCGGCTGGTAAAGTCGGTTGTTGTATTAACCAGGAATAAATTATCCTCGGCAATATCAAAGTCCGAAATAACATCATCACCGTGCGCAGCCGCGAAATAGAAAGTGTCAGCGCCAACGCCACCTGTCAGCACGTCATCACCGCCGCCACCATATAACTGGTCAGCACCGTCTGCGCCGGTAATAGTATCATCGTCCGCGCCACCAAACAGCTGATCATCGCCGTTGCCGCCGTCAAGCGAATCGCTATCAGCGCCGCCAAATATTGTATCATTGCCGTTGTCGCCGGTTAGATCATCGTTGCCGTTTGAAGCATAGATGATATCATCACCGTCACCGCCTTCAACATCATCACCGCCAGCATCACGCCCGCCGTAGACAGTATCGCTGCCGCCGCCCGCGACAATGTGGTCATTGCCCAAGCCGCCGCCAAGGACATCATCACCATCAGCGCCGTAGACGCTGTCATCACCATCGCCCGAATAGGCAACATTGCTAGCGGAACCACTTGTGACCGCTTCGCCTTCATCATATTGACCGTCGCCGTCTTTGTCGTCCCAACTGCCAACAACCACAACATCGTCGCCGGTGCCACCGAACAGCGTATCATTGCCTTCGTCGCCCACCGCGTTACTGACAAAGTTATCGCCAACCAGAAAATCATTGCCAGCTCCGCCGCCAACAACATCATGGCCACTTCCGCCAGCAAACTCATCATCAGATTCGTCGCCAACACCGGCATAGATCGTATCGTCATCATCGCCGCCATCAATTGTATCGCTACCAGCGCCGCCGGTAAGGAAATCGTCGCCGCCATTGCCATTCAGAGAATCATCGCCATCATTACCTTTTAGGTTTTGTGAAGTGTCATCCCCTTCATGGCTGTCGTCAGCATCGCCGCCAGCGAAGTTGTCGCTGTCCAGCTCGTTTTGAGTATCGACCAATTCGAAATCCCTCGCCGACAAATCTGCAACGGAGACGCCTTCTATGGTGAGAGTGTGGCCATTGCCCAAATCAATCACCACGTCGCCGTTCACATCACTTGCTGCTGCGACTACGTCCGCAAACGTATTAAAGCCCGCGATATCGTCCAGATCGATCAAATCCTGCTGTTCACTGCTGAAATCAGTAATTGTGTCTGAAGATTTATTATCAATTTCAAACCAGTCGGAACCCGAACCACCAGTCACCGTATCGTTGCCTTCGCCGCCTTCGAGCGAATCGTTACCTGCACCGCCAACAAGATCGTCCGAGCCAGCACCACCGTTCAGGTCATCTTCGCCATTGCCCCCAGAGAGGCTGTCATTGCCATTGCCGCCATCAAGACCATCATCGCCATCGCCGCCATCAAGACCGTCGTCGCCGTCGTCGCCGCCAAGATTGTCATCGCCTTGGCCACCGTTTAAACTGTCATTACCGTCGCCACCGCTAACGTCATCGTCTCCGTCCGCGCCGTCAATTGTATCCTCGCCTCCATAACCGTGAACTTCATCATCGCCGGCTTCGCCAACCACGTCGTCATTCTCGTTGTCGTTGCCGCCATCGTGATCGTTGCCACCTTCGTTATCATTGCCATCACCGTCGCCATTATCAGTACCATTGCCGCTATCGTTGCCGCTATCGTTGCCGCTATCATTATCGTTATCATTGCCGCCATCGTTGTCGTTATCGTTGTCGTCATTGGCAGCAGCATGAGCTGGTGCCACAGGCTTAAGAGCGGCCGAAAGCTCAACATTGCTACTATTGTCTTCTACTGCCAACTCGGTTATCGGGTCTTCAACCGTTTCGTCTGTAACTGCGGTATCCAGAAAATTTGCCATAGTCCGTTTCCATTGTTAATTTGTTCGAGAAAAATCTCATGAATAGATGTTTTTGGGGATCCCTTAGAAGATCCTATTGTTTTAAATATGTAAGTCTTTTACTGCGGTTAATGCGGCCTTTCTTTTGTCACTTCTCAACCAGTAAACGGTATGACTGCCGATCGACCTCCAAAATATTTGGATTAAACATTCAGCATAGCAACCTGAGGCTAGCTGAGCGCGTGGCATCCAAACACACGAATGCAGCTAATTTTGGCGCCGTAGCGCGGCGTTTCCGAGGACGAGTGTCAGCGCCATTAAGTGTATCGTCGACGGTTGCCCCATTAGTCTCTGTCATTTTTCATGCTCCAGCTAACAATAGTGTCTTTGTGGGGTTAACGGACGAAGCCACTTTTTTATTCCCAAAGATTTTGGGCTATTTTTGAAAATGGTGCGTTTTGGCTCTATCGGTGAGCGCTACCGGAACCAAACCACTACTGACTAATGTCGGCAGGATTGGCGCTTGTTATGCCCAGAAAACCGCGCAGAAATATGGCTGCAAGCGAATGCCCGCAGCACCCTACTCCAAGAAGTTCAAATATTTATCTATAGGTTCGCTAAGTCGACTAGCCTCAACTACCAACACCAAATGTGCCACTGTCCACGTCCTTCAAAAAGGCGATCAGCCCGCGGAAGTAGGTTTCCTCGTCGTCATACTGCGCCAAATGCGCACCGTTGGGGCAGAGTAGAAAATGGGCATTTGGAATTTCGCTGGCCATCCATTTCATATGGGCGGGGTCCATCGTATCGTGGCTGGCACCGATCACCAGCGTCGGCACTGTGATGTTTTTAATATCCGCTGTACGATCCCAAAACTCAAGCGTGCCGCTGGCCCCCAGTTCGCTTGGTCCCTGCATCGGGATATAGACATCGGTGTTCAAGTGCCCAAAAGCCCGATTGATCGCCTCGGGCCATTCGTCGAGCGGCATCCGCAGCACATGGTAAATATAGTGGTGCCTGAGCAGCAGGTCCATATAGCGCGGATTGGCGTAATCTTTGGCGGCTTCAAAGGCCTTCAACTCGGCTAATACCGCAGGGTCCATTGATGCCATCAATACCTTGGAAGCATACTCATTATAGGCAGGGATGCTTGCCATCATGTTGGAAATGATCAGCCCTTTTAGGTTTTTCTGGTATTTGAGCGCATATTCCATCGCCAAAATGCCGCCCCATGACTGCCCGTACAGATAGAAATTATCTGGCCCTAGGCCAAGTGCCTTTCGCACCTGTTCGACTTCTTCAACAAACCTTGCGGTTTGCCACAAAGAAGGGTCCTTCGGCTGATCAGAAAAATACGAACCCAATTGGTCGTAATAATAAAATTCGATGCCCGCATCAGGAAAATGTTTGCTGAAAATTTCGAAAAATTCATGGGTTCCGCCCGGCCCGCCGTGCAGCAGAAGCACTTTGATCGTAGGGTTGTCGCCTATTTTTTTGGTCCAGACATTGAAGGTGCCTTTGTCCGTCACCACCGGGATCATCCGCCCCTCGCCGACAGTAGGCACGCCCTTGCCCGCCGCTGCGGCACCAAAAGCATTGACCGCACCTAAACCAAAAATACAAAGTACCGCCGCCACAAACAGATGTTTACCCAAGCGCATTTTAGCCTCCCCTTTACCGGTGATTGAAGCGACTATAATTTATTTAGGCCATATTGCGAGCCCAAGTTTGAAGACATTGATCAAAATATGGAATTTAGACGGTGGCTGTTACGCTTACTTTTATTCCGGCATAAACCACAACAATCTGATCGTGCTGCGTACCTAAAATTCATGGATGCTTCTCCGAAAGCCCGAGATCATACGTTGCAATACATGGTTTTTAACAGCGCGACCACTTGCCGAACTTCATCGCTTTTTAGCCGGTAAAGCACTGTTTGTCCGCGTTTTTCAGTTTCGACCAAATCGGCCGTCTTCAGAACTGCCAAATGCTGTGACGCCGCTGAAAGGCTAAGGCCCGCAGCTTCTGCCATTTCTGTCACATTCAAGTTCCGATCACACAACAAGCAAAAAATTAACAACCTATTCCTATTGTCCAATGACTTGATCAGCGTGACCGCCTTTTCAAATCCGATGGGATCAAAAGGCACATCGGCATGGACTAAATTTTCGCTTGACATTACTTTAGAACTTTCTAAATTAGAAATTATTAAATTAGAGTTTACTAAACAATAAAGGAAATCACAAGATGAATATTGATCGTACAGTTTTTGCCTTTGCCGGTTCCATGATACTGTTGGGGCTGTTTCTGGGGTTGAGCGTTCATGTTTACTGGTTTGCTCTGGTAGGCTTTGTCGGCCTCAATATGTTTCAAGCGGCTTTTACAAAATTTTGCCCGCTTGCCATGCTTTTAAAACGCCTTGGCCTTAAACCCGGCAGCGCCTTCAACTAAAGAAAACCAATCAACTGAGGAAATCCCATGCTTGCCTTTTCGGAACACGCCACACGCAAGCCCAAGCTTTGGTTCTGGCTGGCTAGCCTTATCAGCCTTCTTCTTACCTTGGCTGTGCTTGTGCCAACATTGGCCCCGGAAAAGGCAGAGATGCTGCATCCACTAACCATCGATACTGATCCTGAAAATATGTTGTCGGCGGATGAACCCGTCCGAGTTTTTCATAACCAGATGAAAAAAACCTTCAGCCTCTATGATATGGTTGTGGTTGGCGTGGTGAATAACACTGATCCCGCGGGTGTTTTTAACCCTGATTCGCTGGCGAATATATATCAGCTGGTCAACTATATCAAAACGCTGGATATTGCGGGCAAAGATGGCCGCGGCATTATCTCGGCCGACATTATCGCCCCGTCAACAGTGGACAATATCGAGCAAGCGGGCCCCGGCACTGTGCGTTTCGAATGGTTGATGTCGGAGCCGCCAAAATCAGCGGCTGATGCGGCGGCGATCGCAACCAAGGCGGCGCATATCCCACTTTTGAACAATACGTTGGTCTCTGGTGACCAGAAAGCGCTGGCACTTTATATTCCCATTGCTTCAAAAGACCTAAGCTACAGCGTGGCTGAGGCTATCCGCGAAAAAACCAGCAGCTTTGGCGGTACAGACACCTATTATATCACCGGCATGCCGGTAGCACAGGACCAGTTCGGCGTCGAAATGTTTGTCCAGATGGCCATATCAGCACCGATGGCCATGCTGCTTATTTTTGGACTAATGTGGTATTTTTTCAGAAACCTCAAACTAATCACCGCCCCGATGATTGTTGCAATGTTTGCCACAATCACAACCATGGGACTGCTGATTATCACCGGCAATACTGTCCATGTCATGAGCAGCATGATCCCGATATTCATCATGCCCATTGCCGTGCTGGACGCCGTGCATATCCTGTCTGATTTTTTTGATCGTTATCCAAAATCCAAAAATCGGCTTCAGACAATTCGTCTGGTGATGGAGGAGCTATCTGCGCCGATGTTTTTCACCACACTTACCACATGCGCGGGTTTTGCATCGCTGGCCTTCACGCCGATCCCGCCGGTACAAACCTTTGGTATTTTTGTCGCCATTGGCGTGTTTATCGCCTGGCTACTGACCGTTACACTGGTGCCCGCCTATATCATGCTGATGAACGAAAAATCGCTTGAAGGTTTTGGCATGGACCACAAAACTGCCGACGGCCAAAAAAGCCTGCTGGTATCGGCCATGTCTGGCATGGCAGCCTTTACCTATAAACGGGCAAAGCTGGTGGTGGTGATAACAGCGGCGATGGGCTGTATTGCCTATTATGGCATCACCCAGATCCAGATCAATGATAATCCGGTAAAATGGTTTAATAGCGACCACCCTATCCGGGTGGCAGACCGGGCACTGAACGAGCGATTTGCCGGCACCTATATGGCTTATCTGTCGTTGGCGGCAAAAGCCGAGGCACCGCTTGATTTGAATGCTGCTTTTGCTGGTCTCAGTCATGATGTGCGTACGCCGCTACTTGCCCGTACCAACCCACAGCAAAGCAGTGCTGAGACCCTTAAAAACCTGCAAGAATTTGCAATCGAACAACAGGACAGTGCCGAGGACGATGATACTTGGGAGGCCTGGGACAAGGGCATAAATATACTCAGCGATCTGGAACAGGCCCGCGAAACATTCAAGCGCCCTGACGTGCTGGCCTATATGGAAAAACTGCAAACCTACTTGCTTACCACCGGCCTTGTCGGCAAAAGCAACAGCCTTGCCGATGTGGTAAAAACCGTGCACCGCGAGCTTTTTGAAGGTGCGGACGAAGCCTACCGTATTCCGGCAACATCAGCCGCCGTCGCACAGACCCTGCTAACCTACGAAAGCAGCCACCGGCCCCAGGATCTATGGCATTTTGTAACCCCAGACTACCGCCGCACCAGCTTGTGGTTACAGCTCAAAACGGGTGACAACCGTGACATGAAATCGCTGATTGCAGCCGTAGACCAATTTACCGCGGACAATACCCCGCCTGCGGCTTTGTCTCACAATTGGTTTGGCCTCACTTATATCAATGTAGTCTGGCAGGAAAAAATGGTGGCGGGCATGCTCGAAGCCTTTGCTGGCAGCTTTGTTATCGTGCTGGTGATGATGGTCTTCCTGTTCCGGTCTTTCTGGTGGGGATTGATGGCGATGCTGCCGCTTAGTGTTACAATTGCAGTAATTTACGGCATCATTGGCCTGATTGGTAAAGACTATGACATGCCCATTGCGGTGCTGTCGGCACTCAGCCTTGGGCTTGCGGTTGATTATTCTATCCATTTTCTGGTGCGCAGCCGCCAAATTGCCGTCGACTACAGCAGCTGGGGCGAAACGATTAAAGCCGTATTCGGCGAACCTGCCCGCGCTATCACCCGCAATGTGATTGTGATTGGCATAGGCTTCATGCCGCTGTTGGCTGCCCCGCTGATCCCCTACCAAACTGTAGGGGTCTTTATTTCGGCGATATTGGTGCTGGCGGGGGCGGCGACGCTGTTATTACTGCCTGCTCTGATCACAATATTCGAAAAAACACTGTTTAAACCGGGGAAAGGAACACCCTCATGAAACGCCTTATCATCTCCTTGCTTGCGGCATCGGTTGTGTCGGCTGGCGTGTTTGCAGCAACGGTTGACGAGATTGTCGCCAAAGCCAACCACGCCGCCTATTATCAGGGCGACGATGGCAAAGCGCAGATTTCGATGACCATTTCTGATGCACAAGGCCGCACCCGAAACCGCGAGTTTACCATCCTACGAAAAGATGTCGGCGATACCGACGGCCAGCAGATGTTTTATGTTTATTTCCGCCGCCCGGCAGATGTGGCGAAAACAGTTTTTATGGTTTTGAAAAATGATATGGCCGATGATGATCGCTGGCTATATCTGCCTGCGCTTGATCTGGTGAAGCGTATCGCCGCCAGCGACGAGCGTACCAGTTTTGTTGGCTCGCATTTCTTTTATGAAGATGTATCTGGCCGGTCCCCCAGCGAAGACACTCACATTTTGGTGGAAGAAACCGATGATTATTATGTCATCGACAGCACACCGAAAAAAACCGCAGGGGTAGAGTTTTCCCACTATAAAAGCTGGATTCATAAAGCAACCTTCATCCCGGTACGCTCTGAATATTATGATGAAAAGGGTGAAGTTTACCGCACTTACGACGCGCTAGGTGTTGAGGTAATCGACGACTTTGCCACCGTTACCCACGCGCGCATGAGCGATACCCGCATCGGCGGTTTCACCGAAATGCAATATAGCAAAGTTGCCTATAACCAAGGCATCAGCGAAGATATTTTCACGGAAAGATACCTTAGAAACCCACCGCGCAAGGAGCTTCGCTGACCTCAATGAACAAGCTGATTGTTTTTCTTCTGTTAGTGGCCTTTTGTGGCCAGGCTTCTGCGGCACCGCCGCCGCTGCCCTCTGGCCTTGGCCAAAAAAAGCAGCAGGCCGAGAAGCCACAAAAACCCAAACAGCCCGCACTGCCCACAGGGCTTGGCAAACTGGGCACACCACCCGGCCCGGTTCTGCCGCCCGGCCTTGGCACAAAGACCGCTGATAAAAAACAATCAGCCAGCGACGATCAAGGCTGGCAAGATCGGCTTGGCATCACGCTCAGCGGTTTTGCCGAGGCACGCATCGGTGTGCGCACGCAAAGCGACCTTAACGAAAAAGCTGCAAGTATCGGCGAAACACGGCTACAGCTTTCAGCCGAAAAAGAATGGTCGTTGGCCACCGCAACCCTGACGGCTGATTTTCTGTATGACCCGGTTTTGGACCAGCATGCCATCAATTTTGAAAGCGGCAACGGCTGGTTAGACCTGCGTGAAGCTCATCTTCTTTTTCGGCCCACCGGCTTTTCTGATCTTAAGGTTGGGCGACAGGTTTTAACCTGGGGCACAGGGGATCTTTTGTTCATCAACGATCTATTCCCGAAAGATTTTAACAGCTTTTTTATCGGCCGCGATGAGGAATATTTAAAAGCGCCGTCAGACGCGGCCCGCTTGTCGTTATTCTCAAAAGCCGCCAATCTGGATATCGCCTATACCCCGCGTTTTGACAGCGACCGTTATATCGACGGCAGCCGTATATCCTTCTTCAGCCCACTGGCGGGTGAGCGTGTCGGTCGGGGAGCGCCCTTCAGCGCTGATCAGCCTGACAGATGGTTCAAGGACGACGAACTGGCCCTGCGCCTGCACCGCACCATCGGCGGGCTTGAAGCAGCGCTGTATTTCTATGACGGTTTTTGGAAAAGCCCCGGCGGCCTCAGTGCAGAAACCGGCGAGGCCCTATTTCCCCGATTGCGGGTTTATGGGGGCAGCGCCAGAAAACCCCTATGGGGCGGCATTGCCAATGCCGAGGTTGGTTTTTACCAAAGCCTCGATGATAAAAATGGCAGCGATGCTTTTATCAATAACAGCGAATTTCGCCTGCTTGTTGGCTTCGAGAAAGACATCGGCCACGAACTGACCGGCAGTTTCCAATATTATATTGAACGAATAAGCGGCTACGATGCCTATTTGGCGAGCCTGCCGCAAGGGTCGCGGCCACGTGATCACACCCGCCATCTGCTAACCGGGCGGCTCACAAAATTTCTGATGAACCAAAACCTAATGCTCTCGCTGTTTGCCTATTATAGCCCCAGCGACAAAGACGGCTATCTGCGGCCAAAAATCAGCTATAAATTATCGGATAATTGGGCCGCAAATATCGGCGCTAACCTGTTTTTTGGTGCCGACCAAGCCAGCTTTTTTGGCCAATTCACCAAAAACAACAATATATTCGCAGGCATCCGCCGCAGTTTTTAAAAACCCCACACCTCCACACGAGGCATAAAATTATTTCGCGCTATCGGGTTAACAGTTGGAACAGTTACGGGTGCGCGGGTTAACTCAGAGGACGGCACGCACGCCTTCTGCGTGGGTTTCGCCAGTATTCTTAGGGCACCGTGAATGTTCTTAACGGTGCCTGTTTTCTTCAAGCCGCGTGCGTAAAAATAAATATGTCCATCAGGGCGCCTTGAAGCTGGCGCAAGCTAACTTTTTGTCCGCCGCAGTATACTGATGGGTCAGCGGATTGCGGGTGGTCGGGGTTATTAGCCCAGATTTTTTCAAGCATTTCTGGCCGGGGTTCAAAAAACACCACCGCACCATTCTTCCTGGTCACACGCAGGGCCTCGCTGAGCACATCATGCCTGATGTTTTCATCAATATGATGCAGCACACCAAAAAAGAAAACCGCATCGAACGACTGGGCGGCAAAAGGCATGTTGCCCGCGTCAAACGCCTGAAACCTTATCCTGTCGCGCACCCCTGCTTTTTCCGCGTTTAAAGCCCAATCTTTGCCTGCATAACGCGAGGTATCCGTGGCGGGTTCACCGGTTAGAACCTGGTAGTTTTGTGTCGCCAGATAGATAGCCGAATTACCGCCGCCGGTACCAACATCCAACACTTCCGCATGGGCAGGCAGTGCCAATTCCCTTAAGGCAACGGTGCTCTCTGCTGCTATCATGTCAAACATCGGGCCAAGGATTTTGCCTATTTCTTTGCTATCCATTTTCGAGTACTTTCATGTATGTGATAATTAAATGCGTGCGCACGCATATATATGAACCAGAATTTGCCGATGTCAAGGGTTCAAAACCCGAGGGAGTTTGCCGTGGATAATTTTTTTACGCTTTTTGAGATGATAGGCGCACTTTCCCGCCGCAGATATCAGGCTGCCGAGCAAAATTTTGCCACGCTGGGGCTGAACCATACCGAGGCCCGGCTGTTGATGCTGCTGAGTGAAGCACAAGGCGAAGCCACGCAGGACGATCTCTCGAACTCGCTTTTCATCGACAGGTGCAACGCCGGGCGCGCGCTGAAACGCCTTGAGCAAGCAGACTATATAATCAGGCGCAAGGATGATGCCGACAGACGGACCAATCTCGTGCAAATGACAGCAAAGGGCAGCAAGGCCGTTGGTGAAATAATGCTGCTGCGGAATAAGATTGTGCAGAGCTTCTTTCGCGATCTCAGTGAAGAAGACGCCGGCAGGGTTATATCCCTTTTGCAAAAGGCGCTTCCCGACGACAGCATGAAAATACCTTCCCAGCTACCAGGAAAAATGGAGAAAGCATCCTGCCTCGGCTAGAAACCGTGAGCCGACTTCAGTGGAGGTCTGCGGTTCCGCTGCGGCTCAGCGGTGCACCACGCACCTACGGCGCAAACATTGATCGCGCTCCGCTCGCTATTTCCTTTCCTGAACCACCTGTCAGAAGCCGCCAAAGCCGCCTAACAGGTGGGCGGTTGATCGAAAAGGGGTTTCAAAACTGACAGGCTATCCAGTGCAGACTGGTCAGCATCTGCCATATCCGGGTTCCAACTGGAAACCGAGCAGCCAACCACATCACAGTTCACCGAGAGCCACTTTATATATTTGGCCAATTGGCGCGGCGACGGGCCGCCGCCGACTGCATAATTTTGGGCTGGCACGTATGTTTTGCTCAGCACGTCGGTATCAAAATGAATATAGATACTGTCGCCCTTAATGTTCAGCGACGGCAGGTCCTCGATACAGCTAATTTGGCGAATTGGCGAGTTTTGCAGGTTCATATCTTCGCCATCGTCCAGATCGCGGCCATCACAGTGAATAACCAGCGCCTCGGGAAATGCTGTTGTTCCTATGCCCTTCATCAAGGTTTGATCACCCCTGCCAACAAGCTTTGCCAGCGGCATTCCGCCCAAAAAATTGCTCTGGGAGGTTTTTTCTGTATGAAAATCGCCGTGCGCATCCAGCCATAAAATCCAATCAGGCCGCACATTCGCCAGCTCAAGCCCACGCAAAAATCCGAGTGAACTGACGCAGTCCCCGGCAACTGAAAGCGGGAATTGACCGGCTGAAACCTGATCACAGACCTCAAGCGAGAGGGCCTTATAGGTTTCTATGATCGAGCGGTCTCTGTCGTTTTCAAAAATCTGGGCGGACAGCATTTTCCAATTGGTATCGGGCATCAAGTCGAGCAAACGACTTAAGCCCGGCAGCAGTTTGCCAATAAAAATCGGTATAATGATAGGGGTAAATTTAGCTGTCATCAAATGGGCCAAAATTCTTTGAGGGCGGTGTGCGCCGACCAGTGTCAGGAAAAATGATTACGGTCATATATTGGCTATGTCTGCAATAAAATTCAGGGCCACCAGCGCCTACCTTGCGAACACCCATCCGGCGCGCTTGTCAGCGGAACACTGGGCGGGCTTTCAGTATTCCCACTATAACGGCGGGTGCCAAATTTAGGCATCCGGCGGCGGTGACATTACCTCAATCGCCTTGTTAAGCGGCGTGATTTTTGCCGGGCCATAGCCTGCAAAATCCCCGTCCAATTGAATCGCGGTGGTCTTGCTACCCAGTGTAACCGACCCCACTTCCAACACCCGCGCCGCACCGGCTTTGTCCAACGGGGTGAATAACATTTTGCATTGCTCCGCCAATCTTGCCGCCATGCCTTGCTTTTCAAACATCAGGCAGGCCAGCCCCTGCGCAGATATTTCTGTAGCCTTGGTCAACATAAACGGCCCGCCGTAGCGCTGGATGTTGGCGATCACGGCACGCCCGCAGGTGCCCTGCTGCACCAGCCCATTTAAGGCGGGCTCAATATGTGGGGGCTCAATATTTGGCAGCGCGGCATGGGGGGCGTCAATGCGCCAATTGAAGGCGGTATTTTTTGCCTCCAACACCAAGGCCTTCACCATCGCTGGAGCAAAGGCCGCCCGGCCCAGTCTTTTTTTCCAAACGGCATCAACACGGGCCAGAACCTCGGCATCAAAACCTGCACTTAGCCAGCAAAACCCCAACCGCGTTTCACCGCCCTGCTCAACTTGAAAGGGATATAGCGGGCTTGATGTATTGCCCAGCAGAATATCAGCGATACGATTTACCGTGGCCCGCCCAAATGTTGCTCCGGATTTCAGATAGCCAACTTCCCGCGCCAGCACATTTGCCGTGCCCGCCGGGATAAGCCCCAGCCGGGTATCTCTGCCATAAAGCCCCGCCGCCACCTCGCGGATCGTGCCATCACCGCCTACGGCCACCACCAGTTTTGCAGCGCCCGATTTGGCAAGCTCGGCGGCAAGGCTTTCGCCGTGGCCAGCGTGCTGGGTTATTAGCTGATTTACCACCGCGCCTCGGGCTTCTATTTCGGCAACAATACGGCCAATGAATGCGCCTTTGCGACGTCCGGCAGCGGGGTTGCACACTAAAAAGATGGGTTTTGCAGTGATAATGTTTGCTCCGGGCCTTATTTTGCGCCGTTCCTGTGTGCCAATATACGATTTGCATAAAGCACACAATTGCACACATTTGCACAGGTTTTTGCGCACACTTTGCACATCTTTTATCTGGGCCCTATTTTAGCACAAAATTCCTGCGAATTTTCTGATGTTTTTCGGGCGTGCTCAACGGACCAACCAGTATTTTTCGGTTGACAGGACCAATAACAAGATCAATACATAGCCATATGGCTATGTATTGTGAAACACCGCTTGACCGAACCTTTCACGCGCTGGGTGACCCCACCCGGCGGCGCATACTGGCGGTGCTTGCGCAGCAGGGCCCCCGTACCGCAAGCCAGCTTGGATCGCCCTTTAAAATAAGCCAGCCATCTATATCCAAGCATTTGAAAGTATTGGAAAAAGCAGGTCTTATTGAGCGGTCCATTTTGGGTAGAAGCCACCGCTTTACGCTCAACAGCGCCCCGCTTGACGAAGCCGATGGCTGGATCAATCTCCACCGAAAATTCTGGCAAGGCAGCCTTGATCAGCTTGGCCTTCTGGTTACAGATTTGAACGAATTGGATCAAAAATGACCGAATTTGAGAATGTAAATCTTGTCAGGCAGTATGCTATGTCCCCGGCAAGGCTCTATGAATTATTAACCGAACCTGCGCATCTGGAGCGGTGGTTTTCGCCTGCGCCCGAGGTCAAAATGACGGTGCTTAAGCACAACGCTAAAATTGGCGGACTTTACGAATTTTCTTACCAGATGCCAAACGGCGAACACCACATTGTGGTCGGCGAATACTGTGCGCTCAGCCCGCCAAATCTGATCGCCTTCACCTGGGGCTGGACTGCGCCCGATCCCGACGCAGGCACAAGCACGCTGGTAACCATGACCCTGACCGAGGCAGAAGGCGGCACCAAACTGTCGGTTCTGCACGAGAAACTGCACAAAGGCGAAATGGCAGACCGCCACAATGCTGGCTGGGCAGGCACGCTGGACCAGCTGGACAATCTGGTGGCAACGCAAAATTAAGGCAATATGCATGACCGGGACACTGATTTCATTTTCGGTAAAGTCTGCATTATATATAGGGGGCTAAAATGGATGAACCTGCTAATGACCTGCTGGAACGGGTGCGGTTATTTACCGCTGGGGATGGCCTGATTGAACAGCGGCAATTTGGCGGCAATGCTTTTATGCTGAACGGTAATATGCTTTGCTGCATCAGTAAAACCGGCATGATGGCCCGCGTTGGCAAGGATCAGGAAGCCGAAGCTCTCACCCGGCCACACGCACGGCCGTTTGACCGAACCGGACGGCGCATGGGCGGGCTGGTGCATGTGGATCTTGCTGGCCTAAAGGATGATAGCGCTCTTCAGGGATGGCTAGCCACCGCACGAAATTTTGTAGGCACGATGCCGCCAAAGAAGAAAAAACGGTAACCAGCGTCAGGATCTAGCCATGCTATTCCCAAAAGAGGGTATGCTTTTACTCGCCGAGCTCAAGGCGAACAATAACCGCGAGTGGTTCAAGGCCAAGCAAGCGTCGTTTGATTGCCATATCAAAAACCCTGCAAACCTTTTAGCATTGGCGCTGGCCAGCAAACTGGCTGATCATTTGCACACGCATATTGAGCATAAGATATTTCGCCTTCACCGTGATGTGCGCTTTTCGAAAGACAAAACTCCGTACAATAGCCACATGCGTTTTGGTTTTTGGGAACACGGCATGACTGCGGGGAAACCCATGGCTGGCCCCGCGTTCTATTTGTCGATTGAGGCGGATGGCTGGGTTGCGGGGGCTGGCTGCATGCAATTCCCCCCGGATGCGCTTACCCGGTACCGTGCAAAAATTGCTGAACCAGCGGCCAGCAACAGCGCGGCGCAGATGATCGCGGGCCTACAAAACAAAGGTGCACGTTTTGAAGCGCCTGCGCTCAAGCGTGTGCCTATCGGCTTTGATCCCGCCGCAAAAAATGCTGACCTCCTGAAACATAAGGGCATAACATGCTGGTTCGACCATTCGTTTGCCGAGCTCTCCGATATTTCAGCTGAGGACTGCATGAAGGCATTCACAACCGTGACGCCTGCCTATATTTTTGTACGATCTCTGTTTTAAGCCCGCCGCACAGTACCAAAAAAAAGGCGGCGCCATCAGCACCGCCTTTGTAGTTGCCTTGGGAATGTCTCCTAGAAGTTGGTCCGCATGGTCAGACCAAATGTGCGAGGCTGGTTGGTCCGGAAACCAAGCCGTGCGCGGCCACCGCGTTCGCGGTCAAACGACAAATTAGCGTTTTCATCGGTCACATTGCTAACGTAGGCAACAACTTCCCATTCTTCCAGCTGCACACCGAACGACAGGTTCAGTGTTTGATAACCATCAAGTTCCAGATCAAGCGTTGTTGTATCTGTACCTGACGCGCCGCCAAAGGGCAGGCCAGACGTGAAGCTACCAGCACCAGGTTCCTGATCCGTTGGCTGAGTGAAGATGCTGCTACGGTGTTGGAACGTGGCCGAGAAATAAGCCTCAGCGCCGTCGCCTGCAACTTCGAACGGGAAGCTATAGGTTGCTGTTGCACCAATGTTAAATTTAGGTGTTGATGCCAAGCGATTACCATCACGAACACCGCCGAGAACAGAACCTCCACTTTCAACCGTCGAATCAAACTCGGATTGGATAAGGCTTCCAGCGATGCTTAGATCAAGTCCCTCAACCGGGCGTGCCTTCAGTTCCATTTCAACACCAGCGCTGTGTGCTTTTGGAACGTTGAAAGAAATCCGCGACGAACAAGAACCAGCATCAAGTGTTACCTGAAGGTTCGAGATGTCATTATAGAAAGCAGCAGCGTTAAACTGGACTTTACCGGTACTAACTTTTACGCCCGCCTCATAGTTCCACAGGGTTTCAGCGTCATAGTCCTGAAAGCTGCCGAAGGTAACCAGATCTTCCGCACTGCAAAGCGCCGTATTGAGCGGATCATTGATACCACCAAGCCGGTAACCTTTAGAAACCTGAGCATTCACTGTTACATCTTCACTGACATCATAACTCGCCAACAGCCTTGGTGTGAAGCCATTATCAGCAGTTGTACCTGGAACGTCGACAATGCCGTTACCAAACAAGCCAACCTGTGTGGCGAGCCTATCTTCTGTTGTATCATAATAACGGCCACCAGCAGTTATGTGGAAATCTTCTGATACATCGTAAGTTGCTTCCGCAAACACTGCATATTGTTTAAGCGAATAAGTAAGCTCAGAGAAGAAAGGCGAGTCTACAGGGCCAACACCTGCAGATGTAGCCGCAGCTGTGCCGTCGCCGAGGACGGCATCAACAACAGCATCATAACCTGGTGTCGGTAGAAACTGCTGATAGTCGCGGTCAGTTTTTGAATAGAAGCCGCCAATTAACCATTGCAGTGGGCCATCACCATTTGAACTCAGTCGCAGTTCTTGTGTGTAGCTTTTTACTGCTGTGGTATCGCGCAGGTTAGACGGCAACAATACCCCAGCTGTTGGAAAACCAAGATCAACCGATACACTGCCTGTCAGCGCGCTAGCGTCACGGCTCACCAAAATATCGCGGTCAGTATAGCTGGTGACAGACGTCAAATCCATGCCATCAAAACTAACCTCAATGGTCGCGTCTGCGATCAAGATTTCGTCATTGAAACCCTCATCATGCAGCAAAAATTGCTGGCGCTCTTCAAAGGTAACCGGCGCTCGCCCATCAACTGCATTTGCATCGGTGAAAGGGTTTGCATACAGGTTAAAAACTTCCTGGCGATTATTACCATCAGTTTTAATTTTCTGGTAAATGATGCGCGGTGTAATCGTCAAATTATCAGACGGCTTCAGAGCAACAGCAATACGACCACCAGAGCGGTAACCGCTGTTGACATCTTTATCGATCGTGCCGTCTTCACGCAGGGCATCAATATAACCGCCGTATTCTGTATGGTAAGCAACCGCGCGGATGGCGCCAATACCATCACCCAAAGGCACATTGACCATGCCTTTCAAATAACCACCTTCGCCGCCACCATCAATCAAATTAAGGTTGGCTTCAGCACTGCCTTCAAATTCTTCAACATTTGGCTGATTGGTGATGTAACGGATGGTGCCGCCAATTGAACCGGAACCAAACAGCGTGCCTTGTGGGCCACGCAAAACTTCAACCCTGCTGAGGTCATAAAGATCAAGATCTGGTGTGAAGAGCGACAGTGAGATCACAGACTCGTCCAGATACACACCCACTTGCTCTTTAACGCCCGGCTGATCGCGAACGATCTGGCCAGCAGAAACGCCGCGAATAGCCACTTGGCTTTGGCCGGGGCCGAGGTTTTGGATCGACAGGCCAGCAATATTGCGGGATAAATCTTCAAGGTTTGTTGCGCCCGAACGCTGGATATCAGCTTGGGTTTGCGCATTGATAGAAAACGGTACGTCCTGAATAGCTTTGGACCGTTTTGTCGCGGTTACGACAATCTCTTCCAACCCAAACTCGTCAGCACTTGTTTCCTGAGCAAACGTAGCGCCTGCCATAAACATGCTCGTGCTAAGGGCAGTGCCCGCAAGAGCCATAAATTTTGGGGTCATTCTTATTTTCATGGTTTCCTCCTCTTCCTCCGGCATTGAACATTGCCCCGTACAGCGGGCCAATAAGCCGAAATATTATTTTCTCACGGTCTATCTTCGCTGGGATTGACCCGCTTAGAAGCGTTCCAAAATCCCCCGTGTAATATGTAAGAGGCAATAATTAGAAAAAACCCCCACTGGTTTCAGCAACTTTCTTAGTGTTTATGACAAAAAGATGAACCTTACGCCCCTCCCACGCCTCAGCGGGCACTCTGCCGCGCTTTCAGCCTTTACATTCCCATGGCTGTTTTTTGACAGTTTCTTGACTTTGTATCGGCTCTTATGCTTGTCTGCGCATCACTCAGGTACGGGGAAACTGAGTGATGCCAATAGAGGGGTGCTGCCAGAACATGCCAACACCGGACAATCAGTCCGTTTTCATGGCCTACCAGAAAACCCACGGTTTTCTGCGAAAATATCTGCGCCGATACTATCACAACGCTCAGGATATCGAAGACGCCATGCAAGAGGGTTTTCTGAAAACCTTTGAGATTGAGCAGAAGCAATCAATCCAATCGCCGGCAGCTTATCTTTTTATGACAATCAATAATTTTGCCCGGCGGGATCTCAAGAAAAAATCACAGCAAGTTAGTGAAGCAATAGAGGATATTGAGCTGTCGAGACTCTCTATTGGTGTGACTGCCGTAGAAGCTGGTCTTGAGGCTCGTCAAAAACTAGGTATTTTCTGCGAAGCCTTAGATTCGCTTCCCGGGCAATGTCGCAAGGCGTTTCTCCTGCGGAAGATCCACGGTCTGTCGCATAAGGAAATCGCGCAAACGATGGATATTTCGGTAAGTACTGTAGAGAAACATTTAGCCAAAGCCCTGCAACGATCGATGGACTATATGGCGCGGCACGGCACGGATATGGCTGAGGGTACGGGAATTTCTGCGGGTACAAAAACAAAACGAACGGCAAATGGCGGCGATGCAAAGAGTAAAAAAGAACGAAGTTTGAATGAATAATGTAATTAACATCGCTGACCAGCAAGCTCTGGATTTGGAAGCCTCCTTGTGGGTTACAAAGCTGGACGGGAAGCGACTGTCGGCAGAAGAGTTTGGCGACTTTCGCGCATGGCTTCAATTATCAGCTAACCATCTGGCAGCCTTCAAACAGGCGGCCATGGCTTGGGGCGATCTTGAGATTTTAACTGGGTTAGCTGGTGCCGTGCCCGCGCCCAAACGACGGGGTTGGTCTCACTGGCTTGGTGCAGGAAAAATACGCACAACTCGCACGCGTCCTATTCTAGCGCTCGCAACTGCATTTATGCTACTCATTGTGGGCCTATCGGTCAATTGGCCCGGTTCACTTCCCACTACAGGGGGCGTTGCAATATATACAACGGTCATCGGCGAAAGCAAGACCGTGGAGTTGGCAGACGGCTCAACGCTTTTGCTGAACACCGCGAGCCAGGTTGAAGTCCAATATTCGCCGAACCGTCGAACACTAAAATTGTTAAGAGGGGAAGTGCACTTTAAGGTAGCCCACGATTCGGCTCGTCCTTTCGAAGTTCACGCAGGCACCAATATCGTACGCGCTGTCGGTACGGCCTTTACCGTTGAACTGAAAGCTGAAACTGTTGAGGTCACAGTGACCGAGGGCCGTGTTGAGCTCGCATCAGTAGCTGTAGCTGACAGTGATATTTCGGCCCCACATGAGACTTCATTGGCGTTGGTTAGTTCCGGGCAAAGCGCGCAATTTTCGGACTATGTGCAATCAATCGTAACGATCGGACAAGACGAAGTGGACCGCCGCCTAGCATGGCATAAAGGCGCCCTTATCTTTAAAGGCGAAGCCCTTGAAGACGTCATCAGCGAAGTTAGCCGCTATACCAAAACAAAAATCGTCATTTCAGACCCTGAAATTCGCAGCCTGAAAATTGGTGGCTACTTTAAAACTGGTGAAACGGAAGCCATGTTGCAGGCTCTTGAAACCAGTTTTGGCATTTCTGCGCGTAAGGTCGGCAAAGATCTGGTTTATTTATCACAGTCTTCGCCGAACTAAGATCCTAGCGTAATCCAATCTTTCCGAGCCTTCACTCATAGTTTAGCGTGCAAAATTGGTCGCTCCCGCCACAGGATATTGGAGGCAATTGTACCCACACAAATGAACACAACCTGCCAACATATTCAAAAGAGCGCCTCTTTACACTCAGTCGGCCTTTTCCCCTATCGCTGGGCAACGATCATTATCGCAATCATTTTAGGCTTCTTGTGCTGGCAGCCGGTATCGGCGGCACAAGCGCCCGTTTATGATCTCTACATCGAAGCGGGCGCAGCAAGTGAAACCCTAACCGCGCTCGCCGAACTAACCAAAACCCAGCTTATTTTTCCCTTCGACCAATTGACCGGCATCCAGACAAATGCCGTAAAAGGGCGTTTGAGTTTTCGCCGCGCCCTGAGCCAGATGTTGCGCCAAACAAATTTGCGCGCGTCTTATGATCGGGGCGATATCGTGATCGTCTATCTTGCCAACGGTACCGGCGGTGAAAAGGGCAGCAGCGCAACAAAAGCGAATGTTGCTCAGGCCAGCCCGCGATTAAAAAATGCGGCCCGACAAAGACCCAAACAAATCATCGCTGTAAATGCTGACACCGCCATCGAAGAAATTTCTGTGACCGCTCGAAAAAGATCAGAATCTATTCGCGACGTCCCCTTTTCAATTGCGGCCCAAAGCGAAGCGACAATATTCCTGTCCGGTGCCCAAAATCTTACTGATTTTGCTCGGGGCGTAAGCGGCCTTACACACACGGATTTGGGTCCTGGACAAAGCCAGATCGCTATCCGCGGCGTATCCTCAGGCCAAGTTGTGCGCGACCAGCCGGGCATCAAAGAACAAGTGGGCGTTTACCTTGATGAAACCGCCATTTCAATGGCGCTCTTTACCCCAGACTTGGACTTTTTCGATCTCAACCGAATTGAAGTTTTGCGCGGGCCGCAAGGAACGCTTTTTGGATCTGGTTCGCTCGCAGGCACTGTGCGCTACATATCAAATCCACCGAACATGAAACGGCATGAAATCATCGCCGAGGCATCCGTGAAGGCCACAAAAGGCGGCAGTATAGGCAGCAGCTTTAAGGCGGCCGTAAACATCCCGATAAACCAGAACAAAGCTGCCGTTCGTGCTGTTGGGTATTATAATGAACTGAACGGCTATGTAAACGCAGTCGGTCCCGGCGGAACGCTCATTGAAAATGTAAACGATGGCAACAAATACGGCGGTCGACTGGCCCTTGCTTTTGCAGCCTCAGACGGCCTGCGCATCACGCCTCGCGTTGTGTTTCAAAATCTAAAGACAAACGGTTTCCCACGCATTGATCTGTTCAATGTGCTTGCCAACCCATATACCCAGAGCCGCCCTGCGGTGACGCTGGCTAAGGGCGAGCAATATATCCAGCTAAGGGAAAGCCTTGACGACAATTTCCTGCTGTTTGATACCGTTATAAATTACGATACAGACACTTTGTCACTGACTTCCGTAAGTTCGCTAATTGACCGTGACATTAAGGTTGTCCGCGATGCCGGGCAGTTAACAACCAGCATTTTGGCCCAGCCTTCAGCTTTTGACCTTTCTGGTCCGGTGCTGGACCGAGACGCCCCTTTAATTGATACAACAAGTCTTTCACTGTTTAGCCAAGAATTACGGGTCGCTTCGCACAGTGATGGCCCGCTAGACTATGTCTTCGGCGGATTTTTCACCCGCTCAGAAAGGCGTTTTGGCCAAACCCTTATCGTGCCGGAATTCGAAGCCCTTACAGGCCTTTCCGCCAGCGACGACCCTGCACTTTCTGACTATCTATTTTATTCCAAATTTGATTTTAACTTCAGTCAGTGGGCACTTTTTGGCGAAGCCACTTATGTGTTCACCGACAAGCTCAAGGTCACCGCTGGGCTGCGCTGGTTCAAGTTTATGGAAGAACGCACGCTACGTCTTGATGGGCTGTTTGCAGCCGTGACAGAACAAACCGCCGAACCGGCCAAAACCGTTAGCGATGGCTTCACGCCGCGCTTCATCCTGTCTTACGATGCTTCAGAGGGTTTCAAAGTTCATGCGCAGATCGCCAAAGGATTTCGGCTTGGCGGCATAAATGACCCGCTCAATGCACCGCTCTGCACGCCCGAAGACCTGGAAACGTTCGGGGACCGGCCCTTTTTTAAAAATGAAGAGCTTTGGAACTATGAAATAGGATTAAAGTCTACCCTTGCAGGGGGTAGGCTTACTTTTGATGCGGCTGTTTTTTATGCTGATATTAGAAACCTGCAGGCGAATGTCGACGCGGGCAGCTGTTCTTCGCGTATTGTGTTTAATGTTCCGCGCGCGCGTAGCTTGGGCATCGAAGCTGAGATATTTTTGCGGCCTCATCCGGACCTTGACATTTCCTTTTCGGCAACAATGCAAAGCGCTGAGATACGGTCAAACCTGTTCGCAGGCGAGGCAGGGAGCATGAACGCACTCACAGGAATTAGTGCGGGCAACCGGCTGCCAACATCCCCGACTTTTCAAGCCACTTCCCAGTTTAGCTATCACTGGTTATTCAGTGACAAATGGAGCGGTTTCGCCGCTCTCAGCCTGCACTATGTCGGCTCTTCCTTTACCCAAATTGGCGATCAGGTTCCTGGATTTGGCAATATTGATCTAACTGTGACCCAGCTCGGTGATCCCTCAATCTCCAGCTTTCAGTTTGATCCTGAAATACCAGCCTATCAGACAGGCAGCATCCGATTTGGAGCCCGCCGTGGGGCCTTGGAATTATCAATCTATATTAACAATTTTTGGAATGAGAATATCCGAACGTCGCTTGACCGTGAACGCGGCGGCTTGGCCCGTGTCGGTCACTTGCAGGGCCAACCACGCACGATTGGCCTCACTCTGCGCGGGAATTTCTAAAGTCACACCGCCCCGAGGCACTTGCCATTATTTCCCTTGCTACCCGCTCCGTTTGGCGCAAAGCTCTCAGGGAACAATTTTTGACAAGGCCTAAGTTTGTGCGATTCGGGGAGAAAATCATGAAAAAAACCAATTTTTATAAAACTGCCGCCACTCTAAGTACAGCAGGACTGCTGTTTTTGAACGTCAGTTCATCCTTGGCACAGGATACTACACCGGAAGCCAAACCTTCCTTGCTCACGATTGATCACCTTCTTGGCCTTCAAACTCCTTCCGATGTGCAGATCAGCCCTGATGGCAAGTGGATTGCCTATATAGTGAAACGCAAGGACGAAGATAAAGACAAACAATTCAGCCAAATATGGATGAGCTCTTCAGACGGCAAAAAAACGCTGCCGCTTACGGCCTCTTATGCCAATGCAAGCAGCCCTCGCTGGAATCCAGACGGCAGCACTCTCGCCTTTCTTGGCAAGCGCGGCACCGATAAAGAGGCTGAGACACAAGTTTGGCTGTTGAACCGCATGGGCGGTGAAGCACAGCGTTATACGGATACAAAACAGGGTATTGACGGTTTTGCATGGTCCCCGGATGGCAAGCGCATGCTGCTAACCATCCAAGACCCCAAACCCGAAGATAAAATTGAAGATCCAGCAAATGGAAAAGCTGATAACAAGGCAGAAAAGGATAGCCCAAAACCTTGGGTGATCGACCGCCTACAGTTCAAACAAGATTATGTTGGATATCTTGATCGCCGCCGCACTCATTTTTACTTGTATGACGGCTCGGGCGAACCCTTGCAAATCACCAGCGGCGATTATGATGACAACGACCCGCAGTGGAGCCCTGACGGCAGCCGTATAGCCTTTGTATCCAAACGTGACGGCGAGCCGGATGCGAATAATAATAGTGATATTTGGACTGTATCCACCGCCCCGGAGGCTGCTGAACGGCCTTTAGCCCAAATCACCACCAACAAGGGAAGCGATACCAACCCCGCATGGTCGCCAGATGGCAAAACCATCGCTTATGTCAGCAGCACCGAGCCGGAAAAACTATGGTATAATACCGAGAACCTAACAATGATTGACGCCACTGGTGGCTCGGCGCGCGTGCTTACCGCTGACTATGACAGGATGGTTTTTAATCCCTCCTATTCAGCCAATGGAAAATCCATATATTTTACGGCAGATGATGGTGGCAACGGCCCATTGATGGAATTCAGTGTGCGCACAGGTGCCCTGAAAGTTCGCACCCAGAATGACACTGTTGTGCGTGGGTTTGATGTTGGCCCCAAAGGCGAAATTGCGACCGTTCAATCTGGCCATCACATGCCCTTCGATGTGTACCTGATCAAAAAAGGCACAAGTCGCCGGATCAGCAAATTGAATGATAAACTGCTTGAAGGCGTAACACTTGCCCGCGTGGAACGGTTAAAAGTGGCGGGTTGGAACGGCGAGATGGTAGAAAGTTTCATCTACTATCCGCCCGGCTATATAGCGGGCACGCCCTACCCTACACTTATGCTGTTGCACGGCGGGCCCGTTGCCCAGCACGACGCTGCCTTCAATGAATTTGCCCAGCTTTATGCTGCCAACGGCTATATTGCCGTGCTGCCCAACCCGCATGGCTCGGATGGCTACGGCGAAGCCTTCAGTTACACATTGAACGGAAAATGGGGGATTTCGGATTTTGCCGATGTTGATGCTGTGGCAGAACATTTGGTGAAGGCCGGCATCAGCGACGGCGAAAAAATGGGCGTCGGCGGCTGGTCATACGGCGGCATCCTAACCAATTACATGATCACCAAATCCAACCGTTTCAAAGGCGCTGTATCCGGGGCCAGTGAAGTGAACCACCGCGCCAACTACGGCCATGATATTTACCAACATTTTTGGGAAGTTGAGCTTGGCCTGCCATGGGAAAATGTCGGTGCTTGGGAGGCAATCAATCCCTTTAATGATCTGGGCAATGTTACCACACCAACATTGGTTATGGGTGGCAAGGAAGATTGGAACGTGCCGATCCAGAACTCCGAACAATTGTATCAGGTACTGAAACGGCGTGGCATTGATACCCAGCTGGTAGTCTACCCCGGCGAGTCCCACGGCTTCAAACGCCCCAGCTTCCTGCGGGATCGCTATGAACGCTATTTAGGCTGGTACCAGAAATATGTGAAAGGCAAATAACCCCTGCTCCCCACAGAGTGAAATCTGCAGCTTCGAAAAGCAAAGAACTTCAAGAGGTTAAATGGTGCCCCCAAGCGGAGAGAGCTTGAACGCTCTTTTCGAGGAATTGGAACGATGGGAACACCATTTAAAACATGCTGATATAGACTTTAGGGGGCTGGAATTATGAACAGTTCTTCAAAGAAAAAAGATCATAGCAAGACGAATTCAAAAGCCGCCTTAATGCCTTTGTCTGTGCGTTTTACGCAAAAAGAGCGTAAAACGCTTGAGCGTGAGGCGGGCAAGCTTTCCCTTAGCGCGTATATCCGCCGTGAATTACTGGGGGATGCAGTTAGCGAGCGTAAGCCCCATTACTTGCCTAAGCGCCGAAAACCCCAAATCGATCATAAGCTGCTTGCACAACTTTTGGGCACGTTCGGCGCGTCAGAGCTGGGGCGCAGCATGATTGCGATCTCGTTAGCTGCGCAGTCCGGCGCTTTGTCTGTGGATGATGAATTGACGGCTAAGCTTGAACAGACTTGTAACGACATTAGCGAAATGCGCTCAAGCTTGATTATTGCGCTTGGTATCAAGCCGCAAGGGAACGGGCAAGCATGATCTTGGAGGGCAATCAAAGAGGCGGCGCTAAAAATTTAGCATTGCACCTCATGAAGGAAGAAAACGAGCATGTAGAAGTACATGAAATCAGAGGCTTTGCCTCGGGTGACCTTATGGGCGCACTGAATGAAGCCTATGCCGTTAGCCGTGGCACTGAATGTACACAATTTCTTTATTCACTGTCATTGAACCCACCGCAAGATGCGGAGGTCAAAACATCTGACTTTGAGGCAGCCATAAACAAGGTAGAAGCCGATTTAAATCTGCAAGGCCAGCCCCGCGCGATTGTCTTCCATGAAAAGGAAGGCCGCAGGCACGCGCACGCTGTATGGAGCCGTATCGATATTGAGCATATGAAAGCCATTCCAATGTCGCATGATCATTTGAAGCTGCAAGCGGTTTCAAGAGAGCTTTATATTCAGCATGACTGGAAAATGCCGCGCGGCTTTGCCAAACAATCGGAACGTGATCCCACGAACTTTACGCTCGCCGAATGGCAACAAGCCAAACGCGGGGACAAAGACCCACGCGCTATTAAAACGGCCATCACTGATGCTTGGGCAATATCGGATAATAAAGCTTCATTTTCTCACGCTTTAGAAGAACGCGGTTACGTTCTTGCCAAAGGTGACAAGCAAGGCCGCATCGTTGCCGTGGATGTGCAAGGCGAGGTTTATTCCATCCCCAACCAAATTAATAGTATTCGAATTAAACAGGTGCGCGACCGTATTGGTGATGAGCAAGACCTTAGCAGCGTGCAAGAAGCCAAGCGCAAGATTGCAAACAACATGTTGCCTACTCTTGAACGCTTCAAAATAGAGTTAAGTCGTAAACAAGAAGGCGATAGCGCTGCCTTTAAGCATGAACGCCAAGACTTGATAGAGATGCAACGCCGCAAGCGTGCTGCTTTCAATCAAAAACAGCAAAATCTGCGGCAACAACAAGCTACCGAACGGCAAGGCCGCTTTAAGCGCGGGTTAAGCGGTGTCTGGGATCGCTTACGCGGGGAACATAAACGCATCAAAGAGCAAAATCAGCAAGAGGCGGCGCAGGCTCAAAAACACGCGCAAGGGCAAAAAGATCGGTTCATTCAAGGCCAGCTTGAACAGCGTAGGCAACTGACAGCGCAAGCACGCGCCAAGCAGCATAGCCGCAAACAGGAACATAAGGACGTTCAACGCGATATTACGGCGTACTGGCAAGAGCAGGCCCAACCTCCTCCGCACCCAAAAACGCAGCCTCAAACGCTGAAGAACGAATTTGCAGCCAAGAGCAAGAATACTGAGCCGCCAAATAATGACCGTGCGGGAAGGCGTGAGGCATTCATGCAAAAGCGCAGTGATGCAAACCAGACTATACCAAGACCACGAAGTCCGAGGCGGTGATGACTACAACCTATAGCCTTGAAATTTAGGCGGCATTGCTGAGTGTAGAGCCATGCAGGAAAGCTAGCTTTTGAGCCGCAAACACTTAGCTTCCAATCTTCGAAAGATAGAAGGCCTCGACGGTAGCTTATAACTGTCAGATAACAACTAAACCACTACCGACTGATGTCGGTAGGATTGGGTGCGTGATTTTGAATGTACTGAAGTATGATATCATCCGTCACCAGCCCGCTTGTTGTACAAAAATAGCCCCGAGCCCAGAAGCGACGGCC
>Ga0316206_1000268_pt1 | contig 84219 bp, 97 predicted proteins | sample 6monthpyrite_MG_FD_204942 | JGI IMG/M metagenome (GOLD analysis project Ga0316206, IMG submission 204942) | Microbial mat bacterial communities from mineral coupon in-situ incubated in ocean water Damariscotta River, Maine, United States -... | ecosystem: Environmental > Aquatic > Marine >...
CGCAAAGCCGCTCAGGCGGTTGCCATTTTATCGCTGGTCGGTTTAGTCAACATTCCTATCATTCACTATTCCGTTGTATGGTTGAACACCCTACATCAGGGCCCAACTGTTTCTAAATTTGATAACCCATCGATTGATACACGCATGTTAATCCCGTTGTTGATCATGGCCTTGGCCTTCAAGTTATTTTATGTTGTCGTGCTACTATTGCGCACACGAAATGAAGTCCTCTGGCGCGAACGTCGCAGTCAGTGGGTTAAAAACATAATCCGAGGTACAGCGAATGACTGAATTTCTGCATATGGGAGGTTACGCCGGATATGTCTGGTCATCGTACGGCATTTCTGCTGCTGTACTTATTATTAGCCTGCTACTCCCCCTGATCGAAAATAAATTTATTCGTCAACGCATTGATCAAATGCTTGAACAAGAGGAACAAAACTAATGCATCCTGCTCGCGCACGTCGTTTAACCTTAGTGATCGTGATGGTCGTTGGTGTCTTTATTGCTGGTGGTTTCGCCTTTTTTGCCTTTCAGGATAATCTGATGCTTTACTTTACCCCGACAGAGGTTGCCGCAGGTAAAGCGCCCACGGGCCAGCGATTTAATGTTGGTGGCATGGTCGCTGATGGCTCCGTTGTCAAAGCAAGCGACTCGGTTGAAGTACGCTTTGATGTAACCGACTACGAAAAAACGATTACGGTTACGTTTAGTGATATTCTTCCAGACTTGTTTAGAGAAGGACAAGCAGTGATTGCCAAAGGCAAGTTGAATACTGACGGTGTCTTTATCGCCGACGAAGTACTTGCCAAGCACGACGAAAACTATATGCCAAAAGAGGTCGCCGACATGCTGAAAGGTAAAACTAAACCAACAACAGAGACATCAAAACCATGATCCCAGAGCTAGGGCAATTTGCGCTGATCGTTGCCTTGATCTGCGCTTTCATCCAGGCAGTGTTGCCCCTTATCGGCAGCTTTACTCGCATTCCAAATCTGATTGCTGTTGCAAAGCCAGCTGCACAGGCACAGTTTCTTGCTTTGTCCGTTGCCTTTGCCTGTTTAGTCTATGCCTTTGTGACTCACGATTTTTCTGTAGCTTACGTCGCACAAAACTCAAACACCGCGTTGCCCTTAATATATAGAGTCTCCGCAGTATGGGGTGCGCATGAAGGATCATTACTGCTTTGGGCACTCACCCTGGGAATCTGGACGTTTGCAGTCACCATATTCAGTCGCCAGATCCCCAGCATCATGCTCGCACGTGTGCTGTCAGTAATGGGCTGGATCAGCATTGGTTTTCTGCTGTTCATGATCATTACCTCGAACCCTTTTGAACGCCTATTGACCGTACCCACCCAGGGTAAAGATTTGAATCCACTACTGCAGGACTTCGGCCTGGCCATCCACCCACCCATGTTATACATAGGTTATGTTGGTTTTTCTGTTGCCTTTGCCTTTGCGATCGCGGCGATGTGGAGTGGTCGGCTCGATGCGGCCTGGGCCAGATGGTCACGGCCCTGGACAAATGTTGCCTGGATTTTCCTTACCCTCGGCATCACCCTGGGTAGCTGGTGGGCATATTATGAACTCGGCTGGGGCGGCTGGTGGTTTTGGGACCCGGTCGAAAATGCCTCACTTATGCCATGGATAGTCGGTACAGCCCTGGTTCACTCGTTAGCCGTGACGGATAAACGCAGCAGCTTTAAAGCATGGACCGCGCTATTGGCCATTTTTGCCTTTTCCTTAAGTTTGCTCGGCACCTTTTTAGTACGTTCAGGAGTGTTAGTCTCGGTTCACTCGTTTGCCTCTGATCCGGAACGTGGCCTGTTTATTCTGGTCTTCCTTGTACTCGTAGTAGGTAGTTCGTTACTGCTGTATGCCACACGTGCACCGTTAATCAAATCCCACGGTCACTTTGCACTGTTTTCACGTGAAACAGCATTGTTATTAAATAATGTGATTCTTGTGGTACTCGCCATCAGTATTTTGGGCGGCACCTTGTTTCCGATTATTACGGTCGCACTTGAGCTAGGTAAATACTCGGTCGGTGCACCCTACTTCAATTTCATTTTTGTTTTACTGGGAACACCACTTGCGTTGTTGCTTGGCTTTGGACAATTCACACGCTGGAAGCAGGATAACTTTGAACGCATCGTGCGCCCTGCCAGTATACAAATTGTTATCAGCATCATACTCGGTGGTCTGACTATTCTGCTGATGCCACATTTTTCTGTCTATGCGCTACTGGGTATGGTACTGGCATGGTGGGTAGCAATCAGCACTGTCTATAGCTTTTTACAGCGATTTAAAAACAAATCAATATCACTGTCAGCACTAGGTAAGACACCACCTAGTTATTACGGCACACACATCGCGCACCTGGGTGTTATGATCTTCTGTATTGGCATTACTATAACTTCTATATATTCAAGCAAAAAAGATGTGCTACTTAAACCCGGTGATTCTTATCAAATGAGTGAGTTTAGCTATCGCTTTGAGGGTGCAAAACCAATTGTTGGTCCCAACTATCGTGGTTATGAAGGCCTGGTCATTGTTACAAAAAATGAAAAGATCATTGCCGAAATGAAACCGCAAAAACGTATTTACTTTTCGCAACAAAACCCGATGACCGAAGCCGCGATCGATGCTGGCGTTACTCGCGATCTTTTTGTTGCCCTCGGTGAACAACGTGGCGCAGAAGGTGCGTGGACACTGCGTCTCTATTACAAACCATTCATTCGATGGATCTGGTTCGGTGCCGTCATTATGGCACTAGGTGGCATGATTGCCACCTTCGACAAACGTTACCGCCGCGCGAAAAAACGGGTAGCTGTTAAAGCAACCGCGAGCGCCGCTCCCGGAGCACCTGCATAATGTTGAAGTATATTGTGCCACTTGTCCTGTTTGTTGTACTGATCGTATTTCTTGCAATTGGTTTACAAAATGACCCTCGTTATATACCGTCGCCACTTATTGCAAAAGTAGCTCCGGCTTTTTCATTACCACGTTTGTATGCACCAGATGCAAAGTTTGGTCCTGATCTATTAAAGGGTAAAGTCTGGCTACTTAACGCCTGGACTTCTGATTGCCGCGGCTGTCGAGCTGAACACCCATACCTGTTAGAGCTAGCCAGTCAGGATATTGTTAGCCTGGTGGGACTGAATTACCGTGATTCCAATCAACTTGCAAAATCTTTACTCGATCAAACCGGCAACCCCTATCGTATAGTCGTCACCGATAACAGCGGTAGTGTTGGCATTGATTATGGTATCTATGCCGTACCCGAAACCTTCCTGATCGATCGCAAAGGCGTTATTCGCTACAAATACATTGGCCCACTCGGTCCTGATGAAATCTATGGCACCCTTGTCCCGCTGATCAAAAGATTAAAACAGGAACCGGCATGAAGCCTAGTATTAAACCCAATATGAAACTAAGCGCTGCGCTTATTTTGCCAATACTGCTATTACTCAGCAGCATAACGCTGTCTGTGTACGCAGGTGTTGAAGTACGTGAATTTACCGATGCAGAACAGGAGCGTCGCTACCACAAGCTAATCGATGAACTTCGCTGCCTGGTCTGCCAAAACCAGAACCTGGCAGACTCAAATTCACAGCTAGCCCTGGATTTGCGTAATAAGGTCTTTGAGATGCTGGCCGCAGAGAAAACTGACCAGCAAGTCGCTGATTACATGGTGCAACGATATGGTGAATATGTTCTATATAATCCACCGTTAGATCCTGTTACTTCAATCCTCTGGATCGGACCTATTCTTGCCGTAATCGCCGCTATTCTTCTACTGCTTATCTTTATTTTTAAACTCAGTAAAACAACACCGGTCACTCTAAGTGATGAGGACCGCGCAAAAACTAAAAACTTACTCGATCAAAAAGGTGATGACGAATGATTGGTTTTATTATTTTTTCAATCGCTCTGCTCGTCATTGTCATGTGGCTGATTGCACCTGCTCTACTTGGCCAGCAACAACAAAACATCGATAACACAAAACAAGCCAATATTTCTATCACTCGTGAAAAGCTGGCTGAACTTGAGTTGCAACTTAGTAAGGGCGATATTACTCAGCAACAATACAACCAAACTCGGGATGAAATTGAGCTTGCCCTGCTAGAAGACACCGAAATATCAGACAACGGCAGCCGTGAGCTTCCCGTCCATTATAAGCGCAACATTTTAGTGCTCTTGACCGCCATCCCCTTTATAGCCTTTGGACTCTATCAATACTGGGGGCAACCCGAGGCCATTACTGGTAATACTCAGGTTGCATCTACACAGGGCGCTAATCCCCATGCCGGTCAAGCGCCCTCTGCTCAAACATCTCAAGGCAAGCAACCACAACATGCCAGTAGTATGGAAGAGGTCCTTGCGAAACTCGAAGCCAGGCTGGCGCAAAATCCAAATAACCCAAATGGCTGGTACATGCTGGCACGAACCTATATGGTTCAAAAACAATATGAAAAAGCGGCGACAGCTTATCGTCGACTAGATTCTTTGGTAGCCAATCAACCCGAGGTCTTGCTTGGGCTTGCTGATGCCTTGACGATGTCGCGCAATGGTGACATGCAAGGTGAGCCTTTTGAATTGGCTAAACGGGCACTGCAGCTTCAGCCTAACAACACCACCGCTTTGTGGCTAACAGGCCTGGGTTATCAGGATAACGGCGATCTTAAATCTGCAGTGGCGATGTGGAAAAAACTTCTGCCATTATTGGCCGAAGACCCTAAATCAGCACATGAAGTTAAAGCCCTGATCGAGCAAGCCAATAGCCAGCTCGGCATCACTGAAACAGTCAACGTGCCCACTGCCGCCCCATCTACACCCGCACCAACACCGGCAGCACCAATGTCTACCGCAAGTATTACGGTACAGGTACAACTCGATCCAGCTTTACGGTCTAAAGTCGCAGACACAGATTACGTCATGATTTACGCGCAACGAGTAGCAGGTATGAAAATGCCACTCGCGATGATGCAGGCACAAGTCAAAGACCTGCCCATTACCGTGACCTTAGACGATGCAATGGCGCTAATGCCCTCGAATAAATTATCAGACGTACAACAGGTCAATGTCATCGCCCGCATCTCAAAATCAAGCCAGGCAATGAAGCAGCCTGGTGATATCGAAACTACAATTGGTCCTTATCCGGTCACAGGCTCGGAGCCCGTCTCCATAACGATAAGCCAATAATAAGGAGCTACATCTTTTACTATTACAAGGAGTAAGTTATGAAACAATATTTAGCATTGATCAAATATTTTGGAATAATTTCCGCATTGATTTTATCTACACAGGCAACAGCAGAAGATTATATGGGCGCGGATGCAGTAAAAGCACTGGTAGTTGGAAGTACTATTGAAGCCGAGCATTTGAAAAAAGACTTTGAATTTAAAGTTTATTTTTCCGATGATGTCAAAACTGCTATCCGTGAGCAAGGTGGCGACTCAACAGAAACCACCTATGAGTTTAAGGGTGACAAGCACTGCATCTTCTGGAAGGAAAAAAATCGCTGCGCCAACATCCTTGATAACGGTGACGGCACTTACACTCGCGTCAATAAAAAAGGCAAGAAAATAGTAAAATGGACTAAAATTATCAAAGGCAAGCATCTCTAACTTTTACTGCCAGCAGTAACAAAACACCCGGTTTTAGCCGGGTGTTTTTTTTGAGTTTAGCTGTTCCCATTAATGGCTCATTTCTGAGTTAATCCTTACTTAGTAATGCTGGGCTTAGTAACACTGGTAGAAAGCCACCCAGTTACCATATGCATCCCAGTATGACTGGTAGAAACAAGCTGCTTGTGCGCCAGAGGCATAAATCATGATTCCCATGGTGGTGGCTACGGCTGCTAATTTACGTTTAATATTTTTCATTTTTAATTCTCCAGTTGTGTGTATCTCGTTGTCGAGATATATACAAACGAGGATTCACGGCTGGGTTACATGTCTGAAAAAAAAAGTGAAATATTTCCCCATTTTTCCGGGCGTATACCCCACCAGGAAGATTTGGCGAGATTTCCCGTAAACCGAGGGTCCAAAATGTCCCTTTTAACGCCCCTTTCGAGGTGTATTCTTTCAAAGCTCAGTGGTTTACTATTTACCTATGAACGATAAAACCACTCATTTTGGCTACGAAGACGTCTCCTGGGATGAAAAACAGGGCAAGGTTGCCGGGGTTTTTCACTCGGTCGCGCAGAAATACGACGTCATGAACGACCTGATGTCCATGGGCGTCCACCGTCTTTGGAAGCGCCTTACCATTGAGCTGAGTGGCGTGCGTACAGGCCAGCGGGTGCTGGATATCGCCGGTGGCACCGGTGATCTGGCGGCCAAATTCTCACGCCTGGTGGGCCCAGAGGGTGAGGTTGTGCTGGCAGATATCAATGATTCCATGCTCAAGGTAGGCCGTGATCGGCTGGCTGACAGAGGGATTGCGGGTAATATCCAGTTCATCCAGGCCAATGCCCAGAGCCTGCCCTTCCCCGACGACCATTTTGACTGCATCACCATCGCCTTTGGCCTGCGTAATGTCACCGATAAGGACGAGGCCCTGCGCTCCATGTATCGCGTGCTCAAACCCGGCGGCCAGCTGATGGTACTGGAGTTTTCCAAGCCCACGGTGAAGGCTCTGACCCCGATTTACGATACCTATTCTTTTAAGATTTTGCCTTTTATGGGCAAGCTCATCACCAACGATGCCGAGAGTTATCAATATCTGGCTGAATCGATTCGCATGCATCCTGACCAGGAAACCCTGAAAGACATGATGGAAAATGCCGGTTTCAGCCAATGCCAGTACCATAATCTCACCGCCGGTATTGTTGCTCTACATCGCGGATTTAAAGTTTAATGGGCTATAAAGTTTAGCCCGCGCCTGATACCGTCATGAGCCTCAAAGCAGAAGTCAGTATGGCCCTCACCGCAGCGCTGGAAACAGCGATCAACACCTACCTGCAGATGGACCCCGAGACCCTGCGACACCTCGCCCGTTTCTCGGACAAGGTTATTGCCATTGAGCTGCAGGACACAGGTATCACTCTGTTTTGCCTGCCACAGGCACAGGGCATGACCATCATGAGCCACTACCAGGGTGAGCCTGATACCACCATTTCTGGCCGGCCTGTTTCCCTGGCCAAACTTACGATTCTGAATGACACACAAGTCATGTTCGCGGGTGATGTCACTATCAGCGGCGACGTCGAGCTCGGCCAACGCTTCAAAAAACTGCTTGAGAATATGGACATCGACTGGGAAGAACACCTCTCCAGAGTCACTGGCGACATCATTGCCCACAAGACCGGACACGCTATCCGCGAAATGGCGGCCTGGTGGCGCAACAATGGCAAACGCGCTCAGGAAAATGGCCGGGAATACCTGCAAGAAGAAGTGAATGTTATCCCCGACAAGGAAGAGGTCGAGGCCTTTTTTGCTGGAGTCGAAACCCTGCGCGACGATGTTGCCCGCTTGGCGGCCCGACTTTCTCAACTCACAACAGCCAAAGCTGAAGAAAAGCCGACTGAGTAATTCCCCTATATTTTTCGATAAAAGTAAGCTCTTTATCGCCACATTCCTTTGTCCAAAACATGCATTTATCAGCCTGATCGAGTATCCTTTGCAACCCGAAATTTTGCGATTAACGCAACGCTCAAAGAGCGTTATGGCCACGATATATAGGTGAGTCAGGCAGATGAAGAAAACGAACCAAAGAATTCTGAACAGAAATAATTTTTCAACATTCAAATACTAGCTCAATGGAGATCATTTAATGGCTACGAAAAAGAAAGCAAAGAAAAAGGCGGCTAAGAAAAAAGTCGCTAAAAAGAAAGTAATCAAGAAAAAAGGTAAGAAGAAGGTTGCTAAAAAGAAAGTAGCCAAGAAAAAAGCTGCCAAAAAGAAAGCTACCAAGCGTAAAGCAAAACCTAAGACTCCAGCGATGAATGCATTCTATGCACAGTCTGGTGGTGTAACGTCAGTTATCAATGCAAGTGCTGCGGGTGTTATCGAAGCCGCACGCAAAAGCAACAAGATTGGTAAAGTTTACGCTGGCCGTAACGGCATCATCGGTGCGCTGACTGAAGACCTTATCGACACTTCAAAAGAATCTGCAGCAACTATTAAAGGCTTACGCCACACACCATCAGGTGCATTTGGTTCTTGCCGCTTCAAGCTGAAGTCTCTGGAAGAAAATCGTCGTGAATATGAGCGCCTGATCGAGGTGTTTAAAGCACACAACATCGGTTTCTTTTTCTATAACGGTGGTGGCGATTCTGCTGATACCTGTTACAAGATTTCTCAGCTATCTAAAGAAATGGGTTATCCGATTCAAGCCATTCATGTTCCAAAAACTGTTGATAACGACTTACCAATCACTGATAACTGCCCAGGCTTTGGTTCTGTTGCCAAGTATGTTGCGGTATCGACTCGTGAAGCCTCTTTTGACGTTGCCTCAATGTGCAAAACATCAACAAAAGTCTTCATCGTTGAAGTGATGGGTCGTCACGCTGGCTGGATTGCAGCAGCGGGTGGTTTGGCATCGACTGATGACACGCCCATCCCAACCATTATCCTGTTCCCAGAAGTCGAGTTTAACCAAGAGAAATTCCTGGCCCGTGTTGATGAGCTGGTTAAGAAACATGGTTACTGTTCTGTTGTTGTTTCTGAAGGTGTTCACTGGGCCGATGGTCGCTTCCTTGCAGAAACCGGTCTGAAAGACGCATTTGGTCACAGCCAGTTAGGTGGTGCAGCTACCGTAATCAGTGGCATGATTCAATCAGAGTTAGGCCTAAAGAACCACTGGGCGGTTGCGGATTACCTGCAACGTGCAGCACGTCACATTGCTTCAAAGACTGACGTTGATATGGCTTACGCAATGGGTAAAGCGGCGGTAGCTTATGCCATAAAAGGTCATAACTCAGTTATGCCTACGGTTGATCGCATCTCAAACAAACCTTTCAAATGGAAAGTCGGCATGGCTGACCTGAGCAAGGTTGCCAATGTTGAGAAGATGATGCCTGAAAACTTCATCACTAAAGATGGCTACGGTATCACTAAAGCGTGTCGTACTTACATGGAACCATTAATTAAGGGTGAAGACTATCCTCCTTATAAAGATGGTATGCCCAAGTATGTTCGCATCAAAGGTGTAGCCGTACCGAAGAAACTCAAAGGCACGTTTGAAATCTAAACACTGATGAGTCGCTAGAATAAAGAGGGCAGTTTATACTGCCCTTTTTTTTGCTAGTCTGATTTATCAATACTTAAAGGAGCCAACATGACCATCGATCGCGCGAAAGAACTGTTAACAACTCAGATTGATTTTGGCAGTGGCTACAGTCGTGCCGCGTTCAAAATGGACCGCCAAAAAGCGACGGCCCTTTAACTCGGCGTTATGTTTAAAAATGAAGAACTCGAAAAAAGGATTCCCGCCAATTGCCGATGAAAGGGCAACGGTTCTGATCTTAGGTACAATGCCTGGTGAGGAATCATTGAGGAAAAAAGAGTATTACGGACATCCACAAAACACATTTTGGAAAATAATGGGGAGGTTATTTGAGTTTGATCATACCGCCATCTACGAAGAAAGAACGAGAATATTAAAAAACAACAAAATTGCGTTATGGGATGTCTTGCAAGCCTGTGAAAGGCAAGGAAGTCTTGATTCGGCGATAATTGATAGCTCGATAGAAGAAAATGACTTTGTTTCTTTTTATAATAGTCACCTAAACATAAGACGTGTGTTCTTTAATGGTGCAAAGGCGGAAAAAGAATATCGCAAGCGAGTCCTGCCAGGACTATCTACTGAAGCAAAAGGAATCGAGTATTCCAGGCTTCCCTCAACAAGCCCGGCAATGGCTCGTTTGTCGTTCGATGAAAAATTATTGGAATGGTCAAATATTAAGAAATCATAATGGACAAATAGGACAAGATAATGAGTGATAACAACGACATCGATTATGGCCCACTAACTGGACTGATAGGTATCTGGAAAGGCAATAAGGGCCTTGATGTTGCGCCTGAGCCTGATGGTGTTGAAAACAACCCTTATTATGAGACCATTACCTTTGAGGCCATTGGTGATGTTACCAATGCAGAATCACAGGTCCTGGCCGCCCTTCATTACCGTCAAGTCGTTCAGCGTAAGTCAAACGATAAGGTCTTTCACGATGAAACGGGTTACTGGATGTGGGATAAACAGGCAGGGGTGATAATGCATTCCCTGACCATCCCCCGCGCCGTCAGTGTACTGGCTGGTGGAAGCCATAACAGCCAAAAAGAGCCTGATGGCAGTATTGTTCTGGAGGTGTCCGCTGATCTCAACAACAAAGACTGGCAGATTATTCAGTCACCTTTCATGCGCGATAATGCCCGCACCACGGAGTTTCGCCACCGAATCAGCATAAACAACAATAAATTGACCTACTCTGAAACAACCATTGTCGATATCTATGGCAAAGTCTTTGAGCATACCGATGACAATGAGTTATTACGTCAGTGAGCGCAGTATGTTCCAGCAATGCATTTGCGTAGAATGCCAAAAGAAAAACTTACGCCCCTCTAGATAACGGTTATTACTATGGAAAGTAATTTATCATTTGTAAGTATTGCCGCTTTATTCACCGCCATGCTTATTGGTGCCTCGATGCCGACTCTTAGCAGCTTAACCGTAATAGCAAGATCAGCCACCTCAGGATTCAGCCACGGTGCGCTCACCGCATTAGGCATTGTCGCGGGCGATATTATTTTCATCCTTATCGCAATATACGGCTTATCATTTCTTGCTGATACGTTAGGCGATCTATTTGTTATTGTAAAATACGTAGGTGGTGCTTATCTGATCTGGCTGGGAATAACACTGTTAAGATCAAAACCACAATCAACGTCTAACGCCGCAGATGTTGATGCTGGTATTGAGTCCTCATTAACAGCCAGTTTTCTAACCGGACTATTCATTACCCTGGTCGATCTAAAAGCCATCCTGTTTTATTTAGGATTTCTGCCTGCTTTTATTGATATGTCCACCGTTTCTATTCTCGATACCAGCATCATTCTAGCCGTTGCGGCCACCGCAGTTAGTGGACCGAAACTGGCTTATGCCTTTATGGCTGACAGAGCTAGCCTGCTCTTTAAAAGTGCTAAGACAAAAAAGGCAATCAATATCACGGCTGGAAGTATCATGATAGCTGTCGGTGTGTTTTTATTAATATCTACTCTATAATATGTAAAAAAACTAGATACATAAAGTGCATCGACTGATGCCATAAGCCCTGACATCGAGACAAGAATGCTCAAAGATAAACAGCAACAACTCTATAATGACTTTTACGAGTCGACCCACAACAATGAATACCTGGATTCTAAGACAGAGCTATTGGTCGGCCTCTCCGCCGCCATCGCGATGGACTGCCAGCCCTGCACCGAATATTATTTGTTGCATGCGAAGAAAGCCGGGATCAAAAAGGGTGAAATTTCTGAAGTGCTTGCAAAAGTAATGGCAGTAGCAGCAGGTCAAAAGAAACTACAGACATCGAACGTTTTGGCTAAATCAAAAATTGATCTTGATGATTACGGCTAACCACTTAATTAATCATAATATGTTTTCAATAAAGAAGTATTCTCTATGAAGATTTGGGTCGACGCCGACGCCTGCCCGGTGGTGATTAAGGAAATTTTATATCGTGCCGCTGAGCGAGTTCAATGCGAATTGATCCTGGTTGCGAATCAACCCCTAAAGACACCAAAATCAAAGTTCATTACAACTATTCGAGTTCAGCCTGGTTTTGATGTGGCGGATAACTATATAGTTCAAAAAGTATCTAAGGGCGAACTGGTTATCACCTCCGATATCCCGCTTGCTGCTGAACTGCTTGAAAAGGGTGCTGAGGCCTTGAATCCTCGTGGTGAACGCTATGATCGTGAAACCATACGTCAGAAATTGACCATGCGTGATTTCATGGATGAAATGCGAGGCACCGGCATCGCACCCGGTGGCGGCCCACCACCATTAAATCAAACGGACAGACGCGAGTTTGCCAATGCGTTAGATCGCTATCTTGCTCAATAATATAACACCCTACACACTCTATGCCCGAAGCGTTAAAACATATCTATTCAACAAGCTTTGTCTCGAGACTAAGCCGGGCACTCAAAAAACACTACCCGGCTTTCAATTCCCGTCAGTTCTCACGCTCGGTCTTTTGCGATGAATGGCAAGATAAAGAACTCAAGGATCGCATGCGACATATCGCCAAGTGTATGGGTGAGCATTTGCCTTCATCTTACAAAAAGTCACTATCTATCCTAAAACCCGTTTCAACACAGTTTACTGACTTAGAGGCAATGATTTTTCCGGATTTTGTCGAGGTTTTTGGGCTAGATGACCTCGACGCCTCACTCCCTGCGCTTGAACACTTTACCCAATTCTCCAGCTCTGAATTTGCAGTGCGACCTTTTATTATTCGCTATCAAACCAAAATGATGCGTCAAATGAAGGCCTGGGCAAAATCGGATAATCATCATGTGCGCCGTCTCGCCAGTGAAGGCTGTAGACCTCGTCTTCCCTGGGCGATGTCACTACCTGAATTTAAACAAGATCCTAAGCACGTCATTCCAATTCTCGAACTGCTTAAACAGGATGAAAGTGAATATGTGCGGCGCAGTGTCGCGAACAATCTTAACGATATCTCTAAGGATCATCCGACCACTGTTATCAAAATTGCCAAATTATGGAGCAGTCGCCATGCAGATACAGACAAATTAATCAAACATGCCTGTCGTACTTTATTAAAACAGGGTCACACCCCGGCGCTTCGCCTGTTTGGTTTTAAAAAACCCAGTCATATTTCCATTTCCAAATTCAAACTCGATAAAACGGTTTCAATGGGCAAGGCACTGGAATTCACATTTCAGATCAGTACAACTGCAAAAACGCCCACAAGTTCACTAGGTAAACTGCGACTGGAATATGCCATCGATTTTTTCAAGGCCAATGGTCAACTGTCGCGTAAGGTTTTTATGATCTCGGAATCTCAACTGAGTGCGCCGACCAAAGAGGTCTGCAAACGACACTCCTTTAAGGCCATCAGCACACGAAAATATTATGCCGGAAAACATGGCCTGGCCATTATTATTAACGGCGTTGAAATTTCCCACAAGTCCTTCACGCTTAAATAATTCACTCTTTTTAACTTATAATATCTAGCGTATGCTTAGGCCTATTGATATATACACGGGCAATATTAAATGGACTATAAATTTAAACTTGATTTTAAAGTACGCGATTACGAGTGCGACCTGCAAGGTGTCGTCAACAATAGTGTTTATCAAAACTACCTTGAGCACACCCGACATGAATTTTTACTCGCCTCGGGCATTGATTTCGCGCAGCTCACCCGAGAAATGATTAACCTGGTGGTGGTACGTGCTGAGCTTGACTACAAGATACCCCTCACCAGTGGTGATGAGTTCTGGATTGGTCTGAATATAGAGCAGCCTTCAAAGCTACGATTTGATTTCCTGCAGGACATTTATCGCAAAAGCGATGCCAGGCTGGTACTCAAGGCCAAAATCACTGGCACTGCCGTCAATGAGCGTGGCCGCCCTTTTGCCCCCGATGTGCTTACTACGCTGTATGACTCAAAATAGTACAAAAAATCAGGCCTGAGGTTTTCAAGCCGTTTTCAACTCAGTTTCAACCAGCTAAACTAGGCCTAATCTCGCCATTTAAGGAAACCGCTGTGGTCACCACCGTCCAGGCACAACGGATTAGCTTCAAAACACTATTCAAGATTCTCTATATCGGCAATCTGATCTTCCCTTCATTGCTGCTCGTTCTACTTAGCCTGCTCAGTTTTTTCGGATTTGAGGTACTTAAATTCGACGGCGTCTATCTCACCGGTACCGACGGCCTGTTTAAAGGTCTTATCACGCTGCCCTTTATGTTTTTGTTTGCCCTGATCTGGAGTGTTTTCTTTTGGGTCAGTTATATGATTTCGTTATGGATCTATTCCAAATGGCGACCGATGAGCCTGTCTTTTGCTGATATTCACGGCGACGACCTCAATAAGGATTCTAAATAATGAGTAAAGTAAAAAAACCTGGCTGGGTCACCGCCGTCTCCATTATTGCTATCGTGCTGGGTGGTTTTGGCGCCATGGGTGGTATGCAGGAGGCCATGAGCCCGCTGATGATTGAACAACAAAAAATACAATACGAAGAAATGGAACGTGAGTTTGCTCCTTTAATGGAACAACTCTCAGCGGACGATGATCCAACGGCCCAGAAATTTCTCGGCTATTTCACAAAATTTATGGACATGTTTAAACAATACTTAAATATGCCTGACTGGTACATGAACTGGTTGATTATCTCTGGGATATTGTCGATGGCAATTAATGCCTTTTACCTATACGCCGCCGTTTTGTTAATGCAGCTTAAACCGCAGTCCATTCGTTACTTATATATAGCACTTCCATTAAGTATCGCGCTTGGGTTTACCCGCACCTACTTTGCCTATGCTGCGTTTGAAGATATGGCGTCATGGATAATGGGCGGTACAATGATTGCGATTGTTATCGAGATTATTTTACTATTGATAATTATCAAAGCCGACAAAGCACCCTATCGACAATTTGAAGCATAACCAAAGGTTTTTGTTATGACTGACCATTACCAGGCACCCCAATCCGATGTTGATGCAAAATCACAGGAAATTATTTACGTTGGTTTCTGGGCGCGGGTCGCCGCCTCGATCATCGATACGATTATCATTATGGCCGTCACCATGCCCCTCTTGTTGGCCATTTACGGAAAAGAATATTTACTGGGTGATAGCTTTATTCACGGTGCCGCAGACTTCTTGATAAGTTACATATTACCTGCCGTCGCCGTGATTTTATTCTGGATATACAAATCGGCAACACCGGGCAAGATGGCAATCAACGCAGAAATCGTCGATGCAAAGACCTTTGGCAAACCTTCCAAGGCTCAATTAATTGGCCGTTATCTAGGATATTACGTTTCAATGATTCCACTCATGCTCGGTATCATCTGGGTCGCCTTTGATGCCCGCAAACAAGGCTGGCATGACAAACTGGCTGGTACGGTTGTGATTCAAAAACGCTAGGTTTATTACTGAATTTAGAGCGGGCCTACCCCAAAACCGGTAAATTTACAGGCTAAAACTGGCTATCTGTAGCCAACTTCTCTAGACTATTCAAACGCTTAGAATAATCCCTGAATACCAATCAGGAAAGACCACCCAGGAAGACACGATCCACCATGTCGGCACTCGCTCAATTATTTCGTTTAATGTATATCAGCTGGATTCTGGTTCGGCATCGACTCGATGCGCTCATCCTCGCCAGCCACCTGTTTCGGCCGGTTCGCTGGGTCCAGTACGCCATGCCGTGGAACTGGATACCACGCAAACCTCTTCCACGTGGAATGCGTATCCGGATGGCGCTGGAAGAGCTTGGCCCCATTTTCGTTAAATTTGGCCAAATTATTTCAACCCGCCGCGATTTGCTGCCTGATGACATCGCTGATGAACTGGCAAAACTACAGGATCAAGTGCCGCCTTTTCCTGATCAGCTATCACGCCAACTCATCGAAACCGCTTACGGTAAATCTATCGAAACCCTGTTTGAAAGTTTCGAGGTAACCCCTTTTGCCTCTGCTTCTATCGCCCAGGTCCATGGTGCCGTGTTGCACAATGGTAAACAGGTTGTGGTAAAGGTCTTGCGTCCCAACATCCGGCCAGTGATCGAACGTGACATACGTCTACTCTTTGCTATTGCAGCCGGCGTTGAGCGACACTGGCCTGCGGGTAAACAACTTCGCGCCGTTGAGGTTGTCCGAGAGTTTGAAAAAACAATACTCGACGAGCTTGACCTGATGCGCGAAGCGGCCAATGCCTCTCAGCTGCGTCGCAACTTTCAGGATTCAAATCTGATATACATTCCTGAAATCTATTGGGAATACTCACGCAAAAATGTCTTTGTCATGGAAAGGATTCATGGCATTCCGATTGGCAACATCGACGAACTCAAACGCGAAAACATTGACCTGCAAAAACTTGCTGAACACGGCGTTGAGATATTTTTTACCCAGGTCTTTCGTGACAGCTTTTTTCACGCCGATATGCACCCGGGCAATATTTTTGTTTCACCGCAGGGAAAATATATTGCCGTCGACTTCGGCATCATGGGTAGCCTGAATTCCAGTGATCAACGTTACCTGGCAGAAAACTTCCTCGCCTTCTTTAATCGTGACTATCGACGTGTTGCACAACTGCATATTGATTCGGGCTGGGTCTCCAAAGACACGCGGGTAGAAGAATTCGAAGCCGCGATCCGCACAGTCTGCGAGCCTATCTTTGACAAACCACTAAAAGAAATATCCTTCGGTCAACTATTAATACGTCTGTTCCAGGTTGCGCGGCGCTTCAATATGGAAGTCCAGCCTCAACTTGTCTTGCTCGAAAAGACGCTGCTGAACATCGAAGGGCTGGGCCGACAGCTTTATCCCGATTTAGATTTGTGGAAAACCGCTAAACCCTTCCTTGAACGCTGGATGGCTGATCAGATAGGCCCGCGCGCATTGATTAAGCATTTAAAAGAAAACGTGCCCCTGTGGGCCGAGCGCCTGCCGAAACTACCTAACCTCCTTTACGACGTCATCGAACAAGCGAAGGCAGGAAAGCTACGGGTCACACTGGAACAAGAACAGCTTAAAACAATACAACAGGAAATTCGTCGCAGTAACCGGCGCAATTACGCCGCTATCACTGGCACCGGTCTGTTTATGTCAGCGGCCATCATCACCGCATTAGATGGATTTTCCAAGACCATGTTATGGAACATGCCCTACATCTCATGGATGCTTGGCGGTCTTGGTGTGGCAATTCTGCTGGCGGCCTGGCCGAAAGATTAACTGTTCGTAGAGTGTTAGATAGTAAATATAGATCATCTCAGGACTTGAAGCGGAACCTTGGTAGACTGATATTGAAACGAATAGCCAACAGACGTGCAATAAAGATACTTAAACCAGCAATAATCGCCGCGTAAGTAACATCTATCTGAAAATATATAAGACCAACAAATAGTAACGAACCAACCCATGAGACAGTGGCATAAAGTGGGCTCTGAAACACAACCGGTGGTTCATTGCTTAATACATCACGGAAAATGCCACCCATCGTACCGGTCATCACACCCATAAATGTTGCAACTAACCAGGGTGCTCCCGCCAATAGTGAAACTAATGTTCCTGCAATTGCAAAAGTCGCCAGACCTGCAGCATCCGCGACCAGGAAAAATCTTGGCGAAATAGCTATCAGGCGGGCGGCTATAAAAATGATAAAGGCACTAACAATTGAAGCGATAAAAAATATCTGGTCCTGAATCCAAAACACGTCTCTATCAAGTAGCATATCACGTAATGATCCTCCTCCCAGGCCAGTCGCAATAGCTATAATAATGACACCGAACAGATCGAACTGCTTGAAGCCTGCTTTAAGGACACCAGAGGCTGATGAAACAATCACAGCAATTAGTGTTATCCAGTAGAGGTTGGCTAATAAGTCGGGGGTTATATTTTCTATCATAGTCGTAGTTCAGTAATTATATTAACAATCAACGCTGAAAATATTGATGGTAGAAGTGGATGCTGCCAATCAGAATCGATAAGGCAACTACCCAAAATACTATATAAATTATAAGAGACTGCTTAACTTTTTGTTTTTCCAGCCAGGTTCTAGGCTTCACACCCTTAAACAATAACACCAGTTGAGCGGCGAGATTCACGCTGACAATATTGACAGCCAGTAATAACGCTGCACCTAAGGCCTGTTTGTAATTACCACTTGAGAGCATTAAACCAATAGTTGCAGTCGGGGGTAGTAATGCCACCGCAACCATCACTCCCACAAGCGTACTTGATGCACCGCTGGTCATCGAGAGTACCCCAGCGGCCCCTGACACCAGTGCTAGCACGATACTGGCTACACCCACATCTGTTCGTGATATTAATTCATGACTGCTCAAGTCAACCTGCCAGATCAACCCTATGCCATAGGCCAGCATAAGGGCTAAGAGCATGCCACTGATATTGGTTTGCAAGGATCTAAAAATGAGGGCTTTATCACCCAGTGCCGCGCCAAACGCCAGTGCAATGTTTGGGCCTAATAAGGGTGCAATCACCATCGCCCCGATCACCACGGCGACATTGTCTTCAATCAAGCCGATAGTCGCGACGACGGTAGAAAATATGACTAACCAGAAAAAATTGGTATTGGCTCGCGCGCCTATTTCTATTTCATGATACAGCTCTTCACGTGAGCGTGTGCCACTGTATTTTTTTACCGTCTCCTTACTGTCTTCTTTTTTTTCTTCTCTCGGCAACACGGCATCAACTGGATGCATCACAATACGCCAGTCCTGGCTTGCTGTCAGTGCCTGTTGTATGGCATCAAGTACTATCTGCTGTTTTTCAGCACGTACTAATAACTTCACACTACAGCGTTCTTCTTCCGGACTTTTACTCGCCCAGCAATCCATAATTTCATTATGTTCGGCAATACCGCGGAGCGTATCGATGTGACCGCAGTCAGATAGGACTTCAATGACGCGCATTAGACTCTCCCCAGCTAGAACTATTTAGTTATTATATTTATTTTGTCGGCCGCAGCAGCGGACCTTCCACTTCGTTACGTTTTTCTTTTCCGGCTAACAGTTCAATCAGTGTTAGCGCAAAATCCATTGCCGTACCCGGGCCACGGGAGGTAACCACTTTACCATCTACAACAACAGGGTCATCGACATAGTCAATTCCGATTGGCATATAGTTGTCCATACTTCCTGGGTAGCTGGTCGCTTTTTTATTATCAAGTAGACCTGCTGTTGCCAGTGCCATCGGAGCCGCGCAAATCGCGGCGGTATATTTATTTTCCGCTGCCAACTGTTTTAACTTCTTTTGTACAAATTCGTTATCACGTAGATGATCCGCTCCGGGCAAACCTCCGGGCATCACCATTAAGTCAAAAGATATTGGCATCGCCTTTTCCATGGTTGTATCCGGTATTAACACCATGCCACGGCTTGCTTTAACGGGTTGATCGTCCAGACCTGCGGTCACGACCTTAAAACCTGCGCGTGCAAGCAAGTCAGTGATCGTCACTGCTTCAAGTTCTTCACAGCCCTGTGCTAAGGGAATGAGAACTGCAGGGGCTGAATCTATGGTGTTGCTGGAGATTTGTGTGTCTGATTTCGCCATGCAAGTTTACCTCTTGTCTGACGCCACTCGATCAGTTCTGAAACGGGCACCAGCATGATATTTTGCTGCTCTAGCTCTGCCAATGCCGCTTTCAAAAAACGTATGGTCTCAGGATAGGGATGGGCAATCGCAATCGCACTGCCCTTCCTGTTGGCGTACTTAATAAAGTAATTCCACTGTTTTTTAATTTTGGCCGGATCACGACTATGATCAAGAAAAACATCACGTGTTGCATGATCCAGGCCTTCGTCTCTGGCTGAAACTAACGCAAGGCTTGTATCGATGGTACGACTGTCTACAAAATACAGGTCGCCTCGTTGCGAAATACCCCGCATTAACCAGTCCATCATTTGTGTATTTTGCGTCAGGCGACTGCCCATGTGGTTGCTGACACCACGGATATTTTTTATATAGTTAAGACTGGTTTTAAGGCTGGCAAAGAATTCATCCTGGCTCATCGCCGAATGTAAACCGGCCTTGCCAAGATGTTTGTGTTCCATCGCCTCCATTGGCAAGTGTAACAAAACTTCTTTGTCTTGCTCGGTCGCATAATCTGCTAACTTTTTAGCATAAGGCGTATAAGGAATGACGCCAAAGGTCAGTTGACCCGGTAAGTCAATGACTCGGTGGCCGTCTTTTAAACGGTCACCGAGATCATCAATGATAATAGCAATACGAGGCGTTTCGTACACAGAAGCCGTTTCCGCTGCATTTGCGCTTAGACTAAAGACCGCGACTAAAAACAGCCCAACACAAACGCGCATATTGTTTCGTACCTTTAGATTTTAGATCGAGTTTTTAGATCGGGCTTATCGCTCACTCATTAGCGTCAGGCCTTTCAATAAATTCAACGCTTCATAAAGTGCGTAATCTTCCTTGGCGAGACTCTTTTCTTCCTTTTTCTCGCCTGTATCTCCATCGCCATTGTCTTCATCATCATCATTGTCACCGTTCTGCAAGTGACCTTTCAGGTCCGCTTCCTTGACCCGACCAACAGCATCATCGCCATTCTCTGAAACGCTAAGGTTAGCAACGACAATATCAGGAACAATACCCTTGGCCTGAATAGAGCGACCTGATGGCGTATAATAACGAGCAGTCGTCAACTTAATTGCGGTGTTATTGCCTAACGGCACAACGGTTTGCACAGAGCCTTTGCCAAATGTTTTGGTGCCCATGATGATCGCACGTTTATGATCCTGAAGTGCACCTGCAACAATTTCAGATGCCGAGGCAGAACCACCATTGACCAGTACAACAATAGGCGCACCATCAAGCATGTCATCAGGTTGTGCGCTATGTACTACTTTATTCTCTTCATCACGGCCTTTAACGCTAACAATCGGACCCTTGGTAATAAAGATGTCAGAAATCTCAACTGCAGAATCCAGCAGGCCGCCTGGGTTATTTCTTAGATCAAGTACAATACCTCTAAGCTTGCCGCCGTTTTCTTTTTTCAGTTTTGAAATTTGCTTCTTAAGGTCACTACTACTGCGCTCCTGAAACTGGGTTACACGCACATAACCAAAACCTTTTTCCAGGGTTTTATTTTTTACACTCTGGACACGAATCTTGGCTCGCGTAACTTTAATCTCCAGTGGTTTGTCCTTACCTGTCCGCACAACCAACAGAGCAATCGATGTACCGGGACGACCACGCATAATCTTGACCGCGTCATCCAGGCTCATGCCTTTCACGGTTTTACCATCCAGGCGAATAATCAGGTCACCGGCTTTGATACCAGCCCGCTGTGCTGGCGTATCATCAATTGGCGAAATAACTTTTACAAATCCATCTTCCAGACCTACAACAATACCGAGGCCGCCAAACTCACCGGTTGTGCCAACGCGTAGTTCATGGAATGCTTCTTTATCAAGATAGGTTGAATGAGGATCCAGGCCAGTCATCATGCCGCGAATGGCATTTTCCAGTAGTTCCTTGTCACCTACTTCTTCGACATAGTTATCTTTAATCTTTCCAAAGACTTCGCTTAGCGAGCGGATGTCTTCGACAGGAATCGATTGGGCCTGACTATTATCACGCTCGGCTCTGACCCCAATTCCAATTGCGAGCATAATTCCAGCAATCAGGCCGGTGGTCAAAATAAGCGTATTCCGTGTAAAGTTATTCATACAACAATCCCTCAGGCAGAGCCCTTAATACATCGTTCCAAAACAATAGTTTATAGCATTTATAACTGGCGAATAAAGCTAAAATTGCCGGTCTAGCCCCTTCGACACCAACGAACCGGATTAGTTGGCTTGCCATTGTGCCGAATCTCGAAATATAGGCCCGCCTGCCTCTGTCCACCACTGGTACCAACGCCGGAAATGACCTCCCCGGCCTCGACCCACTCACCAATATCCTTATATATAGTCTGATTGTGTCCATAAAGACTCATATAGCCATCGCCGTGGTCAATGATCAGTAGCAACCCATAACCCCGTAGAAACTCGGCAAAGGCAACCCGGCCATGCGAAATGGCCTTCACGTCTTTGCCAGTGCGTGCAGTGATCATCACACCATTCCACTTGACCCTGCTCGCATTGCGGCGCTTTCCGTAAAGTGGCTGCAGCTTTCCTTTTGTCGGCCAATTTAACTTTCCTTTGAGCTTTGCAAAGGCCGTTCGTTTTCCTGGATCGGTCAAAATATCGGGAATGGCCCGATCCAGGTCCCGAATCAACTTTTGCAATCGCCGCTCGTCTTCAAGCAGCTGTGATAAATCCTGCTCTTTATCAGTGAGCTGCGCATGTAATTTTGCCACCACAATCGCCCGTGAACGCGAGATCTCCTTTAACTCATTTTTCTTTTGAGTATGTTGTTCACGCGTCTGCTTTAAACGTGCCGTCTGTTTTTTAATTTTCGCTTCAACGGTCTCTAGCGAGACAAGGGTGTTTCTGGATTTCTCAATACGCTCCAGGCGAGCATGATTAAAATAATTATAATAAGTCATGGTGCGTCCCACTGAGGACGAATCTTCCAGGTTCAGAACAATCTTGAGGTACTCCTGACGACCCATCATGTAGGCCGACCTGACCTGACCCGCTAATAATTTATGCTGGGCTTTTAAATCTTTTTTCAGTGCCTTTCTTTTTCTATAGAGCTTGCTCAACTTGCCCTGTTCGCTACGAATTTTTCGTTTAACTTTTTTTAGATCTTTCTGGATCCGCGCTAGTTCAATTTCAAGTTTGAGAATTTCCTTTTGAACAGAATCATGTAGCAGTTGTGTCTCACGAATCTCGGCCTGCATCTTGCCGATATTACGACGCACCTGATCAAGTGCTTCTTTCTGCTCTTCGTCATCGCTGTCTGCTAATGCAACACTGGGCGCAACTCCTGATATATTTCCGGGCACAAACCAGGACGTCGACAAAGACAGCAGACAGACCAGACTGGTGCCGATGAATACCTTTCTGATCGATACTAATTTGGTATTCCCGAGTTTAGTCTTGTGGGGGTTCTTTTTGTGCCAAAACATACGGGCAAGTGTAACCGAGTTTCGCGCGCCAGGTATAGCGCCGCCGACGGCTTAAAAAAGAGTAAAAAGAATGTTTTCAGGCTGTAATAGCAGCAGATAATACTCTGCTACTACTCTTGATCGGCTTCCGTTTCTTTCTTGATCAGTGAATGACCCGTCATTTCGACTGGCTGCTCAAGCCCCATTAATTCAAGCATTGTCGGCGCAATATCTGACAGCACACCCTGACTAACCAGGGGTAAGGGCCGTCCAACATACACTAATGGCACCAGGTTGGTCGTATGTGCGGTATGCGCCTGCCCGGTTGCGGGATTTTGCATCATCTCGGCATTACCGTGATCGGCGGTGATCAACATCTCACCGTCAGTGTGTTTGATCGCCTTGTATATATGGCTCAGGCATTCATCAATCGTCTCAATGGCCTTGACCGTCGCAGCAAAATTACCCGTATGACCCACCATATCCGGATTAGCGTAGTTACAAATAATAGTATCGTAGTTACCACCTTCAATCGCTTCAACAAGTTTGACCGTCAACTCCGGCGCGCACATCTCTGGTTGCAAATCATAGGTCGGAACATTGGGAGAATTAATCAACACTCTGTCTTCGAATTCGAATGGCTCTTCACGACCACCATTAAAAAAGAAGGTAACGTGGGCGTACTTTTCTGTTTCAGCAATACGTAATTGTTGCAGGCCAAGACTACTCACGTATTCGCCAAAGACTTTTTTCAAACGCTCCGGCGGATAAGCGACTGGCACATCAAAGTCCGACTTATATTCAGTCAACGAGGCAAACACTCCCAGCTTGGGTACCTTGCCACGATCAAAAGCATTAAAGTCTGGCTCAATGAACGGACGAGTGATCTGCCTTGCCCTGTCTGAGCGATAATTCATAAAGATGACGCTATCACCATCTTCAATACAAACCGGCTTCCCACCCTCGGGAACAATCGCTGTTGCCTGCACAAACTCATCAGTTTCTTCGCGATTATAGGCGGCACCAAGTCCGGCCAATGCGGTCTCTGCGACAAAATCGGCCTTGCCGTGGGCCATCACATCATAGGACTTCTGGATTCGTGGCCAGCGATGATCTCTGTCCATCGCAAAATAACGGCCGATGATCGAGGCAATACGTCCAACCCCTAACTCTGCAAACTTCGCATCCATACTCTTGATTGACTCAACGGCACTCTTCGGCGCGGTATCGCGCCCATCAAGAAAAGCATGGACGTAGATTTTCTTCGCACCCAGCTTCGCGGCCAGTTCGGCCATCGCATAAATATGGCGCTCGTGGCTATGCACCCCACCAGGTGAAAGCAGCCCCATGATATGTACGGCTTTGTCGTTTTCCACGGCCTTATTTACGGAATCAACCAGCGTCTGATTGGTAAAGAATGAACCGGTTTTAATCGAGCGATCAACCCGGGTAAATTCCTGATAGACCACGCGCCCGGCACCCAGGTTAAGGTGGCCAACCTCTGAGTTACCCATCTGATCCGCCGGCAAACCCACCGATGCGCCTGAACCATTTATAAAGGTATGGGGATATTTGGCCCATAAGCGGTCCCAGGTTGGCTTATTGGCGGCGGCAATCGCGTTTGACTTTGCCTCCTCTGAGTAGCCAAAGCCATCAAGGATAATCAGCACCATTGGTTTTGCGTAATCTGACATGTGTTCCTAAGTTCTTTATTTCATTGATAAATGTTAAAAAAGAGCTGCAATATTTAGACAAAGTCTAATTCAAAAAACGATACCGCGCAAAATTGGAAATTACCAGTTATTTCAGTATGTTAACTACCATCTGAGAAAGCATTGGTGAAATACTCGCTAATACGCTAATAATAGTGGCTAGCAGCCCTCTAAAAAGGTAGATTATTGTATAATGTTTTATTAATAAAGGGCAGCCGCGTAAGTATTTGCAGGTAGTTAGTCCGTAAAAGATAAAATCGTCTAAACCACTTGGGTGTACTCTATGATAGAAGAATTAGCAGGTCTTATAACGCGTGATGAAGATATCGACCGCGCATCCCGTTCTCTAAAAGCAATGTCGCATCCGTTAAGGCTTAAAATCTTGTGCACACTTGGGGATAGCGAGATAAGCGTACAGGATATTGTCGAACACGTAGGTACTTCGCAGAGCAATATATCTCAGCATCTGGCCATTTTACGTGATAAGGGAATATTGTCCGCGCGCAAAGATGCTAACCGTGTTTTTTATAAAGTCGGCGATCAAAGAACATTGGCTTTAATCGGCATGATGCGAGAAGTTTTCTGCAGTTCTGGCACAGAAATATAGACTAATCTTCTGATCAACAAATCTTAGACCCTTCGCGACCTATGACTTGAATTTCATCCGCGCGATGCACATTAAACCAATGTCATGTACACCCGTGTCATTTTAATAGCAAACAAATCAGCTAATTCAGAACCAAGGTAATACATAAATGGACCAATACATCGAATTCTTAGGTAATCACTATATCCTCAGCGCTGGCTGGGCAGCCCTGTTTGTTCTCGTGATATATAGTTTTATCGGTGCCCGCTTACGTGGTTATCAAAATGCTAATCCAGCAATGGCAACCAACCTCATCAATCATGAAGATGCTGTTATCGTCGATGTGCGTGAAGATAACGAATACGCCAAAGGCCATATTATTAATTCTGTACATGTGCCGCTGGCCTACCTGAAAGAGCGGCTGAAAGAGCTGGACAAATTCAAATCAAAGCCTGTTATTGTCGGCTGTAAATCAGGTCAGCGTTCTGGCCAGGCCTGCGCCACCCTGAAAAAAGAAGGCTTTGAGCAGGTCTACAACCTCAGTGGCGGTATCACTGCCTGGCAAGCCGATAATCTCCCACTGACTAAAAAATAATTTGGTCCCGAAAGTAAACAAACCTATAAAAGATTACCAATAGTGAAAATTAATATTTACAGCACTCGCTTTTGTCCATATTGCACACGCGCAAAAATGTTACTCGAACAAAAGGGCATGGAATACAACGAAATTCGTATTGATGTCGATTCTGATCGTCGCCATGAGATGATGAAATTGTCAGGACGTACCAGTGTTCCACAAATATTTTTTGGTGATGAACATATCGGCGGATGCGATGACTTGTACCATCTTGAATCGCAGGGCGAGCTTGATACAAAATTAGGCCTGGCCTAAACCTTATCGGAAACACCATGGCTGAAGCGGTCCACATAGTTTGCCCCCATTGCCATAATACCAATCGCGTTCCTGCAGATAAGCTCTCAGCAGGAGGCAAATGTGGTAAGTGTCATCAAACCTTGTTTACAGGAAAACCTGTCGAGCTTACTCAGGCCAATTTTGCAAAATTTATTACCCGCAACGATTTACCGGTTATCGTCGATTTTTGGGCGCCCTGGTGCGGACCTTGTAAGATGATGGCACCTGTTTTTGAACAGGCCGCTGATGAACTTAAAAACCAGTTTATCCTGGCGAAGGTGAACACAGAAAACGAACAGGCACTGGCAGGACAATACGCTATTCGCAGCATTCCTACCGTGGCAATGTTTAACAAAGGACAGGAAATTAATCGCAGTGCCGGCGCCATGGATTTAAATGGTTTAAAACAGTGGGCACTAAACACATACTAGGTACAAGCTACAACTTTAAATTTATTACGATACAGAACAACATACAGAGAATAAAATCATGAGCGAATCACCAGAAAATACAGAAGCGAATGCAGAGCAACAAGGTCAATTTAATATTCAAAAGATTTACACCAAGGATATTTCTTTTGAAGCACCTAATTCGCCAAAAGTCTTCACCGAAAAGTGGGAACCAAAAAACAATCTCGATCTAAATACTAACGCCAGTCCCATTGGCGAAAATACCTATGAAGTTGTTCTGTCCTTGACGGTGACTGCAAAACTGGGAGATAACACCGCTTATCTTTGTGAAATTCATCAAGCCGGTATTTTTTCTATCGAAGGATTTCCTGATTCTGATTTACACGCGATGCTGGGTAGCTTTTGCCCGAACATACTATTTCCATACGCACGTGAAGCCGTGTCTGATGTCGTCACACGCGGGGGCTTTCCACAATTATTGCTGGCACCCATTAATTTTGATGCGCTCTATGAGCAACACATGCAGCAGGCTCAGGCCGCAGAGACCGAAACCGTTAACTAGAATAAAACGACTTCTCGCACCGAGACCAGAATGGAAGCTAAAGCACATATTTTTACTGTTTTGGGCGCAGGCTCCTGGGGTACTGCGCTTGCCATGCAACTTGCGCGAGCAGGTCACCGTACCTATCTCTGGTCACATAGACCAAAACATATCGAGGCCATGCAGGCATCACGCAGTAATGAACGTTTTTTGCCTGGCGTACCGTTTCATAACAACCTGATCTGTTCATCTGATCTGAAAGATTGTTTGAGCAAAGCAAATACTATTTTAATAGTCGTACCCTCACATGCATTTCGTGAGACGCTACATAAGATCAAACCCCTGCTAACCGATCAGCACCGACTTTGCTGGGGTACAAAAGGGCTTGAAAAAGGTTCGCGCAAACTATTACACCAAATTGTTTTAGAAGAATTACAAATTGCTATCCCAATTGCTGCAGTATCTGGACCTACCTTTGCCGGTGAAGTTGCAAGTGATATGCCGGGAGCCATTACTGTTGCCTCAAAAGATGCGACGTTTGCAAAAGAACTCGCTGTCGCATTGCACAGTACAAATTTCCTGACCTATACAAGTGACGATGTCATCGGCGTAGAGATTGGTGGCGCCGCAAAAAATGTCATGGCCATTGCAGCAGGTATTGCGGATGGAATGGGTTTTGGAACCAACACTCGCGCAGCGTTGATTACCCGAGGGCTTAATGAAATTATGCATCTTGGTGTTGCGCTCGGCGGCCTACGAGAAACTTTTATGGGTCTATCTGGTTTAGGCGATCTTGTTTTGACCTGTTCAGATGATCAGTCGCGTAACCGACGTTTTGGCCTGGCGCTTGGAAAAGGTTTGGATCTTGAACAGGCAAGAACAGATATCGGACAGGTTATAGAAGGCATTGGTACCTCCGAAACCATTTACTCGCTGGCTCAAGATAATAATGTCGATATGCCAATTACTGAGCAAGTATATAGAGTATTACATGAAGGGCTTTCGCCCAAAGAGGCGGTAAAGATCTTAATGGACAGGGCGCCTAAACCCGAAAGCAACTAACCTGTTCGGGCAGTACCGTCGCTGATCAACTTCTTCCTGATCTCAGTCATATTACCCATATATCGAATGATAATTTAGTATTGATTTACAACGATGTAACCTATTGCACAGTCCAATCCCAAATTAGCAGCAGGAACAAAAATAGGATCTGTCTAGCTGCCGCCAGAAAAATTGCATTGCCGCCACGCCTCGTACACCACAATCGCAGCCGTATTCGATAAGTTTAGACTACGACTATCTGCCTGCATGGGTAGCCGTAACACATGCTGATTATCCATATTGTCTAGCAGTTCTTTTGGCAGGCCTCTGGTTTCCGGACCAAACAGGAAGGCATCCCCCTCTTTAAACTCTGCTTCATAAAATGACTGGATACCATGCGTCGACAACGCATAAACATTGGCTGGTTGAACCTGTGTTATAAAACCTTCATACGTTGTATGTGTCTTTACCGAAGCAAATTCATCATAATCCAGACCCGCACGCCGCAATTTTTTATCGTCAAGATCAAAACCCAAAGGCTCAATTAAATGCAACCTACTCCCGGTATTCGCACACAGGCGAATGATATTACCCGTATTGGGGGGTATTTCAGGCTCATATAATACAATTTCAAACATAGCACTCACTCGTAGTGGACGTAGCAGTCTAGCCACGTTTTAATAATCTGTCGCCCCGTGAACCTTTTGTGATATTTCTTTTCTACTATCAGTATGAGAAAACCTACCGCCGCTAATTTTATGACAAAACAAGTACTTATCATTGAGGACAATCAGGATATCGCCAATTTGGTGTCACTGCACCTGGTTGATAATGGTTTTGATGTCGAGCTGGCAGCCGATGGCCGTGCCGGGCTGGATAAAGCGTTGACCAACAAATACAATCTGATTTTACTGGACCTCATGCTGCCCAAGCTCGATGGCCTGCAAATCTGCCGTGAATTGCGGAATCAGCATATTGTGACACCTATCCTGATGCTCACCGCCAAAAGTACAGAAGTGGACCGGGTTGTTGGCCTGGAAATTGGTGCCGACGACTACCTGACCAAGCCTTTTAGTATCCAGGAATTGCTCGCCAGGGTGAACGCCATCTTCCGCCGCATCGATTGTTACCAGGTTAATGCGGCAACGCCGGAAACAAATGTTATAAATTTTGCAGACTTTGAGCTCAACGCAGATACTCGCACGGTGTTACATGGTGAGCTTGAGGTTGAATTAACCGCCAAAGAGTTTGATCTTTTTTGGTATTTTGCCACCCATCCAGGCCGCGTTTATACCCGCAGCCAATTACTCGATCAGGTATGGGGCTACGGTCACGATGGTTATGAACATACTGTCAACTCACATATCAACCGCTTACGTTCAAAGATTGAAAATGATCCCGCTAATCCGGAACACATTCTCACCGTATGGGGTGTTGGTTATAAATTTGCAAATACGGCTACAATCGCTAACGTAGCTAATGATAGCTCGCGTCACCAGGCATCTTAACCAGGTATCTTAACTAAGCATGCTCCGATCACTTTACAGTAAACTGGCTATTTCACTTTTTGTGATTCTGTGTCTGTTTGGTTTGCTCTTCACCCAGCTTATGCAATACGCCAGCGAACAATACCAGCAAGAAGTGACACAACGCCTGAATGAAACACTCGCGGATCATGTCATCGCTGATTTGAATTTTTTCGATGGGACGGCAATAAATCAGTCGGCACTTAAGCAGATCTTTCATATGATGATGGTGATCAATCCAAACATAGAAGTCTATCTGCTCGATGCGGAGGGAAAAATACTTGACTATGTTGCACCACATGCCAAGGTAAAACGTGATCATATTGATATTGCGCCAATAAAAGCATTTATTAACAAACAAGCGAGCTTCCCTTTAACCGGAGAAGATCCTCGCGATCTTTCAGGGCGCAAAGTATTCTCCGTTGCTGCGATCAAAAACAATAACCAACTCCAGGGTTATTTGTACATCATACTCGGTGGCGAGGAATATGCGGGCGTTGCCGGTATGTTAAAAGACAGTTATATCCTGCGCATTATAATCTGGGGCGTCGCCATCTCCATCATTATCGCCTTCCTGATCGGGCTAATGGTGTTCGCTTTAATGACTCGCCGGCTTAGAAACTTGACACGGCAAATGAATAACTCTGTCGCAAAAAATATTTTTGAACCGATTGCTCTCAACAAACAACAAAAAGGTGATGAGGTCGATCAACTTTCCCGACAATTTAATCGTCTTATTGAAAAAATAAATCTCCAAATTGAAGAGCTGCGCAATGTTGACAAGGTACGACGTGACCTGATTGCCAATGTCTCGCATGATCTGCGAACCCCAATAACTACCTTGCAAGGCTATCTTGATACATTATTACTAAAAGACAAAAGTCTATCTGATAGTGAAAAACAAAAATATCTAAAAATATCCATTAACCATAGCAAACACCTCAGTCGTCTTGTCTCTGAATTGTTTGAGCTGGCAAAACTCGATTCCTGTGAATCTATTATATATGCAGAGCCTTTTTCACTTGCCGAACTCATTCAGGACGTCATACAAAAATTTACTTTACATGCCAAGAAGAAAGGCATCAGCTTAAAATATGAGTATAAAAACCAGCCCGGGCTGGTGTTTGGTGATATAGGCATGATGCAGCGTGCGCTTGAAAACCTGATACAAAATGCATTACGTCATACTGAAAATGGTGGCACTGTCATGATCGCCGTCAAAACAACAACTGAAAAAGTGATTGTGGTTGTCTCTGATACTGGCTGCGGTATTCCCAAGGCCGAACTCAGTCAGATATTTAATCGTTTCTATCGCGTCGACAAAAGTCGCACCCAGACAAACAGCTCTGGCTTAGGACTGGCAATCACAAAACGCATCCTTGAATTACACGGCAGTGAGATCAACGTATCCAGCCAGATTAATCAAGGTACCACCTTTTCCTTTCAGATCACCGCATACAAAAATCAAAAGACCGCACTTCCTGTATAAAGATTGTTATAGAAATGTGATAGTTGCGTGAATTCTCCGTGAGGTTCTGCTCCGATACTTAGCAACGTTGTACTGCTAAAAAGCGGTACTGACTAACACAATCATTGGAGGATGTTTATGAAATTTCTTAACACAATTTTTTCCGGCGCTGCACTTTCCTGTGCCATGTTGCTATCCGGAGCCGCATCTAACGTGGCACTCGCGAGCGATGATGCTCGCTTTGAAGTCACCATTACCAATATCACACAAGGTGAAATCTTTACCCCAATTATGGTGGCATCACATCGTCGCGGGACTAAATTATTTACTCTTGGTGAAGCGGCCAGTTCTGAACTTGAGATCATTGCAGAGAGCGGCAACCCGGGACCTCTTGGCGACACACTTATCTCGTCAGGTGCAGCACTGGATGTTGTCTCCGCTGATGGGGTTTTATTTCCAGGTGCATCACTAACCTTAACGGTTCGCACTGATAAAAAACATGCTCATGTCAGCGTTGCCTCTATGTTGGTCCCAACCAATGACGCCTTCTTTGCCGTCAATGGTATTCGCGGTCCACGCGGCAAAAATACAAAAACTGTTTATTCACCCGCTTATGATGCTGGTACAGAAATCAATGACGAAAACTGTGACAACATCCCCGGACCTCCATTTGCCTGTACTGGCGAAGGCTTCAATGAAGCATCTGGTGAAGGTTATGTTTATATTCACCCAGGTATCCAGGGTGGTGGTGATTTGAATGCGGCTGACTATGACTGGAACAACCCGGTTGCGAAAATCACCATTCGTAGAATTGATGATTAATAATACTCTCGCGTTTTACTTACTATAAATAAGCAGTACTTTTTAGCCGGCACCTTTATCTGAGGGTGCCGGTTTTTTCTTGCTGAAGCGATAGCCTCACGCCTCCCACTCAATAGCCCAATGCTTTACAATGTTGGCCTATGGGAGACACCAGCAATAACAAATTGGCCCTCGACTTTTGCGGCATGCCGTTTCAGACACCATTGGTACTATTATCTGGTTGTGTCGGCTTCGGCGAAGAATATACCCGCGTACAGGGCTTTTCCCATTCTGATATTGGCGCGGTCTGCCTGAAGGGCACCACGCTCGAGCCACGTCTGGGCAATCCACCACATCGCGTCTGCGAAACACCCGCAGGCATGATCAATGCCATTGGCCTGCAAAATCCCGGGACGCGTCACGTCATCAACCAGATCTTGCCCGCACTGGATTTTGGCGAGACTCGCTTCATCGCCAACCTGTCAGGCTCAACCATAGAAGAGTATGCAGAAGTTGCCCGACTATTCGACGATTCACCAATTGATGCCATGGAGATCAACATCTCCTGCCCAAATGTCAAAGAAGGCGGGGTGGCCTTTGGTAATGACCCTGATATGTCAGCCCGGGTGGTAGCCGCCTGCCGGAAAGTAACAAGCAAGCCACTTATCACCAAGTTATCGCCTAATCAGACCGATATCGCCGAAAATGCCCGACGTTGCATCGAATCAGGTACTGATGGATTTGCCGTAATCAACACCTTGATGGGCATGGCCATCGACATTAATTCGCGCAAACCCATTATCGGCAATAACCAGGGCGGGCTTTCCGGGCCTGCGATTAAACCCGTTGCCCTGCTCAAGGTGCATCAGGTCTACCAGGCCTGTAAAAGCCACAATATCCCCATTATTGGCCAGGGTGGCATTACCAGCGCCAGTGATGCGATTGAATTCCTGATTGCCGGAGCCACCGGCATTGGTATTGGTACCGCCCTGTTCTACGACCCCCTTATTTGCCCAATAATTAACCAGGGTATTGCGGATTATCTGGACAAACATCAAATAATCCACATTTCTGATCTGATCGGCACTCTGGAGCTCAATAGCTAGCCCTTAGCCCGTCCGCTTTAAATATTCTATTAAAGCTAAGCCCTTGATTTGTCGATAAACACCCTGACTACACGGAAGTCAGGATGCTGACCTATGGCCGAAGCGGCCCAAAAAAAGAAAATTCGCCTGGGCGACTTGCTCGTTGAACATGGGTTGATCTCAAATGATCAGCTGATGCAGGCGCTTGGCGAACAGAAAAAGTCTGGGCTAAAACTGGGTCGACTGCTGGTTGAAAAAGGTTACGTCAAAGAAGAAGATGTGCTTAAGCTCGTCTCTGCCCAGCTTGAAATTCCCTATATCAATCTTCACCAGTATCGCTACGACAACGAGACCATTCAGCTTATTCCGGAAATGCTGTCACGACGCTACCGTTGTATCTCTCTACGTGAAGAGGCTGATGGTAGTCTGCTGGTGGGCATGGCCGATGCCACCGATATCTTTGCCTATGACAACCTGACTAAACAACTCAAGCGGCCGATCAAACTTGCAGTGGTTAAAGAGTCCGACATCATCGAAACCATCGACTCGGTGTATCGTAAGCAAGGCGAAATCAGCAACCTCGCTGAAGAACTGCAAGATGAATTATCAGAAACGGATATCGACCTTGAACAACTGGCTCAGGGCGAGGATGTTAAAAATGCTCCCGTTGTAAAACTACTACAATCTATTTTTGAAGATGCCGTGCAAATTGGTGCATCAGATATTCACATCGAACCTGATGAAACTGTTCTCCGAATTCGCCAGCGAATTGATGGTATCTTGCAAGAACATGTCATGAAAGAAAAACGAATTGCCCCGGCACTAGTTTCTCGCCTGAAGCTCATGTCAGGTTTAAATATTTCTGAACGCCGTGTACCTCAGGATGGTCGCTTTAATATTCGTGTCCATGGTCGTAGTGTCGATGTGCGTCTCTCTACCATGCCTATTCAAGCTGGCGAATCAGTGGTTATGCGTTTGCTCGATCAGTCAGGTGGTATGTTGAATCTTGAACAACTTGGAATGTCTGAACATATACTTACCCGCTTTAGAGCCAACATCACTAGACCTTACGGGATGGTCCTGGTTACGGGCCCTACCGGTAGCGGTAAAACCACAACGTTATATTCTGCGTTATCAGAGCTAAATGACGCCGAGAAAAAAATCATCACCGTTGAAGACCCGGTTGAATATCGTTTACCAAGAATTAATCAAGTCCAGGTCAACCCTAAAATCGGCCTCACCTTTGCTTCCGTATTGCGTGCTGCTCTACGGCAAGATCCCGATATTGTTCTGGTTGGCGAGATGCGTGATCAGGAAACCGCAGAGATTGGTTTACGTGCAGCAATGACCGGTCACATGGTTATGTCGACCTTGCACACCAACGATGCAATCTCAACAGTCAATCGTATTCTCGATATGGGTGCACAGGGTTATTTGGTTGCCAGCGCATTACGCGCGGTTGTCGCACAACGACTCGTGCGTAAAATCTGTGACAGTTGTAAAACAGATTACACACCCATTGCACAGGAAAAGGCGATCATATCAAATCTTATGGATGCCGACGCCAGTACGGTAAAATTTGTTCACGGCCCCGGTTGTACTCACTGTAATAACACCGGTTACCATGGTCGAATTGGTGTGTTTGAATTTCTTGAGATCGACGATCAACTCGCTGATGACTTACGTCTTTCTGATGCAAGTAACTTCGCTAAACATGCAAGAACGAGTGACGGTTATAGTTCTTTTGCCCAGCACGCCCTTGATTATGCGCTTAAGGGCGTCACATCAATCGAAGAGGTCATTCGTGTTGCTGGCACCATAGATGAAGCAGCTGAAGACTTCCTGGAAGGCGTTGGCGACGACCCCGATGCCAAACAAATACAAACAGAAAATAACGAATAATGGCTTTTTTCCAGTACAAAGCGCGCAACAGCAGCGGCGATTCACTCAAGGGTCGACTCGAAGCGGTTACTCTCGATGCTGCCGCCAATCAACTACTGAAAACCGGCATTACACCCATAGAAATAAACGAGCTTAAACAGGGCAACGATTACCTGAAAATTATCAATCGGAAGCTTCAATCGGGTACGCCAAAGCTTCAGGATTTAATTTTTTTAAGTCGCCAGCTATACACATTAATGAAAGCCGGCGTGCCCATCATTCGTGCAATAAATGGTTTATCCGATAATCTTACCAACCCTCTGCTCATCGACACGCTCAAAGATGTCGTCAACAGCCTTGAGTCAGGACGAGAACTATCTACCTCACTTGCACAACATCCAAAGGTCTTTAACCACTTGTTTGTTAGCATGGTCAAGGTAGGTGAAAGCACCGGTGAACTCGATGGTGCCTTTTTAAAACTCTCCGAATACCTGGAGCGTGAAAAAGAAACACGCGACAAAATCAAACAGGCAATGCGCTATCCGCTCATTGTTTTCATTTTTATTATTGGCGCCGTTGTTGTTATCAATTTATTTGTGATACCTCAGTTCGAAGGCATCTTTAGCCGCTTTGGTGCCGACCTGCCCTGGCAAACAAAATTCCTGATTGCATCATCACATTTGATGCAAAATTACTGGCCGCATTTGTTAGTCGGCACTTTTGGTTCCATACTTTGGGTACGCCATTACCTCTCCACAACAAAGGGTCGCATGAAATGGGATCGATTCAAACTTCGCGTTCCGCTACTTGGCAACGTCCTGTATGAAGCAATACTTGCTCGCTTTGCAACATCGTTTGGCTTAACCGTTCGCAGTGGCGTACCACTAATACAGGGACTAAATGTTACGTCCCATGCTGTGGATAATGTTTACATTGGTGAAAAAATTCAGCAAATGCGCGTCGGCATCGAAAAAGGTGACAGCCTGACGCGCACCGCTGCCAGCGCTAAGATGTTTACACCTTTGATCATTCAAATGATCCAGGTCGGTGAAGAAACTGGTGCCGTTGACGATATGCTGGATAATGTCTCCGGTTATTACGACCGCGAAGTTGACTATAAACTTAAAAATCTCAGCAGTGCCATCGAACCTATCATGATCATCGTCATTGGTGCCATGGTCCTGATGTTAGCGATGGGTGTCTTCCTGCCGTTGTGGGAATTAAGCAACGTTATAAAATAAACATGACTCGCTGCCAAACTCTATTTACATTTCAACATAGGCAGGCAGGCTTTAGCATGCTCGAACTGGTGGTGGTGATCATTATCATCAGCACCCTGCTTGCTATTGGCATCAGCAAACTAATGAAACTACAAGTCCAGGCAGAACGCTCATCCGTTGAAAACGTCGTTGGTACGCTGCAAAGCGCTATTGCACTCACCATCAGTGAACATATTGCCAGGGGCCAAATACCGCAGCTCAGAAAATACATTGGCAGTAATCCTATGGCCTTGCTTGCTGCCCAACCTGTCAATTACAAAGGCAGCTTCTCTCAGAGGCCCAAAAGCCTGGAATTGGCCAGCTGGTGGTATAACCGCAGTAATCGCTACCTTTACTACCAAGTGGCCAACCAAGAATACTTTTCCACAGAAGGCGCTGAAAAAGAGGTAATAAAATTCAAGATCTTAGCGGTATATGACGATATTAATGGTAATAGACGGTTTGACCGTGATGACAGCCTGAAAGGGCTCCGTCTGACCCCGGTAGCAAAACACCAGTGGTTGAACGAACCCATTGACCCGGAGGCCTACAAAAATGAGGCTTTTCCGAGTAAGTAACTAGATTTTAAAGAGGACGAATTATGAACAAGCAAGCTGGTTTTACCCTGATTGAACTCGTGGTGGTCATCGTGATCCTTGGCCTGTTGGCCGCAGCAGCCCTGCCCAAATTCATTAACGTGACCACAGATGCACGCATAGCCAGTCTAAATGGAGTAGCGGGTGGGCTTCGCACTGCCGCCTCGCTGGCACGTGCAGAGTATGTCGTAACAGGGACTAATACTGCCACTACAGTCACTATGGATGCATCAACTGTAAACGTCTTGGATGAAGCAACCAATGCTGGCCGTGGTGGACGGCCGACTGGTGCAAATGGAGGTATCGGCGATGATGGTACTCTTGTTGCTCCAGCTGGAGGGGCAATGCCTGACCCAGATGGCTATAACGTAACTTACCCAGGTGGAATCGCAACCTACCGACCAGCTAGTGGGGGTAGTGCAACGTGCCAGGTAGAGTACACCGCTGCGGCACTAAGTGACCCCGTTGTTGTTACATCAACCGGGTGCTAAACGCAGTACATTTCTTACAAGTTGAGAGGGGTGGCTTTGGCCGCCCTTTTCCATTGTATGGGCTAGTTTTATTGTATGAGACAGGTCAGCAAACAAAGTGGTTTTACCCTGATCGAAATGGTTACCGTGATCGTCATTCTTGGCATCATGGCCGTGGCCATACTCCCCCGCTTTCTTGGCCCCAGTAATTTCGACTCACGCACTACCTCCGATATCCTGATCAGTAGCTTGCGTCAAGCACAGCAATTGGCAATGAGCAAAGCCCCTGGGGCCAATGTCTCTTTAACAACAGACAATTCCAGTAAGCGTATTCGAATTAGTTATACCGAAAGCGGCGTGCAAAATATCGATATCAATATCTCATCCAGCATCACCATCACTGCGACCACCATAGCATTTTTAAAAAGTGGTGCCGCGAATATTGGCGGACAACAAACCATTTCCATTACACCCAATCCTCGCAGTGTGTGTATCGAAACAACCGGGTACGCACATGCGTGTTAATCATCAACAACACGGCTTTAGCCTGATTGAAATGATTGTAGTGATCGTCGTGCTCGGCATTGGCCTGACCGGTGTCACCCTGGTGATCAATGAAACGGTCAAACAAAGTCCCCGGCCCCTGGTACAAACGCGCGCGATGGAAATGGCACAAACCTATCTCGACGAGATTCTTGCAAAACGTTTTGATGAAAACTCCGGACAAGGTGGAGTACCGCGTTGCGACTCTACCGACAATGCCGCACAAGTTTGTAGTAATACACTGGGTAATGAGGAAGGTAACAGCCGTTTATTATTTGATGATGTGGATGACTATAACAATCTTAATAATTCTCCGCCAATAACCGCAAGTGGCGCAGTACTTAATAATTACAGTAGTTACCGTGTACAGGTTAGTGTTGCCTACGCAGGTGGTGATCTTGGCCTGGCTAACCGCGGCGCAAAGCGTATCACCATCTCAGTGACGACACCTTTGGGTAATGTCATTCCGGTCAGTGCATATAGAGTGAATTTTTAATGACGACTAGCGCATACAAATCACGCGGCTTCACTCTAATTGAAATGGTGATCACCATCGTCGTGCTTGGCGTACTAATGGCGGGCACGGCGACCTATATCACCAACAGCACCATTGCTTATACAAACATCGCACAACGCGATCAACTCACCACGCTAGGGCGCATTACTGTTGAGCAAGTCACACGCGAACTGCGTCATGCCTTACCCAACAGTATTCGTATTCAAAATAATTGTATTGAATTCTTTCCCGTCAAAGCCGGTTCTGTATACCTGGATTTACCCGTCAGTTCGGCAGATACGTCATTCACTGCTATGAATTTCAGTATACCTGCCGGTTCAAACATAGAACATGTGATTGTTTACCCTTACAACGTGACCACGTTATACAGCGCTAGTAATCCGGGACTAAGGGCCGGCTTTACTAGCGCAACGGGTTCGCCCACCGCAACCATTACCCTCTCTAGCAATTATCGCTTCGCACTCCATGCCCCTCATCGCCGTTTCTATCTTGCAGAAGACCCGGTGAGCTACTGCATTGTCGGAACCAATCTTAATCGCTATGAAAACTACGGCGTTAGCGGCGGACAATCTGCCCCACCCGGAGGAACTGCGCAGTTAATGGCTGAGAATATTCAAACCAATGATGGTGGAGCAGTAACTCCTTTTACTTACACACCCGGTAGCCTGCAACGCAGTGCCATCATCACTTTGGATTTTCGTTTTCTAATTAACAATGAATGGATACGGCTCAGTCACGAGGTGCAAATACGTAATGTATTGTAAACTGACATCACAAAAAGGGTTTAGTCTGCCTATCGCTATATTCATACTCGTGATCATGGCACTGATTGCAACCGCTGCCGTTTCAATTTTTACTAAAAGCCTGGATAGTGTGAATCAGGAAGTACTTTCGACACGTGCTTTTTATTCGGCGGAATCTGGTGCTCAACAGGTACTGGGTCAATTATTTCCACTCGGTGGCGGCGCCGCAAATTGTGCTGCTACATTGTCACTTAATTTTAATAGTACTGGGTTAAATAACTGCCAGGCAAATATGACCTGTTCTGCTGTAACGATTGGCGCTGAAACTTTTTATACAATCAACAGTATAGGGACATGTAATACCGGTGATACGACCACGATACGACAAATCCAAATTATGGCTAGAGGATAATGAAAAAACTTCTCCCGTTATTTAATTTCCTTTCCTGGCATACCCTGATAATTATGGCCTGGCTAATGTTCATACCATCGGCTCAGGCTGCACCTGGCGACATCCTTTTTAGTGACGACTTTGAATCTGGAAGTCTGGTGGCGAACTGGACAGAAAATAATAGCGGTGGTGGTGATGCTGGCATTAGCACTGCAACGGCCAATTCTGGCACTCAATCTATGTTTACCCGTTGGGATGTTGTGTCTGTTACTAGTAATGCGATTAATACTACTGTGCCAGCTGCCACACTCACAGTATGGGTCAGGCGTGGTGCTGATTCCTTCAGTGAAGACCCCGAGGCCAATGACGAAGATCTGGTTATAGAGTATATGAATGATGTAGGCGGCTGGACACAGCTAGAAAACTTTCCTGGGGGCGGTCCACCAGGAGAAACACTTACCGCTACCTATACGTTACCGACCGCTGCCCGGCATGCTAATTTTCAGATACGCATTCGACAGACAGGAGGTGATGGCGGCGCACCTGCAAATGGAGGTGTTGGCTGGGATTATTGGCACATTGATGATGTCATCGTGACCGAAATCAGTCCACCTATTCCTGGGACTGGTTTTTGTGATGACTTTGAGAGTGGGCTGGCAAACTGGACCTTGAGTTCTTCTTCGCGTGCCGGGATTGGCTCCCAAACCAGCAGCTCGCCAACCCGGTCACTTTATACTCGGCATGGCCCCGTGACGGCAAGTTCGACACTGGTTGATATGTCGGCGGTGAGTACCGGTCTCGTGAGCGCTTGGATTCGACGTGGTAGTGATTCCTTCAGTGAAGATCCCGATAATGGCGAAGACCTGGCCGTGGAATATATGAATAACGTGGGAGCGTGGGTACTGCTTGAAACCTTCAGTGGCTCGGGAAGTTCAGGACAGATCTTTACTCGCTCATACACTGTGCCCGCCAATGGCTTACATTCAAATTTTCAATTACGTTTTCGCCAAACTGCTGGAAGTGGACCTGATTACGATTATTGGCATATGGATGATGTCTGTATTACTCCAGGTGGTACTCCTCCCAGCAGCATACTCGCTTATTATGCAATGGATGAAGCTAGCTGGAACGGAAGCGCAAATGAGGTGCAAGATAGTACTAGCAATGGCAACAATGGTGCCTCAGTAGGTGTGAATGGCGCCGCACCCACTACCGCTTCAACCACACCAGCAATTGCAGGCAATCCCGGCACCTGTGGCTATGGTGAATTCCCGCGCAACACCGATGCAAATATCCGTCAGGCAGTCGATACTGGTGTCGATATGAACACCGTTGGCAATGCCGGCACCATTACATTCTGGTACAAAAGTAACGAACGCTGGAATGGCAATCGCGGTGATCGGATGCTACTAGATGCCTCCACCACTGCCAGCGGCCAAAAATATTTCTTTGTCACGTTACAAAACGATAGCCAACTACGGTTTGCCTTAGAGGATAGTAACGACGGTGATTTCATTCTGGATTCGGGTAATAACAATTTTGCGGCTGATGTGTGGGTGCACATAGCAGTAACCTGGGATCTTCCCAGTGATCGCCTCGAAATATATATCAATGGTAGTCTGGATGACAGTGATACCTTTAACACCAATGGGGTACTTGGGAACATGGCAAGCCTGTATGTGGGCGATAACCGCAGTACCTACCTGGCCAGTGGTGCTTCTGGTAATTCCGCCAATGGCTCCATCGATGAAGTTCGTATTTATGATAGCGTGCAAACCCAGGGCCAGATCAACGCCGACCGCATTGCAACTCATCCATGTGGAGGTGCACTTGATCATATACTTATCGAACATGATGGTAGTGCCCTCACCTGTGAACCAGAAAATATAACCATTCGCACTTGCGCAAACACCGACTGCTCGTCTTCATATACTGGTGATGTCAATATTACTTTTACGCCCGGCGGTTGGGTTGGTGGTGATACGCAGACAATTACTGGAGGTAGTGGCACGCTACAATTACAAAATACTTCCGCTGGAACGGTAACACTGGGTGTTAGTAATTCAGCGCCCGCAGCTTCAAACAATCTGGTTTGTCTCAACACGGCTAGTGGACTGAATGACTGCAACCTCACATATTACGATACCGGTTTTATTTACAGTATACCGACACAAACATCGTGTACTAGCTCAGCTCCTATCACAATCAGTGCGGTTCGCCTGGATAATACAACACAAGCTTGTGTACCAACGTTTGTAGGACAGAACCGAAATGTGGCCTTTTCACTTGCTTATGTTAATCCCAATAGCGGCACTCGAGATTTAACCTTAAATTATAGTGGCACGGATTACACACCTATTGATAATGTGACCGAACAGACCGTGCCGATCACCTTTGATGGAAGTGGTCAGGCAACCTTTACCGTGACTTACCCCGATGCGGGACAGATCACATTAAATAGCTTATATACAGGCAGCGCAGGCACAGGAGATGCGGGTCTTTCTATGGCCGGTGCAGCTACCTTCGTTACAACGCCAGCAAAACTCTATGTTTTTGCTGATGAAGCCAATTCAGCATGTATTGGCTCGCTCGCAACTTGTAGTGCCTTTCAACGCGCAGGCGATACATTTAATTTAAATGTACGTGCTGCCTGCGCTGATAATTCTGTTACACCTAACTTTCAATTAGCTGGGCTTACTGTTGCGCATACCAACACCGCACCGGCCATTGTGCAGGGTACTTTGGGTACAAGTAGTTTTGATGTGATTGCTGGAGATAATGGCGAAAATACGATAAACCAAACAGTATCTGAAGTTGGCGCCTATACCTTTACAGCTAGCCTGCCTGCGGGTGGATATTTTGGTGAGAGCATTGGCGATGCCACACTAAACACGAGCAGTGAAATAGGTCGCTTTTATCCGGGACATTTCTGCCTGTCAGCAAACGCTATCGTTAATCGTACTGACAGCAATACTGCCGCAACCTGCACCGATGGTTTTAGTTATTTAGATGAAGAATTCGATACACGCTTTACTCTGACTGCACAGGCTTTCGGTGCTGTGTGCGCAGATGGAACATCCACACAAAATTATTCAGCCGCCTGGTCGAAGTTCTCAACACCTTTTACTGAAGATACATCAAATGCCACCGAAACAGGTAAGTGGAATTTTTCTGCAGTGAATGATCCGGCTGGCACACCAACAAACTTAAATACGCGTGTCAGTATTAACACCGCCACAAGTACCCCAGCGACGTTTACCAATGGACAAGCGGTCATTAATGCAGAAATAAATATTAACCGCAGTGGTGCCGCGCCTGGCTATACCGCAGAAACACCTTTTACCGATGTGCGCATTGGTATCAATCCACTGGATAGTGATAGCGTCGCAATAGATTCTACAGACCTGACCATTGGCGCTGACAGCTATCGAGAGGTTGATAACACCACTTTATTCTTTGGTCGTTTGTTTGCGGAAAATGCCTTTGGTACCAACCAAACCGATGTGGGTTTAGATATGTACGCACGCACGGAATATTGCGGCGCTATAAGTGGTGGCACCTGCACGACCTGGCAACATAAAACCGATGACAGTTGCACGCTTTATAATATCAACCCACCCGCTGGCGTGCAGTTAGGATCGAGTGCTGGCAGCATTGGCACGCCCGGGTATTACCAGCGCGCCAGTGCCACGGTCACTTCTTCTGTATTTGATTTTGGTGATGATGGTAGCGCGGCCAGTTATGCACGGGTGCACGTGCCCGATTCAAATAACCACAGTGCCGGTTGGCGCCTGTTCTACACGGTAGGTGACGATGGCGGTAATTACACAATCCCATTCCAGTTTCCATTCAATGTCGATACCAGTGTGCACCCCTACCTCTTACATGTTGATGGTGTCGCCTCCTTCGGTCAGTTTAGAGGCGATGACCGCATCATTTTCTGGCGTGAAGTCCTGGAGTAATCAGGAGTAAGCGGAGTAGTTAAGTAATGTCTTGCGAGCCATGTTATTCAGCCCCCAAATCGCTTCATCTAAGACCGATCTAAGCGATTTTTCATCTAATTTAGTTAACATTTGTCAAATATGACTGTATCCCAGATCATACTTTAAGTAAATTCAGTAACTTACTGAAATTACTAGTATATTAGTCTATTGACAGATCCTTAGAATAAGTCTATAAATCATGAAACTGTGACGGAGTTCGCAAGGGATCTGTCTACTAACGCACATTTTAATTGAGGATATAGCGATGTTTACCAAGCCAATATTTGAAACTTTGCCCATTCTGGTTACGGCACTCAGTCTGCTACTTATCGCCTTTGTCCATCACCCTGTCGCAATCGTCGCAGGCACAGGCCTGATTGTTATGAGCTGCTTATTACTCTACCGCCACTACACAGAGCTTGGCACTGATGCCGATGTTCTGGATGATAGCCAAACCATCTAGTTAACTGATAGCTTAACTGGCGCGTCAAATAGCTAAAGCCGGCAAGAGCCGGCATTTTTGTTGCTGAACACGCTAACTTTTGTGCCGATAGGTACATTCAAATCAAGCCCTACAACCTATACTTTTCTCATATCTGCTCTGACGGGGAGTATAGCGATATGAACAAATTCAAGATTGGCGCGCCCATGCGCTTTTTTCTCTTAATGATGACAGCCGTGCTAATGGCTGGCATCTGGTTAACCGGCTTTAATGTCGTGCATTGGCTGCTCTACCTACCGCCTGCTTTCTTTGCATTTGCTGCCGTAACAGGTATTTGTCCAGGTATGTTTTTATCCAATTCATTATTTGGCAAAAAATCTGGTTAAGAAAAATAATCGAAGTTTCCACCTCAAAACATAAGGGTCAGAAAACTTTCTGACCCTGCTCACCTACTACCTTTGGCATTATGCTTTTGCGATCTGATTTCGCTTGATAAACATATTCTGAATTGAATACTCACCATCTCCCAACAATGCAACAACAACGGCTGACATTACTAAAAAGGCCGGGTATTCCCAACCACCATTTTGCGCTGTGAACAACCAGCCATTTCCTAAGTGCACGTACAAGGCCCCCAATAAAACCGGAATGGCAGTAATTGCCACAAAACGACTATAAATACCCACTATCAGCAAAGCGCCGCCTGCTATTTCTAAAAAGGTCACCGGATAAGCCATCCATGAAGGAAAGCCGACCTGCTCAAAAAACTGTGCGGTCCCTGCCAGGGTAAAGACCATCACCTTCAATAATCCGTGTGCAACTAGCATCACGCCCAGGCCAACTCTTAACAATAATGCTGCAAAATTAATATTTGATATCTTCATTACCTTCTCCTTTGTACTAACTAGTACTATTATGTTAAAAAAACTCAACCGAATATTTCGGTGAGTAGACGTAAAGACTTTTTTATTTCTTTCAGTTCTGCCCTGGATAAACGGTCAAAACGCTGTTTTATATAGCTAATCTGTGTGGGAAATACCTTTTCAAACAAACGCTCACCCTGCCTTGTTAACGACACGACTGAAATCCGGCGATCATCTATGGATGCTTTGCGCTTAACCAGACCCTTTGACTCCATTCGGTCAATCACTCCCGTCAAGGTACCCTTTGTGATCAAGGTCAATTCACCTATTTCCTTGAAGCTGAGTCCCGTTGTATTGCCAAGGGTAAACAACACATCTGCCTGCGATACCGTCAGATCAGTCCCTTCATAACCACGAGCGTCGTAGCTGGCAAAGGCCTGATAAGCCCGTACCAGCTCACGCACCACGGGCACAAAGTCTTGTTTTGCAGCGTTTTTACTTGTAATCATCAGCGCACCATTGTACTAACTAGTACGAATAATAGTTCTTATTAGTACTATTGTCAACCACATGGCTCACTTTATTTTACATTTTGCCTGACTAACCCTATTTCCTCGATTCTGCTTTGCTATAGTTCTCTGTACTTAAGACAGATAATAAAGGAGGCTGTTGTGTCAGATGCAAGACAAAACAAAATCAATTACCTTGAAATACCCGTAAAGAATATCGCCGCAACCAAGGACTTTTTTTCAAACCTTTTTGGCTGGAAGTTTACTGATTATGGCCCGGACTATACTTGCTTCCTGGGAGCTGGCATCGATGGTGGTTTTTACACATCAGACAATAATGGTTTTAAATCTGAGAGTAGTCCGCTCGTTGTATTTTATTATCATGATCTTGATGAGATCAAAGCAAAGGTTGTTTCGCTTGCGGGCACTATTGTCAAAGACACTTATGATTTCCCCGGTGGCCGTCGTTTCCACTTTGCCGACTTGAACAATAATGAATTTGCGATCTGGAGCGATAAACAGGAATAAATACGTAACCCTACCCTTATAGTAAATGCTTACTGTTCTTGCAGATTTTTGATAAGCTATTCATCAGATAATTTTTTAAAATACTTGTTGGAGTAGAAACAATAATGCCTCGCTACCGTATTGGCGAAACGGCGGAAACAGGAGCCGACGTTCTCACCCAGAATATTTTTATTGGTGCCACTATCTTCGGTCTGTTAATCGGGATAGGTTTCGTGATTGCCGGCTGGCGTGGTAAACAATACTGGCTGGCTATTTGGGGCGGGGGTTTAACGCTGTGTAGTATTGCCTATCTCTACTATCTTTTTTTCTGGTAAAGCTCGTGCCTAATACATAATTCTGGCACATAATTACGGCATATCGATACACTTAAACGACGTTACATCAATTTCTTTATGCTCATTTATTCGAAAGAATAACATCCTTGAGCCACAGTCTGTCGATTGCCAGGGCATACAGTTCGTCACACTTAATACACATTGCTCCTCGCTACAGCCGTACGACGTCATATTTCTTTTATACAGGTTATTTGCTTCGAAAATAGAACCAACGACCTCGCCAACACTGGGTTTTATTATGCCTTCACAGGCATTGTTTTCATCAGTAATGACAACATGTGAATGACTTAGAACATCGCCAAATTTAATTACAGGGTCACTGAGCGTAGTGACTGAAGAATAAGACGAAAACCACGTCACAGCGGCCCCAATGAATAAGCCGACGGATAACAACAAAAGATACGTTATTGCTTTCATCGTTAAATTAGCTTAATGCCCATGCTTTGATGTGGCGCTGTGTTGTTTTGTTTATAAATTGCTATTTAAATGACAACAGAAAACATCTACGGCATTTGTATGCCGCCACCTGGTGGCAACCCGCCCATTGGCGCACCTTGATCACCGGGCATAACAATAGAAGATGCCTGTTGACGCTGCATCTCTTTGATTTCTTCCATTGTCTTTTCTAGTGCAAGCTGAGCATTGTCAGGATACTTGTCCAGCGCCTCGCTTAAAGTGGACGCTTCAATTTCAAAGACAAGGGGCAGGGCGCCCATCTGTGTCATTAATTGTGCCTGACCGATGTACACAACAGGTCGATCGCTATCTTCTGTTCCATCGCTTTTTACAGGATGCATTACTCTTATGCTGCCTATCTTGCGATCGGTAAACACCTCTTCCCGATACATTGAGTCGAGATCCATTTTAATGTCTACTTGATTTTCTTCACTCATAATTTATATCATCCAGTTCCAGATTTTTTTGTACCAGGGTACATTTACTTCAAACGTCGCCTGCATATCGAAGGCATATTGTTCATCAATTAATAAATCATATAACGGCACTCGCCAACTTACCGTTGTGTTGTCTTCGCTGACCGTGCCATTTGCCTCTAGTAAGCCAGGCGTATGTAAGGTCACCGTCCAATATCGTCCTGTCATCAGGCGGCCCATGATCGTATTGGCAAGCTGCTCCGCATGCGCCTGTAAATTTTGTTTGCTCGCATCGCCGGCGTGATTACTGATGTGCTGACGGAAATAACCACTACCATCATCCACATAATTGAGACTAAACTCCCTCAGGAAACTATCTCGATAGGCATCGATGGAGCTGCCTTTTAACGATTCATCCTGTAATGTCTTTAACTGCTTAAAATCAGACAGCTTAATGTCCGCCGCACAGTAAAATACGCCCCCTTCTTTATAGGACTTGTACTCTGCCGATTCAACACCCTCGCGCTTTTCCATCAGTGACTTTTCTTCAAAAAAGCTATCGCAGGTGGAATCATCCCTCACCTGGCCCTGCATCAGCTGTTCATGCAAACCGATTACAATGTTCATCCGGCCGCTGCCATCGCCATATACCCACAGCTCCTGCGCCACATCCAGACAGCCTGTCAGCGGCAGGCACATAAGGAGGCTTAATAGTCGCAGTCTCTTTGTAAAATTATGCATAATAATCAACTAGTTAGTCCTATAAACGGCACCTATTATAACACACCCTCACAGCAGCATCGATGCCTGCCAGGTTATTGCCTCCCATCCTTTATTAGCCAAAATGCTCACACTCTGAGAACCTTACAATAAGAACAAATACTTATATAATTAGCATCATCACGGGGAGCAGGGGCAGGCTAAATGGAAAGCGAAATCGAAAAAAGCGGCAACAGACTGCGCCAAATCAAGATGCCAGATTTGCCCATCTCAACTAAAGTCATCGCGCTGCTTTTTACCTGTTTCCTAATTACCAACTGTACTGCTCCCAGCCAGCCCGAAATTAACCCGGCAGAAAATACTCCAGCAGCCAAAACCAGTGCGACAACGCCAGCCCCAGATAATACTCACCAACATCATGACGAAAACAGTGCTGCATCTTCACCACCTGTTTCGGCGCCCGCATCAACTGAGACACAGCCAACAGAAGCGACGATACCTGCTAATCCAAAGCCCGCAATATCGACTCCTGCGACCAATCTTAAAACCGATGAAAACGTGCTTGTGTTTCCCACTAACGCTGTTTTTGATAATGTTTCACAACGCTGGAAGCTGAACATACACGGCTGGGTGTTTGAGCCCGAAACAGATTCACTCTGGCGCAAAGGTTTAATCAGCAGCCTTGCCCTATTTGTTGGCGTCGACAAGAAAAGCGACGACGGTAAACGCTTCAAACAACGGACCGCGATGTTTCTGGTGGATAATGAACGCAGCAAGAACATTGTGCTCAGTGCATCCGGATCACACTTCACGGCACCTACCACAGGAACAAATGGCCACTTTGAATTTAACGCAAGCCTCCCTCAAGGGTCATCCCATTGTAAAAACTGGTTGACCTTAAAAGTGCAAACCCGAGACAAAGATCAGCGACGCTTCAGCGGCAAGGTTCAATGTGTTCAGCATACTGGCATCTCAGTTATCTCCGATATCGATGACACCATTAAAAACTCTAATGTTCTGGACAAAAAGAAACTACTTAAAAAAACCTTCCTCAAAGAGTTTAGTGCTGTTAAAGGTATGTCGACCTTGTACCGGCACTGGAATCGGCTGGGTTATCAATTTCATTATGTCTCTTCTTCTCCCTGGCAGCTCTATCCTGTTTTGAATGGATTTATTGATACACAATCTTTTCCCCACGGAAGCATGCACCTGAAGCTAATTCGAGTTAAAGACAGTAGTATTTTCAATTTACTGGCGACACCCGAAGAAGGCAAGATACCCACCATTACAAAGTTAATGGAAGCCTATCCCAAAAGACGTTTTATCCTTGTGGGTGACTCTGGTGAAAAAGACGCGAATATCTATGCCACCATTGCAAAAAAATATTCTGACCGCATCATAAAAATCTACATTCACAACGTTACGGGTGATCATGATAAAGCGCGTATTGAAGCTATATTCATGAGCCTTCCACAAAAACAATGGGTTGTGTTTACCAATACAAGCGAGATACTTAGCCAACATGCGTTACTGAATCCCGATAACTAATATATAGTATCTCTTTACTAAAAATCATTAATCAGAATCATTTAACCGGAGGTTCCCTATGTTTCACCCCATTACCATTCCTTTTGGCTGCGTTATGTTATTCAACGTGGTCAAACTAAAAGACGGCGTCACCGTACAAGATGTCGAGTTAGCCCTCGGCGAGATGTGCAACGTGGTTAAAAACACCTACGGAGATGAAGAAGGTGGTTTTATTGGCGGCCAGGTCTATAAATATACCGGCTTTATCTCAAACGAAGGTTCATTTGACTCTAAAAAAATGACCGAAGATCATATTGTCATCATGACCTACTGGAAATCTTTCGAACAGCATGAAGAGTCTCATGCCGATAAAACATTTAAGGATAAATTTAGCGCGCTACAGGAATTCTGTGAAGAAACTTATGAGCTTGGATATGAAATGCTGTGGCAGGGTGTACCGGAATAATATGATTGAATTTGCTGATACAGAAGAAAAACTCCGTGATTGCTTTGCAGTTATGGTGCAGTTACGCCCTCACCTGAATCTGGATTCCTTTTTAGAAAAAGTCGCCATACAATTTCAGGCAGGCTACCGCGTCGTTTACCTAAAAGACAATGACAAGGTCATGGCCCTGGCCGGTATTCGCATTTCACGTAATCTTGCCTGGGGTAAATTCCTGTACGTGGATGATCTTGTTACCGACGCTAACTCACGCTCAAAGGGTTATGGCAAACAGTGTCTCGACTGGCTTATCGACTATGCTAAACAGAATAACTGTGAGCAATTTCATCTGGATTCGGGTATACAAAGAAAAGATGCCCATCGATTTTATGAGCGAGAGGGCTTAACGAATATGGGGCATCACTATTCTATTATATTTTAAAATCGAGCTATATTCTAAAATCGAGAGTTTAAAAAACCACCTATATAAAGAACGTTAACAACCCATGTTCAAAGCACTTAAGTATATTTTCCTTGCAGGCTCGATATTGGCTGGCCTTGTCCTTATTCTTAACTTCACCTACACAAAAATCACCGACATCCCAAACCATATTGAAGGCCAACATATAGCCGTCAAGGATCTCAAACTACGGGTACACCAGGTCGGAACGGGTCCCGATGTCTTATTTCTGCATGGTTCGATTGGCAGCATTGAAGATTTCGACACTGTTTTACCTTTATTAAAAGACTATCGCGTAACGATGTTTGATCGGATTGGTCATGGCTATAGCGAGATGCCGTTGGTGCGAGCGAATCTTGCCAGCAATGCTGTCTACGCTAGCGCCTTAATTGAAAAGCTCCAGTTAAAAAATGTCATTGTTGTCGGACATTCTTATGGGGGCTCCGTTGCGTTAAAGATGGCAATCAATCAAACCCCAAACGTTAAAGCGTTGGTTCTAATTGCGCCAGCAAGCAAAGTTGCAGATGTCCGTGCGATTGAACATGTCTTTGCAAATACTTATTTTGGCATGGGCCTGTTACGAATACTTAGTCCGCTAATCGCAGAAGACATGCTCCGCGGTGGATTGCTTGAATCACTCAAGCCAAATCTGGATATTCTGCCTGATAACTTTATAGAAACACGCCTCAAATTATGGAATAACCCGGGAATCCTTTATACCCGCACACAACAAACTTCGGTGGTACAACATGAAATTGCAGAAATGATTCCCCGCTACTCTTCGATCAAGCTACAAACGGTAATTCTTATTGGTGAAAAAGAGACACACGATGATATTTCTAGCGGCGCTTATGTGCTTGCGGACACAATACCCGGTGCTCACATACAAATAGTAAAAGGGGCAGGCCACTACTTACAGTACAAAGATCCTGTCTCTGTCCGTGCAGCCATCAAACGGCTTAACTAAACCCGCGATCCAGTCGCTGTATCTTATTGATTTTTCTAATATTAGTAGAGATGACATGCCGTTTTTCATGTTATCACCCGCTTGTAATTAACAGGGTTATCGTACTAAGGTATTGAACATGAAAGTGTTATTTAATTGCGGGGAGTTAACATGCATGATTAACTCTGCTTTATGCCATTTATATAATAGTTAGGCATCAAATAAGAGATTATGGATTTACACACAAACTACGGGAATAATGAAACAGAAAAATGGGAGTCTTTTCCTGGAATCCCATTTGTACCATTATCTGAGCTTCACCCAGAAGATGACAATCCAGATCATCTATATGGCATCGACGACCATGAATTTATTTTACCTGACGGAGAAAAATTAATTCTTAATGCTGTATATGATGATCACTTACCAAGCGTAAATATAGTGGTTTTATGCTCAGGTATAACTATTTTAAATATTACGACCTATAAGCAAGATAGCGTTGGTTATGATCCATCTATTGTTTTCTATACGCCATCAAGGAACCATATTACTTTAATGGTGGGGCCTAGCAACTAGGATTAAATAGGGAAAGGAATAAAAATGCCTAACAATAAAATCAACATGAACAAAACAAAGCGTCGCTCGTTCCTCGCGACACTTTATTTCGCCAGTTATTAAAAACGTTATCTGTAAAAAAACATAATCCCAAAAATCACTAATAATCGACAACCACATATACAGATGAGTGCAAACAACAAATAATTATTATTTAACCTTCTTCACTTTTTACGAGTAAACAAAATGCGTGCTATTTTATTGCTAGTCACAAGCCTCCTTACCTTACAGGTCATGGCTGAGCCACCACATGGCTACCCCTTCCTACCCTTTGATAAAGCCATGCAACAGGCACGAATCGAGAATAAACCACTCTTCGTATACTTTGGGCGCTACGGATGCGGCTATTGCGAAAAAACCAACAAAGAAGCCTTTTCCGATAAACAGGTACACGCAGCTTATACCAAACACTATATATTGGCCTATGTCGATTCGGAAAGTGGTAAGCGCGTACGTTTGCCCAGTGGCGAACAAGTTACCGAACGCGAAGTTGGTACCCGTTACAATGCGTTTGTCACCCCCGTGTTTACCTTTTTGACGGCCGATGGCCAACCGCTACTACGTCTTGTGGGGGTGCAACGCATTGTTGATTTACGTCAAGCAGACAGTAAAGTACAACAGTTACTAACCAAAGCGAGCAAACCGTGAAGCTTCAAATAGCATGGCTTGGGTTACTGATCGCTGCGGCCCCTCTGAGTGCACAGGCCCAACCCTGGAAATTTGATGAGCCGGTCACTGTCACGAAGACCCACAATAAGAAAATTTTTCACCACCTTGAATCGGCTGGCCGTCATAACATCGCCGTCTCCGCTGATACGATTGCGGTGGCCTGGGAAGATAATCGCGACGGTACCCCGCGGATTTATCTGGCGCGTAAGGCGCGTAGTAGCCGAGAGTTTTCGCAGGAAGTTAAAATCAGCGGCAAGGGTGACGCTTTTGAGCCATCGCTCATTGCACTGGACAACCATCAGTTTGCACTGGCGTGGGAAGAGGACGCCCGAATTCATGCTCGCCTCGTTACCCCGGCAAAGCTGGGTCCGGTAATCATTCTGGGTGAACGCGATGCAATGCAAGCCAGCCTTGCCAGTCACGATCAGCAACTGTTACTGGTGTATTCCCGACGTGATGGCCGATTTGGTCGTATCTGGATGCAAGCCATTGAGATTGATGGCCAGACATTACATCCAAAACATGGCTGTGCAGTAGATGCCGATCCGGCACAAGACGAACAACTTTATCCCGCCGTCGTTAGCCTTGCGGATCGTATCATCGTCGCCTGGGAGGACCGTCGCCCTGGGCATACCATCATTATGACCGCACAAAATAGTGACTTGAAGTCCTGCCGCTTTAATTCACCACAACGGATCAGCGAAGGATCGTCGAGAAGCAATCCCACTTACGGTAAGGGGCATGGTGTAGCCCGGGTGGCACTTGCCCAGTATGGTACCGGACAGGTGCTCGCCGCCTGGGCCGACAAGCGTGATTTTCGCGAGGGTTATGATATTTATTCTGCTAACTACCGACCTGGCAACAAGCAATTGTTCGGCCCCAACCTAAAAGTGCAAGACAGTTTTGGTGGTATTGCCCAGCAGTGGCACACGACGGTGGCGGGTGATCCTTCTGGCAGGCTGGTTGTCGGCTGGGATGATAAGCGTGATGGTGATGCCAACATCATGCTGAGTTGGCGCGAAGACGATGGCTGGAGTGATGACGTTGCCGTGCCGGGTGCGGATGGCACAGGGGAACAGAACCATCCCACAATCAGCCTGGATCGGGAAGGCAACCTGCATCTGGCCTGGATTGAACGCACAACAGTTAATGGTCCCACCCGATTGCGCTATCTGTTTGGCCAGGCTATTAAGTAATGGCGGCGTTAACGTCACAACAAATAGAGCTTTACAAAAGAATTGATGAGGTTCTTTTCTATAAGTGGGATCCAATTGATATTTCTGATAGTGATTGGGCAAGAAATGAATATGAATCATATCTTCCTCAAGTATTTAAGCTGGCTTTAGAAGGCAACCATCCTGAATCAATAGCTAATTATTTAACCGACATTACTACTAAAAATATAGGCCTTCCTGAATCAACGTTACATGATATGGATATTTCAAAACTTATATTAGAAATAAAAAAAGGAATAGGTTTATAGTGTTTAAAAAAAACCTCAACAACGTGCTCAATATTGAACGCTTTGAATACCCCGTAGCTAATCGTTACAGAGATTCTGGATAAAACTATAAACTACCACGTTAAATCATCAGGTATTTGATAGTCTGCATAGGGATCATTTTCATCCGCGCCTTGTTCTTCGCCATCAAATAAAACAACACGTTTTTCATTACGTTGCTGGATTTTTTCGGCAATCGGTTTTGGTACGAGTTCATAGCTACCTTCGATACGGGCTATGCCTAACGTTCCCTGTATTACCTGCTTTTTTAGTTCTTCATTAACATAGATACGCTTAACTTTGCTACGGTGCTCGAAATTATAGGAAATTTCACACTCTTCGCCTCGCTTGATTGCGTTTGCTTTAATGAGTTGATTTATTTCTGCAGAGATTGCCTTTTGTTGTGCAGCAACTTCTTTACGTTTATTTAATTCACGATCCCTTTTTTCTTTTTCTTTAGCCGCCTGTTGAACTTTTAGCTTTGCCTCATCAACGGCTTTTTCATTGCTTGAACGAGCCTGCTTGTTCTTTTGCTTCTTATTTTTTTTTGCGTCATGCGCCTGCTTCTTGCTGGCCACACCCGCTTTGATTAATTGATCTTGTAGTGCGTTACCCATACTCTATCTCGCTGTCTCTTTTAAAACATATTCTACGTTACTGGCAGGTGACTTAATGCCTTTATATAAAGCCAAAACAGACTGCCTGGCTTGCTTATCTTTCTCGCCAATGGTCTTTACCATCTCGTAAAACTTCTGCATGTCACCATCCACGGAGGCCAACATATTTATAAAGGTTGGCACTAATTCCTGGTAGGTTGCAATCAATGCCAGGTGTGAATTATTTAGATCACGCTGCATCCAGTTATCAAAACCTGGGTACTGACTTGCTTTGCGCCACTGCTGGTAATCCGCTTTAAAGCCAATATATATCTGTTCTTTTTGCCGCTGCTTATCTGCTTCTTTTTCTGCTGTGTTAAAAGACTTATCCAGTGCTTTTCGCGTTGTTGTAATCAAACTATAAAATTCATGCCGATATCGTTTCTTCTGTAAGTAGGCTTCATATTCACCCGGCTTACCGACCTGATTAAACCAGCGGCGTAGCCCTTCCTGTTCGACGGCTGTGGCAAAGGCTTCATTAAAGGCGGTGTCATTTTCAACATACACCGTTTGATGTGCCAACTCATGAAACATTACGCCGACCAAACTGGCATCACCATGTCGCATCATGGTATTTAAAAGAGGATCATCAAAATATCCCAGGGTCGAGTAGGCGGCGGTACCGAACACGGATACATCCATGCCTTCGGTCTTGAGCTGCTCGGCAAGCTGTTCGGCTTCCTGCTTGTCAAATACGCCGCGATAACTCAGGCAACCAACAATAAAATAGCACCACTCTTTTGGCTTAATTGAATAGGCTTGCGTCGCCACCACATTCCAGACCACATAGGGCCGCTCGAGATCGGCATAATGCTTATAGCTATCGTTATCGGGCAAATACAATTGTTCGGAGGCGAACTGTCTGGCACGTTGTGCGAGTGCTAATTTCTGTTTCAGTGCTTTGGAAGATGATTTGTCTTCAATCACATCGATGATAGGACGTTGCTTTGACATTAAGTCCATATGGCCTGAAATTGCCTGGCCGTAGTAACTCAATGTACTGCACGCGGGCAGTATTGCTAGTGCTGACAGTAACAGCAGGGTGCTTATATATAGTTTCTGTGGTTTCACAAGCTGTCTATTTACCTATACAAAACTCGCTGAAGATCTTGCCAAGCAGGTCATCGCTGCTGACTTCACCCGTGATTTGGCCCAACGCCTGCTGGACCTGTTTTAATTCTTCTGCGATCAGCTCGCCTTCATTTTGCTGAGCCTGCTGAGCTGCCAAATCAAGATGCTGCTTCGCGGCCTTCAACTCCTGCAAGTGACGCTGCCGGGCCATAAAGGCGCCTTCGCCTGAAGACTGCAAACCCGCCAGCTGTTTAAAGTGGATAATCAGGTCATCAAGGCCTTGCTCGGTTTTGGCTGAGATCGCAAAACTCTCATACCGTCTTTTATTGCTAGCAATTAAATCCTCCAGCGCGCCGGTGTTTCGCTGGGTTAAATCACACTTGTTATACAAAATCGTTATTTCAACCGAGGCCGGGCACTGCTCGAGGATCGCCTGCTCACTCTCGGTTAAGCCTTTGCTATCATCTAATAATAGAATCACAATATCGGCCTGGCCAATCGCATCCCAGGTACGACGCATGCCTTCTTTTTCGACTTGATCGTCGGTCTCACGCAGGCCAGCGGTATCCAGTACATGGATCGGCAAGCCATCCAGCATGATCACCTCTTTGACGATATCCCGGGTCGTACCGGGCACATCGGTGACAATCGCTGCCTCGCGCTGCGCCAGGGCATTCAAAAGTGAGGACTTACCAACATTGGGCCTCCCTACCAGTACCAGATTCAGGCCTTCGCGAATGATACTGCCCTGACGAGCCCGTTCAAAAATCGACTCCAGAGTTTGCTGTTGTTGGCCGATCTTTTCGCTGATGTTGCCCTCAGAGATGAAATCTATCTCTTCTTCCGGGAAATCCATGGCGGCTTCAACGTAAATCCTCAACTCCGTCACTTGTTTGACCAGATTGTGGATTTCTGTCGAAAATGCCCCCTGTAATGACCGCATCGCGGTTCGAGCGGCTTGCTCCGAGCCCGCATCGATAAGATCAGCTATCGCCTCGGCCTGGGTCAGATCCAATTTATCGTTTAAAAATGCCCGTTCGCTGAATTCGCCACTGCGAGCCAGGCGCGCACCAAAATGGGTCACTGCCTTCAGGAGCATGTCCATCACCACCGGGCCGCCGTGGCCCTGAAGCTCTAATACATCTTCGCCGGTGAAAGAATTGGGGCCCGGAAAGTACAGGGCAATGCCCTGGTCGATAACCAAGTCATCTGCGCTTTTGAAGGGAAGATATTCTGCTGCACGCGGTTGGGGACAATGACCAAGAATCTGTTCCGCAATATCTGCGGCCCTGGGGCCAGACACGCGCACAATACCCACACCACCTCGACCTGATGGTGTCGCCAGCGCAGCTATTGTTTCGATTTGGTTGGATTTAACGGTCATCTGTAACTGTTAAATATGGGGCTGATCAACTCCCCCTCATCCTTCCAGATGAGAGGGAGAGTCTAATTTATTTCGCCTTTTTCTCGGCCATTACAACCCGAGTGATGTAATACTGTTGTGCAATAGAAAGTAAGTTATTCACCACCCAGTACAATACCAAACCTGATGGGAAGAACAGGAACATGATGGTGAACACAAACGGCAACATCATCATCATCTTCGCCTGCATGGGGTCGGGCGGTGGTGGATTGAGTTTCTGCTGGAAAAACATCGACGCACCCATGATCAACGGCAGCACAAAGAAGGGATCTTTCAGCGACAAGTCATCAAGCCAGAACATAAACGGTGCCTGGCGTAACTCGACACTTTCGAGCAAGACATAATAAAGCGCTATAAAGACCGGGATCTGGATCAGAATCGGCAAACAACCACCCATCGGGTTGACCTTTTCTTTCTTATACATCTCCATGATGGCCTGGCCCTTGCGCTGACGATCATCGGCATAACGCTCGCTGATCTGTTTCATGCGTGGCCCCAGCTTTTTCATGCGCGCCATGGATTTGTAACTGGTCTCGGACAGCTTATAAAACACCAGTTTAATTAGCAGTGTTAACAGGATAATCGACCAACCCCAGTTACCGATGAAGCTATGAATATTATCGAGCAACCAGAACAGCGGTTTGGAGATCACCGTCAACCAGCCAAAATCAACCGACAACTCCAGACCCGGCGCTAACGCCGCCATGTCTTTCTGAATCTTCGGTCCAACATAAAGTTGTAAACTGGTTTTTAAGTTTTGATTCGGCTTAATGGTTTTTTCGGTAGACATCATGCCAACCCAGTAACGATTACCATTTCTTACCGGTTTATGCGTGAAGTAACGATAGACATCATCTTTGGGCGGAATAAACGCGCCAACAAAGTAATGTTCAATCATTCCTATCCAGCCACCGGCAAACTCGCTATTGATCGCATCCAGGTAGCCTTTTTGTCCTGGCTTTAAACTGTCATCAATGTCATCAAAATCAATCTTGTCGTATTTGTTTTCCGGGCTGTAATAAACCGCACCTGTATAGGTAGGTAACATATCCAGGCCGCCACCTTCATCTGCAGGCGGTGTTCTTTCCAATCTAACAAATGAATGTCCCGTCCAGGTTAAACTGGTCGGGTTATTAATTTCGTGACTCACCTCGATCGCATAACTGCCGCGAGTAAACTTGAATCGTTCTGTGAACGTCATGCCAAGTTTATTGGTCCAGCTTAGATCCACGACCAGCTCATCACCTTCAAGTTTGTAGTGATCTCGAGTGGTTGTGAAAACGGTATTGGATGTTGGCGTCAGCGCTTTAAGCTGAGGATCATTTTTTGCTATATGAAAACCATGCTGTGCATTAAAATTTCGCGCACTTGATGAATCCATTAAACGGAAGGGGTGATCTGGCTCCTCAATCGAAACAGGATACTTAAGTAAATCAAGCTGCTTGATGCTTCCGCCCCGGGTATCGATCTTCAGGCTGTAAACATCGGTTTCAATCGTAATAAATTTTCCACTACCGGGTGTTCTTGTTTGTTGTGCTTGTGGTGTTGCAACAGCCGCCAGTGTTGACTCCGACTGTGGCACGGGCATTGAATCATCGCCATTTTGTGATTGTGTTTGAGTTTGTTGTCCTGGCGTAGGAGGCAAATCTGAAACAGTGGTACCCCCCTGGCTTATTGTAGTCGCTGGATCTTTCGGTCCATAATCTTTTTCCCACTCGAAATACATCATGACACTGACCATGCCGAGCAGAAGGATTAGAAAAATGCGTTGCTGTTCCATAATATTTAACTACTTTTTGTTGTCTTTATTTTGGTTGAATTCGTTTTGTGTGGAATCTGCCCTGGAAATATAATCTGGCGAAATATATTCAGCTGACATATTTTCCGGAACGGGATCCCAACCACCGCTATGAAAGGGGTGACACTTTGATAAACGTTTTGCTGCCATCCAGCTTCCCTTGATTGCACCATACTGTTCGATCGCTTCAGTTGCATACTGCGAGCACGTTGGCGTAAAACGGCAATGTTGTCCGATAAAGGGGCTCAAGCTAAAACGATAAACTTTTATAAGTGCTATGAGTATTTTTCGCATTTGTTTATCAGGCTGCTTTATTTATTCGAATTAATCAGGCTTTGCCAGTGTGCTAAAAAACGCTGGCGAATCGTTTCATTATCGAGACGACTCGCATCTTTGCGTAAGGTGACAACAATATCAAACCCTGCCAATAGATGCTGGTTTTGTCTAAAACTTTCACGCGCCAGGCGTTTAATGCGATTCCGGCCTACGGCTTTTTTTATATGTTTTTTTGCAATCGCCAAACCCAGTCGTGCAAATGGCTTCTGGCTGGGTTGTCCGAGTACCGAGAAGTAGTCGTCGCCCACACGTATGGGCCGGGTAAATACACGCTTGAACTGTTCTGGCCGAATCAGCCGTTGGTGTCGAGTAAATCGTCCCGTTTTCTGGCTGACTGGTAAATCGTTGTCAATGGCAGGTTAAACGCTCAGACTTTTACGGCCTTTTGCACGCCGGGCATTCAATACTCTGCGTCCGCCGCGAGTGCTCATGCGCGCACGAAAACCGTGGGTACGTTTACGCTTAATATTACTTGGCTGAAATGGTCTCTTCATGGCCGGAATCCGCTTATCTAGTTAAAATTACGCCACCATTAAATCAGGCTGATCTGGTCTGGTGGAAAAGGCGGCAAGGTTACTGTCTTGCGGGCGTGCTGTCAACTTAAATACCTTGCTAATTCCCTTTAAATCAAGCCCAAACAGGGGTTTAGCAAAGTTGTGGATAAGTATAAAAAGAAGGCGTAGACTCTTCGTCCGCATCAGAAATAGTTAAAAAAAACGCCGGATAGTTTAAGCGTAATTTAATATTGCGGGTCACCTGAATTAATAAACTATTCGTTAACCAAAAGGGGTTGGATGCGTGTCGCAAGCGCTTTGGGATCAATGTCTTGCTCACCTGGAGAGGGAGCTTTCTCCACAGCAATTTAATACCTGGATCCGTCCTTTGCACGCTGTTGGCGACGATGACGAACTCCGGTTATTAGCCCCTAATCGATTTGTCAAAGACTGGATTGACGAGCGCTTTTTGAATCGAATTGGCGAGATCCTGGATAATATTCACCAACCGCGGCCTAATTTAAGTGTTGAGATTGGTGCGCAACAAGCCGAGATAAGCAGACCCATACTTCCCCCGGCAAGTGAAACACCCTTGGCGGCGAATCAAGCCCCATCAAACCGTAAAAGTGCCAGCCTCAACCCAAATTACACCTTTGACAGTTTCGTTGAGGGTAAATCAAATCAACTGGCCCGCGCCGCATCCAGCCAGGTCGCGACCAATCCTGGTACTGCCTACAATCCGCTATTCATCTACGGTGGCGTTGGTTTGGGTAAAACACATTTGATGCACGCGGTCGGCAATGAAATCATTAACAATAAGCCAAACGCCAAAGTTGTATACCTGCACTCCGAGCGCTTTGTTGCAGATATGGTAAAGGGGCTACAACACAACAAGATCGACGAATTTAAGCGCTATTACCGCTCCGTTGACGCCCTGCTGATCGACGATATTCAATTCTTTGCCGGCAAAGAACGTTCGCAGGAAGAATTTTTTCATACCTTCAATGCCCTGTTGGAAGGCGAGCGGCAAGTCATTATGACCTGTGATCGATATCCAAAAGAGGTCGATGGCCTGGAAGAACGGCTTAAATCACGTTTCGGATGGGGCCTAACCGTCGCGATTGAACCGCCCGAACTGGAAACCCGTGTTGCCATTTTAATGAATAAGGCTCAGCTCTCTGGCGTCGAATTACCCAACGAAGTCGCTTTTTTTATCGCAAAACGGATTCGCTCAAATATTCGTGAGATTGAGGGTGCATTGCGCCGGGTAATCGCTAATGCCCAGTTTACTGGTAGAGCCATTACCATGGATTTTGCCAAAGAAGCCTTGCACGACCTTATCGCCCTGCAAGACAAACTGGTGACAATTGAAAATATTCAAAAAACAGTCGTTGAATATTACAAAATAAGGATGGCTGATTTATTATCGAAGCGTCGTAATCGCTCCATTGCTCGACCACGCCAGTTAGCGATGGCTTTGTGCAAAGAACTGACTAACCATAGTTTGCCAGAAATCGGTGATGCCTTCGGTGGGCGAGACCATACGACCGTTTTACACGCTTGTCGTAAGATCAAAGAACTTCGCGGCGAAAACACGAGAATTGACGAAGATTACTCAAACTTATTACGAATATTAAGTAGCTAAAGCAAAGTGGTTGGGAGTTGCAAAAAACAACAAATTAAAAGCTGTGGAAAGCATGTGAACAATATTGTGGGTAACTTTTTTGGATCAACTTAGTCACATCTTGTCCACAGCCAATACCGAGCAATAAGAGCATTTACAAAGAGGCTTTTACTTTCAGTAACTTTTTGATATAAAAGATAAAAAAGCAGTTATACACAGAAATCTGTCTGCTTAATAATAACAATAATAAGTATAAATAAATAATAAGTATTTATATAAGAGAAGGAAACGAATGAAAATCACTGCACTTAGGGAAAACCTACTTAAACCTCTTCAAGTCGTCAGTAGTGTTGTAGAACGTCGTCAACAATCACCAATATTGGCAAATACTTTAATCAGTGTTGTTGGTAACCAAATGACACTAACAGGTACTGATCTCGAAGTAGAAATGGTTGCAACAGCAGAAGTGCAATCTGATGAAGATGGCGATATTACTTTGCCTGCACGCAAACTGATGGATTTGTGCAAAACCCTGCCAGAGGGTGCCAAAATCACGATTCAAATTGAAGAAGAACGTGCCGTGATTCGTTCGGGACGAAGTCGTTTCACACTGGCTTTACTCCCCGCTGCAGATTTTCCAAATATTGAGCCCGTTGATGAAGCCCTTGCTTTTAAGCTTACCCAGGCACAATTAAAACAATTATTTGATCAAACACAATTTGCGATGGCACAACAGGATGTTCGTTATTATCTGAATGGCCTGATGTTTGAAGTTACGGCCAACAGCGTCACCAGTGTTGCAACAGATGGTCATCGCCTGGCATTCTGCCGAATTGCAGCAGATACAGGCGTTGATGAGGATCACCAGATTATTATTCCCCGCAAAGGCATTATAGAACTGTCCCGATTACTCGAAAATAATGATGAACCCGTTGAGCTTCAGATTAGCAATAATCATATTCGTCTGGTGTTACCCCACGTTACCTTTACCTCCAAATTAATCGATGGAAAGTTCCCGGATTACCAGCAGGTTATTCCTGCCGATCCAGACAAAGAATTAGTTTGTAACAGGGATGCACTACTTCAGGCATTCAATCGTATTTCCGTGCTGTCGAATGAGAAATTCCGAGGTATGCGTATTCAGTTGGAACCAGACCTGATTCGTGCCAGTGTCAATAACCCGGAACAGGAAGAGGCGGAAGAAGAGATAGAAGTTAAGTACGATGCTGATGGTTTCGAGATAGGCTTCAATATTGGTTATTTCATGGATGCTTTGTCCGTCATTAAGACCGAGGAAGTGTCGGTCCACCTGAAAGACTCGAATCATTCCTGCCTGGTGAAAGGGGTTAATGACGACGCATCAAAATATGTCATTATGCCAATGCGACTCTAGCCCGTAGGCACAAGAGGACAAAAGGACAGAACAAGGGTCTGGGTCTGTATGGCGCTAGTAAAATTAAATATCCAGAACCTGCGAAATATTAGCCAGGAGCAGATTGAATTTAGCCCAGGCCTGAATCTGATTATTGGACCCAATGCCAGCGGAAAAACAAGCCTGCTTGAGGCCGTTTCTTTGGTCTGCCTGGGCCGTTCCTTTCGAACACCAAGAATTGATCAACTCGTAAAGCACGAGGAAAAAAGCCTGGTGGTGGTTGCCCGGATTAGTGTTGGAAAAGAGAACCACATTATCGGGCTTTCACGGGAAGCCAAAAAGACACAGGTCAAAATTGATGGTGAACGGATAGGAAAAACCACCGAGCTGGTTGGCAGGGTAGCCATTTTTATTCTTACACCAGAATCGCATGAACTGCTGGATTCTGGTCCCAAGATGCGCCGCCAGTATCTGGATTGGGGAGTGTTTCACGTGGAACATCGGTATCTGGATGTTTGGCAGAAATACCATCGAATATTGCGACAACGAAATAGCTGTTTGCGCCGCAGGTTATCCAGCCAGGAAGTTCAGGCGTGGGATGGGCCAATGGCAGAGAAGGCGGAGCAATTACACCACTATCGAAAGCAGTACTTGGCAGAATTGACGCCGATCTTGTCGAAGTATGGCAAGCAACTCATCGACGTTGCGCCAGCATTTGATTATCAACCAGGTTGGGATGAATCGGGCACATCATTGAAAGAGCAGCTCAGAAAAAACCTGGATAAAGACATAGATCGCGGTTTTAGTCGTTTAGGACCACACCGCGCGGATATTAAAATAAAAGTCGGTGGAAAACTGGTGCAATCAGTATTCTCACGGGGCCAGCAAAAGCTGTTGATTTGTGCGATGACCCTGGCGCAGCTCAAAAGGTTAGATCAGGACTGCATTTTACTGGTGGATGATCTACCCGCAGAGCTGGATCCGCAACGAAGGGCGACGTTGATGCAGGCGATACAGGAAACAGGGGCCCAGGTAATGGTGACGGCGACGGAGCCAAATCTTATTGATGTATCTATTTGGGAAGGCAGCAGAATGTTCCACGTGGAACATGGTTCTTTCCAGAAAGTGGTATAATACTGGGCTTAGCCCAAGGAGTGCCGAATGGCAGAAAATTACGATTCCTCGAATATTAAGGTCCTAAAAGGCCTCGATGCCGTGCGCAAGAGACCCGGTATGTACATCGGCGATACAGATGATGGTACCGGCCTACATCACATGGTCTTTGAGGTGGTGGATAACTCTATCGACGAGGCCCTGGCGGGGCACTGCAAGAAAATAGATGTGATTATCCACAGTGATGGTTCGGTGTCAGTACGCGACGATGGGCGCGGAATTCCGACTGATTATCACGAAGAAGAGGGTCGATCTGCAGCAGAGGTCATTCTGACGGTGCTGCATGCCGGCGGCAAATTTGATGATAATTCCTATAAAGTCTCGGGTGGACTCCACGGCGTGGGTGTTTCTGTTGTAAATGCGCTTTCACAGCTGGTGAGACTGACGATTCGTCGTGATGGAAAAAAATGGTACCAGGAATATAACCTGGGTGAACCACAGGGTGAGCTAAAGGCGGTTGGTGAGACCGAAAGTTCGGGTACAGAGATTCGTTTTCTACCGAGCCCTAAAATCTTTACAGATACCTTATTTCACTACGATATTCTGGCCAAACGCCTGCGCGAACTGTCATTCCTGAATTCTGGGGTGTGCATCAATCTGAGCGACGAGCGTGATGGAAAGGTGGATAAATTCGAGTATGAGGGTGGAATCAGGGCCTTTGTTGAGCACTTGAATCGCAACAAAACACCGCTGCATAACACGGTTTTCTATGTTGATACAGACAAAGACGACATGGGCGTTGAGGTTGCGATGCAGTGGAATGACTCCTATCAGGAGAATATCTTCTGTTTTACCAACAATATTCCACAGCGTGATGGCGGCGCCCATTTGGCGGGTTTCCGCGCGGCATTGACCCGAACCCTAAATACTTACATTGATCGGCAAGGTTTAGGCAAAAAAGCGAAGGTGAATCCCACCGGCGATGACGCCCGCGAAGGTTTAACCGCGGTGTTATCAGTAAAAGTACCGGATCCCAAGTTCTCCTCTCAAACCAAAGACAAACTGGTGTCCTCAGAAGTGAAGGGCGTGGTGGAGTCGATTGTGGGCGAGAAATTAAGTGAATTCCTGCTGGAAAACCCTGCTGACGGAAAAGCGATTACCTCAAAAATCGTTGATGCGGCACGAGCGCGCGAGGCGGCGCGTAAGGCGAGGGAAATGACCCGTCGCAAAGGGGCGCTGGACATCGCGGGACTGCCAGGAAAGCTGGCTGATTGCCAGGAAAAAGACCCCGCCCTGTCTGAACTCTTCCTGGTGGAGGGTGATTCTGCTGGTGGATCAGCAAAACAGGGTCGAGATCGACGCACTCAGGCCATCTTGCCGCTGAAGGGTAAGATTTTGAATGTTGAAAAGGCCCGCTTTGATAAAATGCTATCTTCCGCCGAAGTTGGCACCCTGATTACCGCTCTGGGCTGCGGGATTGGTAAAGACGAGTTTAATATCGATAAGCTGCGTTATCACCGCATCATTATCATGACCGATGCGGACGTGGATGGATCACATATTCGCACCCTGCTATTGACCTTCTTTTATCGACAGATGCCGGAAATTGTCGAAAACGGGCACATTTATATTGCCCAGCCACCGCTATATAAGGTCAAAAAAGGCAAGCAAGAGCGTTACGTGAAAGATGATTTTGAGTTAACAGCCTACCTGCTTTCGGCAGCGCTGGATAATGCACAGCTTTATGTTAACGAAGGTGCGCCGGCAATGAGTGGCGCTGCGGTGGAAAATCTTGCTAACCAGTATTTTCAGGTTAATGAGAGCATTAGACGTTTTTCGCGTCGTTATCCAGTCGAGGTGCTTGAGAAAATGCTGACCATGCCAACGCTTGGCTCAGATGCCGATATAGATACGGCGACCCGTTGGTTTGCAGATCTGGCTGCCCGCATGACCAGCGATGAGCTTGCTTCAACTAAATACAGCTTCAGTGTGGAGGAAAAAGAGGGCGAATCGCAAGAGTGGTCCTGCAAGATATCAACAATTAAGCACGGTATAGCGACAGAAAGTCACATATTAAACGACTTTTTCGATAGTGCTGAATATTTAGCCATTAAGAGACTGGCCGAAGAGCTCGATGGCTTGATAGCTGAAGGCGCGATGATTCAGCGAGGTGAGCGCAAACAGGAGATTAGTTCATTCAAACAGGCGATGAACTGGCTGATGGATGAGGCGAAGCGAGGCCAGCATATCCAGCGTTACAAAGGTCTGGGTGAAATGAATCCTGATCAGTTGTACGAGACAACGCTGAATTCCGAGACTCGCCGCTTGCTCCAGGTGCAAATCGAAGATGTGATTGCCGCGGACGAAATCTTCACAACCCTGATGGGTGATCATGTTGAGCCACGACGTGAGTTTATCGAGAAAAATGCGCTGAATACGATGAACCTCGATGTATAAATTGGGTGTGTAAGTTAATTCGTTAGCGACAGGAAGTTTGTTATCAATAAAAAACCCGATGCCTCTATCAGCATCGGGTTTTTTCGAAAAGCGTAAACAATTTTAAATTATTCTTTTGGAATCGGAATAACGTCTTTTAAGGTTGCTTTGCCATTACTTGCTACCATCACAACCGCAATGCCGCCATTACGCAGATCGCGTTCTAATTGAAGCGCACGTTCTTTCGGTGCAAAGAAGGCCTCGATGCCATATTTAATATCCCCGCTCCGGTCATTATCGAAAAACCAATGTCGGTATTGAAGGCGGCCGCGTATAAAAATTCCTTCTTTTGGTTTTTCTAAACGGGCGCCGGCTAGCTCATATAAACCTTTATCGTTTTCTTTTAACGAAACATAAATAGTGGTGTGTTGACGGAAGGATTTACCTTCATTGATTGCAGGCAATGGAATATTTGTGATGTCGTAATTGAGTCGAGCGTAGTTTCCTCTGAACATACTGCGTGGATCGACAGGAATGGTTTTAAGTCTTATCTCTTTACCAAACCAGATAGGATAAACGGAATTTATATATTCCCCCGCCAGAATCAGGACCTGGAAAACAACAACAGCAAGCAATGCTTTTAATACTAAAGCTCGGCTCCAGTCCGGCTTGTTAAGATTTATATCAAGCTTCATGCCGACACCTCGCTTTTTTGTTTGCGTAAATTATTTCGCCAGAAGCGAGCTACGCCTAACAAGATACCTGCGAAGACAGCAAACAGGATCGCAGCGCCGATGTAATCACCGACAAGGTCGATATAGCGGAAAAATCCGGTGAGCATGACTGTGAGTACACCGAGATAAAAGTAATGACTAATACCTTCATGCACACCCTGGGCAATGAGCCAGATGCCTGTAATAATTAACACCAGGTTTGTATAAACCTGCATATGAAGTGAATAGTCGTCAGGAACATATATCAGTGCAAATAGAGCGACAAGATAAAACAGGGCGAAGCTAATCGTTGATAGTGTTTTTAAAATAGATCGAGTACCGAGATAGGCGAGCACAATCGATAAGCCCGACAGGGCGAGACCGATGGTGATGATAAGACCCGCCTGTTGCCACTTTTCATCCATGAACTCTTCCCAAATCTCTTCAAAGCTAAATATCAGCAACACAACAATTGAAAAGCGCAAGGCCCAGACACCGAGTATGGTGCCGTAATCCTGGTAGTAGGGGTTGGCTTGATTCACCAGCCATTTGGCAATGCCATAGTAAATAACAAACAGTGCGCCGCTGACGACGACGTGTTCGATTTCAAAATTGAAATGATTAGCAGTTTCAAATGACCAGGCCAGGCTATATTCAAAGAAGAGGGCAATTCCGGATGCCATGCCAAGAAACAGGATCTGACTTTGTTTCACCTTGAATAAATGCCAGGCGATGGCGGCAAGGAATACCGGGAAGAAGCTGGGGAAATAATCCAGGTCAGTTTCAATAAAAAACCAGATGGTAGCCAGGGTTGCGGTCAGCAACATCAGCGTTGTGCTTCTTAGTAATAACGCCAGCGGTAAGACACCCATGGCCCACCAGAAAACACCATCCGGGTAATGTTCGCCAATATGATAGATTTGTGCGATCAACATAATAGCCGCGCCATAACTGAGACTGCCGAGGAAAAACCAGCCGATGGCAGCGTTGTCTTTTTCTTTTTTGAATTGCCGGGCGCCGAGCAGGTGAAACAGCACGGTGATGGCGATCACGCCCCCCATGCGCAGGCCGCGAGGGATATCGTCCCAGTTGGCACCGATCAAGGTCATCAGCGATAAACCGATAAACAGGTAACCCAGGCTGACTAAAATATAGTAACCATAAGAGTGGGATTGTTGATCGTGGTAGTCGATGCCATAACGTTGGCAGATTTTGCTGGCCTGATCCTCGGAAATGACATTATCCTTAACCCAAAGTGTTGCCTCTTTGGCCAGGTCTCTTTTTAGTAATCGAATGAGTCGCACGTCGTATATTGCTCCCTTTCTTCCTTGTAGAGTGGTTTCATTCTACCGTGAAACGACATTGTTGAGTCCAGCTCAGATGTGTCCTGCCCAGAAGAATATTTTGCAAAAACCATTAAATATCAATGTGTTAGAGCGGGCTAGGCTAACTTGTTGTTAATGTAGATATTTTTTGAAGAAAACAGATCATGTTGTCAATAATTGAGTAAATTAGTCACTTATTACTGCAAACGATCATATAATACCGGCCAACGCCGATATAAAGTAGAATTGGCCCGTCATTGAAATAAATGTTTTGAAGGTATTGTCAGCGTGTTAGCCGAAAAAGAGATTGTCTTTATCAACCCGCCTTACGAGCGTATTGCACCGGGTTATGAATTCGTAAAACATATTACAAATAACTCGCCCTCGTTAGGTCTGTTACATCTGGCCGCGGAAGTGCGCGAGCATGGTTACACGCCTTCGATTATAGAAAGTGACATTTTTAATCTGACCACCGACCAGGTGGCAAAGAAAATCATTAAACAAAAACCGCAATATGTTGGTATAACATTATTTACGGTTGGTGTTTGGGGTGCAGCAGATATTGCACGCCAGATTAAAGAAGCCTTACCCGACTGTACGATCATTGTTGGCGGCCCGCATATTTCTTCTATGGGCACAGAAACCATCACTCGATTTAAAGAGTTTGATTATGCGGTTGATGGTGAGGGTGAAAAAGTCTTAATGGAATTGCTCGAGGCACTTGAGCAAGGTAAAAAGTTATTTGAAGTGCCGGGTATTATTTATCGCGATAAAAGCTTTGTGCGCAAGACGCCGGGCAAACCGATTAACAGAATTCTCGATGAACTTCCCTACCCTGCCTGGGACCTGTTGCCCGATTTTCCCAAGGCCTATAAACCGGCTATTTATGATTTTCCACGTGGTCCAGTCGCAACCATTGCTGCATCCCGGGGTTGTCCATTCCATTGTAAGTTTTGTGACACCTCTACCTTTGGTGCACGAGTAAGACATTATTCACCGAAAATCGTATTTGACATGATGAAACACCTGCATGAAAAATACGGTGTGCGGCATATTGGGTTTGTTGATGATTTGTTTCTTGCGAGTAAAGTACGGGTTGAAGAGCTCTGTAACTATATTTTAGAAGACGGCTTGGATATAACCTGGAGCTGTACCGCACGCGTTGACACAGTAAAACCAGAGATTTTAGAGCTGATGAAAAAGGCCGGTTGTTGGGAGATCAGTTTTGGGCTTGAGACAGGCTCGAATGATTTACTCAAGAAAATGGATAAACTCGCAGAGGTAGAAAAATCGGCACAAGCCGTGCAGTGGACATACGACGCGGGAATACGAACCAAGGGCTTGTTCATGCTTGGTTTCCCGGGCGAAGATGAACATACCATGCAGCAGACCAAAGACTTTATTCGTAATATCCCGATGACCATTATGAATTTAACCAAGTTTACTCCCTATCCGGGTTCCCCGATTTATCGCGATATTTACGGAACGAACATTCGTGAAGATCACTGGGAAAAAATGAACGGTATGAACTTTGTCTGGGCGCCGGAAGGTATCTCGGTCAAAGAACTTGATCGTCAATATCAGGAAATTATTAAGGCCTTCTATCAACGTCGAGAGATTGGCTGGTATTTCACAAAATTAACCTTTGCCTATCCAAACCATTTTTTCCGCTTGTTGCGTTTTGGTTTAGGTTTTCTAAAAGCAAAAACAATGAGTTTCTTGACGGGCCGCAAAGGGCTGTTAATAAAAGAACAGGAACCACACCTGGATCATAGTTAAGCGAATCAAAGTTAATAGAAAATCAGGTTCAGACCTCGAACGTTAGCTTATTGATCTGACTTGTATTCGCCCTGAGTAATTTCGGGCATTTGTGCCTCAATCCACTGTTTAGCCTCGGCGAGAATCGCCTCGGGTGTTTTGCCTTTTGTCTCTATTTTCGGTCCGATCCGCACGGTTATCTCGCCGGGGTGTTTTACAAACTCTTTTCGTGCCCAAAATTCACCTGCATGATGTGCAACCGGCACTACCGGGTAGCCGCTTTCCGCTGCAAGTACTGCGCCCCCGACTCGGTAACGCCCGGGGCCGGTGGGTTTGGTGCGGGTGCCTTCGGGGAAAATCACGACACAATTTCCGTCTTTCAGTCGTTTTATACCACCTGTAACAAGCTGCTTCACCGCTTTTTTACCAGAGCCGCGCTTGATCGCGATGGGTTTCATGGCAGCCAGGCCCCAGCCAAAGAAGGGTATCCACAAGAGCTCATTTTTAAACACAAAACTGATCTTTTTGAATATCACCTGTACGACAAAGGTCTCCCAGGTAGATTGATGTTTGCAAAAGACGATGACGGGTTCGTCCGGGATATTCTCAGTACCTTCAACGTGATATTTCACACCACAAAATAGCGTTAGCGCCTTAACCACAGAGATAACATAAATATTGATAAAGAAATATCTGGCGCCATAGGGGAATGGAAGTAACACGATGCAAAGGAGCGCCGTCACCACCGTAGAGAGGATGGTGTAGATACTAAAAAGAAGAGATCCTAGAAAGCGCATATTTTTATTTTGCCAGCAAGCTGTCTACATAGTCTGAAAGATTATCATAAACGGGCACAGAAGATAATTTAGAGTCACCGGGGAGTTTTGCGATTGCCGCGATTGTCCTTGGGCCCTTCCCGGTTTTAACTAAAATGGGCACTGCACCTACAGCCAGCGCAGCATCAAGATCGCGTAAAGAGTCACCAATTGCCGGGATACCTTTCAGGCCCGTGTTATAGCGTTGCGCGACTTCTTTAAACAGACCAGGTTTAGGCTTGCGGCAGTGACAATTGTCATCAGGGCCATGTGGGCAGTAGAGAATACCGTTGACCTTTCCGTCGACATCACTCAGTAGCCGTCGAAATTTTTCATGGATATCGTTTAAGTCTTCGACGCTAAATAATCCACGCGCAAGCCCGGACTGATTGGTGATCACGATAACGCTATAACCAGCCTTATTCAATTTGGAAATAGCCTCTAAAGAACCAGGTATAGGAATAAATTCGTCAGGTGATTTAATGAAATCATCAGAGTCCTGGTTAATGACGCCGTCTCTATCCAATATAATTAATTTCATTGAGGTGAGTTTTTGTCGCGTTGGCATGATACTGATGGCGATGGGTATACAGGCAACGCCTATAATCAAAGCTAATAGCGACATGCTGCCGGCATAGAACATCATGATGCTGCCGAGACCGACAAGTACTAATGCTATTACAATTCCCTTGCGCATAATTTCTTTTTACTATTTATCTCGAAATTCAGAAACTCGTATTCTTCCTTCGATCATTTTTGATTTTCGTTGCATGAGTTTATCCATCTTTTCCCAGAAGGCCTCATTCAAATCAAAATCGGCTGCGATGGCCGTGCCTATTAACAGAATAAAAAGATCTGCAACTTCTTCGGCCAGTTCTTCGGTTGGTTTGCCTTTGGTAACGCACTCTGAGACTTCGCCGAGTTCTTCAGCCATTAAGGCAATCCGATAAGTTAACTCTTCACCGCCAGTGTTTTTGAAATCATGCTTATCATGAAACGCTTGCACCGCTGCGAGCATGTTTTGATAAGAGTCGGTGTCGTTATCTTTGGTCATTCTACTGCTCTGATTAATTAGGCGCTTGAAGCTTAGAGATGTCAGCAACATCTAAAAACAGGTTACGAAGTTGATTTAATAGCGCCAGGCGATTTTGTCTAACCTTAACATCATCAACATTAACCATCACGTTATCGAAAAAGGTATCGACATTTTCCCGCAGCGAAGCAAGCAGTCGCAGGATTGCCGTGTAGTCACGTGCTGCAATCAGGGGCTTCACCTGTGAAGACAGATCAAGCACTTGATTCGCCAAATTGTTTTCTGCTGTTTCGCTTAATAGACCGGAGTCAATTTGCTCAGGCACGGGTTCCTTAGATTTTTTAAGAATATTAGAGATGCGCTTGTTGGCAGCAGCAAGACTGGCAGCAGCTTCTTCTGACTGGAATTCCGCCACGGCATGAATGCGTGCATCAAAATCGTTGGGTTGTGTGGGCCGCTGGGATTTAACCGCCTCAAATACATCGGCTTTGATGTCTTTATTGAGGTAGTAGGTTTTGAGGCGATCCAGAACAAAATCGACCGTACTGTCGACAGCCTCCGCTGCTTTTAGATCAGTTGGGAGGTCAGGAGCATGGAAAGTCAGTAGTTCATTGAGGTCTAATGATAAATCACCTTCGACCATGATGCGTAGCACGCCAAGCGCGGCACGACGCAGGGCATAGGGGTCTTTATCGCCAGTGGGCATCTGGCCTGCCGCGATAATACCTAACAAGGTATCGAGGCGATCGGCAAGTGCGACAGCCTGACCGGTTTTGGTCTGGGGCAATTCATCACCCGCAAAACGTGGCATGTAGTGTTCATCGATGGCCTGGGCGATGTCACCGGGCTCATTATCGTGTTGGGCGTAATAGCGGCCCATGATGCCCTGTAGTTCCGGGAACTCATAGACCATTTCACTCATCAGGTCGCACTTTGATAATAGCGCAGCGCGCGATGTCTTGTCCTGATCGCCGCCGATTTGATCGGCTATGCGACTGGCGAGTTTGGCCGTACGTTGGGTTTTGTCGTACAGACTACCCATCTGCTTTTGGAAGACGACTGTTTTCGTTGAATCGACGTGACTCTCGAGAGTCTTTTTACGATCCTGATTCCAGAAAAACTCGGCATCAGAAAAACGGGGCCGGATGACGCGCTCGTTACCTTCGATCACCTTTTGCATATCCTTGCTCTTGATATTGGCAACGGTAATAAAATTCGGTAGTAGTTTGCCTTGTTGATCGATCAGGTGAAAATATTTTTGATGCGCCGACATGGTTGAGATCAAGGCTTCCTGTGGTACATCCAGAAAGCGCTTTTCAAAGTTACCCAGAATCGCTACCGGCCACTCGACCATAGAGGTGACTTCATTGAGTAAATCATCATCGATAACCGCCTTTGCATTTTTATCGCGGGCAATTTTTTCGATCTGTTTGACGATGGTTTGTTTGCGTTGGTCAAAGTCAACAATGACGTTGCCCTTTTCGAGTTTGCTAACATAGTCGCTGGCTTGTTTGAGTTTGATCGCATCAGGGTGGTGAAATCGATGACCAAAGGTAGAACGGTCACTCTTGACACTCAAAATTTCCGCTTCAATGAGTTCTTTACCAAATAACAAGACGAGTGAGTGCACCGGTCTGACAAATTGTGCATCCAGATCAGCCCAACGCATTCTTTTGGGAATAGGTAATTTATTCAGTGCGTTCTGTACGATGTCCGCAATAAGCGCCTTTGTTTCCAGACCTTTTTGCGTTAATTGATAAAACAGCCATGAACCTTTTTCATTTTCGAATTTTTCAACATCGTTAATATCAATGCCACAGGATTTTGCGAAACCCATTGCCGCTTGAGTGGGGTCGCCATTTTCATCAAAGGCGGCTTGTAGTGCCGGGCCACGACGATCGATTTTTTTGTCAGCTTGCTGCGTCTCCAGATCAGAGACGATCAAGGCAAGACGGCGCGGTGTTGCAAACTGCTCAATCCCGGAAAAAGATAACTCGGCCTGCTTCAATCCGGCCGCAACATTTTCGTTAAATGCGGTTATCAGACGTAACAAGGCTTTTGGCGGTAATTCTTCTGTGCCGATTTCTATCAGCAAGTCATGCACTTTACTCATGACTTGTCTCCTTTAGCCGCTACCGACTTGCACATAGGAAAGCCCAATGCTTCGCGCGAGGCATAAAACGCATCGGCGACGGCGCGTGACAGATTGCGAATTCGTAAAATGTAATGCTGTCGTTCAGTCACAGAGATCGCATGACGTGCATCCAGCAGGTTAAAGGCATGAGATGCCTGCATGACCTGCTCATACGCCGGCAGGGGTAAATTATTTTCGATTAATAATTTACTCTCTGATTCACATTGATCGAACTGACTAAATAATAATTCAGTATTGGCGAGCTCAAAGTTATAAGTAGACTGTTCTACTTCGTTTTGGTGAAACACATCGCCGTAGGTGACGCGTCCTAATGGACCATCCGCCCAGACCAGGTCAAACAGACTTTCTTTTGCCTGCAGGTACATGGCAATTCGTTCAAGCCCGTAGGTGATTTCACCGGTGACGGGTTTGCACTCCAAACCACCAACTTGCTGGAAGTAGGTAAACTGGGTGACTTCCATGCCATTTAACCAGACTTCCCAACCGAGACCCCAGGCACCCAGCGTCGGTGATTCCCAGTTATCTTCGACGAAACGAATGTCATGCACCAAGGGATCGATGCCCAGCACCCGCAGTGAATCCAGGTATAGCTCCTGGATATTCAGCGGCGAGGGTTTAATCACTACCTGAAATTGGTAGTAATGTTGCAATCGGTTCGGGTTTTCGCCATAGCGTCCATCCGTCGGGCGACGACAGGGCTGCACATAGGCGGCAGACCAGGGCTCCGGGCCGATTGAGCGCAAAAAAGTCGCCGGATGGAAGGTGCCTGCCCCCATTTCTTTGTCATAAGGCTGTTGAAGCACGCAACCCTGCTCAGCCCAATAGTGCTGGAGGGTGAGGATTAAATCCTGAAATGTCTGTGGTGTTGTTTGACTCAAAATAGGCCTCAAAAGTGTCCATCTAGCCGCAAAACAGCGGATTATACCCTTGAATTCCTCATCTGTAAGCCGTTGTGGCCAAATATGCGAAATAGCGAGAATATCCTCAGTTTCGTAGATTTGGCTATAGATATCTCAAGAGAGACCTCAAGTTTGGGTGAGTAGGTGACGACTCTATATATAAGTTGGAGTAGTCATGCGGGAGCACATGATGTCACAAGTACAGATGGATGAGACAGCCACCGCGCAGTGGCAGGCCTTAGTGCAGGATGCTGAAGCCTTCAATGGCGTCAGTTTGAATGAAGAACTGGAAAGTTATCTGGTTTTTTTGCTGATGCGTTATATGCAGCAACCTGAATTGGCTTCAAAAGTGGTGGCGTTAGAATATTTAGATGGTGCGCAGGCACAGGGTAGTGAGCGGCAAGAGCGGATGCGTGATGTCGGCGATCAGTGTTTATTGTTTTCAGGTCTGTTTCCCAATCTTGCCGAGCGTCGTCTAGTAAAAATAAGTTACTATGTCAACATCGGGCGCAGCGCATACATGAATGTATCAGGATTAACTCAGGCCGCATTGGCGAACATGTATAACAATTTGTCGCAATCCTTTGTGGTTTTGATGGATACTCTGCAGGCGATCAGAAATATGAATAATAACCAGATGCAGTTGCAGCCACTGATGGCTTATGAATTATGGCAGGACACACAGAGTAAACAGGCACGGTATGTGCTCAGAGAAACCAGCCCTGGTTTCATTGTTGTTGCAGATACAACCGTTAGACATTAAATAAAGAATGTTAGACATCGTAAAATCGAAAAAAAATCTTATGTTTAAGGTTTTGCTGGTTGAGGACATTAAAGTTAATCAAATGGTTTTCATTGGCATGCTGAATAGTTTCGGTTTTGATGTTGATGTCGCAGACAATGGTGAGCAGGGTGTCGAGATGTGGAAGCCGGGAAAGTATGATGCAGTATTTATGGATATACAAATGCCCGTGCTGAATGGACTAGAGGCTGCTCGCCGTATTCGTGCGGTGGAAAAAGGGGAAGCGCACACCTTGATCATTGCCTTGACCGCCAACGCATTTTCAGATGACAGAAAGGCCTGCATGGATGTTGGGATGGATGCCTTTTTAACAAAACCCGTTGATATCAATGAGCTAAAAGAAACGCTGGCTGTGTGTCTGCAATCTGTCTAGTAATATTCCCTTGATTATTCTGGTACCGAATATTTTGGTCTCGAATTAGCAAAAAGAAGCCATTCTGTCGTTTTGTTCGCATACGCAATGAAAATTTATGGTTTATACTGAAACTGTCTCTAAAATACTATCTAGTTTATGACCAAATTGACTACAAGAAGAATTCTGCTTTTCAGCCTTTTTTTTAGCCTGAATTTTGTGGCGGTGGGCGGCGTTGTTTATGCGAACGAAGTAGAAGAGGAAGCGTATGATGCCCCTATCATTGGCGAGCTGATAAAGATTGAGCAAGATCGGTTACGCTTCAGGGGTAAGTCAGTCAGCGTGCCATACACCCGCGAGAAATTAATTAAGGTCTTTGGCAAGCCGAGTCGAGAGATATATAACACCGCCGGTACCGTGGTTATTTGGGATGAGCTGGGCCTGACTTGTTATGGTTGTGAGGAGCAGAAAAAGGCACCTGAAGAATTTCAGTTCATGACCAATGAAGAAAAAAAGAATGTGAGCGCACAGGCGTATATAGATTCCATTACCCTGTTTGCACGTAAATACAATCCCTTCCCGGAACGGGAAAAAAAATATTCCCATGAACCAGCGCACCCCTTCCAGGGAAAGCTGGAACTTGATGGTGTGGAGATAGATGGTTCCTTGACCTTTTACGAATTTATCGAAAATCGCAAAAGCAAATCAACGATCCTGCTGCCAGAAAACAGTTTCAGTTTTTTTATTCGCTGTAAACCGGCACCACACGAAATTACCCTGCATACGATTCGCGATAAATATGATGATGATTTCATGAGTATTTACAGCGTCAGCATTCGTAATATCGGGCACTACTACAACAACATCAAATGCTATGAAAAATTTAGTGTGGCTCCACGGCCGAAGGATCCAAGCAGCGATGAGTCTGACCCAGCTGAATCTACCTCAGTTGAATCGACCTCAGCTGAATCGACCTCAACAACAGATACCGCGCCCGCAGAAAAAACAGAGCAGGTCCCGGCATCAGATTCTGGGGCTGGTTCAGAGGCAGCATCCGAGCCAGCATCCGATCGGGCGCCAGAGCCAGTTCCTGAATTTAAGGAATAACCCTACCCTTCTCGGGTAAACCACGGGTATAAAATCAAACCCTGTCAGGCATTTCGACTCCAGAAACCCCACACAATAACGACATGATGTATACTATCCCATCAATCGGGTGTGGCCACAGTGCTGGCAGATGCCTGGCTATACACAGATATATCCGGATACATGCTAAGCAATATAATCGATTCAATCTTAACCCTGCGATTTAACAAGTATGACTAAACAACGTAAAGCCGTTTCGCTGATCTCCGGTGGGCTCGATTCTATGTTGGCTACCAAGGCCATCATGGAGCAGGGTATCCATGTCGAGGGCATTAATTTTTTCACCGGATTCTGTGTGGAAGGCCATACTCATGCGATTCGCAAAAAAGATAAAGCAAAGCCGAAGCGTAACAACGCACTCTGGGTTGCCGAGCAGTTAGGTATCAAGCTACACATTGTTGATGTGATTGAGCCGTACAAAGATGTGTTACTGAACCCGAAGCACGGTTACGGTGCCAATATGAATCCTTGCCTGGACTGTAAGTGTTTTATGGTGAACCAGGCGCTGGAATGGATTAAACAAAACGATTTTGATTTTATTATTACCGGCGAAGTTGTGGGCCAGCGCCCCATGTCACAACGTGCCGAGACCATGCCCATCGTGCAAGAGGAATCCGGGGCCGGTGATTTACTGGTGCGCCCTCTTTGTGCAAAAAAATTACCACCGACACTACCTGAGCGTGAAGGTTGGCTCGATCGTGAAAAACTGTTCGAGTTCAGTGGTCGTACCCGCAAACCACAAATGGCGCTTGCGGAGCAATATAATTTTACAGATTATGCAACACCAGCAGGCGGTTGTTGTTTTTTAACCGACGAAGTCTATTCACGTAAACTAGTCGATATGTGGAAGGCACGTTCCGATCGAGAATATGATCTGGATGACATCATGTTATTAAAAGTGGGCCGACATATTCGCCCACGCCCCAACTTCAAATTAATTGTTGGTCGCGAAGAAGGCGAGAACAAATATATGGAAGGCTACAAAAAACAATTTGCACACTTGCGAAGTACTAGCCACACCGGGCCACTGGTTTTAATTGATGGCACGATGTCCGATGATGATCTTGTTCTTGCTGCGCGATTAACGGCCCGCTTTGGTAGTGGTAAAACAGCAGATGAAGTAGACGTTGAAGCAACCTTGCTTGATGGCAGCACCCGGCAATTAAAAGTAGAACCACTACCACCAACTCAGTTAAAAGAGGAGTGGTACGTGTGAGTGAGCACGAACTCGATGCCCGCCGTATGTTGTGTCCGATGCCTGTAATAAAGACACAGGATAAAGTTAGTCAACTGAAAGAAGGCGATCGGTTAACCGTGGTGTGCACCGATCCCGGTGCGCTCAATGACATACCTGCCTGGTGTCGTATTAACGGCCATAAAATTATTGAAACAAAGGAAATTGATAGTGAAGTTATTATCTTGATTGAGGTATGTAGTGTCGCATAACCATGCTCACCACCACATAGATCCCAAGGCTTTGCGCTACAAAGAAATTCGTAACGTTACGCTGGTCGGTTCAGTTGTTGACCTATCTTTAGGTGTCGCAAAAATTATTGGCGGCTATGCGGCAACCTCGCAGGCATTGATTGCCGACGGTATTCATTCATTGTCCGATCTGGCAACAGATATTATTGTTCTATATGCGGCCAAACATTCTCATCGTGAAGCTGATGCAGAACATCCTTATGGGCACGGACGAATTGAGACACTTGCTACTGTCATATTAGGTGCGGCTTTAGTTGCTGTTGCTGTCGGTATTGGTATGGATGCCATTGATCGCCTGTTCCATGTAGAACGTTTATTGTTGCCCACGGTTATGGCGCTCTACATTGCGCTTGTTTCCGTGGTCGCAAAAGAATTTATTTATCATTATTCCATGCGCATTGCGCGCAAGTTCCGCTCGGACATGTTGAAGGCGAACGCCTGGCATTCAAGAACTGATGCTATTTCTTCAGTGGTTGTCGCAATTGGCGTGGTTGGCAGCATGTCTGGCCTGGAGTATCTGGATACTGTCGCTGCGGTGGTGGTTGCGGTGATGATTGCCAAGATTGGCTGGGACCTCGTCTTTCAAAGTTTGCGAGAGTTGATCGACACGGGCCTGGAGCCGGAGCGGGTAGAGCTTATTCGCAGCAAGATTAATGAAGTACATGGCGTAAAAGCTCTGCATGTTTTACGTACTCGCATGATGGGCGCCGATGCCCTGGTGGACGTACATATTCAGGTCGAGCCGAATTTAAGCGTTTCCGAGGGTCACCACATCAGTGAATCGGTGCGTGAGCGGGTAATGGCGGAAGTCGAGGAAGTCTCTGATGTAATGGTGCATATTGACCCCGAAGATGACGAAATTGCGGCACCAGGTAAGCATTTACCCTTACGCGGGGATGTACTAAAACAGCTCAAGGCGGCCTGGTCGGCGATTGAGGGGACGAGTCTCATCCGGGATCGGGACATTACCCTGCATTATCTGGAAGGAAAGCTGCGAATAGATCTGGTATTACCGCTCACCTTGTTAGAGAATGAGCCGCTTGTTACCCGGGATCGAATTGCCAGTCAATTTGATGCCCTGGCCAGCCAATTGGCTGATATAGACGCCATCGTGGTGTATTACCAATAGTGTATTTCATTGGTGCAAACCATAACAATAATGCACCTATATAGTGCAAATAAAGCGTCAAAACAAACCACTTTATAATGATTTCAAGCACTTAGCGTGTGGCATAGTTCGTGCACTCAAAAGAAGCACAGACTGTCCAGACGGCGGTTTTAGGCTGTTGGTTTTAGACTGCTACAGCCAGTCGCTGAGAAGATAATTTACGTTTTGAATTGGAGGAAATTCAATGTCTAGTAACACAATGAAGATGATGAAGGACAACAACGTCAAGTTTGTTGATTTCCGATTCACCGATACCCGCGGCCAGGAACAGCACGTTACGATGCCTGGCTCACAAATTGATGAAGATATGTTTAGAGACGGCAAACCATTTGATGGCTCGTCAATTAATGGCTGGAAGGGCATTGAAGCCTCTGACATGTTGTTGATGCCAGAAGATGCCACCGCCATCATGGACCCATTTACCGATGAGCCCACCCTGATTATTACCTGTGACGTGGTTGAACCCACAACCGGCGAAGGTTATGAGCGTGACCCACGTTCTATCGCCAAGCGCGCAGAAGCCTATTTGAAGTCTACCGGTATTGCAGATACCTGTTTCTTTGGTCCAGAGCCAGAATTTTTCATTCTTGATGACGTTCGTTGGGGCTGCGACATGGCCGGTTCTTTTGTGAAGGTCGATTCAGAAGAAGCCGAGTGGAACTCAGAAAAAGTATTTGAAGAAGGTAACATCGGTCACCGCCCAGGTGTTAAAGGCGGTTACTTCCCAGTTCCGCCTGTTGACTCACTACACGACATTCGTTCAGCGATGTGTCTGGCACTGGAAGAAGTGGGTGTGCCCGTTGAAGTCCATCACCACGAAGTCGCGACCGCGGGTCAGTGTGAGATCGGTACTATGTTTAGCACATTAGTAGAGCGCGCAGACTGGAACCAACGTATGAAATACGTTATCCAAAATGTTGCCCATGCCTATGGCAAGACCGCAACCTTTATGCCTAAGCCAATCGTGGGTGATAACGGTTCAGGTATGCACTGTCACCAGTCGTTAGCAAAAGACGGTACTAACATCTTTGCCGGTGACGGATACGCGGGATTGTCTGAGACTGCTCTTTACTACATCGGTGGTATCATCAAGCACGCACAATCACTGAACGCGTTGACCAATGCCTCTACCAACTCTTACAAGCGTTTGGTTCCAGGTTTCGAAGCACCGGTATTACTGGCTTATTCAGCACGTAACCGCTCTGCCTCTATTCGTATTCCTTATGTTGCTAATCCTAAAGGACGTCGTGTTGAAGTTCGTTTCCCGGACCCAACCGCTAACCCATATCTTGCTTTCGCAGCAATGATGATGGCCGGCCTTGACGGAATCCAGAATAAGATCCACCCTGGCGATGCAATGGATAAAAACTTGTACGACCTGCCAGCAGAAGAGTTAGCAGACATACCAACCGTTTGTAGTTCACTTGATCAGGCTCTGGAAGCTTTAAGTAGCGACCGCGCTTACTTAACAGCCGGCGGTGTATTCACCGATGACGTTATCGATGCCTACATTGAACTGAAAATGGAAGAAGTCACACGCCTGCGTATGACCACACATCCGATTGAGTTCGATATGTACTACTCACTATAAAGCCTGCTTTATAGCTGAACCGAAAATGCCCCTTAATAGGGGCGTTTTTTTTACCTGCAAGAAAGACAAAACATGATTAACTAAATCTAATATTCCCTATATCTAGTTGATTTATTACGCTTTTAAATTTTTATTGAGCAAACCCGGCATTTATGCCGTGTAACACATTTGTGAAGCAGCGCGTGACAGCCCTAACGTGTTGAAATATTATTAAGAATCCGAATAAATGGGACAAAGTGCCGGGTTGTAATCCGAACTTTGGTCTGTATAAATATAGTTATAAAGCTAAAACATGAAATCAGAGCAATGCCCAATATGTAGTGCTGAGTTAGAGGTAAAGGAAGTTACCCCTTGTATTGAGTGTGGTGCACTTGAAGACGAAGTTAAATCTCTAAAGCAAGATATCATAGAAGGATTTATTCATGACTCAAATACATTTCAAGAGTATCGTATCTTTGATAAATTCGAAATTAACTTATGTAACTACTGTGCAATAGATATAGGGTCATTTGATCATGAATACTTTGGGTTGTCTAAAAATAAAAAGTTAGGTTACGAGAATCTTCAGTTTCTCAAAGACATAAATAAACCAGCTATAGGCAAAGATAAATACTGCCCAGAGTGTAAACAAAGGTTATCATTTATTAACTTCGTATTAGGTGTAAGAAATGAAAACACTTTATAACAAGGCACTCCAGTTGACCACCAAAAGCGGCGTTTCACTTGCTTTTGGAGTCAACTGAGCTTAATCGTTATGTGTTCGTACAAGACTGAAGTATTGGAGGAGAAATGACTGAAGGAAAAGGTCAATGCCTTTGTGGCGCTGTAAAGTTTACTGCAAAGGACTTAAGTAATAATGTGGGCGCTTGCCATTGTGGCATGTGCAGGAGATGGGGTGGTGGACCCCTGATGGCCGTTAGCTGTGGGACAGAGGTCGCATTTGAAGGAGAAGAGAATATTACTGTCTACAACTCTTCTGACTGGGCAGAGCGAGGATTTTGCAAGAAATGCGGTAGCCACTTATTTTACCGACTCAAAGAAATCAATGAGCATCAAATGCCAGTAGGTCTCTTTGAGAATCAAGAGAGATTCAATTTCAAGTTACAAGTTTTTATCGATAGAAAACCTTCTTTTTACAGCTTTGCCAATAAAACAAATGAAATGACCGAAGCTGAGGTAATAGAAAAATATGCGCCCGAGCAGAACACATAACAAGGCGCTTAAGTCGGGACCGCAAAACCGCTACGCGGTTTTCTGCGGCCCCTTAACTTAATCGTTAGGGGCATATGAGACTTTTAATATTCATCATATTTATTGGAATTAGTAGTATGGCGGCTTCTGAAACTAACACCAACATTATAACTATTGGTGGCCCTGTTAGTGTTCTATGGACAAGTTATGATGGCTCACAAGACAGGGAAATAACCGATATAAATATAATTAAATCATTTGATGGTTCTATTTATATGGATAGTGATCGAGGAGGCGCATTACCGCTAGAATTAAGTGTGTACCTATCAGATGGAGACGACACATCACACTTGTATAAACTTGGCGTCAGAAGTGGCATTCTCAAATACACATTTAAAAAAGATAAAAATCAACTTTGGTTAGAAACAGAATATAGTGCTCCAAGGGAATTAAATGATAAAGAAATACAAGACTTATATAACTTTACAAAATCACAATGGATAGATGGTGCTGGTTCAAATTTCACAGGTGAGTTAAGTGATAAAAATAAAGGAACGAATCCTCTTAGTGAGCCTAATGAGATATATGTATATCAAAGCAACCCCTAACAAGAAAATCAACCTGACAAATATTTCAGCGGGCAAAAATAGCTCGCTGAAATATTCGCAGATTATTTAGACGTTAGCCGGGAGACAACTATGCAAAATTCTAGAAAATTGCTAATAACTCTGGCTCTATTGTCTATCTCACAAATACTATGGGCGGTAGACTTCCCAACACCCGAAGTCGTCAAGATAAGCGAACGTATATTTGTACTTCATGGCCCTATTCAGCACGCGAATAAAACAAATCAGGGCTATATGATCAATACAACAATCATTATTGGCGATAAAGGAGTGGTGCTAGTTGATCCAGGCGGTACAGATGAGGTTGGTCATTACATTAAACAACAAGTAAAAAAAATCACGTCAAAACCGATTACACATATCATCAACACTCACTCACACGGTGACCATTATCTAGGCAATATCGCATTTCCAAAGGCGACTATCATAAGCTCGGAGAAGTGTCGCGACCTGGTTATTCAAACAGGTGACGTGTGGTTAAAGATGATGGAAAACATGGTCGGACGCCCGTTTCCAAATACCAAACCGGTCACGGCCAGTGTTGTCTATCCAGCAAATTCCAAAACACCCATAACTTTAAATGGTGTAAAACTCGTTATTTGGGTACCAGCTGGTTCACATACAAACGGTGACCTTATGATTTATTTACCCAGTGAAAAGGTCCTAATAACTGGCGACATTCTGGTGAATGGTGTTGTTCCAACAATGCAGGATGGTGTCGTGAAGAATTGGATATCAGTATTGAAGGAAGTAGAACAGATCAATGCAAATACCTATGTACCTGGGCATGGAGCACTGATGAAACGCGGCGAGGTGAAGTCGCTGCACGATGCCATCGACCGTTTTTATGCTGGTGTGCGCGATGGCTATCTTGCAGAGCTGAGTGAGAGCGAGATACGAAAAAAACTCGATCTTTCTGAATGGGAAAAACTGGAGCGTGCTTACGTAATAGGCCGTAATATAAATCGAGCGTATTTAGAGATAGAACAGGATTTATTTTGATTTTTGTCACAAACAAATTCCGGCTAACAAGGCGCCCCAGCCGACGCCAAAAAACGGCGCGGCTGAGCTTTAACGTTGATATGACTTTCCGCTGTCAATAGATAAGCCGCTCTCCTTCCAAATATTTATTTAGAATCCATCACCGATAAAAGATTAAGAGTGAGCACGGCACCGGTAAAACGACGGTTGTCATGCTGA
>Ga0316206_1000269_pt1 | contig 83627 bp, 64 predicted proteins | sample 6monthpyrite_MG_FD_204942 | JGI IMG/M metagenome (GOLD analysis project Ga0316206, IMG submission 204942) | Microbial mat bacterial communities from mineral coupon in-situ incubated in ocean water Damariscotta River, Maine, United States -... | ecosystem: Environmental > Aquatic > Marine >...
TCCACGGATCGGGCAGTGAGAGTACACAGTCCAGCAGTTCATCAAGATCCATCTGTCGATGGTACCTGGAAGGCTCATCGCCAGCAGCCTCTTAGGTCGCTACTCCACACGAAACCCAGTAGCCCCAAACAACTACTGGATTCTATTCCACCGGTTCAACACCCAGGCCTGGGCACCACCGCTCACAGATCCGCGGTTCGGCTGGCTCTCCCCAGAAATCGATCCCGAGACACTTCTGCATGAGGACACGGACGCGGTTGGCGAGCGACGCCCGGTGCTCCTTTTCGGCTCATCCCACGTGCGTTACAACCTCGCCACGACTCTACGAAATGGAGCCCTGCTCGAAGAGACGTCACTCGGTGAAGACTATGCCCTTCTGAACTACGCGGTTGGCGCCTATGGCCTGGGCCAGTCCCTGGTCCTGTGTCACGCAGTACTTCCCCTCTTCGAAGAGCGTCACCCACTTGTCATCTTCGCCCTGATGATCGATCGCGACCTCAGCCGGGCCCCACACAGCTTGCGCCAGCTACCCAAGCCTGCGCTCGACCTGGACGGGAACCTCAAGCTGCGAGTGATCCCACCCACGACAACTGACACTGCTGAGTACCTCGATAGCCACAAGCCTGAGATCACCAGCTACGCTTGGCGATACTTGCTCTATGGCACCACAGTCCTGAGCGACGGCAGGCGCGAAGAGTGGATGCACGTTCGAGAAGCAATCCAGAAGCGCGAAGTGATCCTTTTCAGGAGCCTCGAGCTCGCTGCCAACATCTGCAAAGATGCCCAAGCAGACCTCGTGGTCGTCATCCTTCAAGAGAGCTCGAGGATCGCCAACCCACCAGCGTCGGACTGGCGCCTCGATACGGCGCGCGCTTCGCTGGCCGCGCTCGAGATCCCGTACGTGATGTCGGGACCGATCCTCGCCCGAGAGGCCAAAGCCAACGGCCTCGCGATCAGCGACTACTACAACCAAGGCAAGCTGAGCCCACAGCACCCCAACGACCGGGGCATGCAAGCCCTCTTCAAAGCCTACGAGGCCGCCATCAACGGCGACTTCGAGACCAAGTAGAAAATCGAGTTCGCAACATGTCCAACGCGCCGAGACGACGCAATCGGCGCTTCCCGCTGGCGGCCACAACCCACACAATCGGCCGCCACTCTTCCAACAGCCCCTCATGCCCATGCGACTCACCACATCCCTTCTGCTCATCAGCCTGCTCACCCCAGGTACGCTGGCCCAGGAGCCCGCTCCGCCCACAGCCGTGCCAGCCCAAGTTAGCACCGTCGAGCCCATCGTCGACGCGCACACGTCGCAGCCCGGCACCGTCACAATCGGCGGCGAAGAGATCCGCTACCGCGTCACCACCGGTACCCAGCCTGTGTGGGACGCAGACGGCAAGCCGATCGCGTCGATGTTCTACACCTACTACACGCGCACGGGCGTCCAGGACAAGAGCCTCCGTCCGCTGGTCTTCTCGTTCAACGGCGGCCCCGGCTCGGCGTCGGTCTGGATGCACATTGCCTACACGGGCCCGCGCCTTTTGAACATCGACGACGAGGGCTATCCCGTACAGCCGTACGGCGTGCAAGAGAACCCGTACTCGATCCTGGACGTCGCCGACATCGTCTACGTCGACCCGGTCAACACCGGCTTCAGCCGCATCGTGAACGACGCGGATCGCAAGCAGTTCTTCGGCGTCAACGAAGACGTCCGCTACCTCGCCGATTGGGTCACCACTTTCGTGTCGCGGCAAGAGCGCTGGACCAGCCCCAAGTATCTGATCGGCGAGTCGTACGGAACAACGCGGGTCGCCGGCCTCGCGGCCGAACTGCAAGGCAGCCACTGGATGTACCTGAACGGCGTGGTCATGGTCTCGCCGACCGAGCTCGGCATCGAGCGCGACGGCCCCGTCCAAGAGGCGCTGTACCTGCCGTACTTCTCTGCGACAGCGTGGTACCACAAGAAGCTCTCGCCCGACTTGCAGAGCCGTGACCTCGAGGTCCTGCTGCCCGAGGTCGAGGCCTTCACCGTCGACGAGCTGCTGCCCGCGCTCGCCCGCGGCGGATCGCTCCCCACGAAGGACCGCGAGGCCTTGATCAAACGCTTTGCCCGCTACTCAGGCCTCAATGAAGCCGTCGTCCGCGAGCACAACCTAGCGATCCCGACGGACTTCTTTTGGAAGGAGCTGTTGCGCGACGAGGGCCTGACGATCGGCCGTCTCGACTCGCGCTATCGCGGCCTCGATGCAAACGATGCGGGCAACTGGCCCGACTTCGATCCGGCGCTCTCGTCTTGGAACCACGCGTTCGCACCTGCCATCAATCACTATCTGCGCACGGTCCTCGGCTACAAGACCGACCTCGAATACTGGATGTTCGGCCCCGTGCACCCATGGAACCGCGACGGCGACCACACCGGCGAGTCCCTGCAGAGCGCCATGGCCCAGAACCCCTACCTGCACATCATGGTGCAGTCGGGCTACTTCGATGGCGGCACCGACTACTTCAACGCGAAGTACACCCTGTGGAACATGGACCCCGCCGGCCGCTTCCAAGACCGCATGACCTGGAAGGGTTATCAGTCCGGCCACATGATGTACCTGCGCAAGCCCGACCTCGAGAAGGCCACAAACGACATCCGCACCTTCATCAAGGAAACGATGCCAAAATCGGGCGAGCCCGCGAAGCGGTAAGTGCGCCAGAGGGGCGTCACGGCAAGTCGAAATAGATTCGGAAGAGAGTGAACCGCAGCTCTGCCCGCCTGGGGCTATCCTCGATTCATCGTGGATGAGTCGCTCTTCTCGTAACCCACTAGCTTGCAGCTCCTCATGAAGTTCGCCCTTCTTGCTTTCGCACTCTTCGCCACCGCGACGTCCGCCCCCGCTTCGATTTTGTACGTGGGCCCCTCGCACACTTTCAAGCAGATCCAGCCGGCGATCAATGCCGCTCAGCCGGGGGACACCATCATCGTGTCCCCGGGGGGCTACGGAGCGTTTGTGCTCAACAAGGGGGTCGACATATTGGGTCCTGGTTCCAACTTGGCCAGCGTGAGCGTCAGTACACCGGACAAGACGCCTGTCGTGATCCAGAACATCGCGTTTGGCGAGCATGCCGTGGTAAGCGGCTTCAAAGTGCACAGCGCGAACACTGGCTGTCAAGTCTATCCATTCGGAGGAAGCTCGACTGCCTGCGTGCCTACGATCAAGATCTACAACTGCCAGGGCAGGATCGGCCTGAGTGATGTTCGCGCCGGGAAGGCGGGGAGCAGTTGGGGTGGAGGCTGGGATGTTCTCAACATCTCTCTGGCAAGCCAAGTCCTCCTGATCGACTGCGCCTTCATCGGGGAGAGCTGGAGCGAGAGTGTGTGGAGCTTCTCCGGGCCCGCTCTTCGCGTCGAGCACTCCTCCGTGTACATAGCGTTCAGCACCTTGATCGGCGGCTCCGGCGAGTCCGTCTCATCGGGCACGTTGAGTGGCCTAGGCCCAGTTGGGCAGGCCGCCATAATCTCGACGTCCTCAACCCTCGAAGTTGTGCACTCCGACATGCGCGGGGGAGATGGAGGGAAGGTCTCCTCCCCGTTCCTTCCCGACCTCTACTTTTCGGGCCAACCAGCTATCCAGGCGGTGTCCACCGACATGTACATCTCAGGGGGCGCAGGCACAAGCGACGAGATCAAGGCGGGGAAGTCAATCGGACTCAACTGCCAAGACGGAGAGGCGAGTGTCGAGATGGCGGCCAACTCGATTGGTTACTTCTACGATGGACACAACATCGTGGGAGGCGATCCTCCCTTCCCCGCGTCATTCTGCCCCGGCGCTCTACCGGGCCCGATTCACATTCCCGTCTCCGGCCCCAATGTGTTCGACTTGCCGGACCACGCGCCAACGCTTCGAAGCGACCCGCTCATCACGTCTCTTGGAGCCCAGGTCACGCTCAAAGGAACGGGCGAGGCTAACGCTGCCATGGGCGTGTTCTGGTCCCCCGCTCTCACGATGCCCTACAGCACGCAAGGAATTGGCGGTATCGGCCAGCTCGACATGAGCTCGATGCACGTTCTCCTGAGCATGCAACTGGACGCTGCGGGGGTTGGCCAGGTCGCCCTCACGGTGCCGCTGTCGACCGCCTTCATCGGAGAGACGATCTACCTGCAGGCTCTCCAACTGGGACAGTACGCGGGCCTCAGCAACCCGTGGTTTGCGACGATTCGCTTCTAGCCCCGCTCCAAAGTTCGCTGGGGTGTAATCCCCCGAAGCACCCTAGCAGCCTGCCGAGAACGCTAAGCAGTGCGAAGGGCTGTCGAACCCCCGAAGCAACCAAGCGGCCCGCCTAAGACGCTGAGCAGTGCGAAGGGCCGTGAGCCCCCGAAGCAACCTAACAGCCCCTCAGCTAGACGCTGAGCAAAGCGAAGGGGTGCGCGAGCTGTTCAGCGGCGGAGCGTAGCTCCGTCCGCTGCAGCAGCTCGGAAATAGGCGGCTACGCCGCCTATTTCCTATTTTGAGAAAAGGAAGTGCACCACGTCGCCGTCGCGCATCACGTATTCCTTGCCCTCGACGCGCAGCTTCCCCGCTTCGCGGATCGCCGCCTCGGTGCCGAGCTCTCTCAGGTCGTCCACCGAGTAGCACTCCGCGCGGATGAAGCCCGCCTCGAAGTCCGTGTGGATCACACCCGCCGCCTTCGGCGCCGTGTCGCCCTTGTGAATCGTCCAAGCACGGATCTCCATGGGCCCGGCCGTGAAGTACGTCTGCAATCCAAGTAGGTGATAGGCCTGGTGCGAGAGCCGATCGAGCCCCGGCTCGGTGATGCCGAGCTCCTCTTGAAACTCGTCGCGATCTTCGGGTTCCATGCCCGCGAGCTCGCCTTCGATGTCGCCCGAGAGCGCAACGAAATCCGAGTTCGTGTCAGCCGCAAACTTGGCGACGCGCTGGGACAGTTCACCCTCGCCGTTCAGGTCGTCGTCGGCCACGTTGGCGACGTACATGACGGGCTTAAGAGTGATGAGGAAGAGCGGGCGCAGCATGGCGCGCTCTTCGGGTTTCCAATCGACCGAGCGCAAGGCCGTGCCACCTTCGAGGGCCGCTTTCGCGCGCTCGAAGAGCTCCTTCTGCGCGAGCGATTCTTTGTCGCCGCTGCGCGCCTTCTTGCCGACGCGCTCGATGTTGCGCGTCAGGGTCTCGGTGTCGGCAATCTCTAGCTCGAGCTCGATGATCTCGATGTCCGAGATCGGATCGACGCGGCCGGAGACGTGCACGATGTCGTCGTTCTCAAAGCAGCGCACGACGTGCAGGATCGCGTCGGTCTCTTTGATGTTGCCGAGGAACTTGTTGCCAAGCCCCTCGCCGGACGCAGCGCCGGCCACGAGGCCGGCGATGTCGACGATCTTCAGCGCGGCCGGGACCAGCTTCTTGCTGTCGATGTGGTGGCGGATCTCCTCGAGGCGGGGATCGGGCACATCCACGATGCCGATGTTCGGCTCGATCGTGCAGAAGGGGTAGTTGGCGCTCTCGGCGCCAGCCGCGGTGATGGCGTTGAAGATGGTCGACTTACCCACGTTGGGTAGGCCGACGATGCCGCAGGCAACCATGATGAAATAGGGGAAACTTAGGGAGGCGGGGCGGATTTGGGGCGGAGAGGATAACCCGCCGAGCTCAGACCGTGGCGATGGCCTCGATTTCGATCAACGCATCTTTCGGGAGGCGGGCCGCCTCGACGCAGGCGCGCGCGGGCGGCGAGTCGCCCGGGAAGTAGGTTGCGTAGACCTCGTTCACGCGCGCGAACTCACCAAGATCGACCAGGAACACGGTGCACTTGACCACGTCCGTGGGCGCAGCGCCGGCGGCGGCGAGCACGGCAAACAGGTTCTTGAAAACCATGTGGGCCTGGTCGACGACGTCGCCGGGCACCATCGCGCCGGTGGCGGGGTCGAGCGCGATCTGGCCCGAGGTGAAGACGAAGCCGCCGGCGACCATGGCCTGGCTGTAGGGACCGATCGCGGCGGGCGCGTCGCTGGTGGAGATGACTTTGGGGCTCATGACTTGGTGCGCGCTTGCAGCGCGGCGTTCACGGGGCTGGGGACAAGCTTGGAGACGTCGCCGCCCATACTCGCGATCTGGCGCACGAGGGTGCTTGAGATGTGCGCGACCTCTGGACTAGCGGCGAGGAAGAGGGTGTCGAGTTCGGGCGCCATGGCGCGGTTTGTGGCGGCCATCGGCGACTCGTAGTCGAAGTCGGAGCCACTGCGCAGGCCGCGCAGGATGACGCCCGCGCCGGCCGTGCGGCACGCCTCGACAACGAGGCCGTCGAAGGTGACAAAATCCGTGCGCTCGAGCTCCGCGGGAGTGAGCGCGGCGCGGAATAGGTCGATGCGCTCTTCCGGCGTGAACATGCCGGCCTTGGACGGGTGGCTGCCGACGGCGATGGTCAGGCGCTCGAAGGCGGCGAGCCCGCGGCGCGCGAGGTCGAGGTGGCCAAGGGTGGGCGGATCGAACGAGCCCGAAAAGAGGGCGTGGCGGGGATTCGTGGCGCTCATGATGAGAAGGAGTGTAACCGCGCGGCGCCCCGTTCGACTGCTTGGCATGGACGAGGCGATGGATCGAAGTGCGGGGCCCGGGCGGCCGCTGTTTTGGAGCGCGGTGGCGGTCGGCGCGGGCGGGATGCTGGCGGGTGCGGGCGGCGCGGGTGGGCTCTTGCTGTTGACGCTTGTGGCGGGGCTTGTGCTTGGGAGCGCTCGGCCGGGGTTTTGGCTGGCATTGCTGGTGCTGGCGTTCTTGCGCGGGCTGGGGCCGGGGCTTGCGGGCGGCGAGGTGATTGCGAGCCATCGGCTGCTGAGCGAGGAGGCGCGGTGGATGCTGCGCGCGGAGGCGGCGACGTGGCAGCCGGGGGGGATCGCGGGGGCGGTCGCGTGGCGGCGCGGGGCGGCGGCGCGCTGGCGCGTGACGGTGCCGGATGCGGGGCGCTTGGGGATTGGGGACCGAGATGTGGAGCTGCGCGAGCGGCGTGTCTTGGGCGCTTCTGTCGAGCTGGCGCGGGCGGGCGAGGCGGTGGTGATTTTGCCGGGGACGCCGCCGATGCCGCGCGCCGAGGGGCCGGTGCCGGGGACGTGGGCGAAGAGCGGGGTCATGGGCAGCTTGCGCGTCGAGCCCGACACCTTGGTGCGCGTGGCGCCGGCGAGCCGGACGCTACCGGGCTGGGGCCTGGCGGGCTTGGCGACGGACGCGCCGCGGCGGGCGCTGGTGCGCGCGGCGGCGCGCATCGAGGCGGCCGCGGGGGAGAAGCTGCCGGCGGGGATTTTGGCGGCGCTGTTTTTTGGCGAGCGCAGTGGGCTCGAGCACAGCACGCGCGACCTGTTCACGCGCACGGGCACGCGGCACTTATTGGCGATCAGCGGGCTGCACGTCGGACTGCTTGCGGCGCTGTTGTTTTGGCCGCTGGCGCGCGCGATGGCGCGTCTGTTGGCTTGGCTGTCGCGCGGCAGATTTGTTGCGCGGCATCTCGAGCTGCCGCTGTTCATTGCGAGCTTGTGCGCGTTCGTGCCGTTGACGGGGGCCTCGCCGCCGGTGGTGCGCGCCTCTGTGGTGATTGCGCTCGGGCTGTTCGCGGGGCGCTGCGGGAAATACGGGCGGCGCATCGACGCGCTGAACTTGTGGGGCGCGGCGCTGCTGCTCGAGCTGCTGTTCGCGACGCGACCCCTCACCAGCCTCTCGCTACAGCTGTCGTACCTCGCAACGCTTGGCCTGATCTTGGGGCTTGGTCCGTTGGGCCGAGCGCTAAGCCGCGGCGCCGTTCGCCTTGTCCAGCACGTTCCCGGCGCCGAAGCTTGGCGGCCAAGCTGGGCGCGCTCGGCCTGGACGGCGCCGCTGTTTGCGGTCGCGCGCTTCGTCCCCTTGGCGCTGGCCGCGAGCCTAGCCGCCGTCGCCGCGACGCTGCCAATCGCGTGGCGCACCTTCGGCGAGGTCGCCCCGGTCGGCATCCTTTTAACGCCCCTCGCGGTGCCGCTCTTGGCGTGGCTGTTGACTCTCGGCTGGCCGCTTGCCGCCGCCGTTGCGCTGGTCAGCGCCGTCTTCGGCGAGAGCGCGGCGGACGGGCTCGTGGCCTTCACGGCGAAGGTCCTCGGTCCTGCTGGCGAGCTCCTGACGCGCCTCTTTACCTGGGGCGACGGCCTGCCCGGCACCCCCATCGCGCTGCCACCACGACCGGCGCTCTTGCTCTGGCTGCCGCTGATCGCGCTCCTCGCCGCGCACCTGCTCAAGACCGGCTCGCCGCGCATGACGTCCGGCGCGAAGCGGCGCGCGCAGCACTGGCTCGAGGCCACGTCCGCGCTGCTTGCCGCGTTGGTGCTGATTCCGTGGAAGCCGACCCCGCCGGCACCCGAGGTCTTCGCCCTCGACATCGGGCACGGCACCGCCTGCGTGCTGCGGCTCGAGACCGGCGCCACGTGGATCTTCGACGCCGGCACGCGCGACCGCGTCGGCGTCTGGCGCCAGGCTCTCGGGCCGCTCTTGGCGACTTGGGATGCGGGCGCGCCCCACGTCATCCTGACGCACGCGGATCGCGATCACTGGAGCGCTCTGCCCCAGCTTGCCCAGCGCCGCCCCCCCGCCCTGTGGGCCGGGCACGTCGAGCCCGAGGTCGCGCTCGACCCCAGCACCCGCCGCATCGACATCGAAGAAGGCGCCACCCATCTGCCGTCCGGCCGCACGCGCCTCACGCTGCTTCGCGGCGGCGTCTTTCCCGGCAACGAGGGCTCGCGCGCGCTCCTTGTCGAGGCCCCCGGCCTCGGCCGCCTCCTGCTCACCGGCGACGCCGAAGCCGAGGGCCTCGCCGCCATGCTCGACCACGACTCCCTCGCCCTCGGCGGCCCGCTCGACGTCCTCCTGCTGCCCCATCACGGCTCCGACTCGGAGCACATCGCCGCCCTCCTCGCCACCACCGGCCCGCGCCGCATCTGGATCAGCGAGAGCGGCCCCTGCCAGCTCGCTGCAGAGCTCGACCGCCGCGGTCTCGACCCCGAAACCACCAATGAAAAGGGCCCCCTAACCTGGCCCTAGCCCCCACCGAACGCCCTCAAACGCAACAGAAACCCACGCGATCCAAAACCCATGAAACTCCCCGCCCCAGAAGCCCTAGCATGATCACACCCGGCCCGGGCTCCCCCCACACCGCCTCGGCCACACCCCAGCCCAAGCGAGACGATGCTGCGACCCATCCGCCTGCCCGCCCTGTTGTTAGCCCTCTCCACACCGCTCTTTGCGGCCACTCCCCGATTTCCGGCACAAGAGGCGCAAGCGGCACAAGCGGCGCCCACCGCCGACGAGGCCGCAATCCTCGACCTCGCGAAAGATCACGAGCGCATCCTCACGCTCACCTCGGGCAGCCTCTTGCGCACGCGCGCGAAGTTCGAGGACGGCCAATGGCACCTGCGCCAAAAGGGCACGTGGTACCCGCTCCCCGCCGGCAGCGTCGCCGAAGCGCACACGGTCAAGCAGCTCAAGAAAGACGCCAAGAAGCGCGAGCGCAAGCTCAAGCTGAGCGACCCGAATCAACGCGCCGAGCTCGCCTTCTGGCTGGCCGAAAACGGCCTGTACAACGAGGCCCTCGAGCACCTCGACATCAACCTGCGCAAGGACCCCGACCACCAGCCCACGCTGGCGATCATCGGCCGCGGACTTGTCCCCGTGCGCCTCTCCGCGTACATCCCCAAGAGCGCACCCGCACCAGATGCCGGCGCCGAGACCTGGACGGAATCGACACGCGCGCTGTTCGACAAGCTCGGCCTTCTAAGCCCAGCCACGCGCGAGGTGGCTTGGCAACAGGTCCGCCCCTTGTTCGCCGATCCCGAGCACCTGCCCGCATTCCTCGCCGCCACCACCGAAATCCTCAGCGACCACTCCTCGGCGCGCCGCCGCATCGCCGCGAGCGCGCTGCAGCGCCTCGCCACGGACCCACTCAAGGAAGACAGCCCCGTGGCCCAGGCCGCGGTCAAGTCGCTGATCAACCGCGCGGCGCTCGACGGTAACGACGACGTCCGCGAGGCCGCCGCGCGCACGCTGCGCGACCTCAACGAGCCCGGCGTCACGGCCCCCTTCGTCAAGGCGCTCGCCTCCAGCTCATCGGCCGTGCGCGCCAACTCCGCCGAGGCCCTTGGCATCATCGGCATGCCCGCCGCCGCTCCCGCGATCGTCGCCGCCCTCGCAACGACCAACGCCGCGGGCGGCTCCGTCACGCGCGCGCCCGCCAGCTACCTTTTCGTCGGCCGCCAGATCGCTTACATCCAGGACTTCGACGTCGAGGCCTTCGCCGGTGCCGTCGCCGCCGATCCCCAGGTCAACGTCCTCACAGAGGGCGCCGTGCTCGACGTGCGCGTCCTCTCGATCACGTCCCACCAAGCGCGTGTCCACGAGCGCTCCACCATGCGCGGCGCCCTCGGCAAGCTGTTGGGCCAAGACTTCCACTACGACACCGACAAGTGGTCGAAGTGGATCGCGGAGCACCCCTTGGCTCATTAGCTCGCCGCGAATCCACCCACACATTCCCATGTCCCCTGGCGGACGCAGCCTCGCGCCTGCGTTCTCCAGGGTGACATGATCGCATCACAACTATCGCTCGAAGAGGGCTCGCGCCGCATGCTTGACGAAACGGTCCACAGCGACCATCCTAAAGACGATCCCCCGCCGCGCCCGCCCGCCCTCGCTTTCCTCCCGGATGCTCCCTTGGTTGAAATCTCCCACCTCTTGGATCTCGCCCAAGGGGGCGATGATGCCGCCCGCGAAGAGCTCTTGACGGCTCTGTATGACGAACTCCACGGCATCGCGCGCCGCCATATGCGTGGGCAACCGCTCGATCACACGCTGCAGGCAACCGCGCTTGTCAACGAGGCCTGGATGCGGATGTCGCCCGCGCGCAAGCCTGCTGAACCGAAAGAAAGCGCCCCCACCAAGTGGACCGATCGCCAGCACTTCCTCGCGCTCGCGTCGCGCGCCATGCGCTGCGTCCTGGTGGATCACGCCCGCAAACGCGGTGCACAGAAGCGCCAGAAGCCGGGGGAACGACTGGCCCTCGATCGCGTGCTGGTCGTCTTTGAAAACAAGGCGATCGATCTCGAGAGCCTCGACAAGGCCCTCACCGAGCTCGAGCGGTTCGACCCCGAGATGGCCCAAGTGATCGAGCTGCGCTTCTTTGGCGGCCTCGACATGCAGACGATCGCCGACCTCTTGTCCACGCCCAAGCGAACGCTCGAGCGCCGCTGGACCGCCGCCCGCTCATGGCTGAAGGCGAGGATCCAGTAATGCCGATGAGTCCCGAGCGCTGGGAGCAAGTCCAAGCGGTCTTCCACAAGGCGGTCGAGCTCGCGGAGGACAAACGCGAGGCCTACTTGGCGGAGGTCGCTCAGGCCGACCCCAGTCTGGCGGAAGAAGTGCGGCACATGCTGCAGGCCAACGCCTCCGGTTCGGGTTTTGCCGAGCCGCCCGAGCCCGACTCGCTGCACCGCGAGATGAGCCCGGCTGACTACCTGCAGGGCACGCGCCTTGGCGACTTCGAGCTCGGCCATGAGCTCGGGCGTGGCGGCATGGGCATCGTCTACGAGGCGCGCCAGATCTCCCTCGATCGCCAGGTCGCGGTCAAGGTCCTGCCGCCCGCGCTGGCCGCCTCGCCGGTGCGCTTCGAGCGCTTCCGCCGCGAGGCCATCGCGGCCTCGAAGCTGAACCACCCGGGCCTCGCTCCGCCGATCCTGTTCGATCAAGCGGATGGCATCGTGTACTACGCGATGAAGCTCGCCGAGGGCCCGGCCGTCGACGCTCTCTTGCGCGCCAAGAAAGCAAGCGCCGACACTGGACCGCTACCGCAGACTCCCGAAGCGATCGCAAGCCTTGTGCGCGCGCTTCTTGAGACGCTCGAGCATGTCCATGAAAACGGGCTCGTCCACCGCGACGTCAAACCCGGAAACGTGATCCTGTCAGCCGAAGGGCCGGTTTTGATCGACTTCGGCCTCGCCAAGGACTTCGAGCTCGAAGACCTCTCGCGCACCGGCGAGCCCAGCGGCACGCCGCACTACATGAGCCCCGAGCAGGTGCGCGCCGAGAAGAACAAGATCGACCTGCGCACCGACATCTACTCGGCCGGCGCGGTGCTCTTCGAGCTCTTAACGGGCAAGCCACCGTTCACCGGCAAGGGTGCCATCGAGGTCTTCAAGAAGATCACCGACGAGCGCCCAGCCAGGATGCCCAATACGCCGCGCCCGCTCGAGCTGATCTGCCAAAAGGCGCTCTCGAAAGACCCCGCCGATCGCTACCAGACCGCGGCCGCGATGGCAGCGGACCTCGAGCGCTATCTGAACGGCCAGCAGGTCGAAGCGCGCCCGCCTTCGCTCGCAAAGGAAGCCCAACGCTTCTTCAAGAAGCGCCGCGCGGTGGTACTCGGTATGCCGATCGTGATCCTCGCAGCCATCTTCACGCGCCAGCTTTGGCCAGTCCAAGCCGCGGCCCTGTCCGAGGTCACCTTCGACCTCTCGAAGACTGAAGTTCAGACCGGTGTTCAGGTGCAGGCTTGGCGCTATCTCGACGGTTTTGGCGGAGAGTCGGAGGCAGGTGAATGGATCCCGCTCGATGGCATAAAGGGCGCCCTCGAGCTGCGCTCCGGCATGTACCGCTTCGAGCTGAGGAGCCCCGATGGCCAGCTCGCCGAGCTGATCGACGAGCTCTCGCCGGGAGAGTCCGCGCGCCTCACGCCGCGCGCTTTCCGCACACCTCTCACCAATGAGGTCGAGCTGCCCCCCGAGATGGCCACCGTCCCCGCCGGTCGACTTGTCATGAGCCCTGTCGGTCCGGCCGTCAACACATCGGACGGGCTGCACGAGATGCAAGTCGGCACCTTCGCCGTCGACCGCGCGACCGTCACCAACGGCGAACTCCGACAAGTCTTCAAGGCTGCAGACCTCTGGCCACCCTTTGGAATGACCACCAAGCAAGCCGCACGATGGGACGATCCTCCCCGAGGCGACTGGGACGACCTGCCCGCCACGGGCCTCTCGATGAAGGCGATGCGCACCTTTGCGGGCCTCCGCGGCAAGCGCTTGCTCACCCTCGCCGAGTGGGGCCGCATGGTTGACATGTCGATCGACAACGTGACCGCCGAGACGTCGAACCTCTCCTCCGGCAACAAGCAAGACATCGCGGCAGAGACAACTCATTTGCAATACCTCGAGCGCGTCATGCCGACGACGTCTTCCGCGCCCACCACAGCTCCATTGGGACTCGTCTTCCCTCTCAGCAACGTGCGCTGCAGTGTCGAGAGCCACTTCGCTCTGCCAATAGCGGTCCCAGCGATGGCCAGTGAGGGCATGGTGGCTAACGATAGCTACGGCTTGAACATGGGTGGCTACTGGCACGATCGCCTCGGTTGGGTCCTAGAGCGCCCCAAACACATCGGCGCGGTGATGTCCTACGGCTACCCCGGCCCCGAGGTCGGCTTCCGCTGCGCGATCACGATTCACTGATTCCCCGTCTCCTGCAACCCGCCCTATGACAATAAGAGCCTGCTACGCTGAGTTCGTCTTCGATATCCACAAGACCTCCCTCGCCGACATCGACGAGTTGACTGAATCGCGCCTCACAAACTTCGCATCCGAGGTGAAGAACCGCATCATCGGCTCCCATGCGCGCTACTACGCCTTCGTCAACAAGTTCTGCCGCGAGCCGATCGAGTGCGATACCGTCGACAAGCTTCCTTCCGAGGCTCAAGTCAAGACCCACATGGATGCGATTCTTGGGGCCTTCAACTCCGTCACGATGTTGACTGCAGGCCTCGTCGCCATCGGCGACCAACAGGCAAACCAGCGCGCCTTTGACGTGGACCTCGCCTTCGATCCCGATCCCGCCCGCACTGGGCATTCCGTCGACGCGGTGGGGAATCTCACCTCAAACTCGTCTCTCTCGTGCATCCATCTGGTCTGGAGCGAAGAGCTGCAGCGCTGGATAGAGGTGCCCAACCGTGACCTCGCCGTCGTCACCGAAGGAGGCCTAGGAGGCAACTTGAACCCGGCGCACCCCATTGACCCGGCGGTCGTCGTCCCGGCGACCCAAAAAGTCCTCAGCCCGAACGGCGGGACCCAGATCAATGCGTCAATTCGCATCATCCTCCACATCGGAGGCGTGATTTCCTGACTAGCGCAGCACGGGCTCGGCGAAGCCCACGCTGACCGGCGGAGGGCCCTTGGCATCGGCAGGCTTGCCGGGCCAGGGGCCCTCGGCTGCCTCGAAGCTGAGCGCGATCTTCTGCCCCTGATACGCGCGCAAGTCGATCGATAGCGGAATCCAGCGGCGCTGACTTTCGTCGCGGCGCGAGTCGATGGTGACTTCCTTCACGATCTCGCCGTTGATGCGCACGCGAACAATGGCACCCGGGCCGTCCATGAAGGCCGTGCGGTCGTGCTCGGCGATGGAGAGCTCGAGCCGTGTGACTTGCTTCGCGATCGGGACGTCTTCCCACGTCACGCGCCCGGGGAAGATGATCGACACCGCGGTCTTCATCTCGATCCCAAGGTCCACGCCGTGGCTGACGAGGAACGGCTCGACGGTGATGTTGCCTGCCGCCAAGGTGATCTTGTCGGTTGTCTCGATCAGAGCGTTTGGGAACGCGGTGAAGAACGGATTGGCATCGTCGATCTGCCAGGTCTGAATCTTGTCGTGTGGCACCGTCCCGCCTTCGCTCAGCGAGTCGTCGCTGGCGGCGCTCGCAAACGCGAACGGCAAGAGACCACCTTCGGCGCCGTAGAAACCCGCGGCCACGTAGCTGTTGTGGATGCGGATCGGCCAGGGGTCGTCGAAGACCTCAACCGCCTCGTTCTTCATGCGCTGCACAAGCGAGGGGTTCAGCTGATAGGTGCCCGAGAGGCCGTCAGGGCTCGCCGTGCACACGGCGGACTTGAAGATGCGGTCGCCGGGCACGGGCTCGTTCGAGGTGCGCTCGAGGATGCGCGGCTTGCCGCCGTGGTTGGCATTCTGAAGGGCTTGGTTCTCCTCCAGGTACCAGCGAAAATCTAGCTCGCCCCAGATCCATAAGTTGGCGTTCTCGAGCTTTTCGCCGGGTGCGAGGCGCGCGGCCACGCGGCTGGCAAACTCGGGATACACCTGAGCCGCATGCAGGTCGGCGACAGCCGCGCCGAAGCCGACCAGCGCGGTCGGAACAAGTGCGAGGCTCAAGGCACGGGTGGCCGACTTGCCGAGCGCGCTCTTGGCAAACAGCACAAAGAACAACGTCGCTGCGGGCAAAGCTGGCAGCGCGTAGCGCGTCGAGCCAAAGGGCACGGTCACCCAAGCGGCGACAAGGTAGCCGGTGAACCAGAAAAACAAGAGCAACTCGCGGCCGAGCCGATCGCGCCAGCCAGCGAAACCGCCGCCGCCCTCTTCACCAGGACGCGAGCCACGCCAAACCGCGCGCAGGGCCAGCATCAGCACGATGCCAAACAGAACGAAGAGCACGCGCTGCAGTCCGAGGTTGATGCCGGACGGCTGCAGCGTGTCGCGATGCTCGGCTAAGTAGGAAGCCAGCCCGCCGAGGGCCGCACCCAAGCCAAGCGCCACCACAAGGCCGCGCGAACGGAGAGCGCCCGCGAGCGCCTTCGGCGCAGCGATCAATCCAACAAACAGGCCCAGCAAGGTGGCCCCGACCGCGCCCGCGGCGGCCAAGATGCAGGCCTCGCGGTCGATGTTCTTCAACGCTTCGAGCGCGTCGACTGCGCGCGCCGAGTCGGCCTCGCCCTTCAGCATCGCCGTGCGCGCCAAGAAGCCCGCGACAATCACGACGCCAATGGCAAACGGCACAACCGCGCGCAGGGCGCCGGCTCGCCCGGACTGCGCAGGGCGCCATGCCTCGAAGAAGCGCTCGCGTGGCCAAAGCACGGCAAACGCAAGCAGCATCGGCAGCACGGCCATGCCGTGATATCGGGTGAGCGACGCGAGCGCTGCAAACAGTCCGGCTCCGATCAAGCTAGCCAGCGAGCCGCGCTCGATCCCGCGCGCGGCGAGTGCCATCGCCGAGGCAAAGAACGCCAGCATCGGCAGGTCGGTCATCAAGTTGCCCGCAAGGACGAGCGGCACCGGCGACAGGGTGACCAAGAGCGCCGAGAGAAGCGCCGGCGCTCCAAGTCGCGCCGCGAAGCTCGCAATCGCCAGCCCCAAGAGCGCCAAGCACAGCGCCGTGATCAAGTGCGCGACCAAGATACCGCTGTCGCCGAACCCGAGCGCAAACGCCAGCGTGTGAATCCACACCGGCCCGTGCAAAACGCCCTCGCCCGCGCTGATCGGCATGCCCTGATACGTGGTCATCTGCGCGAGCAGATCGGTCGGGTTCTCGCGCAACAGCTGCGCCACGCGCAGGTACGCCCAGTCGTCCTGGTGTACCGGCTTCGTGACAAACGGCAAGGCGGCCAGCAGCGAGAGCCCAAAGGCCAAAGCAAGCTGCAGCCGCGAAGCGGAGCGCGGCGCGGGGGAAGCGGTAGAGCTCATCGGATCGCGATCAGTTGGAGGAGTCAGTAAAGGCGCCGTGCTCGCGGCGCACCTCGAAGAAAGGCTGTCCCTGCACCATGCGATAGGTGCGGTGGATGTACTCGCCCAACATGCCGAGGATCACAGCCTGCAAGCCAAACAGCGCGCCGAAGACAACCAAGACCTGCACCGGCGGGATCGGGTTGATGAGGCCCGCGAGGCGCAGCGCGATGTACAAGAAGCCGCCAAGTGCGCTCAAGACAAAGACGGCCATGCCGCCCCCCGCCAAGCGCGGAAATGGCCGGCGGCTGAACGAGACGACGAAGTCCAGCGCGAGGCCAATCAAGGCCAGCATGGAATACGAGGACTCGCCATCGCGCGCGTGGCCTTGGATGCCGAGCTCGCTCCAGTTGCGCGAGAGCTTCGCGACCAGCGGCTTCAGGAAGCGGCGCTGCTCGCCGGCGTACGGCACTTGGTCGATGATCTTGCGGTCGATTGCCGCCATCGGGCAGCCCCAGTCCTTCAGCGGAACGTTCGTCACGGTGTTGACCAGCTTGTTCATGACCCACGAGCCGAAGCGCCGGCGCAGCGGGTCTTTGCGCTGCTCGCGGAAGCCCGACACGAAGTCGTGGCCGGCGCGCCAGGCCTCGACAAACGGTGGCAGGTCTTCGGGCGCCTGCTGCAGGTCGCCGTCGAGGATCAGGACGACTTGCCCGCGCACGGCCTCGAACCCCGCGCAGAGCGCCGCGTGTTGCCCGTAGTTGCGGCCGAACTCGATCACGCGCAGGTGCGGATGGGTCTTCGCCAGATCGCACAGCACTTCGAGGCTGTTGTCGGGCGAGCCGTCGACGACGAACACGTACTCGGCCTCGCCCACCGGCCCAAGCGCGGCGTCGAGGCGCCGAACGAGCTCGGGCAAGGTGCTCGCGTTGCCGTAGATGGGAACGACAACGGAGATCTCTGGGAGGGGGGCATCCACGTTGGGGGAATCATACCCCCCAAGGCCGTTGTGGGAAGTGTTCATTGCGCGGCCTCCGCCGGGGCGACCGCATCGCCGAACGAGTCCAGCTTCAAGGTCGCCGGCGCCGTCAGGTGTTCTTCCAGCCGTGGGGTTGTCAGCCAGAGCTCGCCCTCAAGCAGGTTTAGAACCAGATTGGGACGCGCAGGTCCCCCCTCGAAAGCTAGCTCGAGCCGCGCGGGCGTCTCCGCCTGGCTGATCAACATGGCCGAGCCCGCGCCCAGCTCGAACGGGCCCTCGGCCGTCGCGCTCCCGGCGAACAGGCGCAAGCGAGCGCTTTGCACCTTCTCAACGAGCAGGTGCGCGCCGCCCGCCATGTGCAGCTTGGTCGCGCCGCGCGAGACGATCGCCCCCGCGCCATCTTCCGTGATCACTTCCCCTCCGCGCGCGAGCCCGAAGTTGGGCAGATCGTCCATGAGCTCTTTGCCGTCGATGTGGATGCGACCTGCCGTCCACCTGACCTCGAAGCGCGGGCCTGGCTCAGCCGGCTTCGTCAGCTGGCTGATCAAGAACACAAAGAACGCCACGATCAACACCGGCCGCAGCCTCCAGATCGTGCGCATCACCCGGTTCGAAGGGGCCTTTTGATTCCACGCAAAGAACACCGCCATCGCGCCGAGCCCACGCGCTCGCGGCCGGCCCGTCCGATGGCTGCCACGCCGCTGCGCCTCGATCAGCCGGCGCCGATCCGCCACGCCGCGCAGCGAAGCGGTCGTGCTGCCCAATTCCAAGTACATAGCATCGCACGCCGGGCAGCCCGCCATGTGCTGCCGCATCGCCTCTTGGCGCTTGGCGTCGGCACCCACCTTGAAGCCGCTCGCGAAGAAAGCCGCCATCGCAGCCCGCGCTTCCTCGCAGCTGAGTGGCTCATCGAGTGGCTGGGACATGTCGTTCATTGTGGAAGATTGCGGCCTTCTGCCCCAAGGTCTTCGGCTGCTCTGGCCGATCTCTTGATATTCGGACCAAAGATCCCTGCTCCGCCACAGAGCAGTAAGATCGTGCGCCCCCTCCTCGGCACCCCCTCCTCTAAGCCTCATGCCCCGCGTCATCACCGGTACCGGCAGCTATCTGCCCGAGCAAGTCATCACCAACGATGACCTCCATAAGTACGTCGAAAACTTCGACGAGCGCCGCGCGGGCTGCACGCTCGACGAGTGGTATCAGGATCGCTACGGCGTCAAAGAGCGCCATTGGTCGGCCCCATGGGAGTCCACCGGAGACCTGGCCGTCCACGCTTGCCGCCGCGCGATCGAAGACGCCGGCCTGCACGCAGATGACATCGACCTGATCGTGATGGCCACGGCGACAAGCGACCACGTGGCGCCGCACTCGGTCTCGAAAGTCCAAGCCGAGCTTGGCATCACCGCCGTCTTCCACCAGCTACAAGATGCCTGTCCCGGGTTCCTGAACGCGGTCATGGTGGCCGACTCGTTGATGGCGAACCTGGGCTACAAGCGCGCGCTTGTGGTCGCGGGCGAGGAGATGACGCACATCATTAACAAGCGCGACTTCCGCATGGCGGGCCTGTTCGCGGATGGCGCCGGCGCGATCGTTTTGGAAGAGATCGCCGTCGACGAGCGCTTCGGCTTCGAGGCCTTCTTCGCCGGCTCGAACGGCGCGGCGGGCAAGGCGTTGCGCGTGCCCGCGGGCGGCACCGCCATGCCGCTAACGCTCGAGCGCATCGCCACCGGCGACCACTACCTGATCAGCGACTTCCGCGACGTGTACCCCTTCGCGGTCGAGACCACGTCGAAATGCATCACCGAGCTCGTCAAGAAGGCCGGCCTCACGATCGACGACGTCGACTGGGTCATCCCCCACCACGCCAGCGCCAACATCATCGAGGACGGCATCGGGCAAGCGGGCATCTCGCCCGACCAGGTGCTGATGGCGATCGACCACACGGGCAACACCTCCAGCGCGAGCGTGCCGACGGCGCTCGATGAGTTCGCGCGCGCGGGCCAGTTCAAAGAGGGCGACCGCATCCTGCTGTTGGCCCTTGGCGGTGGCATGGCTTGGGGTAGCACCTTGTTCCGGTGGTGCTCGAAGGAGACCATCGCCGCGGCTCGGTAAGATGCAGGCCTGATGGGCCTCTTCACTCCTAAGCCGCGCGGCGAACTGCAGCCGTTCGAAGTGCAGCGCGGCGCGGTCGCGGCCCAACTGCATCCGCGCGTGGGGCCTGAGCTCTCGAGCGCGTGGCTCGCCAGCCCGGGCGCGCTTGCCCAAGGCGCTCAAGGCGGCCTGCCTTGGCGCGGCCCATCTCCCGATGGGGCTTGGTTCGTTAAGCGCCGCGATGGCCGGAAGGGGCGCCGCGCACTGCAGCGCAGCTTCGCTCACGGCCTCGAACTCGAAGAGGCCGGCCTCGCGGTCCCCGTGCACATGGCGCTCCTCACCGAAGGCCGTACCACGTGGTTGGTCATGGAGTTCCTTGCGGGCAGCGACCTCGACGTGGCGCTTGGCCAGATCGCGGCGGCCAAGCTGGACTCCCTTCTCGCCGCCACGGCCGCAACCATCGCCGCGCTGCATCAAGCGGGCTTTCGCCAGCGCGACCTCAAGGCCCCCAATCTGCGAGTGCTTGAGAGTGGCATGGTGGCTCTCGTCGACCTTGAGGGCATCCGGCGTGGGGCCACGGCGGCCAAGCGCGAGAAAGACCTCGGCCGGCTCGCCGCCAGCTTCTTGGTCCTTGAAGGCCAAGGTCTCGAGCCCGCCGCATGGGAGCGCTTGCTCGCCGCGTACCTCCCCACATCGTGCGCACAACTTGCCATGCGCACGCGCGCCCGCGGAGAGGCCAAAATCAACGCTCACAAGCGGCTGCAACGCCCCTCGCGCTAGCTCTTTGGCGACTTGAGGGATGTCAAGAACCTCGCAGAACCGCGTTTGAGGGCTTGGATCAGCGTTCCAGCTTCGCTACAAAGGACCCTCGAGTCCGCTGGCGAGTCCAGGGCTCCCGACGGCCGCGCGACGGCCAACTCCTCTGTACAGACCAACTTCCGCCTCGTGCGCGTCACGGGCGAACTCCAAAACCCCGATTCATCCCATGAACGTTTCCTTCTCAAGAGCCACGGCGCTCCTGACCGTGGCCGGCGCTCTCGCGCTGCCCGCTGCAGCCACGACATCGACCGAGACTCTGATCGACACGGCGCTCCTCAGCATGCAGCAAGCACCTGCGTCTTGGGCCGAGGCATTCGCCCAAGGCCAAGGCTCAATCGCTTTCAACTACCGCTTCGAAGAGGTCGACCAAACGGGCTTCGCGAAGAACGCTCACGCGTCGACGCTTCGCACCGCAGTTGGTTTCAAGACGGCTGCCTACCAAGGCTTCCAGGGTTTCATCCAGTTTGAAGACATCAGCATCGTGGGGAACGAGCACGCGTTCACGACCGCGAACCGCCCCACCGTCGCCGACTTCCGCACGACGGACTTGAACCAGGCCTTCATCGATTACTCGTCGGACATGGGGCTCTTCCGCCTCGGTCGCCAAGAAGTGATCTTCGACAACGCCCGCTTCGTGGGCAACGTCGGCTGGCGTCAGAACCACCAGTCGTTCGACGCTCTTGCCTGGGTTGCGCCTGACGATTTCCCGGTCGATGCGACCTTCGCTTACGTCAACAACGTCAACACGATCACGGGCGCAAACCTGCGCACGGACACGTACCTGCTGAACGTCTCGAAGGACTTCGAAGACATCGGCAAGCTGACTGTCTACGGGTACTCACTCGACGTGCACGCTGCGCCGGCTCTCTCGACCTTGACCATCGGTGCCCGTTTCGTTGGCAACATGGACATGGGTGATGCGGGCGGCATCGACTACACCGGTGAGTTCGCCAACCAAAGCGACACCGCCGACAACACGACTCTCGACGCGGATTACTACCACTTCGAGCTCGGTGGCGAGATGAGTGGTGTCCGTCTTGGCATCGGCCAAGAGCTGCTTGGCAGCGATGGCGGTGCGGTCGGGTTCTCGACGCCCCTTGCGACGCTGCACGGCCAGAACGGCTGGGCTGACAAGTTCCTCGGCACGCCTGCGAACGGTCTCGAAGACACCTACATCAGTGTCGGTGGCAAAGTCAGCGACGTGAAGCTTGCGGCGATCTACCACGACTTCGCGGCCGACGAAGGCGGCGCCGACTACGGCACAGAACTGGACCTCGTTGCGAAGTACAAGGTCAACGCGCAGACGATGGTCGGCCTGAAGTACGCCGACTACTCGGCCGACACGTTCGCGACGGACACCCAGAAGATCTGGTTCTGGGTCACCTGGACGCCGTTCGCCAAGTAAACAAAAGCGAGGCCGCCCTCCCGTGCGCGACACGGGAGGGCGGCCTCTTGCTATGGCATGGAACACGGTCCTGTTCGTTCGAGGCCGTGCCTTGAGACTTAGGTAGACGGGGTGGCGACCGCAAGGCGCGCGCAGGCGTCTGCGATGCGCGCACGCGTCTTCTCGAGGCCCAACAGCCCGATGATCGCAAACAGGTCGGCGCCACCGGGTGCGCCGGTCAGGGCGCAGCGCAGGGGCTGGAACAAGGCTGGGATCTTCAGCTCGCGCTCGGCCAGCCACGCCTTCGAGGCCTCGGCAAGCTCATCACCTTCGACGGCCTCACCGGCGTTTGCGCGTTCGGAGAGCCATGCGCTCCAGGCGCTTAGGGTCTCGACAGCAGCTGCGTGCTTGCGCGCACCCTTCTCGGCCTTCGGGGCCCACTCGAGGCCCTCGTCCCCGGCAAAAAGGAATCCAATCAGGCCGGGCAAATCCGAGTACAAGCGGAAGCGCTCCTGATGCGCGGCCACCGCGCGCACGAACCAATCGCTGCGCTCTTCGAGCTCGGCTTCGGTTGCCAGGCCCGCTGCCACAACAAACGAACGGCAGCGCTGGGCCAGCCGCACCGGCTCGTCGCGGCGCACGTACTCGCCGGCCATCCACAGGAACTTCTCAGGGTCAAAGATACTGCCGCCCTTCGAGACCGCGGACGGGTCGAAGTGCGCAAGCAAGTCCTCGACCGAGAAGATGTCGTTCTCCCCATCGAGGGCCCATCCCTGCAGGCACAGGAAGTTCAGAATCGCCTCGGGCGGGTAGCCGTTATTCACGTAGTCGATCAGCGCGGTGTCGCCGGTGCGCTTCGACAGCTTCTTGCCGTCCTTGCCCAGCATCAGCGGCAGGTGCGCAAAGGTCGGCGGATCCAGATCCAGCGCCGTGTACAGAAGCACCTGCTTGGGCGTGTTCGTCAGGTGCTCCTCGCCGCGCATCACATGCGTGATCTGCATGTCGCTGTCGTCGCACACAACCACGAAGTTGTACGTCGGCGTGCCGTCGGCGCGCACCATGATCCAGTCATCCACCTCGACGTTCTGGAAGGTCACGCTCCCGCGGATCATGTCCACAAAAGTCGTCTCGCCCTCGGGGACCATGAAGCGCAAAACGGGCTTCTCGCCGGCCTCCATCTTGGCTTGAGCTTCTTCCGCCGTCAGCGCTTTGCAGCAGCCGTCGTAGCGGGGGTTTTCCTTGGCGGCCATCTGCCCTTCGCGCAGCGCCGCGAGGCGCTCGGAAGAGCAAAAGCATCGGTACGCCCAGCCAGCTTGGAACAATGCCGCGGCAACACCGAGGTAGCGATCGAAGCGCTCGGTCTGCCGATACGGCCCGAAGGGACCGCCGACGTCGGGGCCCTCGTCCCAGTCGAGCCCCATGCCCGCCAGCCCATCGATAATCGCAACCTCGTACTCTTTCTTCGAGCGCGTGGGGTCGGTGTCCTCGATGCGTAGCACGAACTGCCCACCCATGCGGCGGGCGTACGCCCAGTTGAACAGCGCGGTGCGCGCACCGCCGATGTGAAGCTGCCCCGTCGGGCTAGGGGCAAAGCGAAGGCGTGGCTTGTCGTGGTCTTGAGACATGCTGAAAGAGGGGTAGAGGCGCGAAGTGGGCCCGAGAGCATAACGCTCCTGTGCCTCGAAGGGCCGGCGCATCTCATCCCTGGCAGCCCGTTGGAGAGTGGTCAAGCCGAGACAAAGCCATCTTGGTCAGCAGAATTGAGCGAGATCGGCGCAGTGATGGCGAAGTGGGCGACGTCGTAGTCGAGGATTCTTCAATGGGCTGCTAGCGATCGAAGCGCGTCCGAGCGCGCAGCACGCCTGGCATGTGCGCGTCTCCCCACGCGGTGATCGTGCCCAAGAGCGGAATCAGCGACTGGCAGAGCGGTGTCAGCGAGTACTCAACGCGTGGGGGAATCTCGGGGAACTGCACGCGCTTGACGAGGCCATCGCGCTCAAGCGCGCGCAGCTGCCCCGTCAAGACCTTGGGCGTGATCTCGGCCAGAAGGCGCTGCAGTTCGCTGAAGCGCTTCGGTCCGGACTCGAGCCACCAAATGATCGAGCCCTTCCAGCGCCCGCCCAGCAGGTCGAGGGTCTGGCCGATGCGGCAGGGCTCGGAGGTCGATCGGCGTTTAGGTTTTGCGGACATGGCTCTTTCGATTCTCTTGATTCGGTTATGTATGGGCACCTACGCTGCAGGCGCCTGGCTCCCAAGTCTAGCCAATTGGATAGTCACTATCCAAAAGGATACGACTTGCCATGGGATACTGAAACCCCGAGAATCTCCGCATGAAGAACACAACGTTCCAAACCCCAGGTCTCAAGCTCGCCGCGTCGAAGAGCCGCGGCGCGGCCGACTACGGCTGGCTTCAGGCCCGCTACAGCTTCTCGTTCGCGAGCTACTTCAACCCAGACAAGCTTGGCTTCGGTCCCCTTCGTGTGCTGAACCAGGATCGCATCCAGGCCGGCGGTGGCTTCGGCACCCATGGTCACGAGGACATGGAGATCATCACCTTCGTGCAGTCGGGGCAGCTCGTCCACCAGGACTCCATGGGCAACCGCGGGACACTTGGCGCCGGCGAGGTCCAGGTCATGTCCGCCGGCAGCGGCGTGCAGCACTCAGAATTCAATGGCAGCGACCAAAACGGGCTCGAGCTCATGCAGATGTGGATCACACCGCGCACGCTTGGCAGCCAGCCGCGTTGGGAGCAGCGCTTGTCGCCCCCATCCGAACGCACGGGCCGCTTCCACAAACTTGTCGGCCCCACCGAAGAGGCCCGCGATGGGCTCTTGACAATCGACCAAGATGCGCGCCTCTTTGCGGCATGGCTCGAGCAAGGCCAAGAAGCTCAGCTCACCGTTCCGGCCGGGCGCCGCGCGTATATCCACCTAGCCCGTGGCGAGGCCGAATTTGAGGGCCAAGCCATGGACGCGGGCGACGCTCTCGAGGTCCACCCCACAGACGCGCCACGGACTCTCCGATTCACCGGCGACGGTGCCGACCTCGTCGCCTGGGATCTGCCCGCCTAACTCCAAAACCCAAACAACACCATGTCACAACAACAAGCCCAGACCGCCGTCCCGATTCACGCCCCGATTGCCAAGCGCTGGAGCCCGCGGGCCTTCGGCTCGGCCCCCGTCAGCCGCGAAGATCTGACGGCCCTTTTAGAGGCGGCCCGCTGGGCGCCCTCCTGTTTCGGCGCCGAGCCGTGGCGCTTTGTCTTGGGCGTTTTGGGCGAGGGCCCGGGTCACGCCGCAATCGCGAGTGCGCTCATGCCGGCCAACCGGATCTGGGCCGAAAAGGCGCCGGTCTTGATGGTGACGCTGGCGCGAGCTGGGTTCGAGCACAACGAGAAGCCCAACGCGTGGGCCAAGCACGATGTCGGCCTCGCGATGGGCCAACTTGGTGTCGAGGCGTCTGCGCGCGGGCTCGTTCTGCACCAGATGGGTGGCTTCGATCCCGGAACCGCGCGCGAGGCGCTGTCGATCCCGGCTGGGTTTGAGCCCGTCGCGGCCGTGGCTCTCGGCCACCCCGGCGAGGCCTCTGATTTGCCCGAAGAGCTGGCCGAACGCGAAGCTGCCGAGCGCTCCCGCAAGGCGCTCGCCGAAATCGCCTTCGAAGGTCGCTTCGGCGAGCCCTTTGCAGCGGCTACTGCAGCACGAACGTAACCGTGATGCTGGCGTTGGTCTCGACCCCTTGGCCAACGCCCTTCCAGGCAGAGTCCAGCTTGTTCAGCTTGATCGAGTGCACCGCGCCAAGCGGGCGGCCGGCAAGCTGCGCTAGGTTCTGCGCAAGCCCACGCGCGCGGTCCATGGCCGCCAGCTGCGCAGCGCCCTCGGCCTCGGCCGTCGCCGCATCGTCAAGGCCGCCGACGACAGCACCGTCCGCCGCCGTCGAGGTCCGCTGCGGGTAGACGTAAGGGTTGGGCTGGTCCGCCTTGATCTTGAGGCCCAGCTCGACCGCGACATCTAGCGCGGTCGCCGCGATGGCGCGCTGCGCGGCAGCGTCGCCCATCGCCGCGAAATGCACGTCGAGCGTCTCCTTGCAGGTGATCCCAGGATCTGGCGCCGAGACTCCGTTTGAGCTTGATGTGATCACCATGCCGTTGAACGGATCCGGCTGTGCCTCCTGGCCATACAGGAACGTCACGCCGGACCCCTGAACATCGATGCCTTCAAGCCCGGCATCCCCGAGCCCCGCAAGCGCGCGGGTTCGGGCTTGAGCGAAGTCGCGAACGGCCTCTTCACCCACCTCGGCGTGCGCTTTCAGATCGGCACGCAGTGAGAGGAAACTGGGGTCGGCCAAAACGGTGCCGCTTGCGGTCACGGTCACGGTTGACAGAGCGGCCTCTTGCGCCGCCGTGGGGGTCGATGACGTCAGTGCGAGGCCTCCAGCGGCGAGGGCGACAAGGGCGAACGAGACAAGGTGGAGATTCATCGTTAGTCGAGAGGTAAATAGTGGTGAACGGAGAGAGAGCGAGGTCACGGAGCCTCTCCGAGAAGTTCGTCGATCGTACTCCGCAGTTCTTCCCCCGCAAGGTCAACGCCGCGGACGATACCCTTGCGGTCGATCAAAAACGTGGTGGGAAGAGCCGTCACACCCCACGCCTTGCTAAGCGGCCCGGTGGCGCTGCCGTCGGCGAAGGAGCGCCAGGTAATGTTCTTCTTGTGCGTACGCTCGGCGAGGTCGTCGCGGGCTTGATCCGCATTGACGCCAAGCATGGTGAACTCTTGATCCTTATAGTCTTCAACGAGCGACCGCCCGTCTGGCACAGCTGCCATGCAAGACGGTCACCAGTGTGCCCAGAAATCGAGAAGCACCACTTGGCCGCGGAAGTCCTTGAGCTCAAGCGGTTCACCATCAAGGTCCATCCCCGCGCTTATGGGAGCTGCTTGCCCGACCTCGATCAGTCCCGAGGCCTCTGCGCCGTCCGCGTCATCGGGGAACGGCTCCTTCATGGGGTGCAGCATCCAGTCATCGAACAGCGTCGAGATCGGGAGATCCGCCGGATCCATTTCGATCGAGAGGAGCTCGGGCAACGCGATCTTGAGCTCACCAAAAATCGGCGAGACACCGACAAGTTGGTCCCCTTCCAGGCTGGTTAGATCCATCCAGAGCTTGGTCTGACCGCCCAAGACGAGCAGCGCCTGTCCAGGCAAAGCAGCCGGCACTGCCTCGGTCTCGTCACCTGTTGGTGCGGACCTGAGCCACACGATCGCGGCGACTCGCGCCTCTGGGATCAGCCGCGGCTCGGCGGCGCGGCTCGCATAGCGCACGCCCGCGGGCGACCACGACACAACCTCGGTGCGCAGAAAGTCGCCCGTCCGCGCCAGCACAAGGTGCGGGAACGCGCGCGACTTGTACTTGCGCGGGAGCTCCAGTGCGCGCTCAAGGCTGGCATAGTCGAATCCATCACTCACCTCGCGCCGTGGTTTGAAGGCCGAGCCCCAAGGATTGAAGTCCTGCGGTTTGGGACTCTTCACCTCGAGGAGCTCCTCGAAACGCGCCATGCTGCGCCGGTCAAACTCGATCGCGCGAATCAGCTCGCTCGCGATCGTGACGTTCTTGCCAAACGGCGCATCCAACACAGCTGCCTTGCCGTCAATCGAGATCAACTTGGCACGGAACGCGTCCCCCGAGGCGAGCAGCACGCGATGCGGCCACTTGCGACTCGAGGCGAAGTACGTGCTCTTGCGGTTCAGCATGATCCGGCCGACGCTCTTGGCGTCCAGCGTGACAGCGCCCGCCGCCAGATCCGGCTTCCACACGATCGAGCCGTCCGCGCCGATCGAGTCCAACTCGCCCCCCAAATCACCATTCGCTGTTGACACGAAGGACTTGTCCGAGCGCTTGCGTCCAGCGGCCTTCAGCTCGCCCGCAGTCAGTCTCACGAGACCGTCAAGCGATGCGACCACAGGCCCTTCTTGCCAACCAGGAACAAGCTCGATACCCGCTTCGCCCAAGCGCACAAACTGCCCCTCAACACGCCGCCCATCCAAATACTCAAGGGACACGTGCCCAGCCGGCAACGGCTCGTTCGAAACTGCGGCAGCGAAGTCCACACCAAGAACCAAACCCGCCGCAACCTCGCCCGCCACCGTTGAGTACACCTGCCGCTCCGCATCGAAACCCAGCACATCCACAGCATCGAGACGCTGCACGGCGGCTCCGCCATCGACGACCAGCAACGACGCGATCGTTAGCGCCTCCCCGTCGTTCATGACCACCATGCTGCCGCCCGAGCGCTTCGGCCGCGCAATCCGCCCAAGCTCCTCACCCTCGGCGCCGAGGAACACAAGCGCGTCCTCCATCGTCCGCAGGTGCAGACTCAAGGAGCCGTCATCCGGCAACGGCTCAAGCAGCTCAACAGCCTCGATCCGCTTGTCCTCATCGGTCCAGGCCACCAAGCTGCGCCCCCACACCTCGACCGTCACCACGTGCTTCACAACCAGCTTCTCGGACCTGCTAGCCAGCGCGATCCGAAAGCGCGGCTTTCCTTCCCAGGCCAAATCCATGTCCAGGCGCCGCGCCTCGTCGAGTCCCAGTTCACGGCCAATCCGCGTACCCGCCTTGCGACTCACCAGCCCGCCGGGCACCGCCTGCCAGCCATCGTCGCCAAGCTGACCAGACCAACCCGCGAGGCCATTGGGGCCTTGGAAGAGTAGCGCATCGCTGCCCGCGTTCTCGATGGAGCGAATCGCCAACTCGGGGAGCTCAAGCGTCCCGAGCCCGTTGGCCGCAAAGTGCCACGTGCCGTCCACCAACCCAAGGAGCCTCCCACGCAAGAGATCACCCTGCGCAAGCCGCACAGCAACCTGCCCTTTACTGTCCTCGGATTCGCTCTTGGCTTCGGCGAACGACAACGTCGCTACGCGCTCAAGCTCGACCTCCATGGTCTCGACGAAGTCGTCCGAGCGCAACCCGATCCGCCCGTCCGCCGCCGGAACCAGCTGCCCATGCACAGCCGTGCCTTCCTTGCTGACAAGCTCGACGGGCAACCCATCGGATGCGCCCGTAAGCGGCGCCGCAAGCAGCGCCAGAATCTGAAGTGCCATCAGCATCATGATCAGCGCTCGTAGATGGGCAGCAAGCAGTAGTTCAGCCCAGCCGACAACAGCGCCATCCCCGTTTGGAAAGGCAGACCGCTCGAGGCACCTTGAATCGGAATGCTGCCGTCCTCCAGCTGCAGCTCGGCCAGCATCACCGTGTTCTCTTCCGTCCACCGGCGCCACAATGCGTAGTTCGCTTGGAACAAGGCCTGCGAGCGGTAGTACAGCGTGTAAGCAGGATGGTTGCTGGGCATCGCATCCCACGTCTGTGTCAAGTATTCAGCCGTGGCCTTGTACGCCGCGAGCTCCTTGCGCTTGGCGATCGACAGTACCAAGACACAAATCGATGAGCGCGCGTAGCTCGCCCCCATCCCGCCAAACGACGAGTAGTTCACCAGCCCGTTCTTCAGCGTCATGCTGGTGTAGTAGTCCACCACCAAGTCAATCGTCTTGTCCGGCACCGGGATGCCCGCGTTGCGCGCGCCCAACAACCCCATCATCACCGCACCCGTCGCGGAAGTGTCCGCTGTGCTCCCATCCGGGCTGTACTGCCACGCGTTGAACGGGTTTTGCTCTTGCGAGGTCACGGCGCAGCGCACAGCCAGCTCGAGCGTCTTGGCGATCGAGCGCACGGGCTTCTCGTCGCCCCAAAGCAAGCGCTCGTCCACAGCTCCGTAGCAGTCCGCTAGCGCCAGCATGGCGAACCCGTGCTCGTACATGCCCGAGCGAATAAAGCCCGTCGAAGGGTCCTGTTGGCGAATCATCGAGCGTACGCCCGCCTGCACCGCCTCTCGGTACTTGCCGAAGTTCGGGTCCTCGCCCGAAGCGATCAACGCCATGACGCAGACCCCCGTCACACCCGTATTGCCCCACGACCCGCCCTTCTGCTGCGCGTCCACAAGGTAGTCAAGCCCCTTGTCAAACAGCGTCCGGTGCACGGCCGGGATCGGCGCGCCGTAGCGCAACTCCTGGGCGTGAACAGCAGCGCTAAGCACGAGCGTTCCGAACAACCCGCGCAAAAGCCCCCTAAGCATCGAGGGTCTCCTTCTGCTTGGCGTTGCAGTTCTCCAACAGCGTCGAGACCTGCGCCTTCTGCGTTGGGTTTGGGCGGCTCCAAGGACTGGGTCCGCTCATGAAACGAGTCTCGGTATTCAGACCAAACACCGCCGGCAACTCGGGCGTTAGGGGACCTCGCGAGTACGCGTTTTGGAGCTCGCGCCCAGCGAACTTCTCAACCAGGGGCGTCAGCGCCTCGAGCTGCTCCGGAGAAAAGCAGGCGCGCAAATCCAGAACGGCAAGCAAGAGCGTGCTGCGTGGCTCCGTGAGTGTCTTCCAATCATCCGAAGGCAGCGCCGGAAGCTCGTCCCCCTCCGGGATGTCCAGGATCCCCAAGAGCGCGCGCTCCCAAAAGCGATCGCCCTTCGCCGACACCGAAAAGAGCCGGTACGAGACTGGCTGCGGCCCACGGCCGTCGCGCCAAAACTTCGCCTCGGCCGCGCCGCGCAAGAGCCGCCGCTGGCGCTCGACATCCGGTCCCGGCTCGCACGTGGCCAGATAGAACTCGATCTCCAACAGGCACTCATCCAACGTATCGCGTCCCTTGACGCCGGCGATCTTCGCAACGACCTCGCGCCGCATTTCGGGCAAGCCACTCAGCAACCCCGCTTCGCGCAGCTTTTCAAACAGAGCATCGCGACTGCCCCGCCCAGGATTGAACGGATCGTCGTAGGCGATCGCACCTTCAGACAACCAGTCTTCGCATGCGGTTTCGATCACAGGGCCGAGCGTGACCAGCTCGTCTTCCGTCAGCACCAAACCCTGGGCAACTAGCTTCGTGCTCAGCTCAATCACCGCGTCCTTCAGCGCTGCCACGCGCCGCTCCCGCCGCTCGGTCAATGCCGCCCGCGAGTCAGGCGCAAGCTGCGTTTCCAGCACAGCGCGCCACGCTTCAGTCTCCAAAAACTCGGCAAACGTAGCGTGCTTGAACACAGAAGGAGCGTTGCCAAACGGGCTCTCTGGCAGCTGCTCGAGTGGATGCAGCTCGAAGAACGCAGCCACCGGCGCATGCAGTTCTTCACACACGCTCTCGACGTCCGCGTCCCCAAGAAGCCCATCCCGCGCCACGTCCTCGACCATCACGTCGATGCGCGACTCGAAGCTTTCGATCAGCTTCGCGGTCGCCTTGACGATGGGATCCTCGGCAGGTGTGCTGACCGCAAAGCCCGCGCACAAGAGCACGGCACCCAGCACAATCCAGACTCTCTTATCGACCATCAAGCTTCTCGAAGTAGCGGTCCAAAGCACTCTGCAGCTCGGCCGATTGCGCGCGGCCCGACTCGCCAGTCACGGCCGCAACCTCGCGATCTTCAACCTTGCCGGCGGCATCTTCCGAGCGCCCGACCAAAGCTAAGGCGGACACGTCCGTCTGACCTTTTTTCAAGCCGCCGCCGGGCGTGCTTCCACCGGCGCCACCGCCACCTTTCGAGCGGCGCGCACGCAGCAGGTGCTCGATCGCCTCGGTCTCGGCCGCAACGGCCACGGGGCCCGTCGTCGGACTGCCGAGCTCGTCTTCGGCATCCTGCATGGCGCCCTTTGCGTCGCGCAGTAGCCCCAGCTCGCGGCCGAACTCGGCCTGCGCATTCGGCAGCGCCTCGATCTCTTCGATCACGTCGCCGGTGCGTACGGTCAAGTCAAGTTGCTGTTCGAACAGAGCGTCGGTTGTGGTTTTGTAGTCATCGCGAGGCGTCACGCGGCGCGCCTGTTCGGCTTCGCGCGTGAGGTCCCGGAGGTCCATCTCGGACTCGGTGATGCGGAGAACTTCAAGAATGAGTGAAGGAGGCAAACTGCCCTTCTTTTTGGAACCCTTTCAGGTCCCACCGCCGCTTCACCCAGGGCCGACAAGCTGCTCGGCCCATCGGTCGAGGTTGTCGGCAAGGTTCTCGGCTGCGGCGATTGCTTCGCCCGTTCTGCTGATCTCGGCAAGGTCATCGATGGCGGCGATCTCGCGCGTGACGCCAACATCCCCCATCTCTTCGTGAACGTCTTCAAAGCTGTGCGCGTCGCGCCCAGCCGCTTCTTGGCGCTCGATGTAGGCCATCAGGTCTTCGCGCACCAGCGACGCGCGCTGTCCCGACGTCTTTTGAACACGAGCGACAAAACCAATCGCCCCCGCGCTCTCCACCGGCAGCTCGGAAGCACCAAAGCTGGCGGCAAGCGTCCCATCAAGGTCCTGTGCCACGCCGGTCTCGGCGCGCGACAGAGCCTTCAGGCGCTTGACAAACGTGCTGCCCTCCAAGTTGGCCAGGGTCTCGTTGATCGCGCCCGCGACGCGCTGGAACTCATCCATCAACAACCGCTGCTCGGCGATGGCCTTGGCCAGCTCGTCCTTGGTTGGACCCGGTGGATCGGGGCTGTCGTCAGAAGGTGAAGGAGTGGAGTTGTCCTTCGCGCCACCGCCCTGCACGACCGTGCCGGCCAAGGTCAAGTTCGCGGGCGGACCCGAGCTAGCCTTGGCGTTGGGATCGGCCGGTTTCGCCTCGGCTGGCTCGTTGAAGCTCGACTCGGTGTCGGTGACGGTCGGGTCGCTCGGCAGCTTGGGTTTGGCTGCAGGTTTGGCCGAAGGCGCCGCCGCCATGCTGTCGCGGTTGATGTTCACGCCGCGCGGATTCTCCGCGGCCGCGGCCTTGCCCAGGAGCTCGGCAACGGACGGCATTCGGTTGTCCGCAATCGCGTCGAGCGCGGCCATCATCTCGGCCCAGTCATCCATCGTGTGCGCGTTGAACTGGCTGTTGCGCGCGGCCTCAGCCAGCATCTTGCTGCCCGTCCCCACAAGCCGATTCAGACGCCGGCTGTTGAGACGCTCGGCGGCTGCCTGCGTCTGGATCTTGCGCTGCCCTTCGGACGTCGCCAGTTGATCGTTCGACAGATCGAATAGCTCTTCATTGGTCTTCAACAGGTTGTTCTCGGTGTCGCGCACCTCAACCGCCTCGTCGTACCAGCTTGCGAGCCCGCGCGTGACCCAGATCATGTGCTCGTCTTCGGTCATGACCTGCACGGTGATCGGAGCCGAGTACGCGCGCGCGCGACCCGGCAAGGCGTCGAGCGCAAACGCGCGCAGCTCGAGCGTCTGCGGGTCGATGCCCAAGATGCCCGGATGCAGCGTGGCCTCCAATGAAAGGTCGCGCGCATCGGGGTCGCCCAGGCCTAATAGCTTCTCGCCTTCGGCGCGCTCATTGTGGCCCTCGAGCTCTCCCACGCCGCGCCACTCAAGGCCGACTTGCCGCACGCCAAAGTCATCGTTCGAGCGGACGGAGAACGCCACGGCTTGATTCTCGATCAAGATCATCTCGGGGTTCAGCCCCACGATCTGCGTCGTCGGCTGCCCGTCCTCGCGCGCGCGCAGTCCCAGCTGGAACGGCACCGTGCCAGCCAGCCCAAACTTGTCGCGCCACTCTAGCTGCGAGTCGCGCCGCTCGCGCACGAGCACCGAGTCCGCGACCAAGCGGGCCCCGTCTGTCGAGACGGGCGCTTCGGACCACGTGGCCGAATCCAGTTCGCGCGTCATCACGGCCGCCACCGTCACGCGGCTGCCCACCACCGCGCTCAGCGTGCCACCACGGACATCCTTCTCAAGCGGCTCGGGCAAATCGAGGTAGCTAGGCAGCTCGACGATCGCCGAGATCGAGCTGACCTCGGGTCGATCGACGGGCTCAACTTCGAGCGCACCCAAGTAATCCCCGACGGCAATCTGTGCAACGCTTGGCTTGCCCAATCCGTCCAGGTTAAATCGATAGCGCCCCTCCATTAGCGGCGCCTCCAAAGTGGTGCCGCCCAAGCTCAGCTCGGCAAAAGCGGGTGCCCTCTCGCTGTCCTTCTGCAGTTCGAGTTCAATCGCAAACGGCTCGAAGCGCGCGACAACAGGGTGCGTCTCATACGGCGCGAGCCGGCAGAACGTGAAGCGCTCGATGTCCGACAGCGGCTGCAGCCAGCGCGCGAAGGCGTTCGCTGCTGCGCCGGGCGCAAGCACGCCACCGGTCACAACCACAGCGACCGCGACTGCCGCGGCCGCGCCCCAACCCTTGTGGCGCGACTTTGGCAGGGTGGGCTCCAAATCTTGCCCCGCAAGACTCGACTCACCTTGGCGAATCGCAGCGAGCGCGAGCTCGGGCGAGCGTGCAAACTCCTCGGCGTTTGCCGTCAGCTCCATCACGCTCAAGATGCTGTCGCCAGTCTTGATGTCCTTCCGCGCGATACGCCGCGCCACGTCCATCAGCGTCGAGTGGCCGCCCACCCAGCGCATGACCTGCATCGGCAAGAACACAACGCCGCCCACAAGCCCAAGCGCCAGGAGCGCCAGCCGCGCCCAGCCGGGAGTTTCGATGACGCGGTCCAAGGCGAAGACCAACAAGAACGACAGGCACAAACCGAAAGCGGCGGCAAACACCGCCTCCATCGTCTTCGTGCTCCACAGCCGCTTTTGGTAAGCCGTCAGCTTGGCGCGGACGCTCCTGGGCAACGGTGGCGGAGCGAGTGAGCGATCAGTTTCCATAGGGAACCTCGGGTGGGTAGGTGGACGCCATTAGAAGCGCCCGACGAGCTTTCTGCCTGTCCAAAAGCATGCCATGAGCAGGATCATTACGGCACCTAATAGAGGGTGACTCCAGATGCGGGTGCGCCTGGCGACCTCTGGGGGGTCCTCGAGCGCTCGCAGGGAATCCTCGAGCCGTGACAAGTCGCTGCCCAGGAGCACTTCGCCCCGGCTGATCCGCGACAGCTCGGCCATGACTTCCGGCCGCGCGGGTTTGCCTGTGCGCTCGAGCGCAGCGCCCGCAAAGTGCACCGTCGAGACCAGTTGGTCGCCCGTCTCGCGGCAGGTCAAGACAACGGTGTGATCGCCAGGCTCGGTCGCCCTGAAGATGCCGCGGAACAGGCCCCACTCGCCATCGTCGGCGGTCAGGTTCAGGCGCGAGACGTGCCCCGACGGCGACTCAATCCGCACGCTCACATCACCACCGGCAAGCGGTGCGCCCGCCGCATCCATCACGTTCGCGTACAGCGTCGTGAGGCTGCGCACGCCGGGCCGGTCGGGGGTGTAATACAGCCGCATCGACTCGCCCGCGTTCATCTTCCGTTGGTACGCCATCCAGCGCACAACCTGGCGCCAGAAGCGGTAGTGAATCTTGTCCTCGATCCCCTCGCGCCAGCGCCACGCGCCGTCGGTGCCCATAAACAGCACCTTGCCGGTGCCGAAGTTCCGCGTCGCCAACAGCGGCAGCCGGCCGTACCCATCGTCGCGCGACGAGTGCACCGCCAACACGGTGCTGCCCCCGCGCGCACGCAGCGCCGCGGCGTGCCACTGGAAGCCCGGCAGGTTGTCCCACAGGTCCGCGTTCAAACGCTCGTCCGGCGCTAACTTCGTCAGCGAGCTCTTGCGGCCCGCTTCGGTCAACACAAGCTGCGCCGCGACCTCCGAGCCGTATCCATGCGGCGCGGCAAGGTCGAGCTCAACCGGCAACAGCGGCTCGAGCTCGGTCTCAAACAGCGAGTTCTGCCGGCCGCCCAAACCCGGCATCAAAATCAAACCACTCGCCTGCTCGGCCACAAGGCCTTTGATCAAACGGCACTCCTCCAGGCTGAGCTCGTCCGGCCCAAGCCCCACGTCGCCAAGGAACACCACGTCGTATTCCGCAAGCTGCTCTTTCGATGGGAACGAGTCGATGTAGTGCGGCCCGCCGCCCACGCCGTCGAGGCCGGGATGGAACAGCAGGCAGTCCACGTCGACACCCGGATCGCGCACCATCGCGTTGCGCAGATAGCGGTACTCCCAGCGTGGGACGGACTCGATCAAGAGCACCCGCAGCGACTCCTCGCGCACCTCGATCTCGGCCGACGCCTGGTTGTTGCCTTCGTCGACTTCGCCAGACTGCACGGGCACCATGCCGGTCACAACCAACGTGCCGACCTCGCTGGGATTCACATTCAGGTTGCCCTCGAAGATGCTCTGCGCCGCGACCAGCACCTCTTCCGTCACCGTCTCTTCGTCCGACGTCGTCAGCGTCACCTGGAAGCGCAGGTCGCGATCCATCGTGCTCTTAATCGCATACGGCACCGACAGCGGCTTGCCGACGAGTGCGAACGCCGGCAGCTCCAGCGGCAACAACTCGATATCCGCCAGCGCCGTGCGGCTGCCCACAACCGAGGTCAAAATCGGCACGTTCTTCATGCGGCTCTGCATCGCGACTTCGGCCGGGCTCCCGCCCGCGTTCCAGTCCCCATCGCCAAGCATCACGATCGCGCGCAGGTCAGGGTCTTCCAAGAGCCGCGCGAGCGGCTCCGCCATATTCGTCTGCGCGACCGGATCGAAGCCGTCCTCGACCGCCGCGCTAGAAAGCACGCTGCCGACAACCTCGTACCTGCCAGCCAAGCTCTCGCGCAGCGCCTGGAGATCGAAGTTCGCCGCCAGCCATTCCGCCCGCGTGATCAGCCCACCCGCCACCGCGCCGCCCGACAGCGCATCGCGCGTCTGCATGCTGAGCGAGTCGTCCAGCAACACCGCCACCTTCGGCAGCTTGTCCGCGGTCTCGATCTCGACCCGCTCGGGCTGGAACAGCGCGAACAAGACCAGCGCGATCATCGCCAGCCGCAACAGCTCCAAGCCCAAGATCGCCGGTCGATACGCACTGCGCCGCCACGCGACCACGCTGAGCACAATCGCAATCGGCGCTACGACCAAAGCCAGCGGCCGCGCCGCGTCCACGGCCAAGTATTCGATGCCCCAGCTCAAGCGCGCCCCACCGGCCGCGGCGACGACTCCGTCACCGTTATCACCGCCTCGCCCAACAGCGCGACCAAAAGCAGCATCAAGAACGCGCGCCAGACCTCTTCCACCAGCCCGCCTTCTTCCGCGTCGGCGACGACCCAGCTAACGTCGACGTGAGGCAAGAGCCCAGCCAGTCGGTCCTCATTGAGAGCCGTTGCCTCATCCTCCGCAGCACTGCGGTTCAGCCCCACAAGCTCGGTGCCCACGCGCGCAACGCCCGCGTGTTGAAAGTGCTCGGACAAGAGCCAGTCGGGCGAGATCTCGCTCACCAATCCCGCCTCGCCTAGCGGCGCGAACGCGCCCGCATCGACTTGCCCGCGCGAGCCGAGCTCGTCCAAAGCAGCCTCCAGGCCACGCGCAACAAGCGCTACCAGAGTCACGCCCTGGCTCGCCAAGTTCGAGGCGCCCGCCGACGGCAGCGTCGCCAGCATGTACGCACCCCCGTGGGCCGTTGGAATCCGCGCAAGCAGGGTCTCGCCGCTCGCGAATCCAGCCAGCCGGGTCACATCCCCAACCGGCGGCCACAGGCGCGCGACCAACAGCTCGCCCACCGTCAGCGGCGTGCCATCATCGCCGTCCCGCAAGAGGTCGTCCTGCTTGCGCCAAAAGCTTGGCGCAACGGGCGCGCTCCCGTCGCCGAGCTCGACCTCGGGTCCGAAGCTGCACCCAAGGAACGCGCCCGTGTCCCCTTCCCGCGATGGCAGGAAGAGCACACGTCCGCCGGCCTCGACAAAGCGCTCGACAGCCAGCGCATTGTCGCCCACAGGCAGAGCCCCTTGCCACAGCACCTGCGTCGCGTTCGCCAGCTGCAGGTCGCTCGTCTCGCTGCGCAGATAGCTGTCGACAACAAAGCGGGTGCCCTCGCGAACGGGCGCCTCGGCCGCAAACCGCAAGACATCGCGAACCGCCTCGTCTTCGTACACCACCACGGTCTCGGCGGTCTCGCCCGCGCCGAAGGTGAAGTAGTAGCGGTTGTCGATCGCGTTGGCATCCCCTGGCAGCTCGACGAATCCCCAGCCTTCATCATCCCCGAGCGCCACTTGGACTCGATGGCCACGCACCTCGCCCTGCGTCCCCGTCACATCGACGGAAACAATGCTGCGCGCGCCATTGACGTCGAGCGCAACGGGCACAGAGACGTTCTCCGCAGCCGTGCCCGAGGCGCGCACCAGAATGTCGAGCACCAACTCAGCCGTATCGCCGGCAACAACTCGCTCGGCGTGCTCGACACGCACAGCGAGGTTCTTTCTTGCGGCCTTCAGATTCAAGACGTTCACCCGCACGCCCGCGGGCAGCGCGGCAAGCGACTCGTCAAGCAGCGGCCAGCGCCCATCTTCGGCCGCCCAGCCCGCGGTCTGCGCGTCGGACAGAATCCAAATCTCGGCGCGACCTGTGCTGTTCTCTTCAAGGTACTGCGCCGCGACTTCCAGCATCGCCGGGATGTCCGCCTCGCCCGCCGTCTCCGTCGCGATCGGCAAGCTCAAAAGATCGCTCGCTGCGTCCAACTCGACCGGCGCAAGCGTCACGCTGTCGATGCACAAGAGGCGCGCGGCCTCGACGCTCTCGAGCGCATCTGCCACGCGCGCGACCCCCGCGGCCAGCTTCGTCGCGCCACCGTCCACAGTCTGTGCGCTCATGCTGGCGGATCGATCCAACAGCACCAGCACCGTGTCCGGCCGCCCGCCGCCCACGCCGCCAAGCCAGCCGCCGGCAAGCGGCCGCCCCAGCCCCATGATCAGCCCCAACACCGCAAGGGTGCGCAGGGCCAGCAGCACGAAGTGCCGAAGGCGCTGCATCCCGCGCGACATCTGCGCACCTTGCATCAGGAAGCGCATCGCGCCCCACTCGACCACGCGATGCCGCCGCTTGTGAATCAAGTGAATCACGATCGGCAAGAGCACCGCCGGTAGCCCCCACAAGATCCACGACTGGAGGAAGCTCATCGGCGCTTCTTCCCTTGCATCCGCGCGAGCAGGAAGCGGCCCAAGATGTCCTCGGGCGCCTCCTCAATCATCGCGCGGTGATAGTCGACGTCACTCTTCAACACGCCGCTGTGCAGCTCTTCGAAGTACGCTGCGAGAGCCGCGCGATACTGGCGTCCCATCGTCGCGGGCTCGGCTACGATCGGCGCGCCGCCTTCGAGGTCGACAAAGCGCGTCGTGCGCTCGAAATCGAAGTCGAGCTCGCGCTTCTCGAGTAGCTGGAACACGATCGTGTCGTGCTTGCGAAACTTCAAGTGCTGGAAGGCCGCGGTCAGCTCGCCAGGGTCGGTGAACAGGTCCGAAATGATCACCACCATCGCGCGCTGGCGCGTCGATTCGGCAAGGTCGTGAAGCCGCGCGGCAAGGTCGGTCTCGCCCGCCGGACTGTGGCCCTCAAGCGCGTCTTGGATCAAGCCTAAGTGCGACGGCCGCCGCCGCGGAGGCAGCTCGTTCACACCGTCTTGAGTCACGAGGCTGAGGCCCGCGGCCTCGCCTTGTTGGATCGCGACATATCCAAATAGAGCCGCCATGCGGCAGGCAAAGTCGTATTTGGACAGGCGTGCCCCGTGCTCGGCCGAGTGCCCTTTGGTGCCCGGTCCTCCGTAGCGCATCGACCCCGACCCATCCACGACGAGGCACACGCGCAGGTTCGTGTCGGCCTCGAACTCCTTGATGTAGAAGCGATCCGAGCGCCCATAGGCACGCCAGTCAAGACGCCGCAAGTCATCGCCGGGGACGTACTCTCGATACTCGGCAAACTCGAGGCTCGAGCCGCGGTGCGGACTCGCGTGCTTGCCCGACACCGAACCGACCATCGGCTGGCGCGACTCGAGCGTCATACGCCCGAGCTTCGCGATCGCAGCAGGCTCGACGAGCCTGTGTGGAGAGGGAGGCGGCATCGGCGCCGACTTAGACCTGCGACGACTCGGCTAGGAGCCGCGTGACGATCGCGCCCGAGGTCATGCCCTCGGCTTCTGCGGCGAACGTGGTCAGCACGCGGTGCTTCAGCACCGGTGGCGCGACGCTCTGGATGTCCTCGATACGCACGGCGTAGGCGCCCGACATCGCAGCGCGCGCTTTGCCGCCCAAGATCAAGTATTGAACGGCGCGAGGACCTGCGCCCCAGGCAACAAGCGGCTTCAGCCAATCGGGCGCGCTGCCACCATCGGGCCGCGTCTGACGCACGAGCCGGACGGCGTAGTCGTAGACGTGGTCGGGCACGGGCACGCGCCGGACGAGCTCTTGAATTTGCAAAACACTCGGGCCGTCAAGCAGCTTGGCCAGCGTCGGCAGCGCGCTGCCGGTCGTCAGGCGCGCGATCTGCACCTCTTCTTCCTCGCTGGGGTAGTCGACGTCGATCAAGAACATGAAGCGGTCAAGCTGCGCTTCGGGCAACGGATAGGTGCCCTCCTGTTCGACGGGGTTCTGCGTGGCCAGGACGAAGAACGGCGCGTCGAGGGTCAACGTGCGACCAAGTACGGTCACGCGGTGCTCCTGCATCGCCTCCAACATCGCGGCCTGGGTCTTGGCCGGCGCGCGGTTGATCTCGTCGGCCAGAACGATGTTCGCGAAGATCGGCCCCGACACGAACTCGAAGCGCCGCTCGCCGCCGGGAGTCTCTTGCAGAATGTCCGTGCCGGTGATGTCCATCGGCATCAGGTCCGGCGTGAACTGAATGCGGCTGAAGTCCAGGCTGAGGCACTCGGATAGCTTCGACACAAGCAGCGTCTTCGCCAGGCCCGGCACCCCCATCAAGAGGGCATGCCCACGCGCGACGAGGCACATCAGCAGCTCGTCGATGACCTCGGCTTGGCCGATCACGGCCTTGCCCAGCTCCGCGCGCAGCTGGTCGAGGGTCACGCGCAGTTGGTCGATCGCCTCAACATCGGAGGCGGCAAGTTCTTGGTGGGAGTCGACAGTCATAAAGGGCGCAGAGGAAGGGCGTCGTTCGAGCGATTGCGAGGGATGAATGGACTCGATTTCGCGAAGCACTTCAAGTACCGAGTCCGCCACAGCCGGTTGCGTTCCTGTAGCGCCCCGAATCCGTGAAGTTTTCGCTCACGCTCACTTCCAACGGACTTCCCCAAACGCACACCGCCTCGCGTCCCATCGAAAGGGACACGAGGCGGTGTCTGACTTTGGAAGTCGTGCTAGGCCTTGTCGAGCCCGGCAAGCCCGAACTTCTTCGGGCCGATGTACTTCAAGTTGCAACAGCCGTTGCAGCCGTCGAAGACCTTGAACTCGCGGGTGTCGCGGCGGAACTTCTTGAACTCGGGACCGTTCCAGACCTCTTGCAACGTCTGGTTGCGTGAGTCGCCCACGCGCAGGTAGAAACACGGCGAGTAGCGGCCATCGGCCGTCAGCTGCACGCGTGACCACGGGCTCTCGCAGACGTACTCCTTCGAGGACAGCGACCGATCGTCGGTGTAGTGGCGCACGAACTCGTCGATCGGCAAGCCGGGCGGCGTCAGGCGCACTTGGATGCCCAGCTCTTTCTCGAGCTCGAAGCACTTGATCAGCTGTTCGCGCAAGAAGTCGGGGTCGACGCCCTCGGGCCCCTTCTGCGGGATGCGTAGGTTGTCCTCGGTCGGGTGCGACACAAGCGTCGCCGAGTGATCCACAAGGTCGTGCTCGGCCATGAAGTTCACAAGGTCGACACCCAAGCTAGAGGCAAGGCGCATGAAGTCGACCATGCCGTGCACGGTGTCCTGCGTGACCACCATCTTCATGTTGAACTTCGGGAAGTTCTTCTTCGCCTCTTTGCGCAGGCGCACCATGTGCTTGATGCCGTTCACGGTCTTGTTCCAGGCGCCCTTGCGGCCGACGACTTGGTCGTGGCGCTCTTGATCGCCCTCGAGGCTGATGCCCACAAGCACGAGGCCGTTCTGCCACGGGTACTTCGGCGCCAGGTTGACGTAGAGCTCGGCGACCTCTTCCTTGATCAGCGCGCCGTTCGAGATGATGTGCGTACGGCGATCCTTCGACGCGTATGCGATGATCTCTTTGAAGTCCTTGCGGGCAAGCGTCTCGCCACCGCTGAACGTGATCAGACGGCCCTTCGGGAACTCGTTGACGGCCTTCTTGATCTCGTCGGTGGTGAATTCCTTCACCGGGCCGACGGTCTTGACCTCTCCTTTAATGATGTCGAGGTACTGACAGAAGTTGCATCGCAGGTTGCAGCGATAGGTCACCTCGAGGAACATATGGATCGGCTGAAAGGCGCCGCCCTCCCGGGACAGAGTCCGGGGGATGGCACCATGGAGCTGAACCATGGTCGACAGAGCATTACTAAGGTTGATCATCGCGTGCGCGGCAGGCCGGGCGAGAGCCGCCGGTCAAAAGGTGACGTGAGGGGTAGAGTTGAGTCCAAGTCTACCGCTCTTTCGGCTTCTGAGCGCTCTTGGCTCGTGCGAATTGCGTGGAAGTGAGCCTCGATCCAGGAGCCCGGACTCCCGAAATTGGGTCCGCAGAGCCCTGGAATCGTCCTGAGGTCGAGGCAAGGCGTGAAAGCGCGCCTCGAAGCACTAGACTGCGCACATGACTAAGAAAGACACACTCAACCTCCACGACCCCGTACTGCTTGCACGCCTGCCGAAGGTCGCTCTTCACGAACATCTCGACGGCTGCGTCCGCCCCTCGACCCTACTCGAGTTGGCTGCGGAGGCCGGCTACGACGGTCTCCCAGAGTCCGACCCGGTTGCCCTCGGCGACTGGTTCTTCCGCGGCGCGGACCGCGGCTCCTTGCCCGAATACCTCGAGGGCTTCGCCCACACCATCGCTCTGATGCAGACCGCCGAGTCGCTCGAGCGCATCGCCTTCGAGTTCCTCGAAGACCAAGCACTGGACGGCGTCGTGTACGCCGAAGTGCGCTTCGCCCCCCACTTTCACACCGGTGGCGACCTCGGCCTGGACGGCGTGATGCGCGCGGTGTTGGCCGGCCTCGAGCGCGGTGGCAAAACCCACAACGTCGGCTGGGGTCTGATCGTCTGCGCCATGCGCAACGGCACGCCTGAGTTCTCGGAAGACATGGCCGAGCTCGCGATCTCGTATCGCAAGCAGGGCTGCGTTGGTTTCGACCTCGCGGGTGAAGAGGCCGGGCACCCGGCAAAGGAGCACCTTGGCGCCTTCCAACTTGCGCAACGCCAGAACTTCAACATCACGATCCACGCCGGCGAGTCGTTTGGCCCACCGTCGATCTGGCAAGCGCTGCAGTATTGCGGCGCGCACCGCATCGGCCACGGCACGCGCATCATCGAGGACATCGTGATGCACGAGGGCAAGGTCATCGCCGTCGGCGAGCTTGCGCAGTACATCATCGACCACCGCATCCCGCTCGAGATCTGCCTGTCCAGCAACGTGCACACCGGCGCGGCCGCATCGCTCGCCGAGCACCCGTTTCCGATTCTGCACAGCCTTGGCTTCCGCTTGACGTTGAACACGGACAACCGCTTGATGAGCAATACAACGATGAGCCAAGAGTACGCCATCGCGGTTGAGCACTACGGCCTTGACTTCGACGACCTCGAGACGCTGTCTCTGAACTCCATGAAGTCCTCGTTCGCTCATTACGCTGAGCGCTGCCACTTCATTTTTGACCGCATCAAGATGCCCTTTGCGACGCTGCGTGAAGAGCTCGGCCTGCCCGCGCGCATTCCGTATGGCGGCCAGAAACAGTGCCCGTCGGAGACGAAGTGACGGACATCAAGAGCACGCCCGCTCTGCGCGACCCGCTCTCCTTCGCGGGTCGCGTCGAGCTGCACACGCTCGACAGCCAGGTCCTCGACGGCGGCCGCTATGGCGACCCGACGCTGCGGCAGCTTGCTGTGTACGTGCCGCCGAATGCGGACGGCCCGCTACCGGTTGTGTTCTTGCTGCCCGGCTTCACCGGCAACTGGATGAGCTACTTGAAGACGCACGCCTGGGACGAGGGCGTTGTCAAGGTCTACGACCGCGGCGTTGCCGCCGGCGAGCTCGAGCCCGCGCTGCTGGTGATGCCCGACTGCTTCACGAAACTCGGCGGCTCGCAGTTCGTCGATTCAGCGCTGCTTGGCCGCTACGAGACGTATCTCACCGACGAGGTCGTGCCGTTTGTCGACAGCCACTTCGTCACGAACCCCAAAGCGCGACGCGGCCTTGTCGGCAAGTCCTCGGGCGGTTTTGGCGCGATGCGCCTGTCGATGCGGCACCCAAAGTTGTTCGGCGCGGCAGCCTCGATCAGCGGCGACGTGAACTTCGAGATGGGCTACGCGGTCGAGTTCCCCGCCGCCCTGCGCGGCCTTGTCGGCCACAATATGGACCCGGCGAAGTTCCTGGCACACTTCTTCGAGACGAACAAGCTGAAGGACGACGACCACGCGGCGATGAACACGCTCGCGATGGCCGCCTGCTACTCCCCCGCGCCCGACACGGAGCTTGGTTTCGAGCTGCCGTTCGACCTCGAGACCTGCCGCCGCATCGACAACGTCTGGCAGCGCTGGCTTGCCTTCGACCCGCTCGAGATGATCGAGACCGTGGTCGCTCAGGACGCCTGGCGCACCATGGACCTCTTGCACCTCGAGTGCGGCCTGCGCGATCAGTTCCACCTGCAATGGGGCCTGCGCCGCTTGACCGCGCGCCTCGACGAACTTGGCATCGACCACCACCACGTCGAGCACGAGGGCAGCCACTTCGACATCAACGACCGCTACCCGCCCGCGATCAGCGCTGTCGCCCGCGCGTTGGTTGACGCGTAGCTCTCGGTCTCGAGTCCAGCCCTACTTCGTGTGGCTGACTTCGACCACGGTCTTGATGCCGCCGCGGACCCAGAAGTCGCCCTCGACGGTCAGCTTGCGCGGCGCGATGGCGGCGACGAGGTCGTCGAGGATCTTATTCGTGACGGCCTCGTGGAACGCGCCCTCGTCGCGGTAGCTCCACAGGTACAGCTTGAGGCTCTTGAGCTCGACGCACAACTCGTCCGGCACGTAGCGGATCCGGATCGTGGCGAAGTCGGGCTGCCCCGTCATCGGGCACAGGCACGTGAACTCGGGCGCCTCGAAGCGGATCTCGAAGTCGCGGCCGGGCGCGGGGTTCGGGAAGCTCTCGAGGCTCTTGGACGGGCTGGTAGACATGGCGTTTGGTAGCTAGGTGGCGTTAGGGCCGCTCGAGGCGGCCGCGGTGGCGCCAGATAGTACGGCCATCGACGCGCCGCTCGATCGTCCAGGCGATTTCTCCTTGGCTCCAAGCCTCAAGATTGTGCGCCGCCCTAGGGAAGACCAGCACGCCGCCGTCGCGAGTCGCATCGAACTCGCGCAACTTCAAGCCGCTCAGATCCAGCTGCATGAGCACGAAGTTGTCCGTCTCTGGAGCGGTGCGCAGCTTCATCCCGACGCCTGAAACCGGCAGAGCGAAACGCCAGTCTCGGCCACGGACATCGGGTGCGAGTCCTAACCCCTCCGGCTCGAACTCCGGAGTCAGCGAAGCCGATTCGACGCGTGCCAACCCAGTCTCGAACCACATCCGCCCGACGCGCCCCGCGAACAGCCAGTCCAAGCTGCTCGACAGGTCAAACAAGCCTTCCGTCCGCCCCCGCGCCGTCACCCAGGTGCCCCCCACCGCGGCCGCGGTCTCGCCCGCGGGTCGCGTGGCGAAGGTCACAGCCGTCGGCAGCGCTTCGGAAGAGGCCAGCCTCTCGGCCGAGACCGTCACCGCAAGCACGCCGACTGTTAGCGGATCCAGATCGAGGTCTGGCGAGGACGCCGCCCCGCGCCACAGCGGCGGTGCCTCGAACTCGCCCGGCGTCCCCAAGTGAATCAGCCTGTCGCCTTGGATCAGCACGGCGCCTCCGCGGCGGAGCTCGTTGAACTCGGGCTCGCGCGCCAAGGCCACAAACGCATCTGTGCCCACAAGCCGCGGCCGCTGCACGCCCTCGCGTGGCGCGTGACCCGTTAGCGAAGCATCCAATAGGTGCCCGATTCCGCCCGCAAACGGCGCAATCGCCTCGCCGGCGGGTGCGTCGCGCAACGCCAAGATCGCGGGACCAAGCGCCGAGCCACGCCCCTCGCGCGCCAAGTCCGTGCGCAAGTTCGCCGCCTCGTTCGACGCGCGCTCAAGGTCCGCCCGCAAGTGCGCCGTCGCCCGCGCCGCACGCACGTGCAGCGGCGCCTGGGACAAGCTCAGCAAACCAAACCCGACCGCCAGCCCGATCGGCAGCACGAGCCGCAGGAATCCCTGCACACTCGTCGCCACAACGACCAGCCCCGCAACCAACACAGCTGCCGAAGGGAACAGCGTCCGCGCGCTTGAGAAATCACCAAGCCCGACGTGCCCACCCTGACCAGGACCACCAAAAAACAGAGTCAAGCAAAGCGCAACAAACCAGACGCCAAGCAGGCGGCCCCAGAGGCGCGGCGCGTAACGCGCGGCCCGCATCGCAGGATGCATCGCCCCAAGAATCAAGACGACCGCCAGCGCCATCGTCAACCCAGGTGTCGGCACCGGCAGCAGGAGGATGCCGAAGCGCTCAAAGAACGAACCCGCGCCCGGCGCGAACGGCGCCAGCGCATCGGTCTTGCCGCCCAGAGCCGCACGCACGAAGAGCTCGACGGTCGCCATGCCGCCCAAGACCAACAGCGCCGTCAGGGCGCGCCTCGACCGGCGCCGCTTGGGCTGATACCGCTGCACGGAAGCGAACTCGCCAACGGCGATCGCCAGCGCGAGCCCCAAGCCGAAGCGCCCCGCCAAATGCGCCGCCAGGAACAAAAAGAACGCACCGATCAAGCGCATCGGCTTGCGGTCTTGCCGCGCGCGCAAGTACGTCGCCGCCGCCCACGATCCGAATGCCAAGTACAAGAGATCCGCACGGCCCGCCAAGTCTGCCACCGCGTGCACCGCAAATGGATGCAGGAACAAAATGGCTGGAAGAGCCCGCGCCGCAGCCCGCGCATGATCCGCCCCCGTCCAGGGAAACAAGAGCCGCCGAATGAAGTTCGCCAGGCCCAGTCCCGCCGCCAACAAAAGCAGCAAGTTCTCCAGCCGGTACAACGTGGCGCTCGACTCGGACACGCCCCAAAGCCGCCGCGAGAACGCCAGCGATGCGCCCGTCAAAATCGACCCGCGCTCACCACCTGCAGCCAAGTACGCGCGCGGCCCCATGTCCTGAAGCGGCACGGGCTCGGGATGCACGCGGCTCGTCTCGGCCCCGCCGGCGGCCTCCACCAAGACCGCGAGGTCCCCGCCCAAGAAGCCACCCGACCCAGGCCCGATGCCGCGCAAGTAAGGCGCGTACACCACAACAACCCAGCCGATCGCCAGGGTCAGAAGCAGCCCCTTAAGCCAACGTGGCATGCGCTACTCCTCCGCCTCCGCGGACTCGTCGAGAGCGTCTTCCCATGCGCCAAGCAGCCAACCCGGTAGCAGTTCGCAGCGCTCGACCACGGCGCGCGCCGGCGCGTATGCCGTCTGCGCCGAGACCAGCGATCGCACGATGTATCGCGAGCCTTGCGCCATCAGCGGCGCCACGAAGTCCGGCGCTCCTAGCAGGTCCGCGCGCGAGCTCAAGTACACCGGAACGAACCAACCGCGCCCGCCGCCATGCAGCTGCTGGGCCGCAAGCCCGCGCCGCAGCGACCACGAGATCGCGCCCGCGATCGCGCTCATGCGCGCAACGACCGGAACCTCGTCCAGCTTGCCCAAATGCAGGCGTCTTTCGGGGTTCTCGAACTCGCAGGCCACCACAATCTCGCCACCGGGATCCAGCTCGGGCCACACGCCCAAGTCCACCGGCGCCGGCAGCTCCGGCGTGCTCGGCCGCTCGCCGACCCAGTTCACGACGTACGGGTTGCCATCGGGCTGCGCGTTGGGCGAGATCCCCACGTAGATCGGCGCGCCGCTCGGCGTCGTCAGCTCGCCCGCCGGCGCCACAAGCTGATTGCCGTTCCACACAAAGTGCCCTTGCGCGATCGCCAGATGCAGGTGCACCGCTAGGTACTTCAAGAGAGCGAAGTCCTTCGCGCCCCACTCTTCGACAACGGCGAGGTCCTTAAGGAAAGACAAGCGGCCGGCCGGCAAGTAGCAGAAGCGGAAGAGCGCCTGAACCGACAGCTCCTCCTCGCCAAACGCGGCGAGCAGCTCGGGAATCGTGGGTCGCACAGCGGCCTCGGAAGATGCAGTATTCAAGTTGTTCGTATCCATCAATGGATCAAGTCAAGTCAGGTTTCCAAGTTTCAATCTACGCTGGCCCTAAGGGCCCCCGGCAATTAGGCTGCGCGCGGCCCTTCACTTCAAGTACCTAGCCCCAGACCCCAGCGTCTTCTCCCCGCACCCCCCATGCTCGAGCTCTTCCGCCCCCTCCTCGAAGCCGCCCACGGCCTCGACCTTCACGACACCGCCGCCGCCGAAATCACATTGACCGAGCGCTTCGATCCGAGCAGCCCAGCCGGCCTCGCGCTGAACGCGAAGTTGATCGAGCTCTGGCGCGCGGGCGAGCTCGCCAGCGAGGGCAAGCCCCCGATGAACTGGGGCCGCGTGACCAAGCAGTCCCCGGACAGCCTCGACTTCTCGATCGACGTCGTGGTCATGAGCGGCGCCGGGCCGCGCCACCGCCACCCCGCCGGCGAGATCGACTACTGCGTCGCGATCGACGGCACGCCCACATTCGACGGCAGAGCGCCCGGCTGGGTCGTCCTTGGCCCGGGCTCCGAGCACGTGCCCACCGCCGCCGGCGGCACGATGCTGATCGCCTACCTCCTGCCGGGCGGCGCATTCGAGTTCGTCAAGTAACTCGGAGGGTTTGTTGGCAAGCGCAGGTCCGACCCAACCGAAGAACAGCGTGCGCATTTCCCCTCTCCCCTAAAAGGCGAGCACCATGAGCCGGCCCCGCCAGGCAAAGGGGGGTCAGGCGGTGCTTGGAGGCCAAAGGCCGACGCACCGCCGCGCCCCCCTTTGCCTGGCGAAGGGCCGGCGGACAACGCGCAGCCTACCCACCCCTCCCTCTCCCTCCCCCCCCAGCATGCCCCCGACGTCCTCGGCGTCTAACTCGACCACCTCCCACTCCGATCCGGCCAGCGCCGGTGCGGCCCGGGATGCGCTGCGTCTGCATGTTCTGATCACGCCGACCGACGACCGGCGCGCGCTCTTCAGCAGCCTCGCCGCCCTATCCGCGGCGCGTGAGCCCCGGCTCGAAGTCACCGCCGTCGCCGCGCCGGGAACACGCCCCGCCATCGGCCTCGACAAGCGCTTCCGCTTTCTACCCGAGAGCCGAGACCTGCTCGACGACCCGATCGAAGCCCTGGGCATCAAACCCGGCAGCGTGTTGTTCATCCTGCGCGCCGGAGCTCTGCCGCCACGCGGCTGGGTCGAGACGATGCTCGAGACGGGCAAGCTCCCCAGCGTGCGCGCGGTCGCGGCTCACGGCTGGTCGCCGAATCCCGAGCGCTCCGCCGAAGTCGAGCTCCTGCGCTGGGAAAAGGAAGAGCACCTCGCGCGACGCAACTGCTACCGGGTTGTCGAGGATCGCGCCGATCTCGAGGCGCCGATGATCGCCATCTTCCGGCCCACCGAGCTCGCCTCCGAGATCACCGACTTCGTGCGCGGGCATGGCACCGAGAGCCTCTGCTTGCGCCCTGAAGGCACGCAAACCGTTGAACGACTCCTGGTCGCGAAGGACCTTGTCGTCTGGCAAGATCCGCAAGCACCTCCGCTCTCGGCGCGCGTGATCTGCGGCGGCCCCGAGATTCGCAAAATCACCAGCCTCGACGAGGCCGAGGCTCTCGAGGCGCGACTTCACGCAGCCCTCGAAGACGGACCGCGGCCCGAGATCAGTCTGCGGCTCGCGAGACTTGGCCTGTCCCGTGGCGACCGCTTGACAGCGATTCGCCATGCGCGCATCTGCCTCGACGCGTGGCCCGAGTGCGCAGAGGCCAAGTTGTACGTTGCGCGCGCCCAAACCGGCGAGGGCCGCCTCGCGGCTGCGCGCCACATGATCGAGGACCTGCTGCACGCCGGCCCCTTGCGCCTTGAGGATCGCGCTTCGGTCTTCGCTTGCCTGGCCAGTATCTGGCTGCACAGCGGCGAGCCCGCACAGGCACAGCCGTGCCTCGACGTGGCCCTCTCGATCGCGCCGGACAATCCACTCGCCCGCTACTGCCAAGCGCGCATTGCCCTCGCTGCGGGCCGCTTCGGCGAAGCTCTCGAACATCTGGAGACCTGCCTCGCGGCAGTCCCCTTGTCCCCCGACATGCACTTCGAGCTCGGCCGCACGCGCGTCCTCGCCGGCCTCGAGCCAGCCGGCCTCGAGTCCCTCGCCCGCGCCCTCGAGCTAAACCCCGACCACAAGAAGGCCGAGGCCCTCCTCGCCCGCCTCGCCCCCCCGCGCTAAGAGCAGGCGCTTTCGGGAATCGGCCGGCACCGAACCGAAGTTCGATGCCGGCCCGATCAGACGCCTACGCGGCGCGCTTCAGCCGGAGCTCCTCGACCAGCGAGTACAAGGTTGGCACGACGAACATCGTGATCAAGACCACGGTCATGCCCCCGAACGAGGGGATCGCCATCGGCACCATGACATCGGCTCCACGGCCCGTCGAAGTCAACACCGGCAAGAGCGCCAGAATCGTCGTCGCCGAGGTCATCAAGCACGGGCGACAGCGCCGCTTGCCCGCCACCACAACCGCCTCGCGAACACCTTGGATCGAGTCAGGCTTCGACGCCGCGAACGACTGCTTCAAGTAGGTCGCGATCACGACGCCATCATCCGTCGCAATCCCGAACAGCGCCAGGAAGCCGACCCAAACGGCTACGCTCAGGTTCAGCGGGTGCACACTGAACAAGTCGCGCATGTTGGTGCCAAACAGGCTGAAGTTCAAGAACCAGTCCTGTCCATACATCCACACCATCATGAAGCCGCCCGCCCACGCGACGAACACGCCGCTGAACACGATCACCGTCGTCGACACCGCGCGGAACTGCAGGTACAAGATCATGAAGATCGTGAACAGCGCCAGAGGCAACACCACCATCAGCGTCTTCTGCGCACGCACCTGGTTCTCGTAGGAACCGGCGAACACGTAGGAGACGCCGGCGGGCAGCTCAAGCTCGCCCGAGTCGATCTTGCTCTTCAAGTAGGCGGCCGCCTCTTCCACGGCGTCGACTTCCGCGTAGCCATCCTTCTTGTCGAAGATCACGTACGAGGTCAGGAACGTGTCCTCGGTCTTGACGACCTGCGGACCGCGCACGAACTCGACATGCGCAAGCTGCGACAACGGGATCTGCGCCCCGTTCGAGGCCATCACAAGCGTGCGCTCGATCCCTTCGATCGAGTCACGATCCTCGCGCATGTAACGCACACGCACGCCGTAACGCTCGCGGCCCTCAACCGTGGTTGTGACCTTGCGGCCCCCAAGGGCCACCTCAATCACACGCTGCACGCCCGCGATCGTCACGCCATAGCGCGCCGCCGCCTCGCGATCGACATTGATCTCGAGATAGGGCTTGCCGACCACGCGGTCCGCGAACGTGGCCTCGGCCTTGACAGCCGGGACCTCTTTCAAGAAGTGCTCCATCTGCAAGCCGACCGACTCGATCGCCTCGAGGGTCGGTCCGTGGATCTTGATTCCCAAGGGGGCACGCATGCCACTCTGCAACATCACAATCCGCGCCGCGATCGGCTGCAACTCAGGAGCGGTCACGGTGCCCGTCAACTTCGCGGCCTTGACGATCTCGGCCCAGATGTCCTTGGGACTCCGGATCTCCTCGCGCCAGTTGCGGAAGGGCTTGCCGCCGGACTCAACCTGAATCAGCTCACCCGCATCATCGCGCACGTACTCCTCTTTCTCGGCGTCGTACTCAAACTCAAGTCGCGCACCATCTTCACTGATGATGTACTCGGACTTGTAGTTGATCACCGTCTCCAACATCGAGATTGGCGCGGGATCGAGCGGGCTCTCCACGCGCCCGATCTTGCCCACGGCCAGCTCGACTTCGGGGATCGACTCGATCGCCAAGTCCAGAGTCTGCACGACGTCCAGTGCCTCGCCGATCGATGCGTGCGGCATCGTCGTCGGCATGAACAGGAAGCTGCCCTCGTCGAGGGACGGCATGAATTCCTTGCCAAGCCCGGGGAAGTCCTCTTCGAGGCCTTGCCATGTCTCGGACGCTTGCAGGCTCACAGTGTCGACACCGATCTTGCCAAGCAATTTCGAGGGGCCACTGAACACCGTAGCGAAGCCCATCCACGACATGGCGCCGAAGACAATCAGCCCAACCGGCACCATCAGGAACAGAAACTTGTTCGCTAGGCACCAGCGCAGAATCGGCTCGTAGACCTTCATGAACAACACGAAGAACAAGAGCAGCCCAACGATGGCCAGCAACACGAACAGTAAGTTCGAGATGCCGCCCTCGGGTCCCAATGGCTCCCAGTGCCGCGCCAGGACGTTCGCCACCCACAGCATCACAAGGATGTTGATCAGCGTCGAGATCGTCCGCTTGGCAGGCTTCCACCGACTCAAGAGCCCGTTCCACCAGCGCCCGATTCGCCCACCCGTAGCCGGGAACAGAATCAACGCAAACGGCGGGATCATCAAGAGCGCCACAACGATCGAGCCCACCAGGGCAAACGTCTTGGTGAACGCGAGCGGCCGGAACAACTTGCCCTCGGCACCGATCATCGCGAACACGGGCAAGAAGCCCACCACGGTTGTCGCCACAGCCGTCAAAATCGCCGAGCCCACCTCCATGGTCGCGTCATAGACCACATCGATCGCCTTTGCGCCGGGCCCCGCTCGTTTCAAGGATTGAAGGGTGTTCTCACACAGAACAATCCCCATGTCGACAATCGTGCCGATCGCGATCGCGATCCCCGACAAGGCCACGATGTTGGCGTCAACGCCAACAAGGCGCATGCAGATGAACGCGAACATGACAGCGATCGGCAGCAGTGCCGAGATCAACAGGCTCGAGCGCAAGTGCATCAGCATGAAGATCACAACGATGATCGTCACCATGATCTCTTCCGTGATCGCCGTGTCCAGCGTCCCGAGCGTCTCGTGGATCAGCCCCGAGCGATCGTAGAAGGGCACGATCGCGACATGCGACACCGTGCCGTCTGCCAAGGTCTTCTTGGCAAGCCCCGGCGAGATCTCTTCGATCTTCTTCTTGATGTTGTCGATCACCTCCAAGGGGTTTTCGCCATAGCGAACAACCACCACGCCGCCGACCGACTCGACGCCGCCCTTGTCGAGCGCGCCGCGCCGCATCGCCGGGCCGGTCGAGACGTGCGCTACATCGCTGACGCGCACCGGCACTCCATCGACGGCTTTCACCACCGACGAGCCAATGTCATCCACGTCCTCGACCCAGCCGGTTCCGCGCAGCAAATACTCGGCGCGGTTGATCTCAACCACGCGCGCGCCGACCTCAAGGTTTGCGCCCTTCACGGCGCGCATGATCTCCTCGAGATTCACACCCTGAGCACGCATCGCATCGGGATCGATGTCGACCTGATACTCGCGCACATACCCACCGATCGACGCCACCTCGCTGACGCCCTTGGCGCTCATCAAGGCATACCGAACGTACCAGTCTTGGATGCTGCGTAGCTCGTCGGGCCCCCAACCACCGGTCGGGTTCCCGTCCTCATCCTGCCCCTCGAGCGTGTACCAATACACTTGGCCAAGAGGCGTGGCATCCGGTCCGAGGGTAGGCGCAACACCTTCTGGTAGCGTCCCCGCAGGAAGGCTCGAGAGCTTCTCGAGCACGCGGCTCCGCGACCAATAGAACTCGACGCCCTCCTCGAAGATCACGTAGATCGACGAGAAGCCAAAGAACGAGAACGACCGCACCGTCTTGATCCCGGGTAGGCCCAAGAGCGAGACCGTCAGCGGGTACGTCACCTGGTCCTCGACGTCTTGGGGCGAGCGCCCCATCCACTCGGTGAACACAATCTGCTGGTTCTCGCCGATGTCGGGGATCGCGTCCACCGGCACCGGATCGCGCGGCAGACCGCCGAGCTCCCAGGCAAACGGGGCGGTCATCATGCCCCACCCCACGACGAAGATCACAAGCAGGAAAACGACCAGCTTGTTCTCGAGGAAGAACCGAATCATCTTTCCCATGACTAGCGCCCCTCGCCTTGGGCGAGCTCGCGCACGACGCTACCGCATGTCTGCATCTCGGTCCCGAAGAACGGGTTCTTCGTGGGCCCCGCCTCTCCGAGCCAATCGGCCCCTTCGAAGTCGAAGGCCATGGGGCAATGGAAGACGGCAAGTGGACCACGGTCGCCGCCATCTAGCGGGAGTCCGAACTCTTCGATCGCAAGGAGCAGCTGCGAAGACAGAGGTGCCAACGCAACCCGCGCTCCCTCGATCCCCTCTGCGGCAATCACCGCCTCCACAGACTCCTTCAGGGCCGGGGAGCCCTTCATCCACGCCATGTGCTGATCCCCTTCAAGCCCCGCCATATCGATCGCCTCGAAGGCCATGCGAAGCCCCTCGCGAACTGCTTGGCTATCAGCATCCTCGGTCAGGCCTTTCTCGAAACTCAGGTACGCATTCACGAGGCCTCCAAGCTGCTCTTGAAACCCAGAAGGGGCCGAGCCCTGCGCTTGGTCCATATCCATGTCCTCCATGCCGTCCATGTCCATGTCCATAGAAGCGCCGGCGGCCGCCGCCGGCTGCTCAAGCGGCCCCGTGATGTCGCCGCACTTCTGCATATCGAGCCCGAAGTACGGGTTCCGCGTGGGGCCATCCGGGGCGATCCAATCCGCACCGGCCATGTCGTAGGCCATCGGGCAGTGGAACACTGCCAGTTTCGCACCAGCGGTCTCCGCGCCGAAGGACTTCACCGCACTCATCAAGTTGCTGGAGAGCGGGCCAATCGCCACTCGGACGGCGTCGATGTCTGCACCGCTCGAGGCAGCATCAACGCTTTCCCGCAGCGCACCTACGGTCTGCATCCAAGCCCGGTGCGCGCTCCCTTCCAAGAGGCCCATGTCCACGGCGCCAAACGCCTCGCTCAGCTCGCTTTGAGCGCCGACCTCAAGCTGATCCTCAGCCAACCCATCAACAAGAGCCAGATAGACCGTCAAGAGCCGCCCAAGTTGATTCTGAAACTCGGCGGGAACCGTCAACGGAGGACCCGCCACCGGTTGCGACGCAGGCTGATCCGAAGAGCGCCCCACATTGGGCGCCATCATGCTGCGCTTCGCGCGGATCTGCAGTTCACTGTCGATCTTGAAGTTGCCTTGGACAACGACGTCTTCGCCTTCCATCAGCCCCTCGAGAACGATGTAGTAGTCTCCGGCATGAGGCCCCAAGACGACCTCGCGGCCCTCGAACGAGGGCATCTCGTGATCCGGTAGTTGGACGTACACGACCGAGCGCGCACCGGTGAACATCGGCGCCGTGTCCGGCACAGCAAGCGGCAAGCTCGCTTTGCCGCCGGTCACAAAACCAAGCTCTTCAGACGGCACAAGCGGCATGCCGCACTCGCTGCATGCACCCGGCCCGTCGCCGATCACCTCGGGATGCATCGGGCACATCCAAATCCCCGCGAGAGTCTCGTCCATCACCTGCCCCGCACTCGAGAGCATCGCCTCCACACGCGCGCGCACAAACATGTCCGGCTTCAACCGCCGGTCGCCGTTCTCGACATTCAGTCGAACCTTCACGGTACGCGTCTTCGCGTCCAAGATCGGATCGATAAACGCCACGCGTGCCTCGAACGGCTCGCCGGGATAAGCCTCAACCGAGAAGCGCACGACCTGTCCATACCGCAGCCAAGCGAGGTCGGACTCGTAGGCGTCCAGGACCACCCAGACCTTCGACAGATCCGCAATCTTCACGATGTCCTGGCCCTCCTTCACAAACGCGCCTTCGTCCACGGCCTTGTGCACAACCGTGCCGGTTGCCGGCGAGCGCAGGGTCATGTAAACACTCGGCTCGCCGCGCGCTATGAGCTCGTCGATCTGCTCCTCATCGATGCCAAACAGATGCAGTCGCTCGTGCGCCGACTTCACCGTGGCAAGCGAGCTCTCGCGCAAAAGCTCCAGCCCATTCCCAGCGACTTTATCCGCCGCACTCATCGCGCGCAGAAGCTCCTCTTGCGCGCTGTACAGGATCGGGCTGTAGATCTCGGCGATGTGCTCGCCGGCCTTAATCTGTGTCCCTGTGAAGTCCACGAACAACCGGTCGAGCCGCCCTTCAACGCGCGCGGTGTACGTCGTCACGCGCGTCTCGTCCAACATGACGCGCCCCACAAGCGGCACCTCGTGCGCAAGCTCGATCCGCTCAACCCGCGCCGTTTGGATCTTGGCCCGCTTCATGGCCCCCTCGCTCATGCGCAGCTCGAAGATCCCCTCGTCGTCACCACCACCGCCGGAATCGGCGAGGATCAGGTTCATTCCGCAAATCGGGCACTTGCCAGGCTCGGGCATCCGGATCTGCGGGTGCATGGAACAAGTCCAAACCTCGGGGGCAGTGGCCTCAGCTGCGTGCTCGGCTGCAGTGTGCACCCCATCTTTTGGAGGCGGCCCATCCGACGAACCGAACATGCGCCCGACAAGGAAGGCGAGCAAGGCGACGATGACAAAGGAGATGCCTCGGCGAATGCGAGGTGTAGTTGATGCTGACATGGCTAGTTCTTTTCAGTGTTCGTGAAGGCTTGTTCGGACGCCGCGCTGGAGCTGCCGGCAAGGCGCTCGATACGGGCTTGTGAGAGGCTGCGGTCGACGCTGGCTCGCGCCAACTGCAGCTGAAATTCGAAGAGCACGCGCTCGGCATCGACAAGGTCAATGTAGTTCGAGCGTCCGGCTTGATAACCGCTGTCGAGTGCCGCCAGCGCTTCCTTGCCTTTGGGGATCAAGTTGTCTCGGTACAGACCAATGCGGCGCTCGCTATCACGAGCCTGGAAGGCCAGGTCTGAAAGTCGCGCCTCGAGCTCGTTCAAGAGACTCTGCTGCGCCAGGCGCGTGCCGCGCGCCATCGACTCAGCCTTCCGTTGTCCTGCTCGATAAGCCTTGCGCCAAATCGGAACGCTGAGGCCCAAGGAAAACGCCAGGGCATCATCCCCTGACCCGGTCACGTTGTTCACCGCGTCACCAACGAACGTGTAGTCCGCGCCGATGGAGAACTTCGGGAAGAAGGCCTTGTCGGACAGGTCGCGGCCTAGGTCCGCAGCCTGGATATCGAAAGCGAGTCCCCTCAGCTCGGGATTCGTCGACAACAGGTTTTGCTCGATCGCCTGCATGTCGAACATCGCCGCCGGCGGTAGCTCGGCAAGCGTTGGGGACAGGTCAGAGAACGACTCGGCCGGCAAGTCCAGCAACGCCGCGACACGGCTCGCCAAAGGCAAGCGGCGATCCTCGAGTGTGCTGAGCCGGTCGTCCAATCGGCCCAGCTCGATCTGGACCCTGATGAGGTCGGACTGCTGCACAAGGTTCGACTCGTACCGGGCGCGCGCCACTTCCTCCCAGTGAGTGACCAGCTGAATGTGCGCCTTGGTGACGTTTGTCGCCTCACCAAGATAGATCATCTCGTACCAGACTTCGCGCAACTTGAGCTCGAGGTCGAGCCGCACAGCCTCGAGCTTCTCGCGGACTGCCTCCGAGCGGGCTAAAGCTTGATCTCCCTTGAGCTCAAGCACGCCAAACCAAGGGTAGCTCTGCCGCAAGGCAAGCTTGCCATCCATGGGTCCTACGCGCGTCTCAACTTCTTGCACGAAGGTCGCGATTGAAAGCTGAGGCTCGGGCAGCTTCTGCGAGATCGTGACCTCTTCGAACGACGCGCGCCAAGCCTCGAACGCTCGCGCCAAGCCTGGGTTTCGAAGCAGGCCTAGGTGCAGAGCCTCTTCAAGAGTCGAAGGCGCCGACATGTCCGGGGCCTCTTGGGATGCCAGGCTTTCGCTTGGATAGGCGTAGTGATCCCGGGCATCGTCCCAGGCTTGACGGCTCTCGGCGAGCCCACTTGGAGGCACCGCGCAAGAAGATAAGTAGAGAGTCCCCAGGGCCGCGCCGGCGGCAAACAGGTGGAGACGGGAAGTTGGATGGAACATGGGTTATTGGGCTTCGAGGAGCCCCAGATTGGGAACGGAGGGAGGTCGGGACCAGGTGGCTCAAATCGCGGCTCCGCCACGGAGCCACGAGAACGCACCGGCAAGAGAAGCGACAGTGATGCCGCAACCTCGCCCTTGGTCTCAGTTCCTTGAAGTCGAGAACAGCGCGAGAAACGCGCCGAGTCCATCAGACTCAAGAGTCCACGCGCCACTCGAGCTCGAGCGGTTGGACCAAACCGGCGGAGGTGGTATCTCCGGGATGTTCGCGGAAGAGTCCTGCTTGAGACCACCCATGATCTCGATCGGATGTTCGCACCAACAAACGAGCTCTTGGCCCGTCTTCGAACCAGTGCGCTCGACATCGAGCAAGATGCGGACGGGGCCCGAGTCACGAAGGGGCTTCGGAGCCACGTTGCATCCGCAGGGAAGTCGCCCAATCCTGGGTCCCTTCTGGGTCGATGAACTCAAGGAGTCCATCTGCCGAGCTCCCTTGCAACAACAGCTGCGCATCGACGACACCGAGACCGAGACCGAAGCCCGCGAACCACAGCTAGACGCGACCTCGACTTGACCGACGAGAGCGAGAGCCGGCTGCAAGGCAATCAGCAGCGTCACAAAGACAAGCCCCGCTACACGCAAGGTGTGCAAGCCCTTCCCGATCGCTGACAGAAGTGTCTTCATCGCTGTCACCAAGCTAAGCCCATTGTTTGTTTGACTCAAGGTCTTGCCCTACAAAGAGAAGTAGCCAGCACCAAAAACCAGCGTCCCGCCAAGGTGCCCAGCGATGCCAATCAGAACAGGGGCCCCAAGTGCCAGAACCCGGAACAGCCGCCCCTCTCCTTCGCGCGCCTCGCGTGCAGACCAGGCGCCCACCAAGAGCCAAGCCAAGGCCAACAGCCCTGCATAGCGATGAAGCTGCGGCGTCGACGCCAGACTCGCGGGGAAATCCGCACCGCTAGCGGCAATCCAGCCAAGGGGCGCAGCCGCAGCGGCCCCGAGTGCAGCAAAGATCATCGCGAGAGTCGCTGTGGTCCGCCAGACCCGATCCTTCTTCAAGATGAAGAGCCCTTCAGCAAGTGCCGCAAACAGCCCAAGACCGATTGGTAAGTGAACCGCAAGCGGGTGAACCTTCCCCACTAGAGTGATCAAGCGACTCGCAAGACTGCCATCGGGATCTCCGTGCCCAGTTGCATGATCATGCTCGGCGCCTTCATCGTGCGTAGCCTCTTCAGCATGCATGTCGTCGATTCCGTCGTGCGCGGTGCTTGCGTGGCCATCATCACCGTGGTGCTCAACCTCGGTGCTCGCAGCACCAACCGAAGCGACAAGGCGCACCTCGCGGAGCCCCGCTGCGTAAAAGCCTGGGTCCGCTTCGTACTTTCGCTTGCACTTCTTGCAACAGAAACCGATGCGCTCACCGCCGATGTCTAGGTAAATGCCGTCTTCAATCGGCTCATCCGTCGTCACCGGGCACAGAGCGTTCACAGGTTCGAGTAACTCCGCTTGGGGTGACTCCAGCATCGTGTGATCAACTCCCTGAGCACCAACCGGCAGCGCGCTGGCAAGCAACGCGAGCGCCATCGCGCCACCTACAAGTCGAGCCCGAAGCCCGACCTGTAGGAGCGCTGAAACGATGGTCCGACTAGTGGTCATGATCTCCGTGACCAGCCTCACGCTCACCGGCGCGGCCAGCATCGATCTCGGCAATGTACTTGGCCGGGTTCTTCCCAAACTTCTTCACGCACATCTTGCAGCAGAAGCGCACCAGGCGACCGCCAACCACGCGGTCGACGACGTCGCCCATCTCACCGCCGAGCTTATCACCCGAGATCAGGCAAGTCTTGAAGGGGTAGTCCTTCACCTGCGCCTTGATCACAGCTGCGTCGAGCTGTGCGATGTACTTGTCCGGGCTCTTCTTGAACTTGCCGATGCACATCTTGCAGCAAAAACTCACGAGGCGGTTCTTGTAGATGATGTTGACCGGCTTCCCCATGTCTCCGCCAAGCTTGTCGCCAGAGATCATGCAGGTCGTCAACGGATAGAGTGGCAGCTGGTCGGCGATCATCAGGGCATCGATCTTCTCGACGAATCCCGCCGGCGCGGCGCGGAAGGCCTTTGTGCTCTTCTCGCTAGAGAAGCGCAGTTCACGGCCTTCGAAGTCGATCACGACTTGATCCTCGATCGGACCAAGATCTTTGCCAGTGACAATGTCGACTCCCAGCAGGTAAGGGTCCCCCGCGAACGTCGCCACCTTCTCGGCGGCGGGTTTGCTGGCAGGCTGCTTGTCTTGGGCAACACCCAGCGCGAAGGAAGTGCCCATGAGGGCGAAGAGGGCAAGAGCGGACGTAGTGAGAGCAAATTTGCAGTTCATGGAATCGTGGTGTCTACCGGCGAAATGCCGGTCTGATGTGCTGTGGAATCCGAGCCCAAACACTGGGCACGGCTGAGATCAAGGGCTCCCAGAATCGCGAGGCGTAACGTTGCTCCCCTATTGAGGGGACGTGGTCACGCGCGCGCTCCTGAGAGGAGCCCGATCAGCACAAGTACGATTCGAACAAAGCGAACAGAGGTCGCTCTTCTGGCCAGGGGACACCCCGTGCCCTTTCACTCATTCGTTGTGAGACCGCCGCATTGCGATCCACAAGAACGACAACCGAAGGGGACGCCAAGGCGATCGCGCACTGCAAGAGAGGATCACTCTGTGTGATCGTCGAGGTCACTTCCGCGAGCCGTGATGCGTCGAGCTGCGCGCTGTCGAAGCAGCAGCAGTCCTCATCCGGATCGCAGCCGTCCTCCTCGCCTGCGGCCTCATGGCAGTCATCGCCGGCCGCCTCCATCGAACAACCCGCCATTCCCTCTGCACCTTCGTGATGGCAGAGGCACGTCCGACCCATGATCCCCATGCTCAAGAGCAGGGGGATCAAGAGCAGCGCCATCAGGCGTTCGGTCGTGGTTCGGCTTGGATTCAGCATGGGGGTTGCGCGGAGCACTCTTTTACGCCCTCGAGCGATAGCAGTGTGAAGTAAATACCGGATACCCGAGTCCCGGAACTTAGGGGTAACAGAGTTGTGCGGCATCAGAGCTTCCTAGAGTTTCGCGCTCCGAATGCGCAGGGAGTTCAGGATCACGGAGACCGAGCTGAGGCTCATGGCAGCCGCTGCGATCATAGGGCTCAGCAGAATGCCAAAGACCGGGTACAGAGCCCCAGCAGCCACCGGGATCCCCAAACCGTTGTAGATGAAGGCAAAGAAGAGGTTCTGGCGGATGTTCGCCATCGTCAAGCGCGAGAGGCGGCGCGCCGTGAGGATCCCCCGCAGGTTCCCCTTGACGAGCGTCACACCGGCGCTCTCCATGGCCACATCTGTCCCCGTCCCCATCGCAATCCCAACCTGGGCTTGGGCTAGAGCGGGCGCATCGTTGATGCCATCGCCCGCCATCGCAACGATGGCCCCGCGCGCCTGGTATTGCTTGACGACCTCTGCCTTCTGATCGGGCAAGACGCCAGCAACGACCTCTAAGATCCCCAGCTGTCGCGCCACGACATCGGCCGTCCGCTGGTGATCCCCGGTCAGCATGACAATCGTCAAACCCTCGTCCATCAGCTCTTTCAGCGCCTGAGGCGTGGACTCCTTGATCGGGTCACTAACACCCAGCAAACCAAACAGCTGGCCGTCAACAGCCACCATCATGACGGTCTGCCCTTCGGCTTGGAGCCCCGCGATTTGAGGCTGGTGCGATTCGAGTTCTGCGCCAAGGTCCTGCATCAACGCCGCGTTCCCGAGCCCCACGTGCTGCCCCCCGATCAGCCCCGTGACCCCCTTTCCGGTCACCGACTCAAACCCCTCTACTCGCTCGAGCTCCACGCCACGCTCCTGCGCACCCGCAAGGATCGCCGTCGCCAGCGGGTGCTCGCTGCCGCGCTCAAGGCCGCCAGCAAGCCCAAGCAGTCGCGCCTCTTGGCCGCTGGTCGTCGCCACGACCGACACCAACTTCGGGCGCCCCTCGGTCAGCGTCCCCGTCTTATCAACGATCAGCGTATCGACCTTGCGCACGACCTCGATCGCCTCGGCGTTCTTGAACAGAACGCCCGCCGTCGCGCCCCGTCCAGTAGAGACCATGATCGACATCGGCGTTGCCAAGCCAAGTGCACACGGGCACGCGATGATCAAGACCGCGACGCCGGACACCAAGGCATGCGCAAGCCGTGGCTCGGGCCCCACAAGCGCCCACACAACCATCGTGATCACAGCAGACAGAATGACTGCCGGCACGAAGTACTGAGCGACCTGATCAGCCAGCTTTTGAATCGGCGCGCGGCTCCGCTGCGCCTCGGCAACCATGTTCACAATGCGACTGAGGAGAGTCTCGCTTCCGACTCGCTCGGCGCGCATCAGCAGCCCACCCGTCGAGTTGATCGTCGCTCCAATCAGGGCATCCCCCGGCCCCTTCTCGACGGGGATGGGCTCGCCCGTGATCATCGCCTCATCGACCGAACTCGTGCCCTCGACAACCGTCCCATCAACCGGCACTTTTTCCCCTGGGCGCACGCGCAGAAGGTCACCCGCCAAGATCTCTTCAAGGGGGACGTCCGTCTCTGAGCCATCGTCGCTCACGCGCCGCGCGGTCTTCGCCGCTAGCCCCAAAAGCTTCTTGATCGCTGTCCCCGCTTGGCTCCTTGCGCGAAGCTCGAGGACCTGCCCAAGCAGGACCAGCGTCACGATCACACCCGCCGCTTCAAAGTACACGTCCACGAGTCCGTCGACTCGCAGCGACTCCGGGAAGGCACCCGGCGCCAAGGTCGCAACCAAGCTGTAAACGAAAGCGACACTGACGCCGAGGCCGATCAGCGTGAACATGTTCAAGCTGCGGTTTCTCACCGAGGCGATCGCCCGCGCATAAAACGGCGCGGCCGCCCAAACACAGACTGGCGCCGCCAGGAATAGCTCGATCCAAATGCGCACGCTTGGGGACAGGAGCTTCGAGACGGGATGCCCGGGCAGCAAGTCCCCCATCGAGATCACAAGCAACGGCAACGTGAAGAGCGCCGCAAAAAAGAACCGCCGACGCATGTCGACAAGCTCGGGATCTTCGCCCTCGTCGCCGAGGACGATGTCCTTGGGCTCCAGCGCCATCCCGCACTTCGGGCAAGTCCCCGGACCGACCTGCACGATCTCGGGGTGCATCGGGCATGTGTACTCGGTGCCCGGAGGAGCGACTTCGACCTTAGGCTTCGCACCGCCCATGAAGTCAGCTGGACTCGCGGTGAACTTGCCAAGGCATTTCGCCGAGCAGAAGTGGAACTCCTCACCGGCATGCGTGTGCCGATGAGGGGACTCGGGCTTGACGGTCATCCCGCAAACCGGATCTTTCCAAGTGGCTGGTTGGTGAGTCATCGTTTCGTCCTTTTCCCAATCAAGTCCGCAAGTCGTTCGCGCCGTCCTAGCGCGTGACGTGGCGCTCAAAGAGCGCCAACAGCTCCTTGGTTTTGCTCTCGATCTGCTTCTTGTCGTGGCTCTCGAAAGCGCTCACCACACACGTGCTGATGTGCTCTCCGAGAGCAATGCTCCCCACTCGAGCGAGCGCCGCGCGAGTGGCTTCGATCTGCATCATCACGTCGACGCAGTAGCGCCCCTCGTCGATCATGCGCTCGACACCCTCCACCTGCCCCGCAATGCGGCGCAGCCGGTTTTTCAGTTTCTTCGCTGTGGCTTCATCGATCATGATCAAACCAATATACCCCTAGGGGGTATCGATATGGCGAGCAATCTTGGTTTCTGGCGGCACACTGCCAGGCCTTACGCTAGAACAACAGCGATGCGTACCGCCCCTCTTAGCCTCCTCCTCTGCCTCGCGTGCGGAGCAAGTAGCACGGAACCGAAAACCGCTCCCCTCGCCGGCAAGAACGTGCTTGTCATCCTCGTCGACGCCTGCGCCACGGACCACCTCGGGTTCATGGGGTACGAGCGCAACACGACGCCGTACCTCGGCCAGCTCGCCGAAGAGGGCATCGTGTTCGAGGACGTGACCTCGGCCGCCCCTTACACGATCGCGTCCGTCGCCTCCTTAATGACCGGCGAAGCCGTCGACCTGCACGGCGTCACCGAGGCCGGCGACGTCGTCTCGGACAACCTACCGATGCTCGCCGAGCGCTTCCAAGAGGCCGGCTACCAGACCGCCGCCTTCTCGGCCAACGCGCACATCCAAGAGCGCTTCGGCTTCGGCCGCGGCTTCGACGAGTTCCACGGCTACTGGCCGAAACTCCAAGAGACCCACCACGTCCCCGAGCAACAGCGCAAGCAAGCCGCCGCGTTCCTCGAGCGCGCCGCCAAGGACCCACGCCCGTTCTTCTCCTACGTGCACTTGCTACCGCCCCACGCGCCGTACGACCCGCCGATGCCCGCGCGCCGCCGCTTCGCCGGCTACCTGGCCAACACCGATCTCGACAGCGCGGGCGCCCTCGCCAACCTCACGCCTCTCTCGCGCGCCGCGCGCGTCCCCGGCCCGGCCGAAGACCAAGCGATCCGCGACCTGTACGACGCCTCGCTCGAGCACGTCGACTCAGTCATCCACGAGCTCACCACCAAGCTCGACGAACTCGAGCTCACCGACGACACGTTGATCGTCATCCTGTCCGACCACGGCGAAGCCTTCGGCCAACACGGCCTCTGGCAACACGCACGCACCGTCTACCAAGAGATGGTCCGCGTCCCGCTCGTCCTCAAGCTGCCAGTGGGCACGAGCCTCGCCCCACAAGCGCGAATCCCCGAGCCCGTCGCCCTGATCGACCTCAACCCCACGTTGATCGACCTCTTCGCCCTACCCGGCCCGCGCCCCTTCTCCGCAACAAGCCTCGCCGGACTCCTCCCGGGAAGCCGCGACACTCGCCCCACCGACCGCCCACCGATCGTCACCCGCACCGCCGGCCCCCGTGAGCACATCGCCGTCCGCGAAGGCCACTACAAGCTGACGCACCAACTCGCCGCCCCCGGCAGCGGGGCCCCAGGCATCTGGCAGTTCTTCGACCTCGCCGAAGACCCCAGCGAAAACGCCCCAATCGCCACCGCCGACGAAGCCAAAACCCCCGAACAAGAGGCCGCCTACCGCCGCCTGCGACGCGCCCTCAAGGCCCTAAGAGCCGACCTAAAAACCCGAGCCCAAGCCGCCAACAAAGTCGAAGTCGACCAGGAAACCGAGAGCCACCTAGGCGACATCGGCTACGGCGAAAAATGAGGAGAGAGAGGGTTGTGGGTAGGCTGCGGGTTTTCCGCCGGCCCTTCGATCGACAAAGCGAGGGCGCGGCGGTGCGTCGGCCTACGGCCTCCAAGCACCGCCTGACCCTCCCTTTGCCGCTCGGGGCCGGCTCCCGGTCCTCGCCTGTTAGGGAGGGGGGATGAGAGTGCAAGGCACGTTGAATGCGTGGAGTTCTCTTCGCCGCTTCGCCACGACTCATTGACGCTGACACGCGCGAGCAAGCCGCGCGAGAGCAGGCCTTTGACGAGCCAGCCGATGCAGCGAGCTTCAGCGCGACACAAGCCAACAAGCCAACAAGCCAACAAGCCAACAGGGCAACAGGGCAACAAGGCAACAAGGCAACAAGGCAACAAGGCAACAAGGCAACAGGGCAACAGGGCAACAGGGCAACAAGCCAAAGAGAACTCCGCGCAAACAAAAAGCCTTGCACTCCCATCCCCTCCCCTCCGCAGGCGAGGACGGGTAGCCGACTTCGGTCGTTGAGGGGGGTCAGGCGGTGCTTGGAGGCCGAAGGCCGACGCACCGCCGCGCCCCCCTCGACGGCCGAACGTCGGCGGACAGCCCGCAGCCTCCCCACAACCTTCTCCCTTCCCCCCCGCAGGCGAGGACGGGTAGCCGACTTCGGTCGTCGAGGGGGGAGAGGGTTGTGGGAAGGCTGCGGGTTTTCCGCCGGCCCTTCGATCGACAAAGGGAGGGCGCGGCGGTGCGTCGGGCCTACGGCCCTCCAAGCACCGCCTGACCCTCCCTTTGCCGCTCGGGGCCGGCTCCCGGTCCTCGCCTGTAAGGGAGAGGGGATGGGAGTGCAAGGCACGTTGAATGCGTGGAGTTCTCTTCACCGCTTCGCCACGACTCATTGACGCTGACACGCGCGAGCAAGCCGCGCGAGAGCAGGCCTTTGACGAGCCAGCCGATGCAGCGAGCTTCAGCGCGACACAAGCCAACAAGCCAACAAGGCAACAAGGCAACAAGGCAACAGGGCAACAGGGCAACAAGCCAAAGAGAACTCCGCGCAAACAAAAAGCCTTGCACTCCCATCCCCTCCCCTCCGCAGGCGAGGACGGGTAGCCGACTTCGGTCGTCGAGGGGGGTCAGGCGGTGCTTGGAGGGCCGTAGGCCCGACGCACCGCCGCGCCCCCCTCGACGGCCGAATGTCGGCGAACAACCCGCAGCCTCCCCACCCCGCGCCTCGCGCGCCGACGCGCAGCGCCAGATCACTTGAGCGAGGACACGCAAGAGCGCGCAGAAGCAAGGCCAAGAGCTTCAAGCCACCCAAGGAATCAAGGCAACAAGGCAGCCAAGCCAAAGAGAACTCCACGCAAACAAAAAGCCTTGCACTCCCATCCCCTCCCCTCCGCAGGCGAGGACGGGTAGCCGACTTCGGTCGTCGAGGGGGGTCAGGCGGTGCTTGGAGGCCGAAGGCCGACGCACCGCCGCGCCCCCCTCGACGGCCGAACGTCGGCGGACAGCCCGCAGCCTCCTCACCTCGCGCTTCGCGCGCTAAGCTAGCCCGTCGTCGGCCACGAAGTAGTGCGGGTCTTCGCGCACGTTGATCTCGACGAGGCTGCCGGCCTTCTGCAGCAGTTTCGTGCAGTCGGGGCTTAGGTGCCGTAGGTGCAGGGTCTTGCCGAGGTTGAGGTAGCGCTCGGCTAGGTTGTCGATGGCTTCGATCGCCGAGTGGTCGGAGACGCGCGCGTGCTCGAACTCGACGACGATGTCATCGGGGTCGCCCTTGGGGTCGAACAGCTCGATGAAGCTCTTGATCGAGCCGAAGAACAAGGGGCCGCGGATTGAATAGACCTTGGTGCCATCCTCTTCGTTGTGGCAGACCGCGTGGATCACCTTGGCGTGCTTCCAGGCGAAGACCAGGGCGGAGACGATCACACCAACAAGCACGGCCAGAGCGAGGTCCGTTGCCACGGTCACACCCGATACGAGCAAGATCACAAAGGCGTCCGATATGGGGACTTTGCCCATCACGCGCAGGCTCGACCACTCGAAGGTGCCGAGCACGACCATGAACATCACACCGACGAGTGCCGCCACTGGCACCATCTCGATCAGCGGCGAGGCGACGACGACAAAGGCGAGCAAGACAAGCGAGGCCGTGATTCCCGAGAGCCGCCCGCGGCCACCCGAGTTGATGTTGATCATGCTCTGGCCGATCATCGCGCAGCCGCCCATGCCGCCGAAGAAGCCGCAAGTCACATTCCCGATGCCCTGCGCCACGCACTCCTTGTTGCCACGCCCGCGCGTGTCCGTGATCTCGTCGACCAAGGTCAAGGTCAACAGCGACTCGATCATGCCCACCGCGGCGAGGATCACCGAGTACGGGAAGATGATCTTCAGCGTCTCGAGGTTCAACGGCACCATCGGCAGGTGGAAGCTCGGGAAGCCACCATGCAGAGTGGCCGTTGCATCGCCCGACATCGTGCGCAAGTAGTCTACGATCGTGGGCGTCTGGAGGCCGGTGCCCAAGACAAGCAACGTCACGCCCACGATGGCCACAAGCGATGACGGCACGGCTTTGGTCAGTTTCGGCAGCAGGAAGATCACTGCCATCGTCAAGGCCACAAGACCAAGCATGGTGACCATCGCAGTGCCCTGCATCCACTCGGGTGTGCCGTCCAAACCGGGTGTTTTGAACTGGCCGAGCTGCGCCAGGAAGATCACGATCGCCAAGCCGTTCACAAATCCGAGCATCACTGGATGCGGGACCATCCGGATGAACTTGCCCAAGCGGAAGATACCGGCAAGCATCTGCAGGACGCCCATCAAGGCAACCGCCGCGAACATGTACTCGATCCCGTGATCCGCGACCAGCGCGACCAGCACCACGGCGAGCGCGCCGGTGGCGCCCGAGATCATGCCGGGCCGGCCGCCGAGGACCGCCGTGATCAGCCCGACCATGAAGGCCGCGTGCAAGCCCACGATCGGGTCGACGCCGGCCACGAAGGCAAAGGCGACGGCCTCGGGAACGAGGGCCAGGGCGACGGTCAACCCCGAGAGTAAGTCACTCTGAGGCCGATATTCGGGGTTGCTTTTAAGGTCGAACACAGCGAAAGAGGGGGCTCGGAGGGGATTTGGGCGACGAAGAGTATCGGCGCACCCTCAAGCATGGGCCGCGAAGTCGGATCTATCGCCCCTCATATTAAGAGCCCTTCCGTTTGGCCGCGGCCAGATCGCCGATGTGTTCGCGCAAGTACTTGCGGTCGCCGAAACCCTCAGCCTTGATCGCCTCGCGAATCGCCAGCAGCGTTTCTGGGTCGAAGTCGCCCACCTGGCGATCATCGGCGGCCGAAAGGCCGTCCGCTGCATCGGCAGTGGTTGGCCCGCCTTGCGAGGCCAACGTCTCGTCGACATCGGTGAACCAGCACGGCCAATCGGCTTGACCGTGCCGGATCGAATGGGAACAATCCGGCGAGCCCCGCGGCCCCTCACTGAACGGCACTCTGCGAAAGGATCACCGCAGAGTCACGCTCCCCGGCTCCCCCTCAAGCCTGCGCACTTTACGCAGCCGCCTTCGATGCATCAGCACCCCCTCCTTGCTCTCTCCTTGTTCGGCACCCTCGCAGTCTCTAGCTGCACGGCCCCCGGCAACGCCGCGCACGCGCCCGAGTACTTCTTGCTGCGCCCCGGGGTCGAGAAGGCCTACGGGTACAGCCACGCTGTTCGGATCGGCGACGACATCAAGATCTCGGGCGCGGTGAGCATGGATGACGAGGGCAACCCGACCGCGGTCGGAGACCTCGAGCAACAGATGAAGAACGCCTACTCCGACTTGGAGCAGGTCCTCGCCCACTACGGCTGCACCTTTGACAACGTGATCGTCGAGAACGTCTTCACGACCGACATGGCGGGATTCTTGGAAGCCTCGGCTTACCGTAGCTCGATCTACACGACCGACTTCCCGACCGGGAGCTGGCTCGAGGTCAAGGGTCTGGCCCTACCCGAGCTGCTGATCGAGATCGAACTCGAAGCGCACGTCCCGAAGTAGCCAACGGACCGAGAGGCCGTAGCTCGACGGCCCAAAACGGACTCGGTGATCAACCGACCTGTCTCCATGGCCGGCATGCGATTTCGGCCTGCCCGTAGCGCTTGGCACCGCCGACAGGAGCCCGCTCGAACACAAAGAAAGAGGACCGCAACCCATGTGGGCGGCGGTCCTCTTTTGTGTGGTAGCGGGGGTAGGATTCGAACCTACGACCTCCGGGTTATGAGCCCGACGAGCTTCCAGACTGCTCCACCCCGCGACGTTTGAGGAGCGGAGTATAGGACGCCCCCGCCGGTGTGCAACCCCTTTGCCTCGAAAGAATTGGGGTGACGTCTTTTAGGCCGTAAAGTCACCCCTCTGATGCAGGATCAAGACTCCACACGACTGACCGGTTGGCGGGCCAAAGCCCATGAGGTCATCTTCGAGGCCGACACGGCCGCCGGCAAGGCCTTCGACATCGCGCTGATCGCCTCGATCTTCCTCAGCATGGCGGTCGTTCTGCTCGAGAGCGTGGCCGACTTCCGCGCGAGCCACGGCGCGTTCTTGCGCACAGCCGAGTGGTTCTTCACGGTGCTGTTCACGCTCGAGTACGCAGCGCGACTCGCTTGCGTGCAGCGCTCGGGCCACTACGCCAGGAGCTTCTTTGGCGTCGTCGATCTCTTGGCGATTCTGCCGACGTACATCTCGGTGTTGATCCCCGGCGCGCAGGCTCTCACCGTGATCCGCACGCTGCGCATTCTGCGTGTCTTCCGCGTGTTGAAGCTGGCGTCGTACGTGCACGAGTCGGAGCAGCTCCTGCACGCGATGGCGCGCAGCCGCCGCAAGATCTCCGTGTTCCTGTTCGGGGTTGCCAGCATCGCCGTGATCTTCGGCTCGCTGATGTACCTCGTCGAGGGGCCCGAGCACGGCTTCACCAGCATCCCGCGCGGCATCTACTGGGCCATCGTCACGCTGACGACGGTCGGCTATGGCGACATCTCGCCGGTCACGAGCCTGGGCCAGACGATCTCGGCGTTCATCATGGTGCTCGGCTACGGGATCATCGCGGTGCCGACGGGGATCGTGACGTCCGAACTCACGCGCGGCCAAGCCGGGCCCGTCTCGACTCAAGCCTGCACGGTGTGCGGCGCGACCGGGCACGACCCCGACGCACGCTTCTGCAAGCTGTGCGGCGGCGAGCTGTAGCTACAGCGGGACGACGATCGAGTCGGTCGTTGGCTCTTTGACAGGAGCGGGAGCTTCAACCGGCGCCGGCTTGGGCGCGGCTTCGGCAAGCTGCCGCGAGGCCTCGTCCAGGCTCGCACGCAGGCCAGCAAGCTCGGCCCGCACGGCCTCGTCGGCCAAAAGCCCGGCCCAAGTGGCGCCGGCGGGCAAGCCGCCTGCCGGAAGCTCCACACCCACGGGCAGATCCGCGAACAGAGCAGCCGCCGCGGCAAGCGTGGCCGCATCACCAAGGCTCTCGGCCCGCTGCGTCAGCTGCCGTAGATCCTCGACCCGCACGGCAACCGGCTCGGCATGCCACGAGGCGAGCGCAACCAAGGCCTCGCTGAAGCGCCACGCATCTTGGGCTCCATCCGTCGCCTCAGACGCCAGCTGCCCCGCGGAGCGCAGGTCGGCGGTATCCAGCAACCCACGGAAGTCCGAGTCGAAAACAAACAGGAAGTCCGCCAACGCTGCCGGCGGCACAGGTGTCACAGACGACACCAAGAACCGAGCGCGCGCGCGGCGCACAAGGTAGGCGAACTCGGCCGTTGGATGATTCGCGGCTAGCTCTTCCGCACGCGCGAACTTCGCCAGCACCTCGTCCTTCAGACGTGCCGCCTCACCGTTGCCACGCGCGCTTGCTAGGTCGGATAAGAACAGCGCCGCCATCAGGTTTTGCTCGGCAAGTCCGAACGGCTGCGCCGAGCCCGACTTCGGCAAGTGCAGCTCCACAAGCCGCTCAAGGAAGTCCGCGCCACCGGGCATCGTTGCCGCGAGCGACACGCCGGCCTCGCGCAGCTGAATCGCCCAGTTCGCGACGGTGCGGTGTTGATCGGGATTCAGCGCAGCAGCGGCCTCGGCGCTCAAGCGCGCAACAAGGCCCAAGGCCTCGCCGCGGCGCGCCCACTGGCCGACGCTCTCTTGCACATTCCAAAGGCGAGCCGCACTCTCGAACACCAGCTTAGAGTCGCCACCTGCCAGCCGCTCCAAGAGCCCCGCCAGGCCCGAGCCACTTGCCGAGTCCTGCGCCGCCAACTGGTCGAAGTTGCCCAGCGCGAGCACGCCCGCCAGATCCTCAGGACCGCCGTAGCGCCCAATCAGGCTCATCAGTTCCGCTTGCAAGTCGGGCTCGTCTTCAACGCCCAATCGCCGAATGAACAGAGCAAGGCTGCGCCCCGTCAACTCGTGTTCCAAAGCGTCTTCGCCCAAGAGAACCAGCGCACGCCGGCGCAGGTCCGCTTCCGAGCGAGACACGTTTTCGACCAAGCAGGTTGCCAGTGCGCCCAACCCCTCAAAACCCGCATCCCCACGCTGCGCGAAGCGGCCCATGGCCCCCATCGCGGCGAAGCGCAAGCCAATCGGCAGCTCGGCGCTCTCAGTGCGCTCGGTCGAGACAAGCCGAATCAAGTCCAAAAGCCCGGTGGGCGGCGCCACCCGTGGCAGCGTGCCAACGGCCACGACACGTGAGGCCGTCTCCGCGCGATCGTCGAACGCCAACGCCAACAAGGGCAACCGCACGTCGGTCGAGGCCAAGCGCGTCGCCGTCGCCAGATCGTCCCCCTCCGCAACGCACATCGAATCCAGCGCCTGCAGGATGCCCAAGGTCACGTCCGGATCGGCCGCCGCGTCCTCGCTGTTCACCCGCCGCAGAAGGGTCGAGATCAAACCCGCGCCTTCCTCCAGCGACGTCTTGTCCACCGCTTCGGCACCAGGCCATGGCAAGCGCGCCAAAGTTCGTGCGATCAGAAGCTCAAGCTCATCCGCATTCCCGCGCACCCCAGCACTCAGCTCAGCGCGCAAGCGCTCGATCAGATCGTCCCCGGCTGGCCGTCCCGCCAACGATTCGACGGCCGCATCCAGAAGTACTTCGGCCACCTCGGGCGAGCGCTCGACCGCGGCACGCGTCAGCAGGATCGGCAGCACCTTCGCGGTGTTCACTTGCCCATCGTGAAGGGCCGAGGCCAGGACCTTCGCCGCGCCCAGCCGCGTCTTCGGATCCGGGTCGTCCAGGTGATCCGACGCCGCCGCGCGGTTGTATGCGAAATTCTCCAGCAAGCGTGATCGCGAGCGCTCGCGCTCGGCGCGCAGCTCTTCGATCACACGCAGAGTCGCGCCGGTTGGCTCAAGCCCGTCGGTGAACGACTCAAAGTCCGCGAGGTCCGCGAAGTCATGGCCGAACAGCTCGGCCAACGCTCCCTGCGCCACTTGATTCACAAGGCTGTCGGCGGGTGCCGTCAAGCCCGTCGCCAGTGCCGGCGCAAGGTCGAAGTCCTGCAGGGCCACGACGAGGTCGGCCGCCGCGCTCCATGGCCCGGGTCGGTCCTGTCCATAGCGCAGCCGCTCTTCCAAATAGCGGCGCCACAGCGTGCTGTGCTCGCCCACCAACTCGGCGGCGAACCTGGTGCGCGCTGCGTCGCGATCAGCACTGCGCGCCGCCCGACGCGAGTCGGGAATTCCCACCGGAATCGGCAGCGTCGCCGCGTCGTACAATGGGAGGTCGAGCTCGGCCCATGGCTCGGCGGGCGCGGGCTCGGGCTCTTCGATCCCCGCCGGCGCCACGACCGGCTCCTCCACCACGGGGGTCTCGATCGCGGGCTCTTGTACCTCGGGATCGACCGCAATCGGCGCCGGGTCCGCCGGCGCGAAAACATCTCGAGCTTGCTGCTTTGCCTCGACGGAGAAGAAGCTGCGCATGAAGAGCGGCTCCCAAGGCTTGCCCGTCCAGGTCGACCAGCCGCTCGCGTCGTAGCCTTTTTCGTCTTCGGCGGGCTTCTGATCTAAAGCGCTCCAGCTGGCGAAGCTCGGAGCCGCAAGTGGCAGAGTCAAGCAAAAGAGCACGCGCAGCCAAGGACTGCGGGGGGTCTCTTTTGCGCTCTTTCCTGCCATGGTTACCTAGATCATAGGGCGCGTGCGGCCCGGGGACTTCAACGGGGATGGGAATCCGAACGATGTCAGAGCGATGAAGGGCACCGCGGGCATCAATTGGACTCTACGTTTACATCGGCACGTCGTTGGCCCAAGTGAAGTTACGAAGCTGTTCTCTCGGCGAGCCGTGCAAGAACGTCCTCGAGCGCGAGCCCCTCCGTTCCGATCGGCTCACCGGCCAGCCGCCGGAACGTCGCCTCACGCTCGGCACGGGCCCGCCGTGCCTCGTCTTCCGGCTGACCCCCAAAGAGCGCCGGTCGCATGGTGGAATCCGCCTCGACACGCCGCGCCAGTTCGATGTCGCGTGCATCGAGCCAGAGCCCGAGCCCACCGGCCGCGCCGAACGCCGCCTGCGCCCAGCGGCTCGTCATCAGCCCCCCGCCCGCGGCGACCACAATCTCGGGCTCATTCAGCACCGCCTCGAACAGCGCTGCCTCGCGCAGCCGGAACTCCGGCTCGCCCAGCGAGGCGAACAGCTCACCCGCAGACGCCGCGCCAGCCTCCTCCGCGAGTCGTGAGTCCAAATCCACAAACGGCCTCCCCAGCCGCGTTGCCAGCTTGGCCCCGAGCGTGCTCTTGCCCGCTCCGCGCAGCCCCATCAACACAACCGGCGCAGGCCCGCGCTGCACGCTGCGCCGCGCAAACAGCTCATCCAGAGCCCCGCGCGCAGCCCCTATCTCACAGGCCACGCCCGCAAAGCGCTCGAACTGCGCCAGGGCCTGCGCCAAGAACCAAGTCCGCCCGCCCGCGGCCGGCAGCCCCAGCGCGCGCGCCGCCGCGACGAGCGGCGTCGGATCCGGCGCGTAGTTCGCGTCCAAGACGCAACACGCAGGCGCCCGCTCGGCCAGCCCAGCCAAAGCCCGCGCGCCCGGCACCCAAGCCTCCCCCGCCTTGGCCGCATGCGACCCCGCGGGCGTCGTGTGCACGACCAAATCCGGCGCCAGCTCGTCCAAGGTTTCAAGAGTCCCGAACCCCGCGCCAAACTCGCGCGCCAGCCCCATCGCCCGGCGCGCATCGCGAGCCAGCACAAGCGCGCGCCCGCTCCACTTCGGCCCACCGAGCGCAGCCAGCACGGCACGCGCCGCCCCGCCCGCACCGATCACGACCAGCTCGCGTGGCGCGGCGCCAAAGGGCTCGCCAAGCAGCTCTTCCGCCGCACGCCGCACGCCGTCAAGATCTGTGTTTGCGCCACTCCAAACACCCGCATCGCGAACAAGCGTGTTCAGCGCACCAAGCCGTTGCAATCCCGGCTCGGGCGGCCGCGACGAGCCCGATCCAAACAGCCACGCCGCCTGCTTGTGAGGCGCGGTCACGCTGAGCCCACGCACGGCCGCCATCGCACCCGCCTCGAGCTTCGCAAACAGCACGCCCGGATCGGCCAGATCCAAGCGCTCGTAAACACCCGCGTCCGCGCAGCCCGACAGCGCAAACAAGCGCGTGAACAGCTCCGGCGACAACGAGCCAGCCACCGGATGCCCCAGCACGCCAAAAACAGAAGTGCCGCGCGCAGGCGGCGCACCCGTCGGCCATTTCGCCACGAGCGCTGCCGCCGTCGGTTGCCCGGGCACCGGCGCCAAACTGTCCGGCGCGGCTGCGGCGTACACCGCGCTCGAGCCAAAGGCCGTCGCGAGCGTGCGCGTGAACTCGCTCGCCGCACCGGCACCGAATACGATCAAGTCGAGCCCAGCGGCCTCGACTTCCGCTACGTGCGAGGCAAGCCAATCCAAGACGATCACACCCTGCGTGGCATCATCAGAGCTCGTCAAGGGAACGATCTTGAGCGCCGCCACACGCGGCCACTCTTGCGCCACGCGGAGCCCGCGCGCAAGCGCTTCGTCCAATGCGACAGCAAGGTCTTCCTCGGCGACCTCGGGATGCGTCGACAGGATCACGCGCGCCGAGGCGAAGTCCCCGTGCTCGGCAAGCTCCGGATCGATGTCGACAAAGTGCGCGCCGGCCGCGCAAGCGGCGCAAAGCAGCTTGAAACGCTCATTGGAGGCATCTGCCGCGAATCCCCCCGCGGCGCCGCGCACGGATGCGGGTGCGCAGGTCACCACCAGCTCGCGCTCGGGGCACAGCTCTTTTACGCCGCACACCAAGCCCGCCACATCAGCGCCGCACAGGCTCTCGCCAGGTTTGGAATCGCCGGCAGCCCCCCCTAACAGCAAGGCAATCTGCCTGCGATCGAAGCGATCGAGCCGCAGCTCAAGCAAGCCATCTGGAAGCCGCGCCAAGTCCGCGGGCCCAAGCTGCATCGCCCCGGTCAGCGTCAGGATCAGACGAGGCGCGCTCACTTTTCGGTCTCGAGAAGGCGACGCATCGCCGCCACCAGCTCTTGGTACAAGGCGGCGCGTTCCGGAGTGCGGCTCGCCGCAAAGCTCGCCAAGTGCCCTTCAACAACTGCCGAGTCGCCACGCGCTACGGGCCCGGTCAGCGCCGACGCCGGTGGGGTCACATCCAAGTTCGCGACCGTCGAGCGCAAGAGCTCGCGCACCAACTCGGCCAACTCGCCTGGCTCGGCATTGGGCATCGCTTCGCCCAAGGCGGCCTGCGCTTCGGCGAACAACGCCACCGTCCCGCCCGACAGAAGGGCTGCCGCGGCGTGGTACAGAGCGCGTCCCTCATCCGGCACTTCGAGCGGAACGCCGCCTAGCGCGACGCACAACTCGCGCGCGAAATCGAGCGCTTCGGGATCGCCCGCCACACCGAAGCGCACGCGGTGAAACATCGCCCCAGCTTCACTCGCCAGCCCCGCGATCGACACCACGGGGTGCAGCCCGCCGCGTTCGATGCCAAGCGACGCCAAAGACGCAAGGACCTCGATGCCGTGGTAGCCACTCGTGTGAAGCGCGACCGGCAGGTTCGCGCGCGACGTCTTGGGCCACGCCTCCGCGAGCCGCATGGCAAGGTCGCTGATCGCCCCATCGCGCACGCAGAACAGAATCGCCTCGAGCTCGAGTGTTGCCGCCTCTGCCAACCCCTCGATTGCCCGCGCCCCGGTCTCGCGTCCGAGCTCATCTGCGGCCTCGCTGCGCCGCGCCCATAGAATCACTTCGCCAAACAACGGGTTCGTCGCCGAGGCCAGCGGCACGAGCGCCGCCGCCATGGCCTTCGCCATCGCGCCTGCACCTAAGATCAAGATCGCGCCGGCCATTAGACTTCGGCCTCCGCCGCGCTCAAGAGAATCGGCACGACTCCGCCGCGCTTCGGAACCAACACAAGCGTGATCGTTGCACCCCGTCCATAAGGCCGGTGCACACCGCGATAGCGTAGGCCCCCGAGAGCGCTCGCCAAGTCGCCAATCACCTCGGGCTTCGGAGCCTGCCCCTCGCGCCGGAAGAAGCTCGCGCCGCTGCCCGCAAGCTGCCAAGTGCCGCCAAGTGCCTCCAGTTGCCCACGGAAGGCCCTCAGTTCGGGAACGGCCGCGATTGCCGCGGCCTCCAGATCGTTGTTCCACGGCTTCCGCGGACGCGGCTCGCCAAGCTGCAACGCGCCAAACACAGCGCCCGTCGGACACTCCGAGTTCGGCGTCACAACCGTGAACAACTCGTCTTTCATCGCCTTGCTGTCGAGCGCCGTCACAAGCTCGCCGCGCCCCTTGCAACGAGCGTAACCCAGAGGCTCCAAGAAGAACGCGCAGTCGGCGCCAAGCGCCGCCAGCTCGGCGCGCAACTTGGGATCCCGAGGCTCGACGTCCAGCTCAAGCCCCAGCTGCATCACAAGCTCGAGCGTGCCTAAAAAGGCTGCCGCCGCGTCACTACTTCCGCCGCCTAGCCCAGCGCGGCTCGGGATGCGCTTCTCGATCGCGATCGCCAAACGCCCCACCGGAAACGCTCCCAAGGCGTGCGCTAAAACCACCGCCGCCGCTCGCGCCGCGAGGTTCTCTGGCCCCGCCGTAATGTCCGCCGTAGCGGCCGGCCCCATCACCTCCACATGCAATGCCGCAACAACCGCGGTCCTATCCCGCACCACACCATCGTCGATCCAAGTCACCCGCACGTCGTCGACCAAGTCGATCGCCAGCATCGTCAGATCCACTTCGTGAAAGCCATCGGCGCGCTTCTTCAAAACCGCCAGTTCTGGATTCAGCTTCGCTGGCGCCGCGCAATCGACGAATGCCGTCGTGCGCACATCGAACTCAAAGACAGAGTTGCCAGACAGCTCACCAACCATGTCCGCGCCCGTCAGGGTCGCATTGTCGATCAAGCGCACTGAACCCGAGCGAGCGCCAGGAACCCGCGCCGCGATCAACGCCACGGCCGACTCAAGCGGCCCCTCGGGATCGCCCGCCGTCCATGCGCGCGGATCGCGGACGGCAACGTACTCAAGCTCGAACGAAGCCGGCGCAAGCGCTCCGAAGGCAACCCGCATGTGCGTGGTCAAGAGCTCGGCATCGCGCACCCCGCCCATCCACAGCCCGGCAGCGATCTGCAGCGTACCCGCGAGCGCGCGCGCCGCCTGCCGCGTCCACGGATCCAAGAGCTCATTGCGCGAAGAGCGCGCGAGCCCATGCAACTCGCGCCGAATCGGGCACAACACAACGTCCGGCGCGGGCAGACCCGCAGCCCGCATCCGCGCCGCCAAGTCCCGCACAACAAGCGTCTGCTGAAAGTCCTTCGCGCCAAAGTACGCGCGGCAAGGCAACACAGTCTCGAATAGGCGGCGCACGATCGTTGCCACGCCTTCGAAGTGCCCATCCCGCACCGCGCCTTCAAGCCCGAGCGCCCCCGGCCCCGGCGCCTCGACGGGAATCGCGCTCGCTTCATCACACTCCGGGAAGAAGCCGCCTTCACCTAGCAGCGTACCCGTGAAGACCATGTCGCAACCCGCGCTCTCCAAGAGCCCTGCATCCGCGCCGAGATCCCGCGGATAGCGCTCGAGATCGCCCTCGTCCTCGAACTGCAGCGGGTTCACAAACACGCTCACAACCACCAAGTCGTTCTCCGCGCGCGCACGCTCGACGAGCGACACATGCCCCGCATGCAGCGCCCCCATCGTCGGCACGAACCCAATCGTCGCACCTCGCTCGCGCGGCTCCTGAAGCCAAAGCTTCGCCGCGGCCGGGTTCTCGATCCGTGTGATGGTGTGTCTCATGATGCGCCAATAGGCTACCCTGCGCAGCGTGATCCCCCGCCGCCAACTTCTGTCCTGGGTTGCGTTACCGATTGCCGGGAACGCGCTCCTGTATCTGACCTACCGCGACTGGAGCCTGTGGTGCTTCCGTTGGGTCGAATGGGGCGGTACAACGGGGCTGGTCAAGAGCCTCCGCAGCGCGGCCGCTTCCCTCGGCGATCCGGGCGAGTTCGTGCGGTTCAGCCTGGCGAGTGGCCTCTGGATTCTGGGCGTCACCAGCTTCCTGCTTCTCGTCTGGCGCCCCCTCGGCAAACCGGCAGATGCCAGCCGCGGGACCCAGCTTTACGGTTGGATCTTCGCGATCCTGCTCCTCTGCATCGGCAGCGAAGCCGCGCAAGCCACGGGCGTCATTCCAGGCACGGCCGACTGGGGCGACGTGCTCGCCTACGTGGCCGGCACGTCCATCGCCTGCCTGCGCTTCGGCCGCACGGACTTCTCGCTGCGCGCCTGGCCCACCACCTCCTTGCAAGCGCACCTCGCATCGGTGCTTGTGGTCGGCGGCGCGCTGCTGCTCGCCACGGGAGCCATCTTCCGCGGCGCGTTCTAACGAACCGCCTGAAGTCCGGCGCACGCCTCCAGGAGGTCACTGGGTTTCCCCGCCCATACAACGCCATCAAAAGGCTCGATCAGGAAAGCTACCGGCAACTCCGCGCCTCGTGTCAATCGCAACCAGCGCTCATGCAGGCCCGCGTAGTCCTCAAGGCCCACGGCGATCCCAGGCTCCGTCCCCCATCTCGCGTTGGCGCGGATCACCGGCTCGAACTCTTTGCCCGCAGCAATCGCCACGGCCTCGAGCCAGCCGTGCTCGCGCCGCAAGTTGGCGAGCGCAACGAGACAAGCGCTCTCGTCATCAATTGTGGGGTCCCAAAACACAAGCGCGCGCGTCTGGCGCGCTGCGTCCTCTGGAACGCGCCCCATCCAGCAGACACCGGTGATCGTCGGCGACGGGAAAGAGTCCAGTGCAAGCTCTCCACGGGCCAACTGCGTTTCGCTGCGCGGCGCCACGCAGCCCAGAGAAGCCATCAGCGCGAGTCCAACCAAGCGCCCCTGTCGAGTCGTTTCCATGCACCGATTCGACTGCAACCGAGCCCGGCGTCAAAGGCCGAAACGCCCGTCTCACCATCCCCGAACACGCGACCTTGCGCCACTCCTCTCCTTATAAGTAGCCGAGGTCTTCCAGCTGGCTGCGTGTGGCCTCGCTCACTTCGGCCGAAGCCTCTTCACCCGCCGCCTGCGCGTCGGCATGCGCGCGCCACGCCTCAAGTCGTTTGGCGAGCTCGGCCACCAGCTTCGGCCGCTCGGCCGCCAAGTCGGTGAACTCGCCCAGGTCCGAGCTCAGGTCGTACAGCCGATCGGTGAACGTCTCGCCGCGGCCCGTGGGGCCGTAGTCGCGCACGAGCTTGTACTTCTCGAACAACAAGCTGTCCTTGAAAAACGTGTGGTGCGAGACCTCGCTAAACACACCCGCTTCAGAACGCGCGACACGCGCCGCGACATCGAAAACGCCCGCGCGCACGTCAATCAAAGAGCGTCCACCAAACCCAGGCTCGACCGGTTGCCCAGCTAAGGTCAAGAGCGTCGGAGCCAAGTCCAAGAGGCTGACCGGCTCGGGAATTCGCGCGGGTTCGATGCCCGGCCCGCGGATCATCAGCGGCACGGCCAGCAGCGATTGGCGCAGGTCGTTTGAGTGACCGAAATCGCCGTGCTCGAACAGCTCTTCGCCGTGATCCGAGAACACAATCACGTAGCTCGTTTTGTCGAGGCCCGAGGCCTCAAGATAGTCCAAAAACTGGCCAAAGCCCTCGTCCGCGCTGCGCACAGCGGCGCCGTACAGACGCCGCAGGTGCTCGACGTCGGCCTCACTTGGCGGCTCGCGCTCGAAGCGGGCGTTTGTCAGTTCGCCGAGCGCCGGCCCGAAGGTCAACTTGCTCTGGGTGCCTGCAAGCTCTTCGTCGTAGATACGCTTGGGCGGTAGGTATTGGTGCGCTGCGTACGTGTGCAGGAAGAGAAACTTTGGCGCGGAGCTCTTCCGCTCGATCCAATTTTGAACCGCAGGCCACTTCAAACTGAACGCCGCCTCGAGCCGCAGCTGGTTGTCCCAGTCCTCTTGGCTCAGGTCACGCGCAACGGCGCCCTCCTTCAATTCGAGTGGCGGTAGGCCCTCGGTTGTGATCAAGGGATCGTGAACGGTGTAGCGCTCGAAGCCGCGCACGAACCCGAAGTCCGGCGACAGGTAACCACCACCCGTGAAGGCGGCCGTGCTCCAGCCCGCAGCGCGCAAGATCTCGGCCACCATCGGGCTCTTGTTGCGCATCGGAGTCGCAACATCAAGGCCTCCGTGGACCGTGGGGAGCAGCCCCGAAAACACGGTGCCGTGCGTGGGCAAGGTGAAGGGCGCGACGGACTCGGTGTTCTCGAAAACAAGCGCCTCTTGTGCGAAGGCGTCCATGGCCGGCGTCAGGCTCGGCAACGCGCCGGGCATGCCTACGCGGTCGCGCCGTACGGTGTCGAGCGAGACCAGAAACACGTTCGGACGCACAGGCTCGCCTTTCGCGGCAGGGCCGCCTTGCAAGGTCAGTCCAGCAACGGCGAGAGCGCGCTCGGCGTTCGCAGCTCCAGAAGTGCCCGTCGCATCTAACGACAAGGTGGCCGGGCCGGCCACCGAGACCTTGATCAAATCGATGGAGACTTCCTGCCAGTGACGATCTGCTGACCGCGCGATCGGATCCACCTGCACGATCTCGGCCGCATAGACCTCGTCGCCTTGGAAGAGGCTCACGATCAGGTTGGCGGGCTGAATGCTTTTCGCATCCGTCCCCAAGAGGGGCGCGACCGCAAGGTCGAGGCGCGTGCGCCCCTGCAGCATTTCGGGAGTCAGCTGCAGCTCGCGGTGCGAACCAAGCGGCAGGACCACCGCGCGCCGCGAGTCGCCCGCGATGTTGACCTCGCCCAACGTCGGACCGCCGGAGAAGTCCGGCGCCGAGACAACGCGGCTCTTGTACTGCACCTCGAAACCCGGCGTGCGGCGCAAGGAGATCTGGCCCACCGCGGCCTTCGCATCTAAGTAGTCGAAAGCCATAATCACACGCGTCGACCCCGCGCGCCCGGTGGCGTTGAACTCGGGCAGGACGGCGAGCGGCGGCGGCGGATCGCCGGCGGCCACAACGGCTTCGCGCAGATCGCCCGTCATGGCGTTCGCGACGAGCCAGTTGCGCAGCTGGGGCACATCCGTCGGGATCGGTCCCCCAGCTTCAGGCACGCGCGTGATGCGCAAGGCAATCGGGCCCTGAAGGACCTCGACTTCGTAGTCCAGGTCGCCCCCGCGGGTCTCGACCGCGCGGGCCAACGTGACGATGGAGGCGCCGCTCGAGTCGGTCCGATCGAAGCGCTGCCAGCCATCTTGAGCCGCTTCCGGCGCGCCGGAGAGGTCGTCGCCGAAGAGCTCAAGAGTACCGCCCTTGGCGACGTCGGGAAGTGCTTCGAGGAGGTGTGCCTCGGGCGCCAAAAGCGGGATTCCCGCAACGCTCACCGTAGGCGTCTCCTTCGAGGAGCAGGCGGTCAGGAGGCAAGCAAGAAGGGAGAGTTTGAAGGCAGCGCGCATAGAATCAGGCAAGCGACAAAGGGCCGGGGCCTGGCATCTTAGCAGGCTCAGGAGTTCGCGCCGAGGCCACCCGCCGCGCGGCTCGCTTCTTCCAGGATGCCGGGGATCGCCGCGCTCAGCGCCGCAGCGTCCAACGGCACCGCCAAGGCCACGGCCCCCAAGACAGACTGCGCGCTTGCCAACAGGTCGTCGCCTTCGAATGCGTCTGGCGTGACATGGACAAAGACACTCAGAGCGTCGGCCACCTGCAGCAAGGCCACAAGCGCCGGGTCGGCCTCGCCGGGCTCGACGTCGTGGTGCGCGGCGATCAGCGCCGCGAACTTCTCGGGCAGCCCGATGTGCCGGGCCGTGCGCGCGCCGACCTCGGCGTGGTCGAAGCCCAGTCGCTCGTCTTCAAGATGAACCGACAGCTGATCGGCGCCGCCCACCTCAACCATATTGCCGGCCAAGGCCGCGGCCTCCCCACCGGCGGCTAGCATCACCATGCGCCCCAGATCGTGGACAAGCCCCGCGATGTAGGCCGCTCCGGACTCGGCCCCCGTGATCTTCGCCAAGCTGCGCGCGCCGATGGCCACTTCCAGGCTATGCCGCCACAACAGCCCGGCCGACTCGCCGTCGGCCGAGAACACGTCCATCATCGCCATCGCCGTCGCGAGCTCGCCCACGCGCCAAGCGCCGACGCGAGCGACCGCTTGGCCGATGCTGGTGATCTCTTCCGACGGCGCCAAGAAGGCCGAGTTCGCCAGCGCCAGAATCCGCGCTGCAAACACCGGGTCCTCTTCCGCGATCTCGACCACTTCGTCATAGGCGCCGTCGGCACTCATGTCTAAGGCCACCAGCCGCTGGACCAAGGCGGGCAAGAGCGGCATGGCCTCGATGGCAGCTTGGATCGAGGACGGCAGCGGTTTCGTCTCGGTGTTCATATAAATTCGAGTGGCATGGACGATTTTCGACGTCGATGAGGGCAGACCTGAAAATAGAACCCCCGCTTATCCCAATAAGCCTGCATCGCCCCCCAAGTCCAGTCCTGAACCTCTAAAGCTTGATGAAACTCACCCCGCTCCTTCTCGTCGCCGCCTGCCTGTTCACCGGTGCCTGCATCATCACGATCGATGATACGGGCGCTTCCATGCACGGCTTCTCGAGCTTTCAATCCAACGGCCACGGCCCGCACATCCGAGGCTCCGGGCACCTCGCTTCGGAAGAACGCGCGGTCCTGCCGTTTTCGGGAGTCGTGATGCAAGGCTCGCTGGACGTCGAAATCCAAGTGGTCACCGACTTGGCCGAAGGCAAGCTCGAGGTCGAAGGCGACGACAACCTGTTGCGCTACGTGCGAACCGAGGTCCACGACGGCATGTTGGTGATCGACCTCGAGGACGGCAGCTACTCGATGAAGAAGCCCTTGGTCGTGCGCGCGAGCACTTCGCGTCTGGCCTTGATCGAGCTCGAAGGCAGCGGCGACATCTCGGTGACCGGCTTGAACAACGCGTCGTTCAGGGTAAGGCTCGACGGCTCGGGCGACATCGAGGCGCGCGGCCTGACGCAGAGCCTGACGGTCGACCTCAACGGCTCGGGCGACATCAACCTGGCCAATCTCGAGGCCACGGAAGCGAACATCAGCCTGGATGGCTCCGGCGACGTCCGCGTCTTCGCCAAACACAAGCTCGGCGTCGACCTCAAAGGCAGCGGCGACATCGGCTACCGCGGGCACCCCAAGAACTCAAAAATCACGGTCAAAGGAAGCGGCGACGTCTACTCGTTCGACTGATCCCGTTCATACCGTGCCGGACACTTCTCCGCCGGTCGCCGTTCACAACGTACCGGACACTTCTACGCGGCTCACGAGCGTAGAAGTGTCCG
>Ga0316206_1000270_pt1 | contig 83545 bp, 87 predicted proteins | sample 6monthpyrite_MG_FD_204942 | JGI IMG/M metagenome (GOLD analysis project Ga0316206, IMG submission 204942) | Microbial mat bacterial communities from mineral coupon in-situ incubated in ocean water Damariscotta River, Maine, United States -... | ecosystem: Environmental > Aquatic > Marine >...
TAATCATTTTTTATCTTTTTTTTGTAGGTAAAACTTACTATACTAAAGGCGAAATTATCACTTTAATGGACATTCAACATGGCTATTAAATCGCGGAGACAATAAAAGTATAAAGACTATTTAGACTCTACTATTTTTGAGATATTTTTATCATTGTTATCTTTATCCAAAATCGCCAAGCCACTTATAATCAAATAAGTTGCCAAACCAAAACCAAATGCTACTAAAACAGTTCTTTTTATTTTATCTATTGTACTCATAATGAAATCTTAACATTTTTTAATCCGAATTATGCAGTAGATATTTCTAAAAATCGTTTATGCTTGTGTTTCAGGAGTGTTTAATAAAAACTTTAGCCATCTTATTGGTGCTATAAATTTATTAAGGAATGCACTTTGAGTGCAAGTATGAATGAATTTTTCAATTTCCTACTGCATAATTTGGGTTAAAGCATATTCTTAACACTTTTGTAACAAAAACTTCATACTATTTTATAATATTATTATTTAAGGTAATTTCTATGAACAAAATTATTCCACTGTCTTTTATAGCTATAATGTCACTTTACGCATCTGACATTAAACTCTCACAAATCAATATAGAATCAACTGTTGTCACGCAAGTAAGCCAGAATGCTCAAATTTCAGCTGACTTAGCCGAAGCACTTAGCACTAGTGTGCCAAGTATAGATATGAACCGTCGTAGTGGGATTGCCAACGATATTTTCATCAGGGGTCAAAAAAGAGATAATATCTCTGTGGAAGTGGATGGAACAAAAGTTTGCGGCGCATGTCCAAATAGAATGGATCCTCCGGTTTCTCATGTTTTGGCAAACCAAATCGACTCAGTAGAAGTTATAGAGGGTCCTTACGATGTTGAGACATTTGGAACTATGAGCGGTGGAGTTAAGATCAAAACTAAAAAACCAACGAAAAATTTACATGGCGAAGTAAACCTTGGCTATGGTGGGTTTAACTACAAAAAAGTTGGAGTAACGGTAAGTGGCGGCAATGATATTGTTCGTGTGTTGGTGAGTGGCTCTAATGAATCAAGCGATCAGTACAAAGATGGAGACGGTAACACTCTATCAGAACAAGTTGACAATTATGCACTAACTAATCCTATGGTAGCTGGTACTAAATACCAAACTAACACCAAGGATATGCCAGCGTATAAAAAAAGAAGTATCATGACAAAAGCATTTGTGAATCTAGCTCAAAATCAGGAACTTCGACTAAGTTATACAGCCAACAGAAGTAATAATATTTTATATCCAAACACTGCTATGGATGCAATCTATGATAATTCAAATATTTACAGTGTAGAGTACGATGTAAAGCATGTAACTGATAGTTATAAAAATATTAATTTACAATACTACTACTCCGATGTTGACCACCCGATGGGAACAAACTACAGAATATCCGGTGCTGATAAGTACATGACAAGTCAGTTAAAAACCACCATGCAAGGGCTAAAGCTTAAAAATTCTTTCGATATTAAGTCTTTCAAGCTTTTAATTGGTCTTGATGGCAGTAAAAGAACATGGGACGGTAATTACTACATGAACGGTATACCATTTATGGGTGGAAGAAAAAGTATCAACGATGCAGTTACAAATAACTTAGCTATTTTTACAAAACTTGAAAAATCTTACGGCTACCTTGATTTTAGTTTAGGTGCCAGATATGATTCTACAAATATCACTCCTGATGGAACACAGCAATCAAATGACTACACCGCATTAAACACAAATCTACTTACCACATACAATATAAACAAGCAAAACAAAATCTTTTTAGGTTTTGGTCAGGCATCCCGTGTTCCTGATGCAAGAGAATTATATTTTATAGTTCCCTCTGGAAAAACACTTGGCACACAAAATCTTGACCAAACAACAAACAAAGAAATCGATTTGGGATATGAAGCCAATAATGACTCATTTAAGTTCAAAATCAAAACTTTCTACTCTATGTTAGAAAACTATATTTACATACAAAAAGGTCTTTCTGCAAATGCCTTCCAAAATATTGATGCTATTATTTACGGTACTGAACTAAGTGGTTCTTATTATGCAACAGATGAAATAACTCTTGATATGGGCGTATCTTATAAAAAAGGTGAAAAAGATAAGGCTTTGGCTGGACAGACTGATAAAGATCTAGCGGATATAGCGCCTCTTAGAGGAAATTTAGCTGTAAATTATGAGTACATGGACCAAAGTATGGCAACGCTTGAGCTACAAGCTTCAGATAAATGGAGTGATATAGACAGTGATAATGGTGAACAAACGCTTGATGCCTGGAGTATTCTTAACTTCAAAGTAAAACATGCAGTGAACAAAAATTTTGACTTTACTTTAGGAGTAAATAATCTACTTGATGAAACCTACGCCAAATCAAATACATATGCAGATTTAACTTTAATAGCTACCAATACAAGTGATGTAATGCTGCTAAATGAACCTGGAAGATATATTTATGCAAACCTAACTTTTAAATTTTAGTCTTTCTTGACAATTTATTTCCACATGTTATGTGGAAATAAACCATAAAATCTTAAAGCCTGTTTAGTAACTCAGTTTTTTTTGTATTAAATTCGTTATCAGAAAGAACACCGGCTTCATGTAAACGACCTAGCTTCTCAATCAATTCTATAATTGTACTGGTTGATTCAGTTTGTTTGGCATTCATTTGTGGAACTTCTTGAACTATTGGAGCTGGATTTGAAAAATTATTGGGCGTAGGTTCAGCAAAATTATTATTTTTCATAGGAGGAACATTTCCTGCACCTGAAACAATCGGAAGAGTTGAAACAGAAATAGTTCCATACTGACTGCTAAAAGTTAGTGAAGTGTCTCCACCTTGTTGTTGAGAAACCCCGCTAATATTATTGTCCAGTGTATCGTAGACAGTAACTACTCCATTTAACTCAACTGCAAGCCTATGAGGAAATACTGCATATCGGATATTGTTTTGAGCACCGCTGCTAAATGGAGTCCCAAGATTAGTCGGCCACCATTGATTACTTGCTCTTGTACCGGCAGGTGCTATAGGAAAGATTTGTATAGTCACTAAAGCATTTGAAATCTCTGAACATAGATTATCAACTGTATTTTTAAGACCGTTGTTGAACATATCGCCAACCATAGTCATACCACCTCTCATCCACTGACCTGAGCCACCGAGTTCTGGTGAACTAAACTGAGCCATAGTTCCGCCACCATTGTTTACAGCACCTATCATATAAATAACTGTGTCTGTACTTAAATTATATCTATTAGCAAGATCATTAACTAGATTTTGCCCTTCTGGTGTAAGCTTTTGCATATTAGTTCCTTTAGTTTAGCTGATTTTATGTCTAATTTGGAGATTAGTGGAGAGTGTATTAAGTCTTTACTTATAAGCAACATTTTAGCATAATTTATAGCTTAAATATTAAACAAAGTTCTTTATAAAAATATAAAAACTAACACTATACTTACAATTAAGTTTAATAGCTATAGAATGCATTAAGGAATAAAGATATGTGGTTATACGCTGATTGTGATTTAAAATTTGACATTACTACACCCACACCTTTTGTACTCATGTTACGTCCGCGTAGTGGCGCCAATCAATGGATAGCCTTTGAGGAATATAAAATCACTCCCAGTGTTCCTGTCTTTGAATTTACAGATATCTATGGGAATCTTTGTCAAAGGCTAATTGCTCCAAGTGGAAACTTTGCAATACATACCTCCGCAAAAGTGATGACTTCTGATTATATTGATAAAGCACCGGGAGCCCCTTTTATTGAGATACAAAATCTGCCGGAATCTGTACTCATATATCTTTTACCTAGTCGTTATTGTGAGTCGGACCGATTTAGTCAAATGGCTGCAGAAATAACAACAGGTGAGTTTTTGGGCTATAATCAAGTCGTAGCTATAACAAAATGGCTGCAAAATAATATCAGTTTTGAGCCTAATATTAGCGATATTTTAGTCTCCGCAACCGAAGTAAACTCCAGAAAATATGGTGTGTGCAGGGACCTTTCTCACCTTGGAATAGCTTTATGCCGCAGTCTTAGCATTCCGGCGCGCATGGTAGTTGGATATCTTCATGGCTTAGAACCAATGGACTTACATGCCTGGTTTGAAGTTTATGTTGGAGATCGCTGGTACCTGTTTGATGCTACACAAGCTGAGATAAAAGGCGGATATATAGCAATCGGTTATGGCCGTGACGCTGCAGACGTCGCTATTTATAATCAGTTTGGTCCAAGCTTGTACCCCTCTTCACAACTTGTTACTGTTGAACAAATCACAAATGAGGATAAGATATGAAACGCTATAAAATTATTCATCGCACATATTACAACTATTCTGCCAGTGTTACCCTAGGAGAACACAGCTTACTTTTACGCCCAAGAGAAGACCATGAACTCCGCATCGAATCTTTTGTTTTAACAAGCACACCTGAGGCTAAAATACTTTGGCATAGAGATGTTGAGGGCAATTCAGTTGCCATTGCAAGCTTTACCGAACAAACCCGACAGCTTCTGATAGAGAGTGAAGTAATTATTCAGCAGTATAATGAATCCCCTCTTGACTTTATAGTGGCAAATTATGCCATCGCTTTTCCATTTGAGTATCAAGATAGCGATAGATTTCTACTTTCACCTTACATGGTATTACCAAGTCAAGAGACTAGAGAACTCTTAAACACTCTGATTTACAATATCTATAAAATCAGTGAACAAATTCAAACTTACACCCTCCTACAACGACTCAGTGCACATATTTATAATACTCTCTCTTATACAATTAGAGAAGAGCCTGGAGTACAAACTGTAGAGCAAACACTCTCAAACGGCTCCGGATCTTGCCGTGATTTTGCCCTACTCTTTATGGAAGCAGTAAAGTGCTTGGGACTAGCTTCGCGTTTTGTGAGCGGATATCTTTACGCACCTCTTATGTCTGCTCAGATAGGGTCCACACATGCTTGGGCAGAGGTTTATTTACCCGGCGGTGGATGGAAGGGATTTGATCCAACCATTGGAGATATTGCCGGAGCTGACCATATCCCTGTGGCAGTATCAAGGTTGCCTAATTCTATTCCACCTATAGCCGGGTCTTTTGCAGGTGTAGCAGATTCAACACTGGATGTCGGAGTATGGGTCACGCTGTGTTAAGCAATTTAAAAAAATTGTTAAAATTTAAGTATTCAACAATCCTAAATAGAGTTTTAAATGATATAATAAAGAACCAAATTTTTATAAGACAAAAAGTGTTTGTTAGTAGTATTTTCTACATAAATAAATTATAATTCATATTAAAACATCAAAGGAAATTCATGTCATTAAAAGTTGTGCTCTCACATAAAACTCATTATAAGTATGATAAATATATATCACTTTCTCCACACACTATTAGACTTCGTCCAGCTCCTCACAGCAGAACACCGATTGATGCATATTCTATGAAAATTACACCAAAAGAGCATTTTATTAACTGGCAACAAGACGCTTATGGAAACTATCTGGCAAGAGTTGTTTTTCCTGAGAAAGTAAAAGAATTTGGAATTGATGTAGAAGTTATCGCAGATTTGATTTCAATTAACCCTTTTGATTTTTTTGTTGAAGAGTATGCCGAACAATATCCTTTTGAATATAAACCTGAATTAAAAGCAGAATTAACTCCCTATTTTGAGATTACAGAAAACGGAAAACAGCTTAAAAAATTTATTAAATCACTTGATTTAAAAGAACGCAAAATCAATGACTTTCTTGTTTACCTAAATACTGAGATTTACAAATACTTAAAATATACCGTTCGTCTTGAAGTGGGTGTTCAAGAGTGTGAATATACTCTTGATAAGAAACTAGGAAGCTGTAGAGATTATGCTTGGCTTTTTGTACAAGTATTAAGAAGTATAGGACTTGCCGCACGATTTGTATCAGGCTATTTGGTTCAATTAAAGCAGGATGAAAAATCACTCGATGGTCCAAGCGGTCCGGAAGAAGATTTTACAGATTTACATGCATGGACAGAAGTCTATCTTCCGGGTGCCGGCTGGGTTGGGCTTGATTCGACCAGTGGTTTATTTGCCGGAGAGGGACATATTCCACTTGCTTGTACTGCTCATTTTGAAAGTGCACATGCTATAGAAGGTTTAAGCGATAAATGTGAAACGGAGTTTGAATTCTCAAATACGGTTACAAGGATTTTTGAATCTCCCCGCGTTACAAAACCTTATCGTGATGACCAATGGAATGCTATTAACAGTCTAGGTTACGAAGTGGATGCTGAATTGCAAAGAAACGATGTAAGACTATCTATGGGTGGAGAACCAACCTTTGTATCGATAGATGACATGGAATCAGAACAGTGGAATACTGCCGCTGATGGCCCCCTAAAGAGAGAGCTTGCAGATACACTAGCCAGAAGACTCTTAAACTCATTTGGTAAAGGCGGAATGCTTCACTATGCCCAAGGAAAATGGTATCCTGGTGAGCCTGTTCCAAGATGGCAGACATCCATCATTTGGAGAAAAGACGGCAAGAAAATGTGGAAAGACACAAGTTTATTTGCAAATATGAATAAAACTTATAATTATACTGATGAAGATGCTAAAATTTTTCTTGAGACATTAGCTCTTACTTTAAAGGTAAGTGACAAAACTATTGTCACGGCTTACGAAGATCCTATTCATTACATTATGAAAGAAGCCGGACTGCCTATAGATATTGATCCATCAGAGTACGATATCGATAGTGCGCTAGAGAGACAAACTATTGCAAGAGTACTTAGCCAAGGTTTGAGTAAACCGATTGGATATGTTTTGCCACTCAATTATGCAGAAGATGAATGGATGACTTCATTTTGGACATTTAGAAGAGGAAATCTTTTCTTAATCCCGGGAGATTCACCTTTAGGGCTTAGACTGCCTATGGATTCATTGATAGAGAAACCTGAGAATGAACTACCTCCACATTTTGAGCCGGATCTTTTTGCTAAAGCACCAAAACTTAAAAAATTCCTAAAAAAAGCAGAAAAACGGGTACAAGGAATCGAGACTCTTGAAATCAAAAATGACCCTGATGCTGTTTTTATCAGAACCGGTTTAAATATAGAAGTAAGAAGCGGCAAACTATATATCTTCTTACCACCTTTAAATCATACAGATGCATTTTTAGACCTTATAGCTTCCATTGAAGCCGTTGCAAGAAAGCTAGATATCAAAGTGGTTTTAGAAGGGTATGAACCTGCTCATGACCTCCGTTTGGAGACTATTAAAGTTACTCCAGATCCGGGTGTTATTGAAGTAAATATTCAGCCTGTGAGTTCGTGGGGTGAGTTAACTTCAAACCTCTTTACACTTTATAATGATGCGAGAGAATCTCGTCTTGGAACAGAAAAATTTATGCTTGATGGGAAACATACGGGAACAGGTGGTGGAAATCATGTAACCATTGGCGCAATGAAGCCAGAAGACAGTCCACTTCTTAGACGTCCGGAGGTACTTAGAAGTCTACTTACTTTTTGGCAGCATCATCCTGGTCTTTCATACCTTTTCTCAGGAACTTTTATCGGGCCGACTTCTCAAGCACCACGTGTGGATGAAGGAAGACTGGAAAATCTTTATGAATTAGAAATTGCATTTTCACAAATTCCGCTGGATGAAGAAGTTCCATTCTGGATTACAGATAGACTTTTCCGCCACATGCTAACAGATATAACAGGCAATACTCATCGTTCTGAATTTTGTATAGATAAGCTTTATTCACCAGATTCGAGCACTGGAAGACTCGGTATTTTAGAGCTTCGCGGATTTGATATGCCGCCACATCCCAAAATGGCACTTATGCAAAATCTTCTGATCAGAACACTTGTATCACTATTTTGGAGAAAACCTTATAAGCATAAATTAGTTCGTTGGGGTACACAACTTCATGACAAGTTTTTACTAGAGCATTATGTAAAAGAAGACATGAAAGATATTGTTGAGTTTTTAAATAATGAAGGGTATGATTTTGGACTCGACTGGTTTGATCCATTTTTTGAATTCAGATTTCCACTCTATGGAATGGCGACTATTGAGAATGTGCATTTAGAACTTCGTGCGGCGATTGAACCTTGGCATGTCCTTGGGGAAGAGAGCGGTTCTCAGGGAACATCACGCTATGTTGATTCTTCACTAGAGAGAGTACAGATAAAAGTGAATAACTTTGTTCCTGAGCGTTATGTGCTTACTTGTAACTCAGTTGTTATACCTTTAAGTCCTACCGGAGTTGAAGGCGAATTTGTAGCCGGTGTGAAATACAAAGCATGGCAGCCATGGTCAGCATTACACCCGACTATCGGAGTTGATACGCCACTCACTTTTGATATAGTAGATAAATGGAATGAAAGGTCAATAGGTGGGATGACATACCATGTCTCTCATCCCGGTGGAAGAACATATGAGACTTTCCCAGTCAACGCCGGTGAAGCAGAATCAAGAAGAATCAATAGATTTCAGCCTTTTAATCATACTCAAGGCCATTTGGAATATGTTTCATCTTCAATGGTGCAACAAAGTTTAAAAGATGTTAATGGTACTAAAAGAGCAGTTTTATTTAAAGATAGACCAGAAGATAAAATATTTCTTTTTCAAGAAGTTCCTATAAGTTTAGAATATCCAAATACATTAGATTTAAGAAGAAAGTGGGCAAAACAGTAAATGCAGATTTTTGATAGTTACGTTTCGGAATCATCATTTGACGAAGTTTATGATGATGCTGACAATATCAGAGAATGCTGGAAAAACATTGCTAATAACATAGAAAATGCAGGCTTAAACCTGCTTGAAGAAAAGCAAAAAGAGATAGATTGGCATCTTGAAGATAATGGTGTTACATATAACACATATACAGACAACGACAAGCCTACAAATCGTTCTTGGGGCTTGGATCCCATCCCTTTTGTAATTGCAGAAGATGAATGGAGTAATATTAAAAAAGGTCTTCAGCAGCGTGCCAAACTTTTAAATTTAGTCTTTAAAGATTTATACTCCGAACAAAAGCTTATCAAGGAGAACATTGTACCTGCCGAAGTGATTTTTGGTCATAAAGGTTTTTCAACCGAAGTCTTTAACTTCGGCTACAAAGAAAATTTTAATCTCTATTTTTATGCAGCAGATATTGCCAGAGGACCTGATGGAAAAATGTGGGTTATCAGCGATAAGACACAAGCTCCCTCAGGCTTGGCCTATACCATAGAAAACAGACTTACTATGAATATCATCGCAAATGATTTATATCCGGATATTTCAATAAAAAGATTATCTTCTTTTGTTGAAGATTACAAAGACATGCTAAAAGATCTCGCTGGCGGAGACCTATCAACAGTGGCACTGTTAACACCGGGTCCACATAATGAAACCTATTTTGAGCATGCTTATTTGAGCTCTTTTTTAGAGATTAATATGCTTCAAGGGCAAGATCTACTAACAAAAAATGGATCACTTTGGCTTAAGAGTTTGAGTGGACTTAAAAAAATAAACACCCTTTTAAGAAGGGTTGATGACAGGTACTGTGATCCACTTGAATTAAAAAATGAATCTAGATTAGGTGTAGCCGGACTTGTTGAAGCCATGAGAGAAAATAACTTAAATATGGCAAATCCTATAGGCAGTGCTGTCATGGAAAATATTGGGCTTAATCCATTTATGAATAAAATAGCTCAATATTTTTTGAAAGAAGATTTGATTCTTCCACAAATTGCGACTTGGTGGTGTGGGCAACAAAAAGAACTTGACTACGTGATAGAAAATATAAACAAGCTTATCATCAAAAAAATCGATAGAACAGAAAATATAGACATATATTTTGGAAAAAAGCTCTCTCTTGAAGAGCGCGAAAATTTAATTAGTTTATTAAAACTCTATCCGCATCAATATGTTGCGCAAGAAGAGGTCAGTTTTTCCACCGTTCCTTATTACGGAAACGGTAAAATTGAACCAAGAAATGCTGTTATCAGAACATTTAGTTTAAGAAAAAATGATGAATATTCTGTTATGAATGGCGGGCTTGTCCGTATGTCTTCAAGCAAAGACAAATTGCTTGTTTCAGCAAAAGGTGGAATTAGTAAAGATTTATGGATACTCGGAGATGACTCCTCGAATATAAACCCGACTCATACTCTCAAACACATTCCTTACGCTGAAACATCTATCGACAAAGTATCAACGCTCAAAGCTGAAAACCTATTTTGGCTTGGGAGATATCTCTCAAGGGCCATTGCTACAACAAGGCTTATTTCACATGTTATTAAGAATATAACCAACTTTTACAGATATGAGGTAGTGACAGCGAAAGAATCCCAACGTATTTTACAAAATGCGCTAACACACATGACTATGACCTATCCTGGTTTTTTGGATACATCTAATCAAAAAAATCTTGATGTTTTTCCTATGGTTGAGATTACATCTGTGATAAAAGACAGAAGGTCAGGCTCTTTATCTTTAACGATGTCCATGTTGTCCAATGCAAATTTAAATCTTAAAGATTTTATGACTCTTGAATCTTGGAAACTTTTTGAGAAAATACAAAAAGAGTGGTATGAATTTGTAAATAGAAAATCTGATTCAACTATAATTGTGGCAAGTGAACTTGATAAATTTCTTATCTACTTAATGGCTTATAAACAACTGGTCTATGAGAGCGTTTTTAGAGAGCAAGGCTTCATATTATATGAGATAGGATTTCAGATTGAAGATGCCCTGCTGCTAATTTCAAAAGCTAAATCAATGCTCTGTATAAAACTGGAAAAGTCAATCGGACATGATGTTTTAGAAGGGATGTTGAACTCTATGGAAAGCTTCAATGCCTATAGAGCACATTATAGAAGTTCTTTGTCATTAGATACAGTCTTAGAGTTTTTAGTTCTAAATAAACAATTTCCAAAATCTATAACTTACATAGCAGATAATCTTCTAGTAGAGTTTAAATTATTGCCTAAAGCACAACAAGAATTAACTTCCTATGAAAAGGCTATAATACAGGCGCAGCTGCTGTTGGAATCTATGAATTTAGAAACTTTGTTAGATGTTAAAGAAGAAGACGGTGTATATTTGGAATTAGATAAAATTCTATCTCAATTATCTGATCTATTTTTGGAGTGTTCAAATGAATTTTCAAATACCTATTTTTCACATTATGATGAGTAATTATGATTTATGATATTTACCATAAGACTGCATTTGAGTATCAAAGCCCTGTTACTTTTAGTCATAATCTGGCAAGATTAAAACCAAAAGTCACCCCATATCAAAAACTACTAAACTTTTCTATGGAGGTATCTCCTGAGGCTTTTGAGTCACATGAATATTTAGACATGTTTGGTAATACAAATACCCACATGCTAATCAGAGAACCGCACCAATCGTTCTTCGTTATCGGAAAATCAAAGGTGGAAATTTTACCAAATATTATTGATGAACATATAAATAACATTAAGACTAATAGCATAACCTATGGAAACGCCCTAAAAAGGTTATCAAAATTCAATATTGATGACTTATATGCAAAACAATATCTTTTTGAATCAGATTTAATTCCATATGGATCCTTAAATATAAAACAATATGCGCTTGAATCATTTCAAGAAAATAGAAATCTTTTTGAAGCAAGTCAAGAATTTATGTCTCGAATATTTAACGATTTTAAGTTTTTATCTGGTTTTAGTGATATAACAACACCAATTGAAGATATTTTTGCAGCAAAAAAAGGGGTATGTCAAGATTTTGCACAGTTTGCAATATCAGCATTACGAACCATAGGATTGCCGGCTAAATACATGAGTGGATATATAGAAACCTTACCTGAAGAGGGGCAAAAAAAACTATTTGGTACAGACGCTTCTCATGCTTGGTTTGCTCTATACATACCTAATGCAGGCTGGGTAGAATTTGATCCTACTAACAATCTTATTCCAAAAGAGCAACATATCCTTTTAGGCTCCGGAAGAGACTACAATGACATTTCTCCATTAAAAGGGGTAGTGTTTAGCAGTGGAAATAGCCATCTATCTGTTATGGTGGATGTAAGAAAAGAAGAGATTAAAAGTGAAGTAACAACAACTCAAGAGCAAAGTCAGAGTCTACAAATAACAATGCAAAAGCAAACTCAAGGTCAGTAAAGCACCGACCTTGAGTAACTAATCAACGATAAGTTCATCAATTTGTTTATATATGCTACCCATAATATCTTTATTGTCAAATTTCTTTATATTTATCTCAGGATTTAAAAATTTAAAAATTGAATGAACCTCTTCAAGAATAATATCTGTTGTTTTTTGCCCTTTTCCAAATCTTAAACGAAAATCAATCTCTTCAACGAGCTTACCCAGTTTTAAAAAGTAGTCACTAACCTTTCTATGATTTCTTTTTGTTTGAGCTCCCCAAATTTCACTGATTAGAGACATTGCATAATCCATATCTTTGCAATCTATTCTACCATTGCTTCGAGAGATTCTTTGAGCAATCTCATTCAATTCAATAATTTCTCCAAACGCCAGTTCATCAATATATTCTCTACTTATAATTGCATTTTCTCTGGCATTTTTGAGGACATTTAATAAATTTGCTGAATGCTCACCTTTAATTGCCTTATCTAAAAAATCTATTGCATCAGTGTATTGTAAATCAATATCAAATTTTTTATATACTTTAACACCTGCATCTTTGTCAACATCAATAACCTTGTCATAAGCTTTCTTAATCTCATATAGTGTTGATTCAATTCGTTCTAAATATCTTCCTAACCAATACAGGCTAGTTGCTACATTTGCTGTTAATAATTGTCCCATTTTATAACTCCATTACCCAAGTATCTTTAAAACCGCCGCCCTGTGAAGAATTTACCATATAATTCCCCTCTTCAAGTGCATACCTAGTTAAGCCACAGTTCCAAACTTTAACATCTTTGCCAACCACAACATAGGCTCTAAAATCAGCTTTTCTATTAACTAATTCATTGTTAATATAGCATTTTTCATCATAAAATTCTATAAGCTCTTGCGCAATAAATCTTCTTGGATTAGCTTTTATCATCATTTTTAAATCTTCAATCTGCAGTTCGCTCATTGAGTGTCCAAATAAAACACCGTAACCACCAGCTTCTGCAACATCTTTAATAACTAATTTTTCCATATTATTCATAACATAGTCCATATCTTCTTCAAAGTAAGGAAGATATGTCGGTGCATTCTTTAAAATAGGTTCTTCATCAAGGTAGTACTTAATCATTTTAGGAACAAAATAATAAATCCCTTTATCATCAGCCACACCATTTCCGGCAGCATTCATCAGAGCTACATTTCCGCTCAAGTAAGATTCTATAAGTCCCGGAACACCAATCAAACTCTCTGGATTGAAAAATTTTGGGTCTATAAACTCATCGTCTAATCTTCTGTAAATAGCACCAACTTGTATTTTTTTACCATCATAGTTTTTAAAATATACTTTTTTATCTATCACAACAAGTTCATGTGCTCTTACAAGTTGTGCTCCTACTTTTTCAGCTAAATAGCTATGCTCATAATATGCAGAGTTAAACCTTCCCGGTGTTAAAACCACATTAATTCCACCGGTATTAACATAATTCATAGCCTCTGTAATCATTTTTGGGTAGTTTTTAATTGGTTCAATCTTAAAATTTTCAAAAAAATCTGGATAAATTTTTCTATATATATCTCGTATAGAAAGTGGGTAGCTCGCACCGCTTGGAACTCGAAGGTTATCTTCTAAAATAACCCATTCATCATTTTTAGAATCTTTAACTAAATCGATTCCATTGATATGTGCTCTTATTTTTTTAGATGGTGAAAACCCGACAAATTCTTTTAAATATCCGCTTGCACTATCTATAAACTCTTGAGGGACCACTCCATCTTTAACAATTTTTGCATCTGTATACAAATCTTCTAAAAAAAGGTTTAAAGCTGTAACTCTTTGTATCAGACCCTTCTCAATCTTGTTAAATTCCTGCTTAGGAATAATTCTTGGTATTACATCGAATGGCAAAGACTGCTCTATAAAATTTCCATCTTTATAAAGATTAAAATTAACTGCAAATTTATCCATGTACCTTTTAAATTCATCAATTTTTTGTCTATCTTGTTTTGAAAAAATTTCCCAAAATTTATCGTGAATATCTGTCGACTTTTCTAGCATACAGCCCACCTTTTATTATTTTTAATTTATTCTATCAGATAATCATTATATCATTGCAGATAAGTATTTCATATAAATATTGGGTAAAATATAAGCATTATGTGAAATTTTCGCCTTGTAATTACACACTTTTCTAATCACTGGCATGCATTAGTTTGTTTTAGGATGGCTGTACTGCACAATCTTCATCCAATCTTCATTTTAAAGTTATATAGTTTTAGAAGTGGGAAAAAGGTGATGTCTCGTAAATAATGGAATTATATTTGCTTGCGATTTTTGCCTATTTTTTACAATATAGACAAAAATATTTTACGGAGGTTAACATGAATATCAATAGTGCGGCTCAATCTAGCTACTTAGCTCAGATGCAGAGTCATTCTAAAGTACAAAGTCAAAGTGCCGCTAGTGAGATGGCACCTGAAACAGGTACTATTGGGTCTGTGATGCAGCAAATTAATAACCAATTTATGTCATTGCTTGATACTAATAAAAACGGTTCTATCGACAAGGCTGAATTTAGTGACGCTGCTAAGAAGCTGGCACAAAGTGCGAGTTCTGCCACAGGTTCCACTACAGGCTCGAATGTAAGCAAAGCATTTAATTCGATTGATAAAGATGGTGATGGATCAATCAATGAAAATGAGCTTATGGAAGCATTAAAGCAAGCACTAACAAAGAAAAAAAGCGATGCAATGTCTGCTAGAATCGACAATAGCAATGTAAATCAAACACCATCGTCAACGCCTTCTGCAGACATAGCAACAAATACAAACAACTTGCAATCTACGTTAATGAAAAATGTATTATCTGCTTACGCAAATAAAAATCTTCCAGCAAACGGCAGTGCAGGGATTAGCTTAAAGGCATAATAAAATTGTTTTTATACAACTTTATAGCTTTTACTTCACCATGTGACCTTCACATCGACACAGCAAATCAAGCTCTGTCAGATAGTGTCGCTCACACTATTCATTTGAGTACAAAAGAACTATAAAGAAAGTATAGCTCTTTGTAACTTCTACAAAATGATACAAGCTAAATGACACAACAAAAAGTTCTTGTATTCTAAGCGATAACAAATTATGACTTATGAATCCAAATTTAGTAACCCCTCCCCATATTAAAATTGTACACTCTATTTTATAAGTGATAAATATATCAATATTTTTTTACAATATATATGATAGGATTTTCCAAAAGGTTGGTATATGAAACATTTAGTAAGATTATTTTTTCTTTTAGTGGCATCGGTAAGTGTACAAGCCTCCGGTTACACAAATGAATTGATACGTCAAGATTCCCCCTATCTGCTCCAACATGCCCATAATCCTGTACATTGGATGGCTTGGGAGGAAAAAACTTTTCAAAAAGCCAAAAAAGAAAATAAATTAATTTTTCTCTCAATAGGCTACAGCACCTGTCATTGGTGTCATGTCATGGAAAAAGAAACATTTATAAACCTGAGTTCTGCCAAAATCTTAAACGACAATTATATAGCGGTAAAAGTTGACAAAGAAGAGATGCCTGATGTTGATCAATATTATCAGAACGTATTTTACCTGCTAAACAAAAGATCCGGTGGCTGGCCTCTTAGCATAATTATGACCCCACAGAGAAAAGTTATATATGCTGATACCTACATTCCCGCACAAAGCATATACGGCAGGCGAGGGTTCAATGACTTATTGAGCTTAATAAGTCAAAATTTTAAAAATAATCCAAAAGAAATTGATCAAAATGCAAATCAAATTGCTTTGAGTATAGAAAAAAATGCTCAAATAAATATCAAAAAAAGTCCCATAAGCTTAAGTATCATAGATACATTTATCAAAAATATAAATAACATATTTGATAAAGAGTACAAAGGCTTAGGACTAGCACCAAAATTTCCAAATGCAAGCACCTTTGATACTCTTTTAGATATCTATAAAATCAACAACAATAAAAAAGCTCTGAGCATGAGCAAAGGCTCCCTAACGGCCATGGCTGAGGGCGGTATTTATGATCAAATAGAAGGTGGATTTTTTAGATACAGCACTGATGAATCCTGGATGATACCCCATTTTGAAAAGATGCTCTATACAAATGCCGAACTTATAGGTTTATATTCTAAAATGTACTCCATTACGCCAATACCCTTGTTTAAAAAAATTGCCAAAGATACAATCAAAAACATGAATGACAGATTTTTATATGAAGGACTATATAAGAGTGCAAGTGATGCCGACAGTGAGGATATGGAGGGAAAATACTTTGTTTTATCTTATGACAAATCAAAAAAAGCTCTAAAAGATGCCGGTCTGAATAATGTAAAAGAAATATTGGAATATTTCAATATTTCAATATATGGAAATTTTGAAAATGACACAATAAATCCATATTTAAGTCAGGAAAAAGTTCCTAAAAATATTGAGTCGGCCAAAAAAATATTGAAACAGTTAAGAGCCGAGGTAAGCTACCCATTTATTGACAGTAAAATGTTAACATCGTGGAATTCTTTAATGGCATCAGCACTTTTTGAAGCGGGAAATATTGATAATACTTACTCAAATCAAGCTGTATCCCTAGTAGACAATATACTAAAAAAACTACAAAAAAACGGCATTTTATACCATCAACTTTTACCTCATTCCACTTTAAAAGTGAAAGGTTTATTGGAAGATTATTCATTTTTGATTGATGCTTTGATTAAGGCAAATCAATACACACAAAACAAAAAATATTTGAATGAAGCAACAAGCTTATTAGATACGGCAATAAAGAAATTTTATAAAAATAAAACTTGGTATCTCTCCGATAGAACATTCACATCTAAGGCCTTTTTACAAGGAAGAAGCTACCAAAGTGCCATGGCTAAAATGATACAAAACATATTTGTCATAGCATTACTCAATGGAGATACAAAATTACATAATTTCGCAATACAAAACTTAGAGAATATATCTTCTGAGATTAAAAATCATCCTAGTGCATATCCTGAAGCTATAAAAATAGTTATTATGCATAAAAAAGCTCTGGTTCTTTTAAAAGGCTCTCAAGATAGGTTAGCTGAGTTGAGAAAAATAAAAAAAGAGATAGGATATCCTTACTTGTATATACTCCAGAGTCATGAAAATATCTTGGAAGCTTGCTCAAACAATGAGTGTTTTTCGTTCTCAAAAAGTTCTAAGATTCTAGAAGAAGGTATCAGAAATTATTTAAGATAAATTAACTGACCTTACGCACTTTAGTCAAAAAGTACGTTTGAACCTCTGCAAATCTCATAAAACAAGTTTTATGTAACTTTAGGGGGTTGTAGGGACATCTGTCCCTGCCGCTATAATGGGCTTAGCTCATTATAGTGCGTAACATCAGTAGCCCAAAAATTACCAAAGCACTTTTTTATCTCAAAACGGATAGAATCCTTTTATGATTAAAAGAATTCCAACTAAACAAATTTTTGTCGGTAATGTTGCTGTCGGTGGTGATGCACCTATCTCTACTCAGTCTATGACTTACTCGCAAACAGCGGATGTTACAGCAACTGTTGAGCAGATTAACAGGCTACATTTTGCCGGTTGTGACATAGTTCGAGTTGCTGTGCCTGACATGGAAGATGCACTTGCCCTGAAGTCTATTAAAGAGCAAATCTCTTTACCTCTTGTGGCAGATATACATTTCAACCATAAACTGGCACTCATCGCTGCTGAAGTTGTTGACTGCATCCGAATAAATCCTGGAAATATTGGCTCAAAAGAGAAGGTTTCTGAAGTTGTAAAAGCCTGCCAGGAAAGAAATATCCCTATCCGCATCGGTGTCAATGCCGGCTCATTAGAAAAAGAATTTTTAAACAAATACGGTCAAACGGCTGAGGGGATGGTGGCGTCTGCCGAGTACAACATCAAATTTCTTGAGGACTTAGGTTTTAGCGATATAAAAATCTCCCTTAAAGCGAGCGATGTCGGAAGAACTGTGGATGCATACAGAATGCTCAGACCTAAAAACAACTACCCGTTTCACCTTGGGGTTACAGAAGCCGGAACACTTTTTCATGCCACTGTGAAAAGCTCCATTGGACTTGGTGCACTTTTACTTGATGGAATCGGCGATACAATGAGGGTTTCTATAACAGGCGAACTTGAAGAGGAGATAAATGTAGCCAGAGCTATTTTAAAAGACAGCGGTGCCATGCCCGATGGACTAAACATCATCTCCTGCCCTACATGTGGAAGAATCGAAGCAGACTTAGTAAGTGCTGTGAGTGAGATAGAAAAAAGAACCGCGCACATAAAAACACCTCTCAATGTCTCAGTCATGGGCTGCGTTGTCAACGCCATAGGCGAAGCCGCACATGCAGATGTCGCTATTGCTTACGGAAAAGGCAAAGGTCTTGTCATGGTAAAAGGGATAGTTGTCGCTAACCTTGATGAAAGCGAGCTTGTTGATAGGTTTGTGAGTGAAGTTGAAACTATGGCTGCTAAGGCTGAGTAATGCAAGATAATAAAGAAAATATTTTAAAAGATAAAACAAAGATAGATAAATAATTCAACTATGATGAATTATTATAATTACAATTTCAAGTATATGGTAAGCTATAATAAGTTTACTAAATATAAAGGAGCATAAAGTGACAAAAGAATATATTTTAAACTTTTTAAAAACAAACAAACAACTTTTAAATCAAAAATATAATGTCACTAAAATAGGTCTTTTTGGAAGTTATGCTACCGGAGATGAGACGGAGAAAAGTGATATAGATATTTTAGTTGAAATGCCATCCTCTTTTGATAATTTTTTTGATTTAAAATACTTTCTAGAAGATGCCTTTAAAAAAAGTGTTGATTTGGGAAAAGAAAAAAACTTACGACTTCTCATAAAAAAACATATTGAAAATGAGATTATCTATGTTTAAAAGAGAGACAACACTTTATATAGTTGATATTTTTATAGCCATTAATAAGTTACATAGATATACAAGCAAATTCACGGATGCAGAAACTTTTAAGTGGAGTGAACTAGAATGGGATGCAAGCATAAGAGAGTTAGAAATCATTGGTGAAGCAACAAGAGCTTTAATAAACTCAGATATATTAAGTAATGACAAATACAGAAAAATAGTTGATTTTAGAAATATGATTTCTCATGGGTATTTTGGAATAGATGAAGAAGAAGTATTGATGATTATAAAAGAAAAATTAGAGATTTTAAGTGATGAATTAATTGAATTAATAAAACTTAAAAACATATCTATAAACGAAGCTATTAGCTTAGCTATTAAAGAGAACAGTTTAAATAAAAAACTAACAGAATTTTTAAACAATTTGCAAAACAAGGTAAATTAAAATATGCAAGACAACCTATACAACCTAGCCTTTGAGCGCTCAATACTCAGTTCCATTGTTTTTGAACCTCAACAATTTGATGAACTCAGCACTGCACTCAAAAAAGATGATTTTTATCTTCCGGCGCATCAGGATATATTTCATGTCATGACTACACTTTTGCAAAAAGACGAACCTATAGATGAAGAGTTTATAAAAAAAGAACTCATCAAAATGAAAAAATTTGATGAACAGGTTATGCTTGAGATACTCTCGGCAAATCCTATCTCAAACACAAGAGCGTATGTTGCAGAGATAAAAGATAAATCCCTTAAAAGACACCTTTTAACACTTACTACTGAAATAAAAAGAGTCACGGTTGAAGAAGAGCTACCAAGTGCAGAGGTTATAGACATCGTTGAAAAAAAGCTCTACGATATAACTCAGGACAACCAAACAAGCGATTTTAAAGACTCCCCTAAAATGACTTACGATACTATGGAATACATCAAGGAGATGAAAGCCCGTGGAAATAGTGTCTTAGTTGGAGTGGACACAGGATATCATGAGCTCAACAAAATGACAACCGGTTTTGGTAAGGGGGATTTGGTTATTATCGCGGCTCGTCCTGCGATGGGTAAAACTTCTTTTATATTAAACACCGTAAACTCTCTTATCATGCAAGGCAAAGGTGTGGCTTTTTTCTCGCTGGAAATGCCGGCTGAACAGCTTATGCTAAGACTTCTCTCTATCCAAACCTCCATCCCTCTTCAAAAACTCCGAGTAGGTGACATGAACGATGACCAATGGGGCAGTTTAAGCGGTGCGATAGATAAGATGAATACAGCTAAACTTTATGTCGATGACCATGGAAGTATTAATATTAATCAACTTCGCTCAAAACTGAGAAAACTCAAAAACAAACATCCTGAGATAGAGATAGCCGTTATCGACTACTTGCAAATTATGAGTGGTGTCGGAACCCAGGACAGGCATTTGCAAGTCTCCGAGATGTCTCGTGGACTGAAAATGCTTGCCCGTGAACTTGATATGCCAATAGTTGCACTCTCCCAGCTCAACCGCGGACTTGAATCAAGAAACGATAAAAGACCAATGCTGAGTGATATTCGTGAATCTGGTTCTATTGAGCAGGATGCGGATATTATTCTTTTTGTTTACCGTGATGATGTTTACCTTTACAAAGAGGAAAAAGAGCGAGAAAAAGCTGCAAAAGCTGATGGCAAAGAGTTCACTTCTACTTACATAGAAAAAGAGGAAGAGGACGCTGAAATTATCATAGGAAAACAAAGAAATGGACCGACGGGACATGTAAAACTTGTGTTTCAGAAAAAACTTACCCGCTTCGTGGATGCTCCATCTTACGCGAGGGGTGTTGAAACTGTTTATGAAAATGTTGATACCTCATCTGCTGATATGGATATAGGCGAGCCATCCTTCTCAATGCCGACTCTTTAGCAGATGTTAGAAAAAGTCTCTCTTTTTCAATCAAAAAGAGACTTTCTAATCTTTCTCCTGACATGTGTATTTATACTCACTTATTCTCTGCTTATAGAATTTCAAAACTACAAAAACTTAACAAAATTTGATTCAAACTTAGTCACTGCCACAATCATAAAGCAGTACACAAAAACAAAAAAAACAAAAAAAGGCAAAATCAAAACCTATCAGGTACTAAAACTAAAAAGCAATAAAGGTCTTTCTTTTTATACTACTGCTAAAAAAAACTTTCCAAATAGCATCGGAAAAAAAATAAAGCTTGAACTGTGGGCAGGAAAAATTACTTTTTATGAGTATATGACTCGCTTCTATGCCTATAGTAAAATTTTAAATATTGATAATCAAGAGACTCTAAAACAAAAACTAAACTACTATCTTGCGTTTGTGCATAAGAACCAAAATATAGCAAATATTTATCAAGCGCTTTATGCTGCGTCACCACTGCCGAAAGAATTACAAAATACTTTTTCTAGCTTAGGAATATCACACCTGCTAGCCATCAGCGGCTTTCATTTAGGAATCTTAAGTCTACTGCTTTTCTTTTTGCTAAAATATCCTTACAAGTTTTTGCAAAACAGATATTTTCCTTATAGAAATTCAAAGAGAGATTTATTTGTCATTGTAGCTCTCGCTTTATTATCATATCTATTATTTTTAGACTCTCCCGATTCACTGCTGAGAGCATTTGCTATGCTTATCATAGGTTTTATCCTTTATGACAGAGGCATTAAGATTATCTCCATGCAGACCTTGCTTCTAAGCGTTATGTTACTCTTGGCACTTTTTCCGAGACTTTTTTTTAGTCTTGGATTTTGGCTTTCCGTGGGTGGTGTATTTTATATCTTTTTATTTCTTGTTTACTTTAAAAATCTGAGCAAACTCTGGCAGTTTATTCTGCTCCCTATTTGGGTATACATGATGATGTTGCCTCATTCCCTTTATATCTTTGGAAACTTTAGTATATATCATCCCTTATCCATACTATGGACATCAATTTTTACAATCTTTTATCCTCTGAGTATCCTTTTACACATGACTGGATTTGAAAGTTTATTTGACAAACCTCTCTTATGGCTCATAAATTTAGGTCAAATTACACAAAAGGTCAGCATATCTTGGTCTGTGGAGACCTTGTTTATAATCTTTTCATTTATGAGTATATTCAGCAAAAAATTGCTAATAATTTTACTTATATGCAGCATATTAATATTTTTATACTCTATCTCCAGCATAATCTGATTATTCTGTTATAATTAAGCAATAAATAATTAAAGAGGTGAGTATGAGGGCAGTTATTTTTCTGGTTTTTGCTTGGAGTTTTATCTTTGCAAATACAGTGATACACTTTGATAAAGGTTGGAAACTCGTCGGTGTTCCAACAACACTCAATGATATGCGGGGCTTTAATAACTCCAATGTAGAAGTTGTCTGGGCTTTTAATGCAACTGAGCAGAAATGGGAAGGCTATTCCCCCGAACCTTCGATAAGTCAAAAAATCAGTGACAATAACATCTCAGTCTTAAACTCACTTCAGCCTTGGCAAGCGGTATGGGTTCTAAGTAAAGAGGCTTGGGGTTTAAAAATTCAAGATAGTAATTCTCATCTTGAGCCCAAAAACAACTCCATCGTTTTAAAACAGGGATGGAATCTTGTGACAATCCCAAACAAGGCTATAGTTTGGAAGAACTTTTTCGGCGATGCTGTTGTGTGGAAATACAGTGAAGCTTGGAGTGTTAATGATGACTCTTTAAATTTTCCCACTATCACCAATATTAAAGAAAGTGAAGGTTTTTGGGTAAAAAGTGAAAAAGATTTACTTATAGATATGGGAGAACAATTATCTAAGCTTAGCACATTTGATTCAGAAGCAAATATGCTGAGTTACTTAAGAGAGATGCAAACAAGCAACTTTTACAGATATAACTACAGCAATGCCACTGTAAATGACTCAAATAATACAACTCCAGATAGTACAGATGGTACAACTACACAAGATGGACAAAAAGATGTTGATGCCACTACTACAAATCTTCAAGAGACAGGTGTAGATGAGTCAGATATTCTAAAAAATGACGGCAAATACATTTATAGTATCGATAATGTTAGTAAACAAATATTTATCACATCGTTTGAAAATATTGCTCAAAAGAATTATAAAGCTATAAACACCATATCTACGAGCCAACAAGGTTCTATTGTAGCCATGTATCTGCAAAATAATCGTTTGATTCTTATATCTGATACTATAAACTTTTACTATTCTGATGAAGAATCTGCTCGTTTAACAGACGAAGAACTATCTTATACAAATACATACAAAAATAAAGATAATCATACTGTAGAAATTACAATTTATAATGTTTCAGATGTAAATAACATACTAAAACTCTCTTCCCAAACTATAGATGGTACTTATGAGGATAGTCGCCTCATTGATGGAAAACTTTTTTTTATTACCAAGTTTAATCCTGAGATAGAGTATGACTATCCAAAAGTTTATGTGGATTCAATCTGTTCAACACTTAACTTACAAGAAGTTTATACGGCTTGTTCATATTCTATAGTGCCTGTAGGTACTGGTGCTTATAACCAGACTGAAGATTGTAATAATGGAGATGATTACAATAAATACCAAGACAATCAATGCTATATCTATCACTACGATAAAGATGGAAGAACTTGGAAATATGATTATGAACATCCGACAATAAAAAGGGAAAAGCTAGTTCCAAATATAGTATCAAATGGAGTAACAAATGTACTGCTAAAGCCATCAAATCTTTATGCACCTCAAAAACTTGACCAAGCTGCAAGCATAACTACCATCAGCAGTTTTGATATTAACAGTGCTCAGTACAAAGAAAGTATCTCATTTTTAGGGAATACCCATACATATTATGCCTCTACTTCATCTCTGTACTTAGTATCGAGTGAATACCCGCTCTACTACGGTTTTAACGATTTTACTCAAAGACAGATGATATATAAATTTGCTCTAGGCGATACACTCAGCTACAAAGGGAAAGGTTTTGTGGATGGGAAGATGTTAAATCAATTTAGCATGAGTGAAAAAGACGACTACCTCAGGGTAGCAACTACAGAGGCTAACTCCTGGGGTGGAATAGGGACGAAAAACTCAGTATTCACGCTCCAAGAAAACAATAAAATTCTGGAAGTAAAAGGCAGTCTTATCGGTCTTGGAAAAGAAAATGAGACTATAAAAGCTGTCAGGTTTATGGGAGACAGAGGTTTTGTGGTTACATTTAAACAAACAGATCCGCTTTATACCTTAGATATGAGTAATCCCTTAAATCCAAAAGCCGTAGGCGAGCTATCAATTCCGGGTTTTTCAAGATATCTTCACGTGGTGGATGAAAACAGACTCTTAAGTATAGGCAGAGATGCAAATGTAAGTACCGGCCGAGCACTTGGGCTGCAACTGCAACTTTTTGATATTACAAATTTTGCAAGTCCACAACTGGTAAGTAAGGTAAATATAGGTGACAGCAATACATATAGTTCAGCTGAGTATAACCATAAAGCCTTTGTTTATCGTCCAAGCGACCTTATGTTTGGCTTGCCACATACCGACTATATTTATGAAAGTAATGCCAATGACTATCAGACTAAAACAAGCTCTACAGAAAATTTTACTATTTACCAACTTGATGGAATGAAAATAAAAGAGCTTCATACAATCAGTAAAGCCTTCAGCAAGAACTACTGGGGAGACGATAAAAGAGGGCTTATATTTGACCTCAACAATACAACATACGGAACACTTTTCCAAGGTTCAGACCTCGTAAGTGATACGATTTTAAAAGGAAAATAAAATGAAATTTCTACTAAGCATAATGCTTGTTTTACTATTTTTTGGATGCAGAGACAGTAAAAGTGATTCGGACAATCAGTCCACTATTGCAGACACAACGTCCCTTCAACCAGATATTACAAACAGAGAGCTTCAGCCGCCAAGACCTCCTGCTTTATAAACTGTAGGTATCCAAAATACTTCGATACCTATTTTTTTAATTCTCTGCTGAGATAGATTTGATTTATCATGTAGCATAGTTTAAGTCCATAAATAAATATTATCCATGAGACATAAATCCATAAAAATAAGAACATTACAACGGCAAAAGAGCCATACATTGTGGCATAAGACTTATTGTAAATAACGTAGTAGATAAAGGCATTTTTAGAGATACTAAAAACTATAGAAATTATAAATGAGCTGATAGCTGATGCTTTTGGATTTATCGTAGTATTTGCGCCTATTTGGAAAATCAGGAAAAAAAGCCCCCAAATAATAAGATAAGGGACAAAGGGCAGAATATTGAGCCCTGAGGTATATTCGTTACTTGACATAAGATTTACCACATAACCCGTGATATAAAAAGAAACACCCAAAGCGATAGGTGTTAAAGTCAACATTGTCCAGTAAGTAGTTATTGATTCCCAAAGTGTTCTTTGGCGTGCATGAAATATTTTATTGGCAATGTATTCAAAGTTTTTAAAAAATAAAAGTGAAGATATTAAAATTGCCACAAATCCTATAATGCCCATTTTTGATGAGTTTTGTAAAAAACTATTTATCTGATTCATGACAACCTCAGAGTTCACAGGCATAAGATTTGAAAATATAAAAGTTTGTATCTTTATATAATGATCCGAAAATGAAGGTAATGAAGTAAGGAGCGTTAGCATGATAAGTAAAATCGGGATAATTGTAAAAATAGTATAAAAACTAAGGCTCGCAGCAAATAAAGTCAATTCTTTATCAAAAAAAGTTTTGATAAAGAATTTTATGTGTCTATATAAACGTTCAAATTTGAGTTGACTCGTTTGCATGTCGCTTACACCTTTGATATTTAAAATTAATCAAGTCCCATTTTAGCAGGATTTAAAATATTGTTAGGATCGAATGCTTTTTTAATTGACTTAAACAAGTTCATCTCTTCGTCTGTAAAGGCCATGTGCATATAAGGTGCTTTTGCAAGGCCTATGCCATGCTCACCGCTTAAAGTTCCACCCAAATCAATAGTCGCTTGAAAAACCTCTTCTATGGCTTTATAAGCGATTTTCACCTGTTCAGGATCTTTTCCGTCCACCATGACATTAGTATGCACATTTCCATCACCTGTGTGACCAAAACAAGGTATTTTGACATTGTACTTATCTGCAATCGCATAAAACCTCTCAAGTAACTCAGGCAAAGCTGAACGCGGAACCGTTACATCTTCATTAAGTTTTTTACTGCCATAAACACTTAGAGAAGGTGAAGCGTTACGACGGGCGAACCAGATATCTTTTGCTTCTTTATCATCTTTTGCAATTTTGAATTCTTTTGCACCGTTTTCACGAAAAACTTTCTCTATTTGAGCCAGCTGAAAATTCAAGTCTTCTTCCAGATTTCCATCCACATCGGTCACAAGCAAAGCTCCCGCATCAATCGGCAGACCTTTATGAAACGTTTGCTCAACCGCGCGGATTGTCAAGTTATCTAAAAATTCCATAGCAACCGGAGTAATCCCGCTCGCCATAGTTTTATATACGGCTTCCATGGCTTGGTGTACACTATCAAAAATCCCCATAGCTGTTTTAGTCATTTTAGGTTTTGGAATCAGCTTGAGAGTTATTTCACTCAAAACTGCTAAAGTTCCCTCAGAGGCGATGAGAATGCCGCTAATGTTATAACCGGCAACATCTTTGATCGTTCTTTTTCCAGCTTTAATGATATCACCGTTTGGTAAAACTGCACGGGTTGCCATCACATAGTCTTTTGTGATGCCATATTTTGCGGCTCTCATACCACCGGCATTTTCACTTACATTCCCACCTATAGTTGAATACTCTTGGCTAGCCGGATCTGGCGGATAAAAAAGACCCAGCTCTTCCACAGTTCGTTGCAAATCCATGTTTATGACACCTGGCTGCACTACTGCAACCATATTTTTCATATCAATCTCTAAAATTTTATTCATATGTTTTTCCAAAGCCAAAACAATTCCACCGCTACTTGGAAGCGCGCCACCCGTAAAACCACTGCCTGCACCACGAGGGACTATGACAATTATATGTTCGTTGCAATACTTTAAAATATTACTGATATCTTCTTCATTTCTTGGAAAAAGCACAGCGTCAGGTTCAAAATGCTCTCTTGTTGCATCATAAGAATAAGCCAGTAAATGAGCTTTGTCAACGTAGATATTCTCTGCACTAACAATAGAACTGAGATGCTCTAAATGTTTCGAATCTATCATGATTAATCCTTTATATCGAAATTTTTCAATAAATACTGGAGTTTTTTGTCTCCATTTTTAACAATTTTATAAAGTTCTTTATTATCTTGATTTGCATCAATCAAGAGTTCGTAATAATAAGGCTCATAATCTTTAAGTTTATTGCTCCCTTCACCAAACCAATTTGCTTCAATCTTTTCAACTCTAGTATAAAAAGGGAGGCGCACATTATCTTGGACTAGAGGAGCCCCAGAAATATTTAAAATTTTAAAACTTTTAGAATCAAGCGTAAAAATTTTTTGATCCAAATAAATAAAAATAATTCCAACAGCCGTAGATATACTTAGGTTGATAAAATCACTTCTTAATGGTGTTTGGTGGCCACTGAGTGAAAGTATAGTAGCAAATAAATCCGGATGTACCCATTGTAAATTTCTTGTACTTGTTGTGATTCTGTGATAAATCTCTTCACTAGGAGCTATCAAAAATGCTCTTGTATAGCCAAATGCCAATAATGCGCTGTCACCAACCTTCACATGCCATTCGCCGTTTGGTAAAGAGTTTTGAGTAAGAGTATTATATTCACTAAGCTCAAGTGTAGCAATCTTATTCTCTTTGTCATAGCTTTTAACGGTAATATTTTTTAAAATCACACTATGATTATCAGCTACTTTATGTATAATAAAACCACTCATTCCTACATCAATCTTCTCAATCTTAATTGTAGCAACATTCTTAGCCTCATTGACACTCACTATCGGTGATGTGACGACGCCTCCAAATACTCCAGAGACGAAAATCAAAATTAAAATTATATACTTCATTTGTCTTCTTTTTATTTATTTACTGCGATTATACCGAACAAACCTCAGACTAAGCAAAAATTTGTTAAGGTTTCAAAATTATTTATTTCAAGGTCATATTAGTGATACGATTTTTCATACTTTTACTATTCTCTACTATCCTTTTTAGCTCAGAAGTTGAAAATTTTCGCTGGTTAAACGGTGAAACATATTTAGTATTTTTAGAAAAACACAATCTTCCAACTAAAGAACTTTACTACAATCTTGATAAAGATGACCAAAGATTGACGGAAGAGGTTCACGCTGGTGTTCATGCCCAGATATTAAGATCCCCTCAAAACGAAATCGAGCAAGTCTTAATACCCCTAACGGACGAACTCCAAGTACATATTTTTAAAAAAAATGGCAATTATGAATTTGAAGCACTTCCTATCATAAGTGAGACAAAAACCGAAGCTTTTAGTCTTACGATAAAAAACTCCCCCTATTATGACATCGTAAAAAAAACAGGTTCAAAAAAATTGGCTCAGATATTTATATCAAGCTTTAAAAACTCACTAAATTTTAAGGTAGATCTTCGCAGTGGAGATAAAATGGCTATGATATATGAGCAAAAATACCGTCTTGGTGATGTCTTTTCCATGCCTGTACTCAAAGCTGCCATGATAGAACTAAAAGGCAAAAAGCATTATATTTACCTAAATAATGATGAACGCTATTATGATCAAAATGCTCATGAGGTAGAAGGTTTTTTACTTGCTCGTCCTGTTCGTGGGGCAAGAATATCATCCTACTTTACAAAAAGAAGGTTTCACCCAATTTTACATAAATGGAAAGCCCACTTAGGAATCGATTACGCAGCAAGACGCGGAACACCTGTGCGTGCAGCCGGAAGCGGAACCATTGTTTATGCTGCACGAGCAGGAACATATGGGAATTTACTAAAAATTCGCCATTTAGATGGATACGAAACAAGATATGCACACCTAAAATCATTTCGTAGAGGTATCAGAAGAGGAAGACATGTTAAAAAAGGACAAACAGTTGCTTATGTTGGAACAACTGGGCGCTCGACAGGACCACATCTTCATTTTGAACTTAGAAAGCGAGGTAGAGCGATTAATCCCTTAAGAGTTGTTCAAGTAACTACAAAAAAACTTAAAGGCAAAGAGAAAAAAGCATTCGAAAGACTAAAAGAAAGATATAACCAAAACATATCCCTGCAAATAAAGAACAAAATACCGTTTAAAAGAACAGAGCCACTTGAGCCAGTATCTTATTTGATTTTGTCTCAAAAGGTTTAAAATGCCTAAAATTGACTCAATTGGAGAGCTTGTTAATCCAAAGTTTACGAAACCCATGCTTATCAAATACACCCATAAAGGTCTAAAAAAAACATGGGAGGCAGTTCACAGTCACGATAGTGTCTCCATACTTTTATGGCATGAAGAAAAAGAATCATTTGTAATTGTCAAGCAGCTTCGAGCAACAGTCCTAAATAAAAATAATATAAATGGCTACACCCATGAACTCTGCGCTGGAATAGTTGACAAAAAGCTCACACATGTTCAAATAGCACAAGAAGAGATACTCGAAGAGTGTGGATTTGATGTTCCACTTGAGGAGATACAAAAAATCAGCTCTTACTACACAAGTGTAGGTATTTCTGGAGCTATGCAAACTCTTTATTTTGCAAAAATCAATGAAGATATGAAAGTAAATGATGGTGGAGGGCTCAAAGATGAAGATATAGAAGTTATCTATATCCATACATCCCATGCGAAAAAATTTATGTTTGATGAGTCTTATCAAAAAACACCGGGGCTTATCATGGCATTTTATTGGTTTTTTGACAATCAATCAAACTAAGGTAGGAGACATCTCTCCCACCTTTTTATTTATGAGTAAACTTGTAAACATCCATACGTTTCATGATTGCTTTAATACCACTATAATCTGATGCTGGCACGAAACCTTTCATTTTTCCAGATTTTGCAACTGGGCTGCCTGGTTTTATGTCCATTAAACTGTTAATTATTTTAGCCTTTACAGCAGCCGGGACATTTTTATTTATAAGTGCCGCCCAATGAGGATAAATTGCCGTGCTTCTAGGAAAATGCAATCCCTCATCCATACGGTTAAGAATCCGTACTTTCGAAACATCTTCAGAGCCCTTGAGTTGAGACAACATTCCAGCACGAATAAATCCGGCATCTAGCCCTTTTGTAATAACCCTTTTGACAATTGCTTTTTGGTTAAAAATCTCCTGGAAATTTTTAAAATCTTTTGGAGAAACTAATCCAGCATCAAGCAGTTCATTGGCCTGAAATAAAAAACCGCCTGCCGCAAGTTTTTTATTTACAACACCGACTTTTTTCCCTGCTAATCCTTTGAGATCAGTAATTGGCGAATCTACAGGTACAATAATTACCCCAGCCAAAGAAGTTCCTAGTTTGGCGTGATTTAAAGTTGCAACAATTTCAAACTCCCCTTTGTCTTCTAGCACAACAGCTGTAACCGGATTTGTCAGTAAAATACTATGCCCACCAGCTCTTGCAACAAAATTTGAAGCTTTCAGCATTGTAAATGCAACTTTTTGACCGATTTCTTCGCCAATATGCTTTGCTAAGGGTTTCCATTGTTTAGTTGTAGCTCCTTTGCCTTTCATGTTTAATACTACAAGATCAATATCTTTGGCATGCGCTTGAGTCTGCAAAGAGAGCATACCCACAATTAAACCTGAAAGTAAATATTTTAAAAACATAGTTTTATCCTTTTTATGTATAACTAGAATAGATAATTCACTCAACTTTTGTACATAAATAGTAACTATTTATTTGCAAAATCCAGACAATAGACACTTCCAAGTATCAATATATATAGAAATACGATAAAGATAAAGAAGGTCTTTTTTATGAGACCTGAGAATTGTATTGAAACTTTCATAAGAAGAATATTAAAAAATCTAATAAATGAAGTATCATTAAGCTCGCTTCCAATCTTTCTATAATAAGGAAAGAACTTCATCTTCTAAAAATCGATTATAGAAAGTGTTCTTAAATCTACAATAGGCTTCTTTAAATATATTTTAGTATCTCTCACAAGTAAAGTAGAGGTGCATGCCAATCTTTTACAATTTTTTATTTTATTCTTAAGTTTTAAATGTACTCAATGTAGCATTAATATCTTGGCTTTGTTGGTGTAAATATTCAGAAGTTTTAGCAATCTCTTGACTACTGTTTTCATTCTCTGCCGAGATTGTTTCAATTTTCTCCATGCTGACATACATTTGTTCCGTAGATTTGACTATACGCTGAAAACTCTCAACGCTCTCTTTAGTCACTGTAGATGTTTGAACCATAACAGCACTAAAATCATTAATACCACTTTGTGCCTGTTCAGAAATATCAACAAGTGTCTGGACCTCTTTGGAATTAGCCGTCATAGTTTGTGATGCGTCAATAATGGATTGCACAATTACTGATATGCTTACATTGATTTCACTAAGACTATGCTGGGTACGTTCAGCAAGCTTACGCACCTCATCAGCGACAACAGCGAAACCGCGACCATGTTCACCTGCACGAGCTGCTTCTATAGCTGCATTTAATGCCAGCAAATTGGTTTGTTCAGCAATATCTGCGATAACCTCTAGCACTGTTTTTGCCTGCTCAGCATCCATTGTAAGCTGGTTGAGTTTATTCACCATTTCATGTTCATTCTCTGAATTACTTTGTATGGTAAGTACCATAGAGTTGATATGCCCTTTAATATTCTCTAAGGTTTTACTTGCATTGCTTATGTCTTCTTCTAGTGTCGTAAGCTCTTGACGTGAATGTTCCACATTCTCTTTTGATATAAGGAGTTCATTTTTTGATCTGGTTATCATAGAGCGGGTATCATCAATGAGTACTTTCATTGTTTGTGATGTTTGTGAAAGGTTATCAGCATATTCAACACTGCTAGAAGCACTCTCTTTAATATTGATAATTGTTAGTTGTACCTTTTTAATAAATTGATTAATGCTACCACTTGCAACACCCAATTCATCTTTTCCCGTAATAATGAGCCGTTTTGTTAAATCTCCATCCCCAATACTTAGTTCTTCTGAGACATCCACCAGAGTTTTCAGTGGAGACTTCACCATTGATTTAAGAGACAACTGTAAAACTAATAAGATAACAACAACGGATATAGCCATGATAGAGGTTTGCTTCACAGAAGCACTATTCGTTTCACTATTTACTATTTGTGCAAAAAGCCTATTATTCTTTAATATCTCTTCTTGCTTTTTTTCCGCCTCTTCTAAAATCAAATTATTTCTATAGCTTACAAGTAAATGACCCAGTTTTTCATCACCATACATAATTGAATTTGTGATACTTATTGCGTCTTTCATAGGAACAAGCTTTTTCTTGCCCACTACAACATTATTACCTTCACGCCATGTAGACATATATGCAGTATCTTTAAGTTCAAAAATTTCTATGGAAGCTATATTTTTATCTTTCATAAAAACATTCAAATGATTTTTGACATCATTAGTATTGAGGTCATACATGGCAGGTGATATTACACGTGCAAGAAGTTGCGCTTTAAATATGATATCATCTTTAAGCGCTTCTATACTGCTTTGACGATGCTCACTTATAAGTTTTTTTGCAGATATTTGGCTCTCTTTTAAGGTATCATCAATTAGCTTATTTTCAGTCATTATAACAATTACTGATACAATTATAAGTGTCACTGTCGTCAAAATACCGACTAGTAGCATTATTTTAGCACTGATGCCCAAGTTTACTTTATTCTTCACAAGCAATCCTTTTTTTGTATGATATCAATAATTAGCACAATATATCTTAAATTGCCAATTTTTAAAATTCACATTCATTATTAACTTATAACGAAAAATTCTATCTTAAATGAAATTTTTAAAACAATTTCTCTTAATTACCTCTGTAACCATTCTCTTTAGAGCAATTTTTCTTAAATTTCTCTTTTTTGATATTTTTTTCTTTCTCAGTACAATATTTTTGGATTTGGATTTGTATAGGGGGAACATGAAAGAAAATATTCCTTCATGTTTTTACTTGCTCATACTTAGGCTTTATTTTAACCGAAGATTCTAGTTGATATAACTTCCCTTATTAATTTGAGTCTTCTATAATAGATTGCATCTCTGCCTGTGTACTTGTCAACATTTTAATTAGGTCCTTGTCTTTTAATGCCAACATAGAAATAAGACTGTGAATATTAAGTGAAACAATTTGGGTTTTATTGCTTCCTTTTTTATGATAGATAATCATAGTACACGGAGCAAATGCACCTGCTTCAGGTGATTTTTTTGATAGTTCATAAATAATCTTCAATTTACACAGAGAATAAGAATGGTAAAATATGTAATCATTTACTCCATCATTTTTTAATTCTTCGTTAAAATCAAGATGATTTGCGGCAACAAAACCACTCATATTCATATTGCCAGACATTTGCATCATCATATCATCATATGTATCTTGTGCATCTTCATCATCAACATCAAAAGAGTATTTTGTGTAAAGTTTACCATTAGCTTTTGTTGGTTTATAATCTAGAGAAACTTCTTTCGCTTTTGGCAAAATCTTTTTAATTGTATTTTTATTAAGTGTCTCTAACTGAGTAAATAATTTATCTTGCTTATTTAATATTTTCTCTTCAGCCTTAGCACTTAAGAATGCTACATACAAATAATCATCATTCAAACGTTGATATACAACAACAGAAAATGGTACAAATATTCCTGCATTATCATATTTTAAAGCCATTTTGTTTGCAAAATCTGAATGATAAACTGACATCAGATTATAAGTAGCAAATACAGTCTTACCAAACTGTCTCTGATAAGGAGAATTCATATCCTGATTTTTAGCAATAACATAGCCATTTATTTCTAATCCATCAGAAACTGTTGTTGCAGTCACCGTATGACTCTTATTCTCTATTTTATATAATAAAATATCATCATTTGCATTTGCCCAAGTAAGCAACAGGGCAACTAAAATAATTGCTCTTTTCATTATTTTTAAACTCATTTTTTTTCTTCTCCATTATTTTAAAATTTTCTGTGCGAGACTTATCCAGTTATCTTTAAACTGTTACGCTATTAACACTGCCTATTAGTTCATCTTCTTTGCTATGCTTAGTTCTCTTTATATTTTCACATGCCACATATTCAACATCGTTGTGTATATATAATTGCTTAAAAAAATTAAGACAACCTTCTTAGATTAATTAATTTCTACCTCCAACTGTCACATTATTTTACATTTTTTACAAAGTTAAATTTTTATTGAGATTTATACATCATATATTCTCGTATTTCACTGTAAAAAAAAGTTGCGTTTTTATTTTATCATAAATATTTAATGTTGTTAACAACGAAAAAATTAAATACTATGTAATAGTACAAGATATTAGAACTAGCATACTTTAACTAGGATGAATTTATCTATTCTTCTTTACTCATATGATCTTTTGCTTCTATCCCCATCAATGAAAGACCGGTCTTTAGTGATAATGCCACCATCATAAATAATTTAAGGAGTTTTTGTTCATCTTTATTGCCTATGATTCTGCAATCATAATAAAACTTGTGAAGTGATGCTGCAAGCGATTTCAAATACTCAGGCAGTTTTTGAACCTGACGAGAGCTAAAAGCATCTTCTATAATTTCAGGAAGTAAAAGTGCTTCAAATAGTAAACTATCCGCATTTTCATCAAGACCTTTTAATGAAGATTGTAGAATTTCTTCTTGTGTGAAGTTACTTTTGTTAAGAATTGTATTAATTCTTGCGTGTGCATATTGTATGTAAAAAATAGGGTTTGAGCTATCCTGTTTTTTAAATTCGGCCAAATCAAATTCTAGCGCAGTATCACTCTTTTTAGAAGCAAAAATAAATCTAAGTGCATCAGAACCTATCTCTTCGACTATATCACTCATAAGAATTACGTTACCGGCTCTCTTGCTCATTTTATATGGTTCTCCATCTTTAAGCAAGCTAACCATTTGAGAAAGTAAAACTTCGAGTTTTGAGCTATCAAAGCCTAAAAATTCTACTGCTGCCCTTACACGTGGAATGTAACCATGATGGTCGGCACCCCAAATATTAATATAATCATCATAACTTTGTTCAAATTTTTGGTTATGATATACAATATCCCCGGCTAAATATGTTGGACGATTATCTTCACGAACAACTACTCTATCTTTTTCATCACCATGGTTTTCAGATGCAATCCACATTTTGGCATCTTTTTCATAGACACCATCTCCCATTTTCGATAGTACCCTGTCCCAATCCTCGTAAAGAGATGATTCGTATACAAAAGTATCAAAAAAAATGTTTAAATCACCCAAATCTTTTACGATAATCTCCATAACTTTATCTTTTGCCCAAAGCGCCAGTTCTTTTTGTCGCGATTCATCGGTTAAAATCTCTTTTCCAAACTTTTCAACAGCACCTACAATAAGACCTGCCAAATATTCACCCCTGTAATAACTCTCAGGATATTCAACATCTTCGCTCAAAACAGTTGCACGACCCTCAAGCTGTATGGAAAGACCAAGCAAATCTATTTGATTACCCGCATCGTTTACATAATATTCAGCAGTGATATCATAACCCAAATGCCTTGCAAGTCGAAGAAGTGTGTCTCCATAGACTGCTCCGCGAGCATGACCGATATGCAGGGGTCCAGTTGGGTTTGCACTCACAAATTCTAAAAGGATTTTTTGCTTGTTTTCTTGCTTTGCAAACTCGCTTGGATTATCCAGTGCCCATGTAGCATACTCACTAAGAAAATTTTCACTCAAACGAAAATTTAAATAGCCTTTCACTGACTCAACACTGGAAAAAACGTCACCATCATCAAAAGAAGAAGCTAGTTCCGCTGCAATAATCATAGGTGATTTTCTTAACTCTTTAGACAAAGAGAAAGCTATAGGTGTAGCAAAATGACCAAAAGACCTGTCTTTTGGTTTTTCTAAAACTACTTCACGACCAAACTTTTCACGCAGTAGCGCCGACACTCGCTGTTTCAAGGTTTAAGCTTGTGTAGTAGTTTTTGGAGTTTCAACAGCTGTAACATCTTCTTTTGTTTCTACTTTTTTTGGAGCTTCTGTTTCTACACTCACTTCTTCCGCTGGTTCATCTTTCATCTCTTTTTTAAAGTTTTTGATACCCTGACCAATACCCTTTGCTAAATCTGGTATTTTTTTAGCACCAAATAATAAAACGATAATTCCAAAAATTATTAATAGTTCTGTTCCACTAGGCATTCCCATAGCTTGTTTCCTTTTTTATTTAAATTAAGTCGAAAAGTATATCTATTATTTGCTGTAACTACTCTTATCAAAAATATATTCCCATCAGGATTCGATATCTTCCCATTTTTGTACAAAATCGTTTATCTCTTCGGTCGGTATTTTTAATTTAGCAGCAACTGCAATCAACTTCAAAGTAGCAGCTGCAACATCTAAGTTATCATTCACTATCAAATAATCATATTCAGACACTCTTTGCACTTCTCTTTTTGCCATTTTTATGCGAGTATCAATCACCTCTTTTGAATCAGTAGAGCGATTTTCAAGACGCTTTTTTAGCTCTGAGAGCGTTGGTGGAGTAATAAAAACAGAAGTAACAATATCACTCAGTCTATTTTTTACCGCCGTATTCCCCTGTACATCAATATCAAAGATCACTAACTGTCCTGCATTTAATGCTTCTCTAACCGGCTTAAGAGATGTTCCATAATAATTACCATGAACTACAGCATACTCCAAAAAACAGTCACTACTAATATCTTTTTTAAATTCATCCTCACTTACGAAGTGGTAGTTAACACCTTCAACTTCACCTTTACGTATCGGGCGAGTTGTTGTAGAGATTGAAAAATAATAATCACCAATATCGCCGGCAATTTTATCTATAATAGAGCTTTTTCCTGCGCCGCTTGGTCCAGATAATACAAGTACTGCACCACTGTGAAAGTTCACTATTTGTCCCCTAACGTTATATTTATATTAATTTTCATTCCTTTTAATGACGCTGCCACATCTGCATTAGAAAGAGCCTGAAGTAATTTTTTAAGAGATTCTACCCCTTCATTCTCATCACTTTTCTCCGGAATGTACTCTTTGTCCAAACTATCACTAGGCTTTTGTGATACATCATCCACGGAGGATTCTCCGATATTATCTTCATCAGACACGCTTAATTCTTGGGATAAATCGTCCACTTCTTCCCCGATGGCAAGTTTTAAATCTCTGCTGTTTAATCCACTAATATCATTTATGTTACTTTGCGCTATTCCTATGAGTGTTTCCGCATCCAATTCACTATTAAGGTCTTCGTCACTCAAATCATCCATTGCATTTTTTATCTGTGCCTCGAGATTTATATCTTCTGGCTCATCACCATCTGCAACTGTATCACTACCATCCATTTGCAGCTCTTCATCGTTAGGTTCATCAGCAGAGGTACTTTTTGTTAAAAGTTCATCTTGCATATCGTCTATTGGCAGGCTAAGCTCTGAGTCTATACTTTCCAACTCACTATTTGACAAATCATCATCTTCAAGTGACAATGTATCATCAAGAGACATATCTTCCGCTAAAAGAACGTCTTCTAGGTCGTCATCCAAAGATAGCTCTTCATCTGATTCATCTAAATCTTCGGCTTTGTCGCCTTCTATTGAACTATCGGTGTCCAAGTCATCAAGAGATAAATCATCATCTTCAAGTGACAATGTATCATCAAGAGACATATCCTCCGCTAAAAGAACGTCTTCTAGGTCATCATCCATAGATAGCTCTTCATCTAAATTTTCGACTGTGTCGCTCTCTATTGAACTGCCGGTACCCAAAGCATCAAGTTCCAAGTCATCAAGAGATAAATCATCATCTTCAAAATCTCCTTCAAGTGACAATTCATCATCAAGAGATATATCTTCTGCTGAAGATAAGTCTTCTAAGTCATCATCTATGGATAGCTCTTCATCTGACTCATCTAAATCTTCGGCTTTATCGCCTTCTATTGAACTACCCATATCCATTTCATCAAGCGACAACTCCTGATCCAAATCTAAATTATCTAAAGATACACTCTCCGCCAAAAGTTCTTTTTCTAGGTCATCATCCATAGATAGCTCTTCATCAGGTTTATCTAAATCTTCGGTTGTATCGCTTTTTATTGAACTACCGGTATCTATTTCATCGGATTCTTCTTCTGTTTCATCTAATAAATCTTGAACTTCTTGGAGTTCATCTTTATCTAGGACACTATCAGAATCTTCATTGTCCGTTAATGTGAGTTCCTTATCAATTAAAACTTCACCCTCTGATAATAAGTCATCTTCTTCAAGTTCTGCATCCAAATCTGACTCTTCATCCAATGAAAAATCCTCATCAAGCTCTAAACCTTCTTCCTCTTGTAATCCATCGTGTTCTAAGTTAAAATCTTCTTCCAAGTCGAGCTCTGAAGTTTTTTCTTGAGGAACTTCTGATTTGAGTTGTCTCGAAAATGTAGAAAACAGTTCAACAAGGTCAGTAGGTAAAAATGGCTTTTTGATACTTGAAGCAAAGCCATCAGCAATCGGAGCATTTCTTGAATATATGTACAATGATTTATGAAAATTTATTTTATCTTTTATATTTTGCAGAGAGTCTTCGCTATACAGGGCATCATCAAAAATCAGAAGATCATACTCACCAATCTCTATTTCATCTATACTATTTACCACATCTAGTTCATCTGAAGTTTTTTGCGCACTTAGTGTGACTAGTTTGCTAACTACTGGATTATCATTTACAAGTAATATCTTCACATTGCTTCCTTTGCAGAGTATTATGCGATTAGGGTCATATCTCTATTTGCATTATTGTATCAAAAAAAAACTAAAAAAACATCTCTAACATGTTAAATGCTTCTTGCAATTGCATCTTTAAAATTAACATTATTGCACTTAAAACTGCTATAATTACAACAAACGACACCATAATTTTAATGGGAAAACCAATAACAAGCAGATTAAATTGCGGCATTGTTTTCATCAACATACCAAAAATAATATCAGCAAGCATAGATAGGGCAATAATAGGAAAGGCTATCATGAAACCTACTACCAACATATTTGCTGTTGCATGCATGATGTAGTTAAAAAGATCTTCTTTCATTAAAAATCCGCCAAGTGGAACTTTCACAATTGAATCATTTATAAAAAGCAGTATCCAATGGTGTAAATTTATAGACAAAAGAATCATTAAACCCATCAAAGATAAAAACTGAGAAATTATCGGCATTGAAACACCACTTTGTGGGTCAATAGCACTAGCCATGGAAAAACCCATCATGAAAGATATTATTCCTCCTGCGAAAGTAATTACATTATATGCTAATTGCAAAATAATGCCTATTGCCAAACCAAACATAAATTCACTCAAAATTGCCAATACAAGAGAAGGAAGATTTATATCAATTTGTAAAGCCGGCATTGATGGGTACAAAACAACAGTAAAAATAAAGGCCATAGAAGCCTTGATGGATGGAGGAATACTTTGGTGGGAAAAAATCGGTATAGCTATAAATAAAGATGCAAAACGGAAAAAAAGCAGTATAAACCCAACAATATTTTTATCCGCAAAAACTTCCGGCCAGTTCATTATTATCTCTCACAGAACCTGAACAAGTCCAGATTCTGCTCAGTCACTGAAGCTTCGCCCTTGGCGAGAAGCATACTACAGAACCTGAAAAAAACAAGAAAATCGCTCTCGAAAAGATATTTCCTCGAGTCCAGATTCTGCTCAGTCACTGAAGCTTCGCCCTTGGCGAGAAGCATACTACAGAACCTGAAAAAAACAAGAAAATCGCTCTCGAAAAGATATTTCCTCGAGTCCAGATTCTGCTCAGTCACTGAAGCTTCGCCCTTGGCGAGAAGCATACTACAGAACCTGAAAAAAACAAGAAAATCGCTCTCGAAAAGATATTTCCTCGAGTCCAGATTCTGTTCAGTCACTGAAGCTTCGCCCTTGGCAAGAAGCATACTATACGACTTGAACAAAATAAGAAAATTCTTTTTAGAAGAATGTTTGCTCGAATCAAAAAGTATCATTTTAGCATCTCTAACTTTTTATTTTCAAGTCTGTAAACTTTTTTACACTTAAAGGCTAGTGTCTCGTCATGTGTCACAAGTATCATGCCTGCACCGTTATTTTCACAGTACTCAAAAAACAACTCCATAACTTCGTGTGCAGTCTCTTTATCAAGATTTCCGGTTGGTTCATCCGCAAATATAATATTTGGTTTTTTAGTTAGCACTCTCGCGATTGAGACTCTTTGTTGCTGTCCGCCTGAGAGTTGCGTAACTTTTTGATGTATGCATGTATCAATCCCAAGTCTCTTTAAGAGAGAATCATCTATATCGTTTTGTGAGAGCAGGCTTGCAACTTCTAGATTTTCATAAGCACTGAAACCTTTAAAAAGGTAATGAGACTGAAAGACCAAGCCTAGTGAGTCTCTTTTGATTTGAGTTAATCTTTTTTTACTGAGCTTAGAAACATCTTCATTAAAAAGAAAAATTTCTCCATCATCCGGTTTTAACAGTGTTGATAATATATGCAAAAGTGTTGACTTTCCACTTCCGCTTACGCCAATAATGGCTATTGATTCTTTTGCATGCAACTCTAATGATACATCACTAAAAAGTTCATATTCAAACGTATGAGATAAGTTTTTTGCAGATAATAAATTCATGGACGGATTATAGCATTTATTCCCAAATAACACTCACGCCATACTCTTCACTTAGAGTGATAAATTTAGTATAATTTATTTTTTTAGCATATTTTTTACTAGTGAGTTCCACCTCTATAGACTCTTCTTCAAGCAGGGTTCTCACCTCCTTATATGAAAGCCATTTTCCATATTTTGCCAAAGTATTTTGCCAAATTTTATACTCACAAATGGAATCCTCGGTTAGCTCAAACATTTCCCCATCTTCGGTTTTCCAATTTGCATTTGTGCAAGCATAAAGTTTTACCTTTTTTCCTCTGACTTCTTTATCTCTCACTTCAATTTGGCCATTGTCACAATAGGGGCATTTTCCTAAAATCATTTTCAACCCTTTTTTCTATTTTTTAAAAGCTTATTTAAAATAGTTAAAAAATAGAAAAAAGATTGCAACTTGTCATATTTTTGCTAGAATTACTCCATGGATTCATATACAGATAAATTTAACAACTCAATTAAAAACACGTTTTTTACGAAACTTCCGGAAAATGAGCAATTGTTCATAAAAGAAAAATCCTATAAATTGCAATTCACATTTTCTGAGCTCAAACAGATAATCGATATCGCTAGAGACCTTGAGATGTGGAATGAAAAAAAAATAATAGAAATTTTTCCACAACATGAACAAAAAAAGGTGGTCTTTTCAAGACTAAGAAAAGCTTACGAAGAGATTAGAAATAAACCTAATTCTTATAAAAATTTTGAGCTTAAAAACATCCCTCAAGAGCAAAAGTACACCTTTAAAACAGCGCCCAAAGATGGGTTTGGATTAGGGCTTTGTCCCGTTGCCAGTGAAAAAACAAGATGTTGTAATCTTTTGACTCTCGATGCCGTTGAGAGCTGTGGTTTTGACTGTTCCTACTGTTCTATTCAGAGTTTTTATAATCAAAACACCATAACCTTTGATAGCGGTTTTGCAGAAAAACTTCATAATTTAAAACTCGACCAAACCAAAACTTATCACATAGGCACAGGACAAAGTTCTGATTCACTGATGTGGGGCAACCGCGAGGGAATTTTAGATGCACTTTTTCTTTTTGCCAAAGAGAATCCAAATGTAATTTTAGAGTTTAAGACCAAATCAGACAACATAAAATATTTCCTGGAAAACGCGGTCCCAAGAAATATATTATGCACTTGGTCACTCAACACAAGAACTATTATTGAAAATGAAGAGCATCTAGCCGCCCCGCTGGACAAACGAATTAATGCAGCAAGAAAAGTAGCAGACAAAGGGGTAAAAGTTGGCTTTCATTTTCACCCAATCGTAGAATATGAGAACTATCTTGAGGAATATCAAAAGGTTTTTGAACAGCTTATACTAAAATTTGAACCTCAAGAGGTTGCCCTTGTCAGCTTTGGAACACTTACTTTCATTAAACCGGTTATTAAACAACTTCGTGAGCGTGAGTTTAGAACTAAAATAACTCAAATTCCGCATGTAGATGCGAGTGGAAAAAGTTCATATCCGCATGACACAAAAGTAGAAATGTTTAAACATGCATATGAGAGTTTTAAACCGTGGCATAAAAATGTGTTCTTTTACTTATGCATGGAAGAGCATAGTATGTGGAAGGAAGCCTTCGGTTATCAATACTCAACTAACAACGATTTTGAGCGTGCAATGCTTAGTGCATACTGCCAAAAAATTGGGACTAGATATTTAATTTAAAAAAATTATATTATATTAAAGTATAATATACTCAATAAAGAATGAGAGGACTAATCAAATGAATTTAAAGATAAGAAACTTTTTTTTGCTTATAGTGAGTGTGGTGGCTGTCATGTTGTTTCTTCTGTTTTTTACTGTATACCAGTTAAAAGGTAATTCCTATACCCTGAATAAACTAGTCTTGGACAGACATGCAATGCTTACTTATTCAAACCTTTTAAAACAGAATTCTGATGACCTGAGCAAATATGCAAGACTCTATGTAGTCACCACAGAAGAAAAATATAAAAAAATTTACCATAATATACTAGATATAAGGAGTGGCTACAAAAACAGACCTCTAAACTATAATATTGCATATTGGGATTTACTCGAGCCTACTCGTTCAACTAGGCACCCTCTTGAAAATAAAAAAGCCCTAGATGATATAATAAAAGGTCTTTCGTTTGATGAGTTTGAGTATAAAAAACTCAAAGAAGCTGAAACTAATGCAAATAGACTTATAAATTTAGAAACTGAATCTTTTAACGCACTTCTTGGTCTTTACAAAGATAAAAAAGGAAATTATTCCCTTTATGGAGAGAAAAACCAACAAAAAGCAATACAGCTTTTACATTCTCTTGAGTATTTAAAAGCCAAAGAGAGAGTCATGCTCCCTATAGATGAGTTTTTAACGCATTTAGAAAACAGAACTATATTTCAGATAACTACACTGAAAGATACCATTGATTTTAATACACAAGTTTTAGTTTATATAATCATTTTATTTCTTATTGTCTCGATACTGTTTTTCTATCTCATGCTGAGGAAGATTCTGTATCCTATCTCTCATCTAACTAATGAACTCCATACATTTAAAAATTCAAGAGACTCTCAGAATGAAGACAAAATCTTTTATGATGATGAGATTGGTTACATGACCCAAGAGTTCTATAATATGAGAGACAACATCAATGAAGACATTACAATTCGTTCAGCCAACGAAAAAAGAATTAAAGAGTACCTTTCATTGGTTGATTTGAACATCATAACATCATCTACAAATCTAGAAGGTAAAATCACTTCAGTATCTGAAGCTTTTTGTTATATAAGCGGCTACACAAAGGACGAACTTCTCGGTCATAATCATTCCATGGTAAAACATAGTGATATGCCAAAAGAAACTTACCAAGATTTATGGGCAACAATAACAAAAGACAAAACTTGGCGTGGAGAGATAAAAAATAGAACCAAAGACGGTGGTTTTTACTGGGTTGAAGCGACAATTTATCCTACTTTTAATGAGAAAAATAAAAAAGTCGGTTATACCGCTATACGAGTTGATATTACAAATAAAAAGCTGGTTGACGCACTTTTAGAAGAATCCAAGCTAAGTGAAAAAAGAATTCAAGATTATGTAAATTTAGTAGATAAGAACATCATTACATCTTCTACAGATATAAATGGAAAAATCACTTATGTCTCGGAAGCATTCAGCCGCATAAGTGGTTATGCTCCAAATGAACTTATCGGAAAAAGCCACTCCATGGTCAAACACAGTGATATGAATAGTGAAATTTATGATGACTTATGGGGGACTATAACACTCAACAGAACCTGGCATGGAGAGATAAAAAACAAAGCTAAAAATGGTGCTTTTTACTGGGTTGATGCTACCATCTATCCTACATTTGATATGAATGGTGAAAAAATCGGTTACACTGCAATACGCATAGATATTACAAATAAAAAGAAAATTGAGGAACTTTTAGTAACTGATGGCCTGACCGGCATCTATAACAGAAGATATTTCAATGAAATGCTTCCAAGAGCTATAAATTCTGCAAGAAGAGATAAACATTACTTCTCATTTTTGATTCTAGATATTGACTTTTTTAAACAGTACAATGATACTTACGGACATCAAGAAGGAGACCATATTCTTATAAAGGTTGCTGCGTCTATGCAGCATTCTCTAGAAAGAGCTAGTGATCTGTCTTTTAGACTTGGTGGTGAAGAATTTGGTGTTATTTTTGAGTCTCAAAGTCCCCAAGAAGCATATATTTTTGCAGATAAAATCAGACAAAATATACAAAACTTAAAACTCGAACATAAAAGCAGTACAGTAGGTCCATACGTTACAGTTTCTATGGGGCTTGTAACAAAACCTTACACTGAAAATTTAGTTGATGATATTGTATATAGAGAAGCAGACGATTATCTGTATAAAGCAAAAGAATCTGGTAGAAATAAAGTAGAGGCGAACGAGAGATGAGTATATTGTTTGACAGATACAAAAAAGAGATATTTATCCTGTTAATCCTCATTATAAGTGTTATCTCCACCTCTGCCTTTATAACACACAAGCAACTGAGTGATTCTTCAAAGCAAACATATTTCAACAAGCTTTCTGTGCTCAAGTACTCTCTCTCAGCTCATATTAAAGATTATTTTAAAGAAAACAAACAAAATATACTTAGCCTTGCCTCAAATGAAACAACACTTAAAGCATTCAAAAGTTTAAATACGGCCTTTGATTTAGTACAAAGCGAATACAAAAAAGATATAAATAATGATATTCTGCTAAAAGAGTTGGAGGATTACAAGTCTAAAATCAGATTTAATGTTCCACATGCCTCTCCTCGGAGGGAAACTAAAAAATACCTCTCAGGCAATAAAACAACAGAGATACTTCAATATCTTTACCTGGCAACTAACCCCTTTGGAACACGAAATAAAAATAAACTGTATGCATCAAAAGCAAATATAAGCTATGATAGAGCACATAAAGTGTATCACTCATATTTTTTAAATGAGTTAAAAATATATGACTTTTACGACATACTATTGATGAATTTAGATGGGGAGATAATTTATACCAGCTATAAAGAGCACGATTTTGGAACGAATATAAGAGATGGAGTATATGCTAACAGTTCCCTTTCAGTAGCCTATAAAAAAGCTCTTAGTGCGCATAAACAAGATGTAATATTTGAAGACTTCACCCCTTATGAGCCTAGCTACAATAAACCCATAGCTTTTATGGCAACACCCCTGTACAGCGACGGAGTCAAAATAGGAGTAATCGCGATTCAATTTTCAAACAATCAAATAAATAAAATAATGACGCTGAACAACTCGCATGAAAAAATCGGGCTGAAAAAAAGTGGAGAAGCTTACTTGGTCGGATCCGATTATCTTATGCGAAGCGACAGTCGTTTTAAAAACACTATAAAAAATCCCTTGGTAGAGCAGTTCTCAACAACGGTTGGAATAATACAAGTAGATTCACCTCAGGTAAAGAGAGCTTTAGCTGGAGAGACTTCCCATGGTGCTGGCAAAGATTATAGAAACATAGAAGTGTTTACTTCTTACGCCCCTATAAATATTTTAGGTAAGAAATGGGCGATTTTGGTAGAGTTGGACAAAGATGAAGCCACTTACTCCATTGAAAATTCCATCGCCACCATACTCTTTAGCAGTATTGTTTTAACTATATTGTTTTTAATGCTCCTTGGATACGTATTTTTAAGACTCATTTTAAGACCTATGGAAAAGACAGAAGAACTTTTAGCTGAGGATGTCCTTTTAAAAGAAAAAAAACTTGAATCATCACAGACCATTTTAAATGAATACAAAAAGGCTGTTGATATAAGTTCAATAGTTTCTAAAACTACCCCAAATGGGATAATCACATTTGTAAATGATTCTTTTTGTGAAATTTCCGGCTATACAAGAGAAGAACTCATTGGCAAATTACATAACATAGTAAGACACCCAGATATGCCAAGAGAAACATATAAAGAGCTATGGGATACATTACTTCAAAAAAGAGTGTGGAAAGGTGTTATTAAAAATTTGAAAAAGGATGGAGGAGAATACTATGTCAGCAGTACTATTGTTCCCATTTTAGATGAGAACAGTGAGATTAGAGAATTTATCTCCATCAGAAGTGATATCACAGAACTAACCAGACAAGAAAAACAAATACACAACCAAACTACGGATAAGACAACATCTCTCCCAAATAAACAAAAACTTTTAGAAGATATTTCTGAAGCTAAAGATGCTCAGTTAAAACTGGCGATTATTCAGATAAATAGATTTAAAGAGGTAAATGATTTTTACGGTATAGAGATAGGAGATCTGCTTCTTATCAACATAACATCTATCTTGAAAACTATAGTAAATGAAGATTATGCCACTTTATATAAAATCAATGGAGATGAATTTGCAATATTAGAATCCAAAGAGATGTCTATGCAAGAATTTAGCAAAAAAATCACAAATATCATCAGATATTTTGATCATAATATTGTAACTTTAAGTGATGATAGTTTTAATATTTCGGTAACTGCAGGACTCTCTGCAGGATATAACTCTAAAATTTTCTTTAACACAGAGATGTCTCTTAGAAGGTCTACAGAAAACTCGCCATCACTTATGGCATTTGAAAATGCTGATGATATAGAAAAACAGTATTTAGAAAATATTTCAATGACCACAAAAATCAAAAATGCTATTAAAAATGACAATATAATTATCTTTACACAACCTATAAAATCAAACTATATAGATGGAAAAAGTAAATTTGAATGCTTAGTCCGTATGAGAGATGGAGACAAACTCATATCTCCTTTCTTCTTTTTAGAAATAGCAAAAAAGGCAAGGCTCTATTCAACCATCACGAAGATAGTTATAGAAAAAGCATTTCACCACTTTAAAGATTCAAATAGTGAGTTTTCTATAAATTTAACCATAGAAGATATACTAAATGATGAAATTGTTTCATTTTTAAAACGCAAGATAAAAGACTACAGGATAGGGCACAGGGTGGTTATTGAGCTTGTTGAGTCCGAAGGAATCGAAAACTTTGAGCATATAGATAAGTTTATAAAAGATGTAAAAGGGCTAGGCTGTCAAATAGCTATAGATGATTTTGGAACTGGATACTCTAATTTTGAGTATCTTATGAAGTTAAATGCAGACTATATAAAAATAGATGGTTCACTTATAAAAAACATAAATACGGATGAGAGTTCACAAATTGTAGTAGAACTGATAGTGGGGTTTGCTAAACGTATGAAAATAAAAACTATAGCAGAATTTGTGCATAATGAGCAAGTATATCAAAAAATAAAATCTTTAGGAATCGATTATTCTCAAGGGTATTATCTTGGCGAGCCTACGGAACTTAAATAAAAAAATAACAAAAGGATTTCAATGGCTACGCAAGCAAATAACAACTACTTTTTTTCGCAACCTCATCAGCCCTTTTTTATTTTAGGCATCACAAATGCGATTATTATGATGATGATTTTTGCACTTAATTATAAGGGGGTATTTTTACTTCAAACAGAGAATATTAACTTTCATGTTTATTCACTTATATTTATGGTTTTTACAAATCTTTTTACAGGTTTTTTATTTATAACTTACCCTAAATTTTGTCAGGCATCAACCATAAGTAAAAAGTACTACATAAATGTATTTTACTATAATCTTATCGGCTCACTTGTATTTTTGTTAGGTTTATTTCTTAATCTGCCTTTGATGCTTATAGGGATGGCCATTTTATTTTTATCTCAAATATTTACTGTAGTTAAACTTCACAACATTTACGCAACCGGCATCATGAATGACAAACAAGATGCTTTTTGGATTTTAACAGCACAATATTTTGGGATTTTGGGACATCTACTTTTTATAGAACTTGAACTTAACAAGTATATAGGTTTTCATATTAGCCTCTCAAGCGCCGCCGTCAACATCTCCTTTTACATGTACCTCATCTTTTTAACCTTTGTTATATCACAAAGAATGGTCCCTTTTTTCTCTCACTCTTTTGCACAAAAAAATGTAAACTTCATAAAGATTGTATTTGTTATGTTTATACTTAAAAGCATATTTAGCTCGCTTGATTTTAAAATAACACAAATTATTGTAGATCTTTTACTTGGAACTTATTTACTGGCTGAATTTCTAAGATGGAAGCTTCCTCTCTTTAATTCGCCGGCAATTTTATGGATACTGCACTTAGCCATTTTTTGGCTACCAACTTCATTTTTATTATCTGCCATAAGTCTTGGTGCTGAGCTATTTCTGGGTACAAGTTTTTATTTTTTGAATATTCATCTCTTAGCTTTAGGCTTTTTAACAACAGTTCTTATCGGCTTTGGGACAAGAGTAACCATGGGACACTCAGGACAAGCTCCACACGCAGACAAAGTTACCATATATATTTTCTTACTTGTTCAGGTTGTAGTGATTTTAAGGGCTTTATACAGTATAAATATTGCTTTTGGATGGGGGCTGAACTTTTTGTTTGATATATCTTTTACGTCCTGGCTGATTCTATTTTTAGTTTGGGCTGGAAGATACGGTAAAGTTTTAATTTTTGGAAGTAAGTTGTAGAATTTCAATTTAACACATGAGAGCTTCATATGTTAAATTGAAAAAGTTAGTGTGTTTTACACCAACCGACATATCAACCGTTACCGGTTCAATTATTCATACTTATTATAAAGTTATCGCCAGCTTCTTGAACTTTAAACTTATGTTTAGCGCAAAATTCATTATTCATATGCTCTTTCATCTCTATTGACTTGCTCAACGCTTCATCTTTAGATGCAACTGATATATTATTTTCTAAGTCACTTCTCTTAAAACAGCCACACTCTTTTTCAACAATAATTTTAAACATTATAATCCTTCTTATCTTTAATATTTTCGCAATACTATCGTAATCTACTTGCTAAATGCTTACAGCTTTTAAGATATTGAATAGTTTAAGTATAAAATTAATTCCTATATATCAATATATCTTGATGTATTGGAAAAAATAAGTTATACTTCTAACAAGAAAATTTATAAATGGTAGGAATCAAACAATGGATAAAAAAGTTTTAGTTTTATGCACAGGGAATAGTTGCCGTTCAATCATTGGTGAAGCAGTTTTAAATCAATATCTAAGCGGTGTAAAAGCTTATAGCGCTGGTGTAAAAGCAAGTGGAAAAGTGAATCCTCATGCTAAGAAGGTTTTACAGAATGATGGTTCTTGGGATGAGAAATATCATTCTAAAACTTTAGATAAAGTGTTGGATATTGAATTTGACTTGGTTGTAACCGTCTGTGACAATGCACAAGAAAATTGTCCCATATTTCCAAAAGACACCAAAGTCATACATGTTGGCTATGAAGACCCTGACGGCAAAGAGTTTGGTGCATTTGAGAAAACTTTAAAACTTATAAAGATGGAGCTTATCCCTATAGTTAGAATTGAGTTAGGTTTATAATGCTGGTAGCTTCTTTAATTTTCTTAATAACCCTTATCTTTGTTATCTGGCAACCCCGTGGACTTCAAATCGGAACAACTGCAATGATTGGTGCAATTGCCGCCCTTCTTGCTGGAGCAGTAAGCATTAGCGATGTTGGAATTGTTTTTGACATCATCTGGGATGCGACACTTGCTTTTATCGGTATTATCATACTTTCAATGGTCTTGGATGAAATAGGATTTTTTGAGTGGGCAGCTCTAAAAATGGCAAAATTCTCTCATGGAAATGGGCATCTCATGTTTGTTTACTCTATCATTTTAGGAGCTTTTGTCTCTGCTCTTTTTGCAAATGATGGAGCAGCGCTTATTTTAACTCCTATTTTACTCGCTAAGATGAACATACTAAAACTAAATACAAAAACAATTTTGGCATTTTTACTAGCAGGTGGGTTTATTAGCGATAGTGCATCTCTGCCTTTTGTATTCTCAAACCTTACAAACATTGTAACAGCAAACTATTTTGAGATTGGATTTGCTGAATTTTTTGCCAATATGATTATCCCCTATATCGTAAGCGTAAGTGTCAGTATGCTGGTTCTTTGGTTGTTTCTAAGAAAAGACATACCTTCACATGTGAACATAAACCTTTTAAAAAATCCAAGAGCAGCGATAAAACATGTGGGACTTTTTAATTTTTCATGGGTATTTTTAGCAGTTTTACTGAGTGGATATTTTATTGGCGATGCGTACAATATCCCTGTTTCAGTATTTGCTCTTGGTGGCGGTATTTTATTTTTAATGATTGCCTCTTACACTAAAACTGTTGAGCCAAGGCACATCATTAAAAATGCACCTTGGCAAGTTGTATGGTTTTCACTGGGACTCTACATTGTTGTTTATGGTCTAAAAAATGCAGGTTTAACAGACTATATTACTGATATTTTGGTTTATCTCAATACACAAAGTGATGTTGTCGCAGTAGTCGGTACTGGATTTTTAGCAGCATTTTTAAGTGCTGTCATGAACAATATGCCAACAATCATGGTAATGGACATCTCTTTAGCCGAAATACCAAATCAGGCTATGATTTATGCCAACATTGTCGGCTGTAATTTAGGTCCAAAAATGACGCCGTTTGGCTCACTAGCCACCCTGCTTTGGCTGCATACCTTAAATAAAAAAGGTGTAAAAATCGGCTTTTGGTCATACTCAAAATTTGGGCTGATTGTAACTCCACCGATTCTTTTAGCAGTTCTGCTTTCACTTGTTTAATACATCAACTTGAGATGCATCACTTCTTTTAACTGATGCATTTCCAAAAAATAATATTCCATCCACTTTTGTTTCAAATAAGATATTATTATCATCCAGAACAAACGTCACATCTTCAGAGCCACCCTTCAAATAATCCTTCTTAACTGTCACGCTATACATGTATTTATCATCCTTGTGCTCAATAAACCTGATAATTACGCCATCTTGAGTATCATCACTGCCCACGGCTTGAATTAATTTAGTTTCACCCTGTTTCATATAAAGCAGATTATTTTTTTTATTGAAAAAAATACTGACCATGTCATCGTCGTATAACTTATCTAGTACTTCTGTACTGTTTTCTTCAACCATTTTGGTGCTTGTATCATATTTAAAAGTAAAAATATTATATTCTGATTTCTGCTGATTTTCTTCTTTATGTTGAGTTACGATTGTTTTATTATTCACATAGTCAAATGTATATGTTTTTGTTTTATTTAAATCACTACTGCTTTCTTTTGAGATATATTTTATAGGAATCAATTTCTTGTCTTTTACTAAACCTATACTTTCATAAACATAGTGTTTATGTTGCGTCAATTCGCCAATTATGCCAGTTCCGCTTCCGCTTATTTTAATACTGTACTTCTTGCCATCGTTACTGTAATGCATCGTTGCCTCACCTATTTTTCCAAAAAAAGAAAGCTCACCGACATACTGTAAAGTTATGACCGAAGCTGACAAAGATACATAAATAAATAACAAATAAATAGCTTTCATAAAAATCCTTCGTAAATATACTATCATACATTAAATAATAAAAAGAAAAAAAATGTATAACACATCTCATGTAAGACTTCTTGTAAAACTCCTATATATCTCAACACTTTATAGAGAGTTTTGCAGGGAGTCTCTACAATAAATATCTATATTGGTTATCCAACTGTTTACTTTCACTACATTATTCATCAAATAAAACTATTAAACTAAACTTTAATCTTAAATTAAATTATAAAATACAATAATAAGCGCAAGTTTAATAAAAGGGAAGAATGTAATGAAAAATAAGTTATTGATGTCTTTATTAGTTTCGGCTACATTTATATCAGCTGCAGCTTCAGCATATAATGCAAATCCGCCGTTTAAATTGAATAAGTTAAAAGCATATGTAACTGTTGACTCCAATGGGAAGAAGATTAAAGGTTACGAACCAAAAAATAATTACAATATATTTGTAAATTATGAATTAGGTATGCACTGTGTTGGCTTTGAGATGAGTTATTGTTGTGTTATTCCGCCATACAATTCTATTCAGGCACAAGCTATTGAAGGTGGAGGGGATGGTAAAATGCCAAAACTATTATCACCAGGCGATGATGTAAAACTTTATTATTACACTAAAGATAACTCTTATAGTGAAGGTAATAAGATGAAATACTGGTCTGTTCCTAAAGATACAGATGGCGATGGTCACTTCGATTCTCCAGGTGACAATGTTGCCAATTATGTATGGAACCACCTTTTTATCTATAAAGACTTAGAAGGGACTATGCCTGCCGGTGCTACTGATAAAGATCGTTTAAGAATAGGTAGGGACATCCCTGTAAACATTGACTCAGGACCTTCGGGAAAACCACTGTCCGGCGGATATCTTGAGTATGCCGGAAAAGACGGCGGAAACATTGTCTTTACCGATACTTTAGTTCCTGCTGTAAAAAATGTCAAACTCGTTCTTACAGCTTCACATATATGGGATGCTCTTGGTCTGCCATTAACAGCGTTTAATGATACTACAAGAAAAGGTACTATCCGTTCTGTTACAGAAAAAGATTTCAATCCTTTTCAAAAATCTACCGTAGAACTTCATGACCGCAGCGGTAAAGCTATGCACCATAAAGATGGGAAAACTATCTCTTATTTTGGTACGAATCCTGTTGACATCCCTAACTGTTACTCTTGTCACTCCAGAAATGGTAAAGCTGCTCAAATGGCTAGAGATGAGGGGATAAAATTTAGCGATAAAGAATACAATTATTGGAAGTCTTATCCTGATGAAAGCGAATACATGGCTAGATTAGCTGAAGCTTCTATCAATATTTTATCACTACATGATTTACATCATAAAACTACATTCATGCAAGATTATAAAGAAAATGCATCCGGCAATAGACTTGGTCGTACAGGTATGGTAAACTGTGCTGACTGTCATGGAGACAATGTTTCAGGAAACTTACAAGAGCCTAGGCCAACTGCAAGTGGATATAAAACAGTCCATGCTAAAACACTTACAGAAGCAATTCATGGTTTTCACCTTTCAATGGTACCAATGCCTGATGGTGCCGGTAGAAGTCAAGCATGTCAAAGTTGCCACCCTACTCACTTCCAAAATCCTAACATGAATGATGATTCTAATCCATACCGTGTGACCGATAGATATGGTGAGGGTAGATTCGCCAAAGGTGACATTAGACTAAGTGGTGGTGGATGTTATGTTCGTCGTGACGCTCACTCAAATCCTAATGCTAAACCACCTTTTTTCCTGAATGATTATGGAAAATGGCAATATAAGAATGTAGCAATAAAAGATGAAAATGGCAAAGAAAGTAAAGAACTTCGTGGACTTTATTGTACAAACTGTCATACAAAAGTAGCTCAAGCTTTCCAAAACTATGACAATATTACTCATGATAGTAAACAAGAGGGTAAAACTTTAAGAAATAAGACTCTTAAAGAGATGATTAAAGAAGTGTCTGGCGGAGATGAGAAAAAATTCGCTGCTATTGCCGATCCTAAATCAACAGGAAACAACGAAGTTGGTAAGTTCTATACTGAGCATAAATCAGCAGTACTTGTTAAAAATGTTGCTAAAGACGGTTTAGACCTAAAACCTTGGAATCATCCAACTGGAGGAGAAGTGCCATATGCTGCTGCATCTGGCGGTAATGACTGGTGGTTGGCTGCTGCTGAGCCTCACTGTGCCGACTGTCACGTAGCTCCGTTTGTTGAGAGTGAAACTGGTGGAAAATATTTCCCGATTGATTTACCAAACAAATACTCTTTATATAGATATTCAAAAGGACACGGAAACATAGCATGTCAAAGCTGTCATGAATCGACTCACGGTCTGTACTCTACAAGATTTGACGGTAAAGAAAGAAGTGTTGACGTAACAACGCACGAACAAGCATTACAATACAGCCCTGATGGTAAATATGCAGGACCTGTAACTTGTTCAGCTTGTCATACTGTAAACGAAAAAGGTGTTCCTTTACAACTTAAAGACACTAAGTATGCTAACGACTATTGGGCTTCAGTAACTTTAGCTCACTTCATGAGAGATGGTGATCAAAAGCTATCTATTGAAGAATTAGTTAAAAAATATCCGTTTACAAAATCTACGGATATTGTTAAAAAAGGCTGGAAATAATATTTTCAACTCTTTTCTAACCCTCTTTCTCGAGGGTTAGCTTATTTTAATTACAATATATATCTCCACTACGTGTCTATTGTAATTAAAATATTTTGTATCAAGGTTCATAAATGAAATTAAACATATCTGCTTTAGTTCTTCTTCTATTCTCTTCAAATACGCTTCAAGCAGAATTTATAAAAACATACTTTTCTACAGGTGAATTACAAGCAGAGACAAACTATCGTGATGGAACAAGAACAGACAAAAGAAAAGGTATCAAAGAAGGACTTGAAAAAAATTATTACCAAATGGGAAAACTTGCATATAGTGTCAATTATATAGATGATAAACGAGATGGCGTACTTAAATGGTATGATAAAAGCGGAAATATTCTATCTCAAACAACCTATAAACTAGGAAAAATAGTCGGTCTTGAAATTGCATATTTTCCAAACAGACAGATTAAAAATTCTGTTATGTATGTAAATGATAAAAAAGAAGGTTTGCAAAAAGAATATTTCAAGAACAATCAATTAGCACTGGTGGTTCCTTATATACACAACAAAAAAGAGGGATTACAAAAAGAATATACAATTGATGGCAAACTTTTTACCAAAGTCACTTACAAAAACAACTACAAAGAAGGGATTCAAACGTGGTATGATGCTCAAGGGAATGTACTCAAAACACAGCTATTTAAAATGGATAGACCTGTAGATGTTATGAAAAAGCTTGAAGAAAATTATGAGCAGTCAAAAATAGTTATAAAAGGTTTAAACTTTTCTCCCAATAGACCTCACTAAAAACTTTTATAGTCATAGCTAGATGTTTCTTTAAAGTTCCAAAGAGCTATAATGTCACAAACGGAAATACCAAGGAACTTTTTTGAAACAAAACGAATACTTAGAACTCGGACTTATTAATTGCCTGCGAGTTGACAGACACACTCCACATGGAATCTTCTTGATGGCACTTGATGGACAGGATGTTTTACTCCCTCAAGCTTATGTAACAGATACAATGCTTGAAAATGACCTGCTAGAAGTTTTTCTCTATACTGATTCAGAAGACAGACTCATTGCCACTACCTTAAAACCAACAGCCATGCTTGATGAATTTGCTCTCTTTGAGGTTGTAGATGTCGCACCTTTTGGAGCATTTGTAAATTGGGGGCTTTTAAAAGACTTGTTAGTACCTAACATGTTCCAAAAAGAACCATTTAAGGTTGGCGATAAAAGATTTTTAAGAGTTGTTTACGATGAAAGAACCCATAGACTTGTAGGAACTGAAAAATTAGGTGATTTTTTCGAAAAACGGGTAAAAGGTTTAGCTCCGAACAAAGAGGTTCAAATCATTGTTATCTCAAAAACTCCGCTTGGGTTTAAGTGTATAGTTGAGGGTAAATACGAAGGTCTTATTTATCATAATGAAATTTTTGAAACAGTTAACCTTGGTGATGAGAGAACAGCTTTTGTAAAAACAATAAGAAAAGATGGAAACATTGACCTAACTTTGCGTAAATCCGGAAGTAAACAAAGTGCTAATTCATCAGATAAAATTCTTGAACTGCTTAAGCAAAATAATGGCATTTTACCCTATAACTACAAAAGCGATGCAGAGCTTATAAAAGAAGTTTTCGGTTTAAGTAAAAAAGATTTTAAACGCTCACTCACAAGTCTGCAAGAGATGAACAAAATTATTATCAAAGATACGGGCATATATATTGCGGAATAAACAAGGAATTTAATTGACATTTAACCAGATTAAAATGGCTATATATGCAACATACTTAACTAACTACTATGGTTTCAAGCTAAAAAAAGCGTATACCGCAGAAGCAAAAAAGAAATTAAGAATAAAGTACGCATCGACACTCATGAGCAAATTAAATATCAACATAAAAATTACAAACAAAGAAAAGCTTCCATCGAATGGAAAATATTTGCTTGTATCAAATCATAGAAGCGTCATTGATCCGCTTATTGTTGAGCTTGCGACAAAAGATACAAATCTTTTTGGTCACTGGATATCAAAAAAAGAACTTTATAACTCTTTCTTTTTTGGGTTGTTTGTAAGAAATGGTGGAGCAATACTCTTAGATCGGGATGCTAAGCAGATGAGTGGATTTTTTTCTGAGATTAAAAGACATGTTGATAATGGTGATTCAATCTATATATTTCCAGAAGGTACTAGAAATAAAACGAACAATTCTTTAGGAGGGTTTAAAGAAGGTTCAAAAATTATCGCTATTAAAAATCGTTTACCAATTTTACCTATTTTTATTCGTACCAATTCCAATGACACACTGATGGATTGCCTAAAGGGTGAATCCCAAAGTAGAACAATTGAGATAATTATTGGCAATATCATAGATTATAAAGATAAATCTCTCTCACTCGAAGATGCTTATAAAAAGCAATTCAACATATAGCCGTCTTAAAACAAATTAATCTTTATTTTTGAATTTATTGTGAAGATGGTTAATCATAGATAAAAACTCATTTTTTACTTTTTCGTTTGAACTGACGATGATATATCCTTTATGCGAGATAGCATTTATATCATTTCCCTCAAGGTCAGTTACAAAACCGCCGCTATTCCTTACAATTATGACTGCTGCAGATAAATCCCATGCATTGGCATTTCCATTGAAATGGGCAATATAGTTACTAAAAGCTCCTTTTGCCACCATACACATAGAGTAAGTTATAGAACCTCCTATAGACACCAACTTTTTGATTTTATTATCTTTAAAAAGTTGATTTAGATTTTTAATGATTGGATGTTCTCGCTCAGGTTTAAAGTTTACAACCGTTACACTGCTATTTTCCCTTAAAGGTAGTTTTAACATGCCTATATAAGACTCACTACCTTTTTCAGTGTGAAAAAATTCATCTGTAAATGGATTAAAAACTATTCCCAACACAACCTCTTCTTTGTCTATCAGTGAAAGATTAATAGCAGAAGTATTTTCATGCGTTATAAAAGCCCAAGTCCCGTCAATCGGATCTATGGCCCAGTAAGGTTTTAAAAGGTCCACAACAGTATCATCTTCTTCACCTGTAACTTGAATATCAAAACTGTTTTGGAGTCTTTTAGTAATGTATTGTTGAATTTGTCTATCTATGTTTGTAATAGGGGTGTTATCATCTTTAAAAACAAAACCAAAGGTATTCGTAGCCCTTGCCTCTTTGATAATCTTTCCGGCTTCTTCTACTATCTGTTTTGCAATGATTAGATATATATTTCTCATATGTTTACCACCCATAAATGTAATGAATTATACCAGAATTTAAAGATGCAAAATGAATTTTGGATATGGTCTTATCTCATGCATAAGATAAGACCATATAAGGAGAGTTATAAAAAACTATATTATCGATGGTATATAATCATACGGTCTAAATATGACTATACTGGAAAACCATGAGAAAATTATATATTTAAATTGTTACAAAAGTGTTAACAGTATTTTTATTTATCGTGGGTATAATATTTCATTTAAAATAGTAGGGGATCCTAAAATGAAGACATGTAATTCACTTGAAGAAGTAAGAGAAGAGATAGATAAAATTGACTATAATTTAGTTGAGCTTATATCAGAGAGAAGTCATCTGATTCGTCAAGCTGCAGGATTTAAAAATAGCATAGCCGAAGTCAAAGCAAAAGATAGGGTTGACTTCATTTTACAACGAGCTCGTCATCATGCTATAGAACTAGGTATATCACCAAATACAATTTCAGACCTTTTTAGCATCATGATTAATGAAATGGTCGAAACAGAGATTTCAGAGTTTAGAAATAAAGAAACATTCTAATTTTTATACAACTAGTGATAATTACTGTAACAATTGTATGATAAAATAAGTGTAATTTCAATAAAAGGACAAAACATGAAAATTCCATTTTTGATGATTTTAACTTCATTATATCTAGTTGCTTCTACGGCGTTTATTTCCTCAACCGAGTTAAAGGCTAAAATACATGAGAAAAAATTAGTTCTCTTAGATGTTACAGACGAGAAAACATACAAATCAGGGCATATACCAAATGCGATTCGAGTTGACTCCAGTGCGTTTAGACATCAGGTAAAAAAATACCAACTTATGAACTCCCCTGATAAAGTGCAAGTAGTTGCGCAATCACTTGGTATAAACAACGATTCTGATGTTGTAATTTATGGACATGGCCAAGAAAAAGAACTTTTAAAAGAAAGCTATATTGCTTTATCTTTAATCACTAATGGTGCTAACAATATATCTATTTTAGATGGTGGCTATCCTGACTGGATATTCGAGAACAAAGAAATAACTTCAGTAAAGACTCCGAAAATTCAAAAAGGAAATTTTATTTCCAAATTTAACCCTAATATTTTAGTTGACTTAAAATATGTAGAAGATAAAATAAACAAAGTCCCAATGCTAGAATCTAGACCCCCAAGGTTTTATTGTGGAGCAGCTCAATCAAAAGGTGTTCGAAGATTAGGTCATATTCCACATGCTATGAGCAGCTTTTGGAAGGATAAATTTAACCCGGACGAAACAATACTTACTAAAAAAGAGTTAGAAGATATTTATATAAAGGGACATAAATTAAATCCAAATAAAGAGGTTATTATTTACTGCACGGGTGGTCTTGAAGCTTCTATGAACTGGTATATTGCAAAAAAAGAGTTAGGTTTTAAAAAAGTTAAAATCTATGATGCATCTATGCGAGAATGGGGTAATCGTGATGACACCCCCATGGAATATTAATACTTAACACCTAAAATAAATGAATAAATATATTTCCTTTACTATAGAGACTATCGCTCTTATCGTCTTTGTCTCAATAATTCCATTGTTATTTCTAGTAAAGGATTCAACAACTATTGTATGGACAATATTAATTCCATTATTACCTATTGTTTTCATAACTCTTGGCTATTCCAAATGGAGAAATATCTGTCCATTAGCTTTTTTTTCAAAAATATCACAAAAACTGACTTGGATTGAAAAAAGAAAAGTTCCGGAATGGTTTGAGGATAATTTTTACTTTTTTCAATATTTTATACTTTTCATATCTTTTTCATCAAGACTTATTTTACTTAACTTTGATAATATTTTTTTAGGCTACTTCTTCATTCTTATCATTGTATCTGCCTTTTTAGTAAATCTAATTTACACAGGAAAAAGCTGGTGTAACTTTTTTTGTCCTATTGGAGTTGTGGAAAAAATATACTGCGGTTCCAATCCTCATAAAAGTGATGTAAATTCGGCATGTAGCACATGTAGCGCCTGTAAACGCAACTGTCCAGATATAGATATGGAAAGTAATTACTGGAAAGAGAGTGTAAATTGGCAAAAAACATTTGTATTTTATTCATTTAGTGGTCTTGTTTTAGGATTCTATTCATATTTTTATTTAAAATCAGGTTCATCTGAATATTATTTTTCAGGTATATGGGCTCATGAAAGTGTATCTATGTTTTCTAGCGGTTTGTTCTTTGCTCCGTTTATACCTGTAATAATTGCAGCACCAATCACTTTAATTGTATTTTCACTCCTAAGTTTTTTTATATTTAAATCACTAGAGCAACTTCTATGGAAAAACAAAATATTTAAGAATATAAGCTATACAACACTAACACACAGAATTAAAATCGTGTCTGCATTTGTTGCATTTAATATATTTTATGCTTTTGCAGGTGCGCCTACATACAGTCATTATCCAATCTTGTATGCGATTTTTCATTTTATGGTTATTGTCATGTCTGCAATTATTCTTCACAGTGAATTTTTTAGAGAAGAGAGCTATTTCTTGCAAGAAAGATTTGCAATTAAGATGATAAAAAAATGGGATTTCAGCAAGCCTATCCCTAGTAATTTAAAAGAGATTTACTATACATACACAAATGACGGTAAAGACACACTAGATAAGATTAAAACATATAGAGAGACAATTCGTGATTTACTCAAAGAGGGTATTCTAACGGAAGGCAGTATGGTCATACTTGAAAAATTACGAAATCAAATGGGCATATCTACTAAAGATCATCTTGAAGTAATTAGAGATATAAAATTAAATAATGAATATCTCTTTGATACCAATATTGAAAAATCTACAGAGAAAAGATACCAAAGAAGTAGCTATAAAAAAATGATTGAAGATGCCTTAGAAGAACATGTTGAGCTCAATGAAACTTTTCTTGAATCACTTCAAAAACAATTTGCTATTACGGATGCAGTGCATAAAAAAATAATGAATGGTATACTCAATAGTAATGAAAAATTACATTCCAATGTATTGCATCTACTCAAACAAATGAATTCATTAAGAAGATTGCACAAATCTATACTAAACGATAAATCTCGTGAAATATCCTTTTTAAAATATACTATTCGAAATGAATTTAGTAAAATTTCAAGAGATTTATTTACACTTTTACATGTGATATACAAAGACTATAATCTCGATATAAATAATTTGCAAAATATTTTTAAGTACAGAAATATTGGAATAAAAATTGATTTAAGTAGAGACATGCTCAATTTTATGGATGATAAAATCGCAAATGCAATATTTGAGCTTAAAAAAGATTTTGATTCAATAAAGGAGCTTACAGCAGTATCTGACAATCAACCTATTATTAAATATCTGCTGATGAATGAATCACAAGAGATTTCCGCAGCAGCGCTTTTAAGTGCTATAGATTATTCGCAAGAATTCTTTGTAGATGTTGACCTGCATAAATTTACGCAATCTACAGATGATGAACTAAAAACCTTAGCATATAAAATCCTTTTACGAACTAAAAATATCACAACTTATGAGAGAATGATGTATTTACATAATATTCCACTCTTTGAAAGTATAAAATACCATGAACTGCACCTCTTAGCCAGTTCCACACAAATATTGACGTATGAGCCTGATAAATACATTATAGAGCAAGGTGGAATTGCTCACACTTTATTTATAATTACGTCAGGAAGAGTCAGTGTGGAAGTTGATGGGAAAGTCACCGGTCAGCTTGGTGATGAAGACTATTTTGGCGCTATTGCTATTTTGGCAGATACGACCAGAACAGCATCAGTAAAATCAATAACAAATGTAACCATGCTTACGCTATCAAAAGTTGCATTTAAAAAGTTTTTGTATGAAAATCCTAAGATTAGTATAAAATTGATGAAAGATGTAATAACAAAGCTCTTAGACAAGCCTAAAGGGGATTAAATAAAAAGGGGGAAAACCTCTTTTTATTTGTAGCGATATGTAATACGACCCTTATCAAGAGAATATGGGGTTAACTCTAGTTTAACCTTGTCGCCTGGAAGTATTTTAATGTAATGCATTCGCATCTTACCTGCGATATGACACAAAATAATATGTCCATTTTCTAGTTCAACGCGAAATGTTGCATTTGGCAAAGCCTCAATAATCTTGCCATCTACTTCGATAACATCTGATTTAGCCATTCTAAGTCCTTCAAATTTCTCTAAGCAAGAGATAAAATTTCAGCTTTACCGTTGATAACTGCAACAGTATGCTCATAGTGTGAACCGCGTAAACCATCGGCACTAACAACATCCCACTTATTATCTAAAATAATTGGTTTTGTATCTTTTTGACATATCATAGGTTCAAGACAAAAAACCATTCCATTTTTAATCTTTGGACCGGATTTAGGATTTTGACCATTTAAATAATTAGGTATTTCAGGTTCCTCATGAGGTTTTCTACCAATCCCATGCCCACAAAAGCTGTGAAGCGGAACAAAACCACGGGAGCGTATAAACTGTTCTATAATCAAGGAAAGTTCTTTAAATCTCATACCCTCTTTGATTTCACTAATAGCATGGTAAAGTGAGTCTTTAGCACATGCAATTAATGCTACATCTTCTTGGCTAATTTTTCCAACTGCAGCTGTAATAGCAGCATCTCCAAAATAACCATCAAGTTCTGTTCCGATGTCATAACCGATAATATCACCCTCTTGGAGCTTATAATCAGTTGGTATACCATGAATAATGACTTTATTAAGTGAGGTGCAAACAGCATTTGGAAAACCGTAAAGACCTTTAAAAGACGGCTTAGCACCATGTGAACGGATAAAATCCTCACCCATAGCATCAAGTTCCCTTAAAGTCATACCAACTTTCGTATTTGCATGAAGTAGTTCTAAGGCACCACCAACAATTTTGTTGGCAGCTCTTAATTTTTCAATTTCAATAGGTTTTCTAAGCGCAATGGCCATTTCTATAAACCAACCGCACTGAGAGTTTCATATTTACTCATATATATCTGAGCTTCTATCTTTCTCATAGTATCAAGTGCAACTTGAACTACAATCAAAACAGCTGTACCACCAAAGAAGAATGGAACACCCATCCCTTTGATAATCATAAATGGAAGTGTAGCAACTAAACCAAGATAAAGAGCACCTGTAAAAGTTAATCTACTAGCAGTTTCATTTAAAAATTCTTGTGTAGCATTTCCTGTGCGAATACCTGGAATAAATCCACCTTGACGCTTTAGATTGTCTGCAATGTCTTTTGCATTAAATGTAATAGAAGCATAAAAAAATGCAAAGAATACAACAAAAGTAAATGTCAAGAAGTTAAAGAAATAACTATTTGGATTTAAAAAGTCAGCAATTGCTTGAACATTAGGATTTGTACTGCTTGATAAAATTGTCATAGGAAACATTAATATTGCACTTGCAAAGATAACTGGAATAACACCAGCTAAGTTAACTTTGATAGGAATATAGTTCATAACTCTTTTATTTTGGTTTTGCAACATAGTCTTTTTTGCATATGTAATTGGAATGCGTCGCTCACCAAGCTCTACATAAATAATTACTGCAACTGTTCCAAACACAAGAGCTAAAATAGCTATTACAGTTATAAAGCTCATAGCGCCCGTATTTACCATTGTAATAGTTTGACCTATTGCAGTTGGTAAAGCTGAAACAATACCGGCAAAAATTATAAGAGAAATACCGTTACCAATACCACTTTGTGTAATTTGTTCACCAATCCACATAAGAAGCATGGTTCCTGCAAGCATAGATATAGCAGAAAGTAAAATAAATGTATTATGGTCAGCCAAAATTGCGCTGTTACCCGTAGGTCCTGTTAAACTCTGCAACCCAACGCTTACGCCAATAGCTTGAATCAATGTTATAAGAATAGTAGCATAACGGATAATTTGCATATACTTTGTCATTCCGTCTCTCTCTTTTTTCATTTGACCAAGAGGTGCAAATGTAGCAGCCAAAAGTTCCATAATGATAGAAGCGGTGATATAAGGCATAATACCTAAAGAGATAATTGAGAGTCTTTTTATAGCGTTTCCACTAAACATATTGAACATGCCAAGGGCATCTGACTGATGTGAGTCGAAGAATGAAGCTATAACAGCAGTATCTACGCCTGGAACTGGCACATATGCCAGTAGGCGATAAATAAATAAAAACCCTATAGTAATAAGTATCTTATTAACCAGATTTTTATTCACAGCTATTTACCAGTAGTAGTAACGTTTTCGTCTTTAATTTTCGGTGCCAAATCTTTTGCAGACGCACCTACTAATTTAACTTTGCTAACTGTCGCACTCATCTTGTGAATCTCACGGATAGATTCCATAGTAATTTCAGTTAACTCTGTAATTCCTTTGATTTTTTCAACGTTAAGAACATATGGTTTTACTAAGCGAGAAGTAAATCCAGTTTTTGGTAAACGTCTTGCAAGTGGTTGTTGTCCACCCTCAAAGTTTCTTTTTCTTTTGTAACCTGTACGAGATTTTTGACCTTTTTGCCCACGAGCAGAAGTCTTACCTGTACCAGAAGCTTGACCACGACCAACACGCTTACGATTTGCAGTCGAACCTTCAGCCGGAGTTAAATTTTCAATACCCATTTATCTATCCTTTTATACGAGAAAGTGCTTCAATAGTAGCACGAACTAGTGTGTTTGGATTGTTAGAGCCTATAGATTTAGTTAGCATATCTTGAAAACCTGCAAGTTCAAGTACTGGGCGAGCCGCACCACCTGAAATCAAGCCGGTACCTTCAGACGCTGGCTTTAACAAAATTCTACTAGCATTATACTTATGCTCAATATCATGAGCAATTGTTGTACCTTTAATTTTAACAGTAGTTAAATTTTTAAAAGCATTATCAACTGCTTTACGAATTGCATCTGGAACCTCTTTAGCTTTACCAACACCAAATCCTACAGTACCATTTTTGTTACCGACTACGATAAGTGCAGTAAAACGAAAACGTCTACCACCTTTTACAACTTTTGTAACACGACCAATATTTACAATTGATTCTTCAAAATCTTCTCTATTGATTTCCATCATCAGCCCCTAAAACTTAATTTCGTTAGCACGAAGTGCATCACCAAATGCAGCAATAACGCCGTGATATTGGTAACCGTTACGGTCAAACACAATTGAAGTCAATCCTGCTTCTTTAAGTTTAGCAGCAAATGCCTCACCTAATGCAGCAGCACCATCTTTGTTTGCTTTATGACCAGTTGACTTTGAGTTTAGTGCAGCTAATGTAGTTGCAGTAACATCATCAATTGCCTGTACGCTTAAATATCGATTTGAACGAAATACAGAAACACGAGGAAGTGAAACACTACCAGATATTTTTGCACGAACACGACGCTTACGCTTTAAGCGATTAGCAACTTTGCTTTTTAATACTTTTGCATTCATTTATTAATCCCCTCCCTTATTTCTTAGAAGTCTTACCGGCTTTACGCACGATATGCTCTTCTATATACTTAACACCCTTACCTTTGTAAGGCTCCGGTGGACGGAATGAACGAATTTCAGCAGCAACTTGGCCAAGTGTTTGCTTATCATAGCTCTTTAGAGTAATAACATTTTTATCAACACTTGCTTCTAAACCTTCTGGCAAATCATAGTTAATATCATGAGAAAAACCAAGTTGTAGATTAAGCACTCTGCCTTTTACTGCAGCACGATAACCAACACCGTTAATCTCAAGCTGTTTAGTATAACCAGTAACTAAGCCAGTTACGATGTTTGCTGACAATGCTCTGTATGTACCCCAAAAAGCTCTATGTTCTCTGGAATCTGACAAGGTAGCAAAAGTCAATACATTACCATCTATAGTAAAAGCAACATTACCCTTTGTATCTAGATCAACACTATTTTTGCCTTTAGCAAACGATATAACATTTCCATTTGAACTAACACTTACATCAGGTGTAAATTCTACTGGTAATTTTCCAATTCTTGACATGTTATCTCCCTACCAAATCGTACACATAACTTCGCCACCAATGCCAAGCTCATATGCTTTGTCATTTGATAGAACGCCATGTGATGTGCTAACAATAATAGTTCCGTAACCATTTTTAAAACGTCTAATTCCCTCTTTACCTTCGTAAACACGACGACCTGGCTTAGAGATTCTTTTCATTTCATTGATTACAGTTTTACCTGCTTCATCGTACTTCAGTACAACTTTGATAGTTTTTTTAACGCCGTCTTCAACAACATTACAACTTTCAATATAACCTTTTTCTACCAAGATATTTGCCATTGCTTCAACACTCTTAGAGTGTACTAAAGTAGTAACATTTAATCTTCTCATACCAGCATTACGAATACGAGTTAACGCGTCCGATACTAAATCATTAATCATTTATTTTCCTTGACTGTAATTACTAAAAACACTTAGTAAAAACTAATTATTAGGAGTTTCCACTTAGAGAACGCCAAAAGAAATAATTCTTTTAGCTACGCTAACACTGAGTTTCCTTCGACGGAAAGCCCATGCACTAGTGCATTAAAGTTCTACCAAGAAGACTTTCTAACACCTGGGATTAATCCCTCATTTGCCATTTTTCTAAAACATACACGACAGATTCCAAAATCACGAAGTACTGAATGTGGACGACCACAGATTTGACATCTAGTGTATCCACGTACTTTAAATTTTGGCTCTCTTGCCGCTTTTGCAATCATAGACTTCTTAGCCATTAGTTACTCCCTTTAGTAAAAGGCATACCCATTTTCTCTAAAAGAGCAAAACCAGCCTTATCTGAATCAGCAGTTGTAACAACTGTTATATTCATACCATGAATTTGTGTGATTGAATCATAACTAATCTCTGGAAAAATCAATTGCTCTTGTAGTCCAAAATTATAGTTACCACGACCATCAAATCCATTTCTTGGAACACCACGGAAATCTTTCACACGAGGAAGTGCAATAGAAACCAAACGGTCTAAAAAGTTATACATGTTTTCACCACGAAGTGTAACACGGATACCAACTGGCATACCTTCACGAACTTTAAAACCTGCAACAGATTTCTTCGCTATTACAGTACTTGCTTTTTGACCAGCAATTTTTGTAATCGTATCTTCAATGTTTTGAATAAGTTTATTATCTTTCATAGCAAAACCAGCACCCACAGAGATAATTATTTTATCTATCTGAGGAGTTTGCATAGGATTCTTAATGCCTAAATCAGCTTGTAATTCAGATTTTAAACCTAAATATTTTTCTTTTAAACGAGCCATCTAATTATGCCTCCACTTTGCGTACATTTGAAGCATCTATAGGCATCTCTTTATTGATATGTCCGCCTTTAGAATTCTCTTCAGTTGGTTTGATTGCTTTTTTAGCAATTTTACAACCCTCAACGATTACCTTGTTTTTCTTAGGCATTACTGCTAAAACAGTAGCCTTAGTTCCGCGGTCATCGCCAGCGATAATTTCTACAGTATCGCCCTTTTTAAAATTAAACTTTGTCATTAAACAACCTCCGGCGCAAGAGATACGATTTTCATAAATCCAGCATAACGAACTTCACGACCAATAGGTCCGAAGATACGAGTACCAATAGGCTCTCTCTTGTCATCAAGTATAACAGCTGCATTATCATCAAAACGGATAAGAGAACCATTTTCACGGTGAATTTCTTTACTCGTTCTAACGATTACAGCTTTTATAACTTTACCTTTTTTAACTTTAGCAGTTGGAGTCGCTTTTTTCACAGAAGCAACTATAACATCACCAATTGAAGCATAACGACGCTTAGAACCGCCAAGTACCTTAATACACATAATCTCTTTTGCACCTGTATTATCAGCAACGTTTAAACGAGTAAAACTTTGTATCATTACTCAGCTCCTGAAACTACAGTCTTAAGTCTAAAAGATTTAGTCTTAGAAAGTGGACGACATTCTAATGCATCAATTACGTCACCCACTTTTAATTCATTACGCTCATCATGTACCAAGTACTTTTTGAAACGTTTTACAACTTTATGGTAACGAGGATGCATTACACGACGTTCAACAATAATTGATACTGTTTTATCGCCTGCAATTGTAACTACTTTACCTTGAATTTCACGCTTATGTGTCATCGCCGTCCCCTAGTTTGCTACTGCAGTAAGTGCAGTATTGATTCTTGCAATATCTTTTTTCGTAACAGTTAATTCATTTGTGTTAGTCAATTGCATCATCTTTTGTTTCATTTTTAAAGTAAAAAGTTCAGTCTTTTTCTCTTTAAGCATAGCTTCAAGTTCGGCTGAATTTTTATCTGCTAAATCAGAATATTTCATTGTTCATCTCCGCAGTGATTATTTTACATTTGAAAGGTAACTTGTGCATAGCAAGAGTTAATGCTTCACGAGCAATCTCTTCTGGAACACCAGCCATTTCAAAAATTATACGACCTGGCTTAATATTCATTACCCATTGATCAACAGCTCCCTTACCTTTACCCATACGAGTTTCAAGAGGCTTAGCTGTTAAAGGTTTAGCTGGGAATACACGTATCCAGATTTTACCTTGACGTTTAATGTGACGAGTAGCAGAGATACGAGCCGACTCTATTTGACGAGAGTTTATACGACCAGCTTCTACAGCTTTAAAAGCAATGTCACCAAAAGCTAATTTATAACCTGAACGAGCGTAACCACGGTTACGGCCTTTCATTACCTTACGGTATTTTGTTCTCTTTGGCATCAACATAACTATTCAGCCTTTTCGCTATCGCGTCTAGGAGCACGCTTAGGACGACGAGTCTCTTTTTGTTGCTCTTCTTTTACTTCTACAGGAATACCTTTTGTAAGTACTTCACCTTTGAATATCCATACTTTAACACCTATACAACCATATGTTGTATGAGCTTCAGCAAAACCATAATCAATTCTTGCACGGAATGTATGTAAAGGAACACGTCCCTCTAAATACCACTCAGTACGAGCCATTTCAGCACCACCTAAACGGCCGGAAACTGAAATTTTGATTCCCTTAGCTCCAGAACGTTGTGCACCTTGCATAACTTTCTTCATAGCACGACGAAACGCAACACGACGCTCAAGTTGAGTAGCTACATTTTCAGCAACAAGTTGCGCTGAAGTTTGAGCTTTTTTCTCTTCTTTGATATTTATTGAAATTGGCTTGCCCACAAGTGATTGTAGAGCAGTTTTAAGCTTCTCTATATCTGAACCTTTTTTACCAATAATAATACCAGGACGAGCTGCAACCACAGTAACACGTAGTTTCTTAACAGTTCTTTCTATAATGATGTTAGCAACACCAGCATAATAAAGCTCTTTTTTCAAATATGTACGAATCTTGTGATCTTCACCTAAATCTGCCGGGGCAGTTTTAAAGTTAGGGAACCAACGACTTTCCCAATTACGATTGATACCAAGACGTAAACCAATAGGATTGACTTTTTGACCCATATTATTTACCCTCTACTTCTACTAATATATGTGCTGTTGGTTTTCGAATTCCCGAAGCCATACCACGAGCACGTGGACGGAAACGTTTAAGTACTGGACCATTGTCAACACGACACGATGTAACAACACAATCTTCTGCTTCATTACCGCTGTTAGCAACTGCTGATGCAAGTACTTTAGCAATAATTTTTGCTGCCTTATTTGGAGTAAATTCAAGAGCTGCTAATGCTTTCTCAGCATTCATACCCTGAATCTCTCTGGCAATAAGACGAGACTTGATAGGTGATACACGGATAAATTTCAATAATGCTCTAGCCATGACTTACCCTACCTTTTTCTGTACAGAACCTTTATGGCCCTTAAATGTACGAGTTGGTGCGAATTCACCTAATTTATAACCAATATGGTTTTCTGAAACATGTATAGGAACAAACTGTCGACCATTATGAACGTTAAAAGTCAAACCAATCATATCAGGTACAATAGTACTTCTACGAGACCATGTTTTTATTGGTTTTTTGTCACCTGCTGCTTTAGCGGCCACAACTTTTTTCATTAAGTGATCATCAACAAATGGACCTTTTTTTACACTTCTTGCCATTTAACTACCTCTTCGGATTAGATTTACGGCGAGTAATAATAAGTTTATCACTAGCTTTCTTACTACGAGTTTTAGAACCCTTAGTAGGTTTACCCCATGGAGTAACTGGATGACGACCTGAGTTCGTTTTACCTTCACCACCACCATGCGGGTGATCAATTGGATTCATAGCAGAACCACGAGTTTGAGGACGAATACCCATGTGGCGACTACGACCAGCTTTTGCAATAACTATATTGCTATACTCTTCATTACCAACACTTCCAATAGTAGCTAAACACTCACCTAAAACTAAACGCATTTCAGATGAAGGCATACGAAGTGATACATATTTGCCATCACGACCCATAATTTGTGCTGAAGTACCAGCAGAGCGAACCATTTGCCCACCCTTGCCAACTTTCAACTCAACATTATGTATAATTGTACCAACTGGGATGCTCATAAGTTTCATAGTATTACCAGGCTTAATGTCTAAACCAGACTCTGCAGAAGAGATAACATCACCTACACTTAAACCTTTAGGTTGAAGTATATATCTTTTATCACCATCAGCATAACTGATAAGAGCAATACGACAGTTACGGTATGGATCGTATTCAATAGCACTAACAGTACCCTCAATACCAAATTTATTTCGTTTGAAATCAATTATACGGTAAAGCTTTTTAGCGCCTGCTTGTCTATGACGAGAAGTGATACGACCATTACTGTTACGACCTGCATGAGAGTGTAATTTTACAAGCAATGAACGAACACTTGCTTTAGCTGTAATATCACTGCTATCAATATTTGTAAAAAAACGACGACTCGGCGTTGTTGGTTTATAAGTTTTTATTGCCATATTAAACCGCCAAACTTTCTATTTGTGCGCCCTCAGGTAACTTAACATAAAACTTTTTGAAGTTATTTTGTTTACCTGACACACCACGGAATTTTTTTGTTTTTCCGCTTTGATTCAATGAGTTAATATTAGTTGGAATAATTCCAAAATACTCACGAAAGACCTCTTTAAGACCTGTTTTTGTCATACGAGGAGATGTTTGAACAACTATCACACCATCTTCTTGCATACCTAGAGTCTTCTCAGTATATAATATAGATTTAATATCTGTAATATCAGCCATTACTTAGCCTCACTTGTCAGATTTTCCCATACTGCTTTTTCGATCACAACTGAACGATAATTAGCAGCTAAGAATGCATTTAATTCATTAGACTCAATTACATAAGTAGCAGCAAGATTCTCAAATGCTAAGTATGTTGGCTCATCTAAAATAGATTTAACTATAAGTACATCTCTTTGATTAAGTTGTTTGAAAATTACGTTAGCATCTTTAGTTTTACCAGATGCAACTTCAAAATTATCAACTATAAACAGTGTACCGTTTTGAGCATGTTCATTTAAAGCAAAGTGTAAAGCAAGTTTTTTCTGCTTTTTATTTACTTTTTGATCATAGTTACGGTTATTGCTTGGGCCAAACGCTTTTCCACCACCTACGAAGATAGGAGAACGACGAGAACCGGCACGAGCACGACCGCCACCTTTTTGAGCCCATGGTTTTTTACCACCGCCTCTAACTTGTGAACGTGTTAAAGCAGATGCACTGTTAGCACGTTGTGCTGCCTGTGCTGACTTAACATATAGGTACAAGTTATGAGGATTGATTCCAGAAAAACTCTCTGGTAATGCTAACTCAGAAGCTTTTTCCATTTTTTCATTTAGAATAATTGCACTCATTATTTAGCTACCTTTACACGACCTAAAGCACCGTTAGCTCCAGAAACTGAACCAACAACCACAAGGATTTTATTTTCAGCATCGTAAGATACGATCTCATTTTTAACACTAATTTGTGTATTTCCATATTGTCCAGGCATTTTCTTACCTTTCATAACACGGCCCGGCCATTCAGCATTACCGATCGAACCTGTTCTACGACCAAATCTATGACCATGAGCAGCAGGACCACCACCGAAATTCCAACGTACCATAGCACCAGTAAAACCACGACCCTTAGTATTGAAACTACTTTTTACTACTTTAGCTTCTGCTAATGGAGTAAAATCTAAATCTCCAGCTTCGGTATTTGTTACTGTTATTGTAACAAAACGGTTAAACTCAGATGGAAGGCTGTATTTCTTTTGCTGACCTTCAATTGACTTGTTTATTTTTTTACCACTATTGTAAGCTACAATTGCAGTATTTTCTTTTTTATCACTTGTATTAACTTCACAGACTTTAGCATCCAAAACTCTTAAAAGAGTAACAGGCTTACTAGGAACTGTAATAGTACGGCTCATGCCGATTTTTTCAACAATATATTCCATGATCTCTCCTACTTATCCATAGAGCGAACTTCAACGTCCACTTCAGGTGCAAGATCAAGTTTCATTAGAGAATCTACAGTCTCAGGCGTAGCTGAAACAATGTCTATAACTCTAGCGTGCATACGAATTTCAAATTGTTCACGAGCTTTTTTGTTAACGTGAACAGATTTTAAAACTGTATATTTACGAATCTTTGTTGGCAAAGGGATTGGACCGCGAATTGCAGCACCTGTACGCTTTACAGCCTCAACTATTGATGCAACTGATCTATCGAGTACACGATGATCGTAAGCTTTCAATTTTAAACGAATTTTTTCCATGTTTTTCCTTCTAAAGAACTCGTCAGGTCTAGCCTAACTATATTAAGGGAGCGGAATTGTATCAAAACAAACTCTAATATCCAAGGTTTCAGGGTGTAAAAAGTAAAATATCTATAAATTTATTTCCTTTTAATAAGGAAGTGGTAAAATTACAATATCCAATCATTAGGAAAATTAATGGATATCTTGATTGAAGAATTTTACAAAACAGATTTATATGTTGAAAAATTTCATCAAAGAAAAATATTTTTGGAAGAAATAAGCTACCAAATAAATGGTATTACACAAAGCGGAAAAACAAAATTAGTAAAAAATCATCTTCTCTCACTCAAAAAAAGTTCCTACTTATATATAGATTGCAGTGATGTTAGAATAGACATTAAAGAATTAAATAAAACTCTATCAGCATTTTGCAAAGAAAATAAAATAGATGTGCTTGTTCTTGATAACTATGTCAACAGTATAGAATTTGTAAATGTTCCAAAACTCATTATATGTTCGCAAATTCACTATGAAGTGGAATTTTTGAAGACTATCTGGCTCTATCCATTGGATTATGAAGAATTTTTGGCTTATGAACATAAATATGACTCTAGTGCCTTGAACCATTTTTTTAAACTAGGCGGTTTGCCATCTATGCATAAGGTAAATTCAGATGAAAGAAACATATACATTCAAAAAGCACTCAAATATACGCTAAATGAGGTAGAGTTTGATATCTTATGTTTTTGTGCTAGGATAATGTCACAAAAAGTCTCTCCATACACTATATATGAAAGACTAAAATTAACAAGAAAAATATCAAAAGATAAACTGTATAGATCATATGAGCAACTGCTTGGCAAAAGATATATCCATGAACTGGAGAAAATCGACAAGCATAAGGCCACAAAAAAGCTTTACCTTTGTGACATATCCTTAAAATCTGCTCTTACCATTGATAAGCATTTTGGACGGTTATTTGAGAATATGATATATTTAGAGCTATTAAAGTCAGGCATTAAATGTTATTATGATGATGGAATTGATTTTTATATCCCGCAAACCGATGAAGTAATTCTGGGAATGCCTTTTACTGATGAGAGGGCACTCTTTAAAAAAATAGAACAGATAGAAGCTTTTATCTTTACGCAGCAAATAAGAAAAGTAACAGCAATAACTATGAACCTTGAAGGAAGTATTTCTCATCCTTTCTCAAAGGTTGAGATGATTCCCTTTGATATATGGGCTTTAGGAGATTAAATGAATAAACTATGCGGTATAGATGAAGCAGGACGTGGACCTATCGCCGGTGATTTGGTTATAGCTGGATGTATTTTACACTCACATGTAAATGGATTAGACGATTCTAAAAAACTAAGCGAGCAAAAAAGAGAATACCTCTATGAAGAGATAGTTAAAAACTCTAATTATCACATTGTAAAATTTTCTCCTCAAAAAATCGACGATATTGGCATATCCAAATGCTTGTCAAGTGGGCTCAAAGAAATAATACATAACTTAACATGTGAAGAGTATCTTTTTGACGGCAATACTACCTTTGGGGTCAAAGGCTTGCAAACTATGGTAAAAGCAGACGGGAAAATCCCACAAGTAAGTGCAGCTTCTATTTTAGCCAAAGTAACACATGACAGGGACATACTAAAAGAAGCGATTAAGTATCCAGAGTACCAGTTTGAAAAACATAAGGGTTATGGAACAGCCTTACATGTAGAGATGATTAAAAGATACGGCTATTGTGATATACATAGAAGAAGCTATAAAATTAAAGCACTTGAGGCAACTCTATTTTAGATTAGTTTACTTACCGATGTTACAATTATGCTCAGTTTATTGCAATAAAACAAAATTATTTTAAAGGATAGGTTTATGAAAAAAACTACAAAGGGCTTTTTAGCCATGCTTATGTTAGCAAGTACACTTAGTGCAGAATCTTTACTGTCAAATCAAAACTTTAATGATGATATCCAAAGAATGAATCAGTACATAAATTCAATGATGAAATCACACTTCAACACTGACTATTTTGATAATTTAAACTTCCCAAAAGTGAATATGTCAGAAAAAAAGGAAACCTATGTACTCAAGTTTGATTTAGCAGGAATTTCAAAAGATGATATAAAACTTTCTATTGATAAGAACAATGTTTTGACTGTTGAGGGGGAGCGAAAAAGTGAATCAAAACAAAAAGACAAATCTTTTGTAAAACAAGAGATTTATTATGGTCAGTTCAAGCGTTCTGTACAGTTGCCTGAAAATGCAAATCAAGACAAATTAGATACAAACTACAAGAATGGGATTCTAACTGTTACAATCGGCAAAAAAATAATAAATGAACCAAAAGCAAAGATAATCAAGATAAAATGATTATGTAGCGGCATTCATAGCTAGTCTCGCTATTAATGCCATCTAGCCTTTTATTTTATATCTCTCAATCTAGTTCTGCAGTAACTTGTGCTTGAGAGCTTTTTTATATATTTTCATTTAAAAATTATCTAAAAGAATAACATTTACAAAGGTTCCCTTTTCTAAATCACCATCATTTTCACCCGTGACCATCAATGCACTATTATCTAAAAGGTTTGTTAAAATTGCAGAACTTCCAATTTTCTTACTCTCAAAACCAACAAAATACTCGCCATCTTCTACTATAACATTACACGCTGTAAATTCTGTCAACCTACTTCTTTTTTTAAAATCTTCGCTTAGTTTTGCTTCTACTGTTTTATATGCTTTTTCTCGTCCTAGCATATTAGAAATAAGAGGAAGTGCATAAAGAATTGCCGTGACTGTTGATGAATACGCAAACCCTGGAAGTGCTAAAATAAATTTATTATCCCTTGAAGCTACCAAAATATGTTTTCCCGGTTTTATGGCTACACCTTTAAAAACAATTTCAGCGCCAAGGCGTGGAACTATATCTTTTACAAAGTCATAATCACCAACACTTACTCCTCCCGTACTTACTAAAATATCAGCGCTTGCGAGAGCATTTTCAAAGGTTTGCATGATTGAGTCTTTATTATCACCAACTGTTCCTAGTTGAATAACTTCAGCCCCCGCCTGCTCAAAAAGAGCACCTAATGTATAATTGTTTGAACTTCTTATTTGCGCTGGATTATCACTATCAACACCTAAGTCTAATATCTCACTTCCAGTTGCGATAACTGCCACACGTGGACGAACGACCACTTTAATCATAACTCTATTTAAGCCAGCCATCACACCAACCTGAGAAAAACCTATTTTTGTCCCTTTTTTTATCAAGACATCTCCGGCTCTATAGCCTTCGCCTATTGGCCGAACTGATGAACCAAAAGGAACTAATTCTTCTATAATTATTTTAGTATTTTCAACTCTTACATTTTCTATCTGAATGAGAGTATCACTTCCTGTTGGCATTTTAGAACCGGTAAATGTTTTAATACATTGACCAGAAGAAAGCACTCTTTGCTCATCGCTTCCCGCTGGATTTGTTCCTAAAATTTCTATACTTACATTCTCCAAATCAGAATGTTTAACAGCATATCCATCCATGGATGCTGTAACAAACTGCGGGTCGTTATATTTTGCAACTATATCCTCAGCCAAGATTCTCCCAAGTGAAGAACTTAGTACAACATTTTCATTTCTCGAACTATTCACATGCAATAAATCCAGCATATTCTGGCTTGCTTCATATGATAACAATTTCACTTCGTGACTCCTTAATTTCGCTCATGCCGCTTCTGTGTTAAAACACGATGCAATAAAAAACTAAATTTTTTATTGCTATGCAAGTAAACCACTGCCTTTTATAGCAGTTGATCGCTCACTTGCATAAATTCTTTGCCTATCTTTTAAGTCGTACTTCCAAATAGGTGCAGAAGCTTTAAAATCTTCTACAAATTCATCAATAAATTCAAGTGCCACTCTACGCTTTGGTGAAAAAACTGCAGCAATATACGAAGACTCATGAAGCATAACATCTCCGCGACTATGAGCCATTTTGATAATCGCACTTTTAGTTTCAGCTTTTTTTTGCCAAGCCTTAAACCAATTCTTTAAAATAGGTTCATAAATATCAAAGCTAAGTCCACTGATACCATCTTCACTTCGTACTGTTCCTACAAAAGGGATATAAGCTCCATAGTTGCTAGTAGCTTCTTCCTCGTACCAATCAGTTAATATTTTTGGCACATTTAATGCACCATCATATAAATAAAGCACCTCTCAGCCCCCACAAACAGGCGGTAACAAAGAAACTTTATCCCCATCTTTTAACGCAATATCCAGTGAGCTTACAAGTGTGTCGTTAACTGCTACTGCTGAGTTTTCCAGCCACTGAACTATCTCTTTATCTTTTTGTAAAATATCTGCTAGTTGTTTTAAATTTGTTATTTCTATCTCTAATGATTCTTTTTGAATTGGACCTAAAAATTCTACTCTTACCAAAATAGACACCTTTATCTGTTTTTATTGAAGCGATTATATCAAAATAAGCTAATAGATGTATAATTGCATTTATTATAATATAGAGGATAAAGCTTGATTTTTGGAAAAATAGAATATCTGAACCTTTTACCTTTTCATGTTTTTATGAAAAGATTTACCTCAAGCTCTCAGCAAAAAATGAGTATGAATTACAAAAAAGGTGTTCCTTCAAAAATAAACAAAGATTTTTTATCCAGAAAAGTAGACGCGGCTTTTATCTCAAGTATAACAGCAAAACAATACAAACATGTAAATCTCGCAATAGTTGCAAAAAAAGAGGTGCGTAGTGTTTTAGTAATTCCGCATGCAGACAATGTAACTGACACAGCTTCAGCAACTTCAAATGTATTGGCTCGTGTTTTAAATGTACAGGGTGAAGTTCTCATAGGCGACAAAGCACTCAAATATTATTTGCAAAACAAACCAAAAATTGACTTGGCCAAGGAGTGGAATACTAAATATAATCTACCATTTGTTTTTGCCCTGCTTTGTTACCATAAAGATGAAAAGTTATACAAACAGATTCAAAAAAACTTTTTAAAACAAAAAATTAAAATTCCTCAATACATCCTAAAACAAGCCTCAGTGCAAACTAACATATCACAAAGAGATATACTCAACTATCTAGAGTATATCTCGTATCATTTAGATACAAAAGCAAAATTTGGGCTAAAAAAGTTCTATAAAGAAGCGAATAAACTAAATTAGTCTAATTTTACTTAACTCTCTTCTTTAACTCTTTTTTATAAGATTTTATATCGAAATTTGTCATTGTTGAAGAGCCTGTATCTATAGCCGCCTGAGCAACTGCACTTGAGACCTCAACCACAAGTCTTTTATCAAAAGGAGTTGGGATGATGTAGTCTCTGCCAAATTCTAATTTTCTTCCATAAAGCTCATTTAAATACTCTGGCACCTCTTCTTGCGCTAGATTTGCCAAAGCATTAGCAGCCGCAACTTTCATCTCTACATTTATTTTTTTAGCACGAACATCCATCGCACCTCTAAAGATAAAAGGAAAACCTAAAACATTGTTTACCTGATTTGCAAAATCACTTCTGCCGGTTGCTATGATAGCATCAGGTCTTGCTTTTTTAACATCTTCTGGATAAATTTCAGGAGTTGGATTTGCAAGAGTAAAGACTATAGGATCCGGCGCCATAGCTTGAATGTCCTCAAGATTAAAGGTGCCGGGGCGGGAGAGTCCTACGACAACATCAGCAGACTTAAAAACTTCTGCATGTGTCAAGTAGTTAGCAGCACAAAACTCTCGTTTATACTCATTTAAATCACTTCTTCCATTATGCACAACACCTTTTGAGTCAATCATGTAAATTTCTCTTACACCCAAATGTTTATAAAGTCTTGCACATGAAATTGCAGCAGCTCCGGCTCCAACTACCACTAATTTTAAGTCTTCGATTCTTCTCTGTGTTATTTTACAAGCATTTATAATAGCAGCCGATGAGATAACTGCTGTTCCATGTTGGTCATCGTGCATTACAGGGATGTTAAGCTCTTCAACAAGTCGTCGCTCAATCTCAAAACACTCAGGAGATTTTATATCTTCTAAATTAATACCACCAAAAGTAGGAGCAATCGCAGATACAACAGAACAAAATCTGTCAACACTCTCAGTATCAACTTCGATATCAAAACTATCAAGTCCGGAAAATGTCTTAAATAGTACACCCTTGCCTTCCATAACCGGTTTAGAAGCAAGCGCTCCAATATTTCCAAGCCCCAAAACAGCCGTTCCGTTAGATATAACAGCTACAAGATTACTTTTTGCAGTGTACTTGTAGACATCTTCAGGATTTTTTTCAATCGCTAGACATGGAACGGCAACCCCTGGAGTATAAGCCATACTCAAATCTTTTTGGGTTGATACAGGTTTTGTTGTTTCAACCGAAATTTTTCCAGGCTGTGGAAATTGATGGTAATCGAGTGCTTCTTTGTCTGTAACTGTTATTTTTGCCATGATATTAACTCCAGAAATAATTTGCTGAAATTATAGCTAAGATTAAGAAAATTATTTTGTTTTAATTAAGATTTATTAAAATAAAATAGGTAATTCTAGAACTTATTTTGTTTTAAATATTCCTAAATCGCTTTTGCTATTTTTTTTAACCCAAATTATGCAGTAGATATTTCTAAAAATCGTTTATGCTTGTGCTTAAGGGATGTTTAGTAAAAATATTAAGCCACCTTATTGGTGGTGTAAATTTTTAATGAATGCCCCTTGAGTGTAATGATGAATGAGTTTTTTAATTTCCTACTTCATAATTCGGGTTTAATTCTTATGTAGACTTTTTTTATTCTAAATAGATATAATTCTTATAAAAAAAGTGATGGTATGGAAATAACTCTGCTTATTAAATCAATTGCAGGATTGATATTAATTTTAGGATTTCTGATTTTTTTAATGATTTCCTCATCTAAAAATAAAAAGAAATCTAAACAACTCAAAATCATTAAAGATGATACACTCAAAGCTACAGCTCCTCAAAATGAACCTATAAAAATAGATTTAGAATCCCTTAGAGCAATTATCAAGGATAAAGAATCAGATAAATATCTCTTAAAAGAAGCACTTGAATTGATTATAAAATATCATGGAACCATTCCTAATAAGCTTGGTTTAAGAGCAAACCCAGCTTATGAAATATATCAAGATATTTTATTTACAATTTGCCGCCATCCCCATACAAATAAAAATCTTATTTTATATTTTGATAAATATTTATCAAAATTAAATCCAGAATACAAATCGGACTTAAATGATACACTTATGAGAGGGCTAAACTCAAGGGGATTTTAATATTTATACTTAAAGTCCTATCCTATTTATTTTATTTAAAAAATTTTGATACACTTCCGACACCGAAAAACTATACTACTAATATAGGAAAACTATTTGAACTTAATTATCGTCGAATCACCCGCTAAAGCTAGAACCATAAAAAATTTTTTAGGTAAAGATTATGAGGTTATAGCTTCTAAAGGGCATATCAGAGATTTACCAAAATCTCGTTTTGGGATTGCAATAGATGAAGGTAGCAATCATCTTGTACCCACCTACAGTGTAGCAAAAGAAAATGCCGCTACCGTCAAAGAGATTAATACTCTTGCAAAAAAAGCTGATACTATATATATCGCAACCGATGAGGACCGCGAGGGTGAAGCGATTGGTTGGCACATTGCACATGCGATAAAAAAAGATCCCCAGACACTTCCCCGCATTGTTTTTCATGAGATTACAAAAACTGCTATAAACCATGCACTGGAAAATTCTCGTAAGATAGATATGGATATGGTTAATGCTCAACAAGCCCGTCGTTTACTAGACCGTGTTGTTGGTTATAAACTCTCCCCACTTTTGAGTTCAAAGATTCAAAAAGGACTCTCAGGCGGTCGTGTTCAGTCTTCTACTCTTAAGCTTGTTGTTGACAGAGAAAGAGAAATAAAAGCCTTTATACCTGAAGAGTATTGGACTATAGACACTGTTTTCAAAACAGATATTGAAGCAAATTTGATTATCTATGATGATAAAAAAATGTCAAAACTCTCAATTGCAAACACTGACGAGGCCCAAACAATAGTAACAAATGTAAAAGCTGACTCTTTTATTATCTCTGCAATAGAAACTAAGCAAAGGAAAAGTTCAACTCCTCCTCCATTTATGACTTCAACTCTTCAGCAAACTGCATCAAGCAAACTTGGGTTTACTCCTAAAAAAACTATGATGGTGGCTCAAGCACTTTATGAAGGTGTGAAAACACCTGATGGAACTTCCGGTGTAATTACATATATGAGAACAGACTCACTTAACATGGCTCAAGAAGCTGTTGAGGCTGTTAGAGAAAAGATAGTAAGCAGATTTGGTGAAAAATATTTACCTACTGAACCAAAAGTTTATGCTAAAAAATCAAAAGGTGCGCAAGAGGCGCATGAGGCCATCCGCCCTACCATGCTTGACTTTACTCCAGAGTTGGCTCAGAAGTTTTTAAAAGCTGATGAGATAAAACTTTACCGTCTGATTTATGAAAGATTTATGGCCTGCCAAATGAATGATGCTCTTTTTGAACAACAAAGTATCACCTTTGTAGGTCGAACCAGTACCTTCAAGGCAAATGGTAGAAAACTACTTTTTGATGGTTTTTATGCTCTCACTGGAACTGAAGACAAAGATAAACTTCTTCCGACTCTCAAAAAGGGTGAAAAAATTGAGATTCAAAGTATAAAGCCGGAGCAACATTTCACAGAACCGCCTGCTAGATATTCAGAAGCTTCTTTGATTAAAAAACTAGAATCAGAGGGGATAGGTCGTCCTTCAACTTATGCTCCTACAGTTGCCACATTGAGCGGACGTACTTATGTGACCATTGAGAAAAAGCAGATAATTCCAACAGAGATAGCTTTTACCGTTATAGAAATTTTAGAGAAAAATTTTGCAAACATCGTTGATGTGTCTTTTACCGCGAACATGGAGGAAAAACTTGATGAAGTTGCTGATGGAGAGGTAGATTGGCAGCAACTTTTAAGTGATTTCTACTTTCCATTTATGAAACAAATAGATGAAGGCAAAGACAATATTGTATCACTAAAAACGGCTACCCCGCTTGGAAGAAATTGTCCAAAATGTGATTCAGAGCTACTTCTTCGTTCAGGTAGATTCGGAAACTTTGTGGCATGTAGCGGATTTCCAAAGTGTAAATACACAGAGCAAGTTGATGAAGATGGTAATAAAGTAGAAGTCAAAATTGAAACATCGGATGAGAAGTGCGAGAAGTGTGGCAAAGAAATGATTGTTAAAAATGGTCGTAATGGCAAATTTTTAGCATGTAGCGGTTATCCGGAATGTAAGAATACGAAGAGTATGGAAGGTGGAGAAACTAAAACTTCAGAAGTTGCCTGTCCAGATTGTGGAGGGAAACTTCTTTGGAAACAATCTCGTCGTGGAGCTTTTTGGGGCTGTGAAAATTATCCTACTTGTAAATTTATCAGTAAATTTGAGCCAACAACTATAAAATGTAAAGAAGACGGTTGTGATGGAGTTGTTGCCGAGAGAACATATAGAAATAAAGAAGTTTATGAGTGCGTCAAGTGTAAAGCCAGAACACCAAGAGAAGTGAGCTAGGCTGTGTTCAAAAGAACCGCAATTATTTCTGAGCTTGATAAAATTGTAAAAGAGCAGTTATGAAAATTGGCATCATCTCTGATACTCATAATAACATTAAAAATGCTAAAGAAGCTATACATATGTTAAAACACGAAGGTGCTGAATTTATAATCCATGCAGGAGATATTGTAGAGGTTGAAGTACTTGAATTACTTAAAAAATCTTCCCTTAGATATGTTGCAGTTTATGGAAATAACGATGCTCATTTAGCAGCATACCACAGAAAATACAATCTGGTTCAAGAGCCCTACCACTTTAAACTCGCAAATACTACATTTAAACTGATGCATCTCCCTTATTATATGAATGCTGATAGTGAGGTGGTAATTTATGGACATACACATACATTTTCTGAAGACTTTACTATAAATGGAACACTTTATTTAAACCCTGGAGAAAGCTGCGCCAGAAATAAACCACTCTCCGAGTGCGCCATGCTAAAAATCACTGAGTGTCAGTTTCTACTCACTTATTATACAAAAAAAGAAAAAGACTTAGAGTTCAAACATAAACACTTTTCTTATCAGAGGAAAAAAGATGATTAACAAAGAAATTTTTTTATGCTCTATCTGTAATATAAACAGCGGAACTTGTAATGAAGACTGCAAATTTTGTTCCCAAAGTGTTAGGTATAAAGCAGACATACCACGATATAAACAAAAACCGATTGATGCGATTTTACAAGAGGCTATCACTGCCAGAGACAGCGGAGCTTTAGGCTTTTGCCTTGTTACAGCCGACAAAGGCTTAAATGACAAAACTTTAAAATTTGTTTGTGATGTAGCTTCTGCGGTAACAAAAGTTGCACCTGAGCTTAGACTTATTGCATGCAATGGAACCGCTACCTTAGAACAACTTTTAATCCTTAAGAGTGCTGGGATAAAAGCCTACAATCACAACCTAGAAACATCTAGGAATTTTTATCCGCAGATTTGTACCACCCACCCTTGGGATGAAAGATTCGAGACTTGTCAAAATGTAAATAAGGCAGGCTTGATTCTTATAACCGGTGGTATATTTGGATTAGGCGAAACTCAACAAGACAGAATCTCAATGCTAGACTCATTAAACTCACTCAACCCAACATCTGTGCCTATAAATTTTTACCATCATAATGAAGCCTTAGAATTACAACCCAACCCCTTAAACGTAGATGAAGCATTAGAGCTTGTACAACTAACAAGAGACACCATTTCAAATGCCCAGCGCATTATGGTCGCAGGTGGCAGAGAGTTGATGTTTGGAGATAGACAAGAAGAAATTTTTACCTACGGTGCTAATTCCATTGTTATTGGTAACTATTTAACCACTAACGGTAGAGTTATGAGCAAAGATTTAGAGATGTTACAATCATTAAATCTAGAAGTCGCTAAAAAAGTTAAATAAATTATGAGCGACAATGTTCTTTTAATAACAACAA